>Ga0075157_10001360_pt1 | contig 15356 bp, 9 predicted proteins | sample JI81BgreenDNA_FD_70967 | JGI IMG/M metagenome (GOLD analysis project Ga0075157, IMG submission 70967) | Wastewater effluent complex algal communities from Wisconsin, to seasonally profile nutrient transformation and Carbon sequestration -... | ecosystem: Engineered > WWTP > Effluent > Algae...
AAACAACTGCGGGTCAAAATTTACACAACGGGTTTGCCAATTGAACGTACACAGGCAAATGGGCACATTGGCCATACGGGCAATATGATAAAAGCCGCTTTTAAAACGCGCCACTTTCTTGCGCGTTCCTTCGGGAGCAATAACTAAGTGCATGCGTTTTTCGCGCTCAAAAGCCGCCGCGGTTGCCGCCACAAAATTTCCGCCCTGCTTCGTACGGTCCACCGGAATGCCGCCGAGGTATCGGAAAAAAGCGCCGAACGGCGGACGGAACAGGGTGTGCTTGCCCACATAATTGGCGTGCAGTTCGCCACCGGAATTAACCAAAACCCCGACCGGAAAATCCCAGTTGGAGGTATGCGGCGCCACGATAATGACTACCTTATCTATCGCATACGGATATTGGCCGGTAATTTTCCAGCCCCATAATTTCAGCAGCCATCGGCTAAGTTTGCTCCACATTTTTTTATGTGTTTGGGTGTTTTAGTATTTTGGTGTTTTAGGGTAAAATGCTATGCGTCTCATCATCCATTTTCTATGAATGGCGCTGCGCCTTGCATTCATCGTTCATCACTCATCGTTCATCACTCATCGTTCATCACTCATCGTTCATCGTTATAAACCTTATTCTTCTGCGAATTGGATAATCTCTTCAATAAACTGCCGGTGATTTGCCAATCGCGGCACTTTATTCTGGCTGCCGAATTTGCCGCGTGCGCGCATCCATCGGTGGAAAGTACCGCGCGGAACAGGTCTGATCTGAAGGCGTTTTAATGCCATTTCCTTGTATCGCTTGGCCTCATAGTCGGAGTTGATGCGCTGCAATGCTTCGTCGAGCAGTTGGTTGAACACCTCCATGTCGTTGGGCGCTTTATCAAACTCCACCAACCATTCATGGCCGCCGCGGGCATGGTCGCCACCGAAATAAACCGGTGCAGCGGTGTATTCTGCAACCACGCTGTTGGTGGCCATACAAACCTCGGCGAGGGCTTTATCGGTATCGCCCACCATCACTTCTTCCCCAAAGGCATTGATATAGTGTTTGGTACGGCCGGTAATCTGGAAGCAATGCGGGTATTTACGGGTAAACATAATGGTGTCGCCCGGTTGGTAGCGCCACAGGCCATTATTGGAGGAAATGACGATGGCGTAATTTTTACCCACTTCCACATCGGCCATGGTGACAGTTCGCGGGAAATCCTTATTCCATTCTTCCACCGGAATAAACTCGTAGAACACGCCGTTGTCGGCCAGCAGGAGCATATCGTTTTGGAGCAGGTCGCACTGCGCGCCGAAGTAACCTTCAGACGCGTTGTAAATTTCCTGATAGGCAAAGGTGTCAGACGGAATAAAATCCCGGAATATCTGCCGGTAAGGGCCAAACCCAACCCCTCCGTGCATATAAGCCTGCAAATGAGGCCATACTTCAAGCATGTTTTGTTTGCCCGTTTCTTCCAGAATCATCCGGAAAAGCACAATCAGCCAGGTCGGTACACCGGCAAACATGACAATATCGTCGCGTTGAGCCGTTATTCGCGCCACCCGCGCGATTTTTTCATCGAAATTGGGCAGCAGGTTGGTTTCAAAATCCGGCGTATAAAACAGCCGGCCAATGTAAGGCATGTGCTGGGTCAGGATGGCGCTCACATCGCCAAATCGGGTATTGGGGTAGGCCGGCAGGCTGTTGTAGGAGCCGACCAGCACTAAGTTTTTGCGCCGGAAAATTTCCATGTCCGGCTTGTTGTGATAGAGCAGGGCGACCGAATCCCAGCTTCCGGCGATATGACTGCGGAAGAGATTGCCATAGGGTACGGGGATGAATTTACTGCGGTCGCTGGTCGTTCCGCTGCTCTTGCTGTACCAGTTGACTTCCCCCGGCCAGAGCACATCCGATTGCCCATGCATCATGCGCTGTATAGCCTCGCGGATGTCGTCGTAGTCTTGTACAGGTACTTGTCGGGCGTATTGTTCGGCATTGCGGATATTGCGGAAGCCGTGCCGGCGCCCGAATTCCGTGTCGCGTGCCGCATCAAGCAGCTTGCGCAACCAGCGTTCCTGACTTTCTTCAGGGCTGCGCATGTATTGTTCAATGCGCTTCAGCCGCTGAGCCAGGTAAGCCTTCATTACTTCATTAATTATGCCCATCATGGCTTGAAATGCCTCCTGTAAGGGCGAAAATACAAAAATTAGCAAAAAAGCAGCCTGTGCTTAAAAAATGTTGTGCCCTGTTACCCTGAATGGGCCTTCCCCTAAGCTCCAAACCCCGAACTTTCGAACCATATTTTTTCTGCGGGCAGCACTGTAAGTTCTGTACCTTTGCGCCCTCAATTTTTACTGTTTTGACAAACTGCTTATGTCTGAAAATATTCTGATTAGACCGGCTACAGAAGCGGATATTCCGGCGATTCACGCCTTAGTGTACGAATTAGCCGTTTATGAAAAAGAGCCGGAAGCGGTTTTAACCACACCCGAGGAATACCTGGAAGATTCTCGCAGCGGGCGTTTTGAATGCCAGGTAGCCGAACTCGACGGCCGGGTAGTGGGCATGATCCTGTATTTCATGGCCTATTCATCGTGGAAAGGCAAAATGCTCTACCTCGATGATTTTGTGGTCACGGAAGCCTGTCGCGGATTAGGTATCGGACAAAAACTCTACGACACCTTTCTGGAAGAAGGCCGCCGACGCGGCTGCCGCCTCGTCAAATGGCAGGTGCTCGACTGGAATGAACCCGCCATCCGATTCTATGAGCGCAACGAAGCCATTATCGAAAAAAACTGGTGGAACGTGAAATCAGTTATCAGTCAACAGTGAACAGTTATCAGTGATCAGTCAACAGTGAACAGTTATCAGTCAGCAGTTATCAGTTATCAGTGATCAGTCAATAGGTTGTAGTTATCTGTGTTGACTGCCCACTTTCACTGATCACTGTTCACTGATAACTGTTCACTGCTGACTGATCACTGCTGACTGATCACTGCTGACTGATCACTGCTGACTGATCACTGTTCACTGATAAGCACGCCGAGGGTCAGGAAGAAACTGCGGCCATCGGCCGGAATGATGCCGGGGCCGGGATAGGCGTCGGCGCGGCGTGTGAAATAACGCGCATCAAAAAGGTTGTTGCAGCTGGCATCCAGTGTAAACATGCGCCAGCTCCAGGCCGCGCTCAGATCTGCCACTATATAAGCCGGAATGATGCCATTCACCGCCGAAGCGGTGCGCCGTGCATTGGTGGCATCGGTAAAATGTTCGGCCGTATAGGCCCAGTTGAAGCCGGTTTTCAGGCGGCGGTAGCGGAAATTAGCCCCCAACCGCACCGTGAAAGGCGGCGCCAACTCCACCCGCCGATTGCGGATGCTGGAATCATCGGTATTGATATAGCGGGCGTCCACATAAGCAATGTTGGCAAAAACTGTGAGGTGGCGCAGGCTGTCGTCTGGTCGTATAAAATGCCAGAGATTAGCCTCCGCAAAAGTTTCCAGCCCAATATTTCGCGCGTCGGCAATGTTGGTGCGCAGCCGATAATCGTTGTACAACGGCGGTTGATCGGCGCGCAGCAATTGCCCGATACGATCTTTATACGCTATGTAAAAAGCCGTGGCATCGGCGTACAACCAGCCGCCGATACGGGCGCGCCAGCCCAGGTCTAAAGTGTAACCGCGTTCATCTTTCAGATTCGGATCCACCCGGCCATTCGGATTGTCGATGCGCAAATCGCTGAAATTGATGGCGCGATAATTTTGCGAAGCATTGGCATACCATTCGCGGCCCGGCCCGGTTTTCCAGGACGCCCCCAAACCCATCAGCACAAAAGCGCGCCGGCGATCCAAACTTTCCGTCTGTCGGTTTTCAGCCACAAGGTTGCCGGCGAGGTCGAAAACGCGTTGCTTGTAGTAACCCGCCGCCCGGGTACGGATATATTCAAAGCGGATGCCGGGGGTGAGGGAAAATTTTTCCGACAAACGAAATATGTTCTCTGCAAAAGCCGCGTAGTTGTCGTTCGGAAACTGATAGTCCGATTTTTCTACATTTTCGGGATTTAAAAATTCAAAATTCGCATCGCTGCCCTTATCGGCTTCACCCTGCCGGGCATCCGTGACGCCGCGGTAAATGCGGAAACCGGTGGCTAAATGATGCGCCCGGCCAAAGAGCAGGTAGCGGTGCAGTACGCGGGTTTCATTACCGAAATTGCGGAATTGCCCTTCAATCAGGTCGCGGTTTTGCCCGAAATCCACATAATTGGCGGGGGCCAGATTGCCCAGCGCTTGCCGAGAAGCGCTCAGTCCGAAAAAGCGGCTGTTGAGCTTGGTGTTGTTGCCCAATTGATGATCAATGGCTAAGCAGGCGAGGTTCCAGTCGACGGCAAACCAGTTGCGTACGCGAAACGACTGTCGGGCATCTTGCTCGAACTGCACATCCGTCAGGCCGCCAGGCTGCTGGGCCAAATAACGCATTTTGGTAATTTCCAGTCCGATTTCAGTTTTTGCCGTCGGGCGATAATGCAGGTCGAGGTAGCCGGTATTGGCCTCAAAACCCGAATTGGGACGCCAGCCGTCGCCGCTTTTATGCTGAAAAAAGGCGTAATAGCCCAATTTGCCGTTCTCCGTACTGCCGTAAATACTGTTGAAAGAGCCAATAAATCCCCAGGAGCCGAGGGTTTGCCGACTGCGAACGTGAATTGGCCCACCGTCGTGCGGCGGTTGTTCCATGATAAAATTGAGCATGCCGCCAAACTGGGTGCCGTATTGCAGCGAAGCAGCGCCGCGCACCACTTCAATGCGGGTGAGCGATTCGGTAGGCGGTGTGTAATAGCTTTCGGGGTAGCCGAGGGCATCGGCGCTGATGTCGTATCCGTTTTGGCGGGTATTGAAATTACTGGTTCGGTTCGGGCTGAGGCCGCGACCACCCACGCCGAGCTGCAACCCCGCGCCGTCAGATTCCCAGATGTTCAGTCCGGCCACCCGCGCAAAAACCTGTCGGCTATTGTTGGTGGCCGTATTGGCCGTCATATTCGGCAGCAAAATAACCTCGCTTTTTTTGCCTTCATAAATGGTCACGCCTTCCACCCCGCGCAGGCGGGCCATGCCGAGTAACTCTTCGCGTTTGGCGCTGATGGTCACCTGTTTGAATTGCCCGTCTTTGAGGGTATCTATCGGCGGCAGGGAGTCCTGGGAGTGCGGAATGGGGAGTGCGGAAGATGGAATGGTACTTTGGGCGGCAAGACTGAGTGGTGTCAGGCAGGCGGCCAGGAGCAGGGCGCGAAAAGGCATCGTATCGGCAGGTGCGTTCATATCATTGATAAGGCGAAATCCAGGTTTTGTGCGCCCAGCTGTCTTTTATTTTAGTCAAATCCAATTGCGGGTCAAAAAGCAGACGGCTGCTTTGAGCATTCAGGGTTACGTATACTTCGGCGCGCACAGAGGGGTTTTCGAGTCCTTGTTTTTGGTAATGATTGGCTAAAAAATGGGCGTATTGTAAAATCATGTCGGGCTGCATCGACATTTGTTTTTCCTGATGCGCACAAAGGAATTCGCCGTTATCCACCACGCCTTCCCGACCGGTTTTACCATCTTTTACATAAAAAATGGCGGTTCCGGCTTTTTCCATGAGCATTACGCGCCAGGAAAACCGGTAGCCTTCTTCCGTCCAGAACAGGTTGCCGGGGTACAACAGATAACGCCAGGGAAAAAGCAATTGAAAAGCAAAATATGCTGCCAGTAATCCGTTGCGCCACAAAAGTACGTGCGGCAAGGGCTTGGCGGATGTCATTAAGGTTAATTCTGACCGTTTTTTGACCACTTTTGCACTCCAGCGTTCTAAAAACTGCAACAGCTGCTCATGAAAACGGGGAGAAAAATAGACCCAGGTGGCGCCTACCATCACGATCGGAAACACGCCGATCTGAAACATCATACCCGTGACGCCATGGAAAAAGATCACCGACAAATAGGCCAGCAGGCGCGTGCGCGGCCAGGAAAGCCAGGCAACGATCGTTGTGTCGTACAACATGCCCGCCCAGCTGAACACCCAGGGCGTCCATTCCCAGCGCAACAAAGGCCCGATCAGGGGCAACGTGTCGTTGGCCGGCGCCCAGATGCGGAGCGGCATTGCCTCAATCAGCCAGGCGTAATTGATTTTGGCAAGGCCGGCATAAAAATAAACAATGGCAATCTGTGCCTGAAAAATCAGGATGGTCCAGCGCGGCGCTTCCATTTGTATGCGCCCTTTGCGCCAGGCATCCACGGAAAAACGACCATTGGCCGGTACAAAAAGGAGCAACAGGCTCGTCAGGCTGACAAAATAATAATGGTTGAGGTAATACGTCAGGTCAATGAGCTGTACATACGTAAAACTCAGGAAAAATACCGCCGCCGAAACCCGGTAAAAAGCGCCCAGCATAATACCCAGCGCCGCCAAAGCCATGAGGGCGTGCAAAGCGTACATCCATTCTGCGGGCAGTACCTGCACCCACTCAAACCCAAAATATTTAAAATGAATTTTTGCCTGTAAAAAATGCTCCTCTATCCAGCCCAAATACCAAAACCGCAAGGTGCTGAACAGCATCACCGCCCCAAACACCAGCCGGAAACTAACCAGCGGCGCAATGGGGAAAGCAGTATGTAAAAAGCGTGGCGAAAACATCTTTTTGGTAATGATGAACGATGAACGATGAGCGATGAATGTTTTATGGCGCGGTTGTCATGCTGAGCGATAGCGAAGCATCTGGCCGGGGGTAAGCACGAAACCCGTGGGTACTCGGTATCTCCCGGCCGGATGCTTCGCTATCGCTCAGCATGACAACCGCGCCATAAAAAATTCATCGTTCATCACTCATCGTTCATCGTTAGTAGCACTAGTCTCCGTCGCCGCTGCTGTAAGTAATAGCGATGCCTAGCAGAGAGGACATATCGCTTTTCCAGAAGCGGGTCATTTTTTGCAATTCGGTGTGCAGCGCATCCACACGACTGTCGTTTTCAGCCATCAGCTGCGATAGCGGGCGATCGGTCGGCACGGCGGCTAAAGCCGCTTTTACCTGCGCCCATTGACCCTCGGTAGCGCTCACCAAATCCGGGCCGCCGGCCACAGCATCGAGGTATTCTTTGAAGCCCGCACCGTCGGCGCCGGGCGCACGGCCGTAGTAAATATCTTCCAGCACAAGCAGGTGTATGCGCAGCAAATCAAGTGAGCGGGCGGAATAATAGGCCTCAACTTTCTGCGGTTCAGGCTGGGTCTGGCCGGAGCGTTTGCCGGCAGGCAGCCCTACTTTAAAGTTTTTGGCAACCTCAAAACTTTTTACAAACTCATTGTACAATGCCGAAGTGGAACTGCCGGCGTCGGTACCGTCGTTGTTCGGAAACTCATATTGGTAAAGGGTGTAACTGTTGACCACACTTTGCAGCGACTCGCGCAGGTGGCGCAGCAGCGCGCTCACGTACAGGCGTCGGTTGGGGTTGTCGCGCAGCTCGGCGGTCAGGGTGGCCGCATCGGCCTTGAACCACAGGTAATCCAACGCCATAAAACCGCGGGAGTCGCGGTCAAAATTGTTGAAAGTGGTGTCGTTGGCGCTGATGTAATTTTCAATTTTTGTGCTGCTGACCGGGAAAGTTGCCAGTTCTTCAGCGAGGCTTTTTTTTAGCCCCGACTCTCCGGCAGGACCAAAATTAAACGCCGATACTTTCAAAAATGCCGAATAGGCCGTGTACCAGCGCTGTTGCACATTCCACAAACGCAGTTCCGTCGGGTCGGCTTCAAACAATTGCCATTCCTGTTCCATCAGGCTTGTCTGTTCGCGCGCATCGGTGTAGGCCGGCAATATTATTTTTTCGGCAAAATGCGTCAACATGCCGCGGCGGTCAAAATTGTTACCGGTGGGATTGTTTTTGTCGCCACAAGCGCTGGCGCCCAATAAAAAGGCAAAAATCAGGAGGTAAGAAACTGCGTATTTCATGTGTAGATTTTTTTCAGAAAAAATGTTTACTTACGCGTTTACTTACACGTTACTTACACGTTTACTAAACTTCAAAAGTTTAGTAAACGTGTAAGTAACGTGTAAGTAAACGCGTAAGTAAACGCGTAAGTACCGTGTACATGTCATCGCGGAGCAGGTCTTATCGCCCTTGCACCGCAACCCAGTTGTTTTTAAAATCTTCGATTTCCTGGTTCGTAAAACCGAATTTTTGCTGAAGGGTTGTGATGATTTGTGTCAATTTTGGCAATTGATTCACCGGATCGGTCACAAAGGTATACGATGTCGGCGTCGTATTATACGGTGCGTTCAGCAGGAGCAGCAACTGGTCAATTTCCGCATCGCTGAGTGCTTTGAAATCGGCCGGAACGGTGCGCCAGCCGTGCAGGAAACCTACGCATTCGCCATAGGCGTGCAGGGCTTTGGCCTTGTCGGCATCGCTGGTGTTGGTGGCGCTCATGGTGCTGATCACGCTGTGGCAATAGTTGATTACCGTAGCGGCGTTGATTTTTTCCCAGGTCAGCTGGATGCCTTCAAGCGCAGCATCGCGTTCTTCGTTGTATTTTTCGCCGGCCTCCACGGCTGCGCGCAGGGTGAGGAAATGTTTTTTCATCTGTGTGTACATGCCCTGTCCGTCGTTTTTGTCACGGCGTGCTGCATAATTGGCCATAAAGCGGTCGGGATTGGCTGCTTTGCCGACAGTTGGCGTATTAGGAAAATCCGGGTGCGCGCCATAGATGGCAATCAGCTGATCCACACGCTTGGGCGTAATTTCGCCCGACATGAGGTTGGTAGCATGGTTGTAAAAAGCTGCGCCGAACAAACCTTTTTCAATCATTTGCTCCATTTCAAGGCCATTTTCATCAAAAAGGTAGCCACCAAGCGTGCCGCCTTGTCCGCTGGGTGTACCCGGCGTGTAAATGTTGCCGCTGGCGTTGGCCAGTTCGCCCATAAATCCGCTGGCGCCAATCAGCCGACCGTTATAATAAGGTGTAGTGATCAGGTCAAGTCCGCCGGTTTTATACAGGTTTTCCAATTGGGCGGCATTGACCACCGTGCCGGCAGTGCGCCCTTTTTTGGCCTCATTGACCAAAGTGTTCAAGGCATTGGCGTAGTTGGTTTCGAGTGGTGTGTTGGCGCCGAATTCAGGGCTGAGGTAGGTTTCCGGGATGGCAAGTGGCGTTTTTTCATCTTTCTGACAGGCAAAAAATGAAATACTAGCCAAAAGTGTGAGCAAAAGAGAACGTGTAGTACGCATGTGTTTATTTGTTTGGACGATAAATGATGGCGCAAATTTATTAAGACCAATTCTAAACAAACATATCTTTGAATGGGTTTTAATGTACCTTGACATAAAAATTACACAAGCGCCGATATGGCAGGCACAGTCTTTTAGCCCGCCTGATTTAAAACACTTTTAAATACCTGGCGTTATGTCACAGATTTTTGCGTAACTTTACCCGCTTTTATACGATTTGCGGGCCTGAACTCCTTCCAATACTATGTTTACAGATAATCTGACCAATACTACCGGCAAAGTGTCCTTTAAAACAGTCAAAAGAGACCCGCTTGGGGTGAAAATGTACACCCTCTCCAACGGACTTCGCCTGTTTCTCTCCGTCAATAAAGCCGAGCCGCGTATTTACACCGAAATTGCCGTGCGCGCCGGCAGCAAACACGACCCGGCTGACACCACCGGGCTGGCCCACTACTTTGAGCACATGATGTTTAAAGGCACCGATCAGCTTGGCAGCCTCGACTGGGCGCAGGAAAAAATGCTGCTCGACCGCATTGAGCAACGCTTTGAAGAGCATCGCCGCGAACAGGATCCGGAGAAAAAACGACAGCTGTACGCCGAAATTGACGCGCTTTCTTTTGAAGCCGCCAAATTTGCCGCCGCCAATGAATACGACAAACTCGTATCGGCCATGGGCGCCAAAGGCACCAACGCCTACACCTGGGTGGAGCAAACCGTGTACGTCAACGACATTCCATCCAATGAAGTAGAGCGCTGGTTCGCCCTCGAAAGCGAACGCTTCCGCCGACCGGTACTGCGGCTTTTCCACACGGAATTGGAAACGGTTTTTGAAGAATACAACATCAGTCAGGACCGCGATTTCCGCAAGGTTTCCAAAGCATGGGCTGAAATTCTGACCCCTTCGCACCCTTATGGCACACAAACGACGCTGGGCCGGGGCGAAGACCTCAAAAATCCCTCACAAACCAATATTTACCGCTTTTTTGAGCAATATTATGTCCCAAATAACATGGCCATCATCATGGCCGGCGATTTTGACCCCGACCAGGTGGTTCGTCTCGCTGAACGTTATTTTGGACAATCGCAGCCCCGAAAACTGCCGCCCTTCAAGCCGGAGCCGCAACCCGAACTCAGCGCGCGTACGCAACGCGACGTGTACGGGACGGAGTCGCCCTGGGTAGAGTTGGTCTGGCGTTTTCCGGGCGCCAACGCAGCCGATACCCTCGCGCTGCCCATGCTCGCAGGCCTGTTGCACAACTACCAGGCCGGCCTGTTCGACCTCAACCTCATGCAGCAGCAGCAATTGCTGGAAGCCTATGCCTATCCGCGCATCCACGAAGACCACGCTTATTTGGTGCTGCACGGAAAACCCCGCGAAGGCCAGTCGCTGGAGGCCGTTGAAAAACTACTGTTGGAGCAGGTGCAAAAACTTACACAGGGGGAATTTGAAGACTGGCTACCCGAAGCCGTCATCAAAGACATGAAGTTCACGGAAACCCGCGATTTTGAAAAAAATCAGGGCCGCGCCGGGCTGATTACGTCCTCTTATGTGCTTGGGCTGGATTGGCCCGATGTCGTCGGGCGCTGGGATAAACTCGCCGCGTTGCGCAAGGCTGATCTGGTTGATTTGGCCAAACGCTATCTGCGCGACAACAACTACGCCGCCATTTACAAACATATCGGAGAAGATACCTCGGTGATGAAGGTAGAAAAACCACCGATCACGCCCATTGAGGTCAACCGGGCCGATGCTTCCGCGTATGCGCAACAGTTTTTGAGCAAGGCAACACCTGATATTCAGCCGGAGTTTGTTGATTTTAAAAAGGCCATAAAAAATACCAAACTCGCACCCGGCATTACTTTGCGCAGTATTCAGGATAAAGACAGCCGTATTTTCCGACTTTCCTATAATATTGAAATTGGAAAATCCAGCGACAAACGCCTGAGTATTCTGGCACAATACCTGCAATTTTTGGGCACTTCCAAATACAGCAGCGCCCAGATGCAGCAGGCTTTTTACCGAATTGGCGCGCATTTTTCGGTAAACTGCTACGACGATCATTTCAGCATCACCCTCAGCGGGTTGGAGGAATCTTTTTCGGAAGCGCTCTCCCTGATGGAGCACCTGCTGGCTGATGCGCAGCCCAACCCCGAAGCACTTCAGAATTTAGTGGCCGACATTCTGTTGCGCCGCGCGAACGACAAGCTCGACAAACGAACCGTGCTGACCCAGGCGCTGGCCAGTTATGCCAAGTACGGCCCCTTGTCGCCTTTCTCCGACAAACTCAGCAAGGAGGCACTTGAAGCTCTGCAACCTGCTGAACTGACTAATCTGCTGCACAGTTTGCGTCAATACCGCCATGAAGTATTTTACCTCGGGCCTTTGCGCGTTGCCAAAGTGACGGAGCAACTGCGCGCGCACCATGTGCCGGCAGGCGCCGACCTCATTGCGGCGCCCAAGGGCAAACGCTACCCCGAACGCGATACCAAACGCAGTGCCGTACTGTTTGTGGATTTCCCGATGGTGCAGGTTGATCTGATGTTGCTGTCGAAAGGTACGTCGCAGTTCGACCTTGAGGAATACGCCATGTCGGAGTGGTACAACCAGTATTTCGGATATGGATTGTCGTCCATTGTATTCCAGGAAATCCGGGAGTCCAAGGCGCTGGCTTACTCCGCTTATGCTTTTGCCGCTTCGCCGCAGAAAAAACGCAATGCGCATTTCCTGCAAGCGTATGTGGGTACGCAGCCCGATAAACTCCGCGATGCGGTGGAAGCTTTTGAACAGATTCTGGAAGATATGCCGGTCTCGCTGCCACAAATTGAATACGCCCGGCAAAGCGTGCTCAAGCAGATTGCCGGCAGCCGCATAGCGAAATCCGACCTTTTCTGGAGCTGGCGCAGCAACAAACAACGCGGGTTCCTGAATGAAGACATCCGTGAGGCCGTTTACAGTCGCCTGCAAAATGCCACGGCCGAAGACCTGATACGTTTCCAGCGCGAACGCATCAAAGGCCGTAATTATACCTGGCTTATTATGGGCGAACGCAAACGCATCGACTTTCAGTACCTGCGCCGCGTAGGTCCGGTCAAAACCCTTAAACTCGAACAAATATTCGGATATTGAGATCGGGATAAGTGTTTTCGTGAGCTTGTCATGCTGAGCGAAGCGAAGCATCTGGCCGGGCGTTACCGTGTAGTTAGTCTGCCAAATCACTCTTGGCCAGATGCTTCGCTTCGCTCAGCATGACAAACAACTAAAATGTTCATCGCTCATCGTCACAAAACCTTCATCGTTAAATATAGGCAACGCGAAGTAGTTGTGAAAATCGCATTCTTGCAATCCTTTGAAAATCAGAATGAAAGCATCCATCAATCTTCAAATTCACCCAAATCCGGGTATAACATGGTAACCCGTAGTACATTTACTATACTCCGATCCGGTGCCCTGCGCCTGGGCGTCGGCGTATTGTTGCTGGTATCAACGGTTTTGCTGACGCAATGTGAGGAAAATACGTACCGGATTGGCGAGCGGGTGTACAAAACCAACTGCGCCAACTGCCACATGGACAACGGGGAGGGACTTGGAGCGCTGATCCCGCCGCTTGCCAACTCCGATTACCTGAAAAATAACCGCGATAAACTCGCCTGTATCGTGCGATATGGCCTGAAGGATACCATTATCGTTAACGGAAAACAATACAGCGAGCAGATGGCCGGCATACCCAAATTAGAAGACGTAGCGGTGGTCAATCTGTTGAATTATATAGGACATTCCTGGGGCAACGAGCTGAAACCTTACACCCTTGAAGAAGTGCGAACCATGCTCGGACAATGCGCCACACAACAATAAAACCTTATGGCCGAACAGTTCCCTTTTTATAAACAGTTCGACCGCAACGACTGCGGCGCCGCCTGCCTCCGAATGATTTCCAGGCATTATGGCCGGCATTTCTCCGCGGAGTTCCTGCGCGAGCGCACGCACATGGATCGCCAGGGCGTTACGCTTATCGGCATTGCTGATACTGCCGAGAAAATCGGCTTCCGAACCCTCGGTATTAAGGTAGGATTTGCCCAATTGCAGGACAATATTCCACTGCCCTGCATTGCGCACTGGAAGCAAGACCACTTTTTGGTTATTTATAAAATTCATAAAAAGCAGGTTTATGTAGCCGATCCGGCGGTCGGCAAAACCGTTTACAAACAGGAAGATTTTATCGACAACTGGCTCAGCGACGTCTCAAACTCCGAGCCGCAGGGCATCGTTTTGGTGCTGGAGCCTACCCCGGAATTCTTTCAGGGCGAATCGGAGGATAAAAAGCCTTCGGGTATCCGATTCCTCTGGCGCTATATTATGCAGTATCGCCGCCTGTTCCTTCAGCTTTTTGCAGGCTTAGTGGTGGGCAGTATCATTCAGCTTATCCTGCCCTTCCTGATGCAGGCATTGGTTGACAAGGGGGTGCAACTCAACGACCTGCCATTTGTATACCTCGTTTTGCTGGCTCAGGCCATTTTGTTTCTAAGTCAGGTATCGGTAGAATTTATCCGGGGCTGGATTTTGCTGCATATTGGCTCCAGGGTAAATATCAATTTAATCTCCGACTTTCTGATCAAGCTCACCCGACTGCCCATGTCGTTTTTCGATGCGCGTATGACGGGCGATTTGCTCCAGCGGATTTATGACAATGAGCGGGTAGAGCGCTTCCTGACGGCAGCCTCCTTGTCTACCCTGTTTTCCTTGGTCAATCTGATTATTTTCGGGGGTGTTTTGTTTTTTTACCAACCCCTTATTTTCCTGATTTTCTTCTCTGCAGCGGTGCTGTATTTTGGCTGGATTGCCCTTTTCCTGCGCCGACGCCGGGTGCTGGATTTTCGTCGTTTTGAACAAATGGCTGAAAACCAGAATACCCTGATTCAGATGGTCAACGGGATGCAGGACATTAAACTGTACAATGCCGAGCGCCAGAAACGCTGGGGTTGGGAACGGATACAGGCCAGGCTTTTCCGCATTAACGTTCAGTACCTTAGCACCGACCAGCTTCAGCGCGCCGGCGCCGCCTTTATTAATGAAGGGAAAAATATCGTCATTTCCGTTGTCGCCGCGCAGGCGGTTATCAATTCCGACATGACGCTGGGCATGATGCTTGCCGTACAATATATCATCGGCCACATGAATGCTCCGTTAGAAGCATTAGTGCAGTTTCTGCTCAGCGCACAGGAGGCAAAAATCAGTTTGGAGCGCATGCAGGAAATCCATCAGCGCCCCGATGAGGAATCGAATGAGCACCCGCGTATCAAAGAGATGCCGAGCAAGGGCGATCTGTCGCTCAATCAGGTGTCGTTTCGCTATGGCGGCCCGCGCGACCCCTGGGTGCTGCAACACCTCAACCTGCGTATTCCCAAAGGTAAAACCCTGGCGATTGTGGGATCCAGCGGCAGCGGCAAAACCACCCTGCTGAAGTTATTGCTGGGCTTTTATCCGCCGCAGGAAGGCAGTATTCGTGTTGGCGACCTCAATCTGGCCCACCTCGATCAGGAAAGCTGGCGCAAACAATGCGGCGTGGTTATGCAGGACGGCTTTATTTTTTCTGATACCATTGCCCGTAATATTGCCCTCGGCGAAGAATACATCGACACTACACGCCTGCTCGATGCCGCCCGGGCAGCCAATATTCAGGAGTTTATCGAAACCCTGCCGCTTGCTTTTAATACAAAAATCGGGGAAGAAGGCATCGGCCTGAGTCAGGGCCAGCGACAGCGCCTGCTGATTGCCCGCGCCATTTATAAAGACCCCAACTATTTCTTCTTCGACGAAGCCACCAATGCCCTAGATGCCCATAACGAGCGCCAGATTCTTCAAAATCTGGAAGGTGTTTTCCGCGATAAAACCGTCATCGTGGTAGCCCATCGCCTTAGTACTGTCAAAAAAGCCGACCATATCGTCGTGCTGGAAAAAGGAGAAATTATCGAAGAAGGTACCCACGAACAACTCACCATGCTTCGTGGCGCATACTACAACCTCGTCAGGGAGCAACTTGAATTGGGACTTTGAGAACGATGAGTGATGAACGATGAATTATTAAATCATTGAAAATTAATCAAAAATCAAGCATTAAAAATTAAAAATCAACTCA
>Ga0075157_10001361_pt1 | contig 15352 bp, 9 predicted proteins | sample JI81BgreenDNA_FD_70967 | JGI IMG/M metagenome (GOLD analysis project Ga0075157, IMG submission 70967) | Wastewater effluent complex algal communities from Wisconsin, to seasonally profile nutrient transformation and Carbon sequestration -... | ecosystem: Engineered > WWTP > Effluent > Algae...
CACCTCCAGCACCCACAACGACCTTAGCGGCTACCGTTCCGCTGCCCAGTCCGGCGGCCCTGTCGCCCACCCGGATCATGCAACCGAGCGCGATCGAACGGGCGATCCAAAATTTGCAGAGCGATCATGCGGCCGATCGGCGCAAGGCCATTTGGGAATTGGGGCAGCGGGGGGACTCGCGGGCCCTGCGACCCCTGATGGAGGTGCTACTCAATGGCGACTCGAAACAGCGCAGTTTGGCAATCGCGGCCCTGTCGGCGATCGGCTCGCGCGTGCTGGAACCGACCCTTGAAGCCATGAGCTTGGCCCTGCGCGACAGCAACCCCGATGTGCGCACCAACGCCATTCGCGATTTATCGCAGGTCTATGAGCAGGTCACGCGCTTGAGCCAAATGATGGGGATGGCGGCGCGCGATTCCGATCGCCAGGTGCAGGAAACCGCCGCCTGGGCCCTGGGCAAGTTGGAGCAAATTCGCGTGATTGCGGAAACGGTGCAAAGCGGCCAACCCCTGCCCACCCACCAAACCGAGCGCGACGGCTTGGCAGAAGGGCTGGCGCTCTTGGAGAACAATCGCCCCTCGGAAGCGGCGCCCCTGTTGGAGGCGGCCATTCGCCAGAAGCCCAGCGATGCGGATGCGCACCTGGCCTTGGCCCAAGCCCTTGAGGCCCGGGGTGCGATCGCCCAGGCGTTTTATGAAACCCTGACGGCCCGCGATCTCTATGCCTACCAAGGTCGGCTGGATGCGGCTCAGGCGATCGAACAGGCCTGGCGCGATCGCGGCCTCGATCCCGATCGGGCGACCTACCGCATTGCCCTGGCCAATCAGCTCATGCAGGAGGCCAAGTGGGAGCAAGCCCAGCAAGAGTTGGATCTGGCGCTTACGGACAATCCCCACCAACCGGACGCGCACCTGTCGCTGGCGCGACTGCACCGGGCCCAACATCGATCGATTGAGGCGCTAGCCCATCTCCAGCAGGCCCGCGATCTCTATGTGGCCATGGGCGATCGGGTCGCGGCCGATCGCTTGCAATCCCTGCTCTAATGTCAATCTGGGTTCAACCAGTCCATCTGTAGCGGAGTTTTCTCGGCTGTCGGAATCATCATCGCGACTCGTGGGCTAGCAGCCTGCGCGGCTGACATTGCCCTAGGCTGCCAATGCAGCAACTTCAGTGCGATCCCCATTCGATCCCAGGCGGATCCCAGGTAGATCGCAGGGTTCCCCAGAGCGACTCCCCGAAGGCCGTCCTTCAGCGCCATTTTTCAACCACCACCGCCGGCTCGAGTAGACGAATCGACCCGTAATCTGCGTCAATTTCCACGATCGCGCCCACCGGCAAGGTCAGCTTATCGGGAATGTGACCGATCGCCATGCCTTGCCAACTGGGAATCTTGAGCGGTCGAATCCAGTCATCGATCGCCCGCTCCAGCGACAGGCTCTCTTGTTCCGCCGTTGCCCCTTCGCAGCGCGTGCATTGGGCAAACACAAACCCCGCCAGGCGATCGAGCACTCCCGCCAATTGCAGTTGGGCCAGCAGCCGATCGACCCGGTAGACCGTTTCCTCCACCTCTTCGATCGCCAAAATCACCCCATCCCAATTGGGCAAATAGCGCGACCCGATCGCCGCTGCCAGCACCGACAGGTTAGCCACCACCAACGGCCCGCGCGCCCGCCCTGGATGAATCGTGCGGTGCGGCATATCCGGCGGATTCAGCAGCAGCGCCGCCTGACCCGCCACCAACACGCGCTGCCATGCTTGGGTCGAAAAGGTATTCCAGCGCGAGGCGATCACCGGCCCGTGAAACGTCACCAAGCCCGATCGCACCCAATAGGCCAAGAGCAGAGTCGTGATGTCGCTAAAGCCCAGCAAAATTTTCGGGTTCGATCGCGCCAAGTCCCAGTCCAAAAAGGGCAAGAGGCGCGCGCAACCCCAGCCGCCGCGCGCACAGATGATAGCTGCCACGTCGGGGTTGGCGAAGGCCGCGTTGAGATCCGCTGCCCGATCGCGATCGCGCCCAGCCAGGTAGCCATCGCGATTAAAAATATGCCGCCCCAACACCACCCGGAACCCCTGGCGCTGCAGCCATTCGCGCCCTTCCTTCAAATCCGCGACAGTGACGGGGCCCGCCGGGGCCACAAGGGCGATCGTGTCGCCAGGCTTGAGTGCGCGAGGGCGCAACAACAGCGGCAACGGTTCCGCAATTAACCCCGTGGGGCGCGATCGATCCAGAGCCTGGGCCACCGAGGGCCAGCCGGCCGCGATCGCCATGGCCCCCAACCCCTGCCAGCCATACTGCAAACAAGACCGGCGCGATCGCTTGACTCCTGCCATGGACTCGGCCTCTCAAGGCCCGACGAATAGATCTCACCTAGCCTAGCGAATCTGAGGGAGCAACGATCACGCCAACCATCCAAATCGCTCAACCTGCTCCCAGAGGTTAGGAGCAAGCCGCATTGCTGGTTCGATCGCCCGCAGTCGCTGGCAAGTTGGCGGTGGCTGCTCCAAATCGATCCAAACTCACGAGGTGCTCAAAACTTTCGGCTTGGCGAACGGGCGTGATATCTCCCGTGGGGGCGATCGCAATCACGGCTGGTTGCGGAAACGAAAAGGACGTGGCATCCGCAATAAAATAAGCGCCTGAATCCATAATGGCGATCGCATCATGACGTTCCAAAGGCGGCAAGTAACGCGCCATGTACAACGTGTCGCCCATATGACAAATCGGGCCCACCAATCGATGGCAGCGCAGGGGAGCTCCTTGACGTTTGAGGGGAAAAACCTCGTGATATTCAGAGGTTACACAGCTCGCCAAATTAATCCCCGCATCTAAAACCGCAAAATCAAATTCGCGATCGCGCCGCACATTCAAGACACTTGCCAACATTAACTGACTGTTTCCTGTGAGTGATCGCCCCGGTTCAGCAACAATTTGCGGTTGGGGATAACCACGCTCCCGAAAGCGATCGCGTACCACTTTCACAACAATATCAGCATAGTCCCGTGGCGTTAAAACTGACTCAGGGTTGGGGGGGGCTGGCGGCACCAAAAAAGTCGTTGCCAACTTCATCTCTTGCTTGGATAAATAGCGCACCGTTGGCACTGCCAGGCTGCCGCCAATATCAAAAATCTTAGGTGTCCAACCAAAGGCTTGGTAGAGGCGATCAACAAAATCCAAAAGTACTGTCAAGTGATCGAGTAAGGTCGCTTCGGTATCAATCAAGTTGCCCCGATGGCAATGCAGCGTTGTTAGGTTTAGCTGTGGCATGGATAGGGCTTTTTTAAACGCTGCCATCGCCGACCCTGTTTCGATCGACAGTCCAAACTGCCCTGTCCAGCCGCTAGCGGCCACAATTCGGATGCCCACATTGGCAGTCTTATGCTGTTTGGCAGCCAGCTCTGCCACCAAATCAATTTCTTCTAGGTGATTCAGATTAATACTTAAAATCTCTTGGGCGATCGCTGTTTCCAGAGAGGCTTGGGACTTCGCCGGGCCGTTATAAATAATGCGGCTGGGTGAAACCCCCAGTTTGAGAGCTAACCACAACTCATATTCAGAAATCACTTCTGCACCTGCACCATGACGGTGCAAGACTTCAAAGACCCAAGGCAACGGATTGGTTTTATAGGAATAGAATATATCGACACCGCGATCGTAGCCTGTTGGTACTGTCTGAAAGCCCTTTAAATTATCGATTAATTTCGCTTCATCAATAATATGCAGTGGTGATCCCCAGGTTGATAGCAATTCTGACAGTTGATGCTCTTTGAAAACGAGCTGATCATCTCGATACTCCAATCCCCAGCAATGCGGAGACAATCCAGTAGTTGGCTGAATCGTCCTAGAAAACATCTGACGACTCGCACTTTTCACAACCTTTTTGAGCATCGATTTCAACGCTGTTGATTTCGGGAAGCGAGCCATGGCAACCTCAGAAGTGAAATTCCTAGAAAAAATTCCTAGCGTAAATCTCTAGAAATAAATGTGGAAAGACGATCGCGGATATTTTAAAAACGTCAAAAATCGCTCCCAAATATAAGCTTTTAGAGGCTTTGGATCATCAGTTGTGTAGATGGGATCATAGCAAGTACCCGTTGTCGACCAATCTAGCCAAAATTTGCGTTGATTACGACTCATATTGCCGCTTAACCATTTCGTGGTCACCAAAAAATTCAACATCCACAATATTCGGTATTTATACAGTGCGCTGTGATTCCAATTTTCAGCTTGTGCTGCCAGTTGCCGCACCCGCTCAAAGTCTCCGATCGCCGCAAAATAACAGAGGCGGGCGATCGGTAAATTGCGATTAATCTCAAAGCCCATTTGCCCATAAAACCGAGAATTGAGATCAATCAAGAGAAAGCGATTTTCTCGTTCCAAATGAATAAACTCGGCTTCAAAAGCCCCGTGATAGCCCACAGCTTCGAGCAATTGACGCAATTGTCGTGCTGGTTTTTCATAAACCTCTCGACTCTCAAAACATAACCCCACGCCAACTTGCAAAGGTATTTGCAGCACTTTTTCAGATGCTCGCACAATGTAGGTGTTGGTCTTGGCATCAAAAAAACCAGCCAATGAATAAATATGCTCAGCTGCTTCCTTATAAAATCTTTGAACGATCGCGCATTCCAAGTCTGGATCATAGTCAAGGATTATTTTTTTATAGAAAAAGCGATTCTTGATTGAAGCAAATGCCTTCATCAAATCACTTGGAGAGTGACAAATAACACCCTTTAAATTGACAATCATTCCAGCCTGGGTTTTGGGCTTCACCAAAACTGGATAATTGGCAGTTTGGACAATGGTTTCATAATCCAATTGATTTTTAGGAATAGTTGTTTCCGGACAATCAATTCCTAACTGTTGACAGAGGCGAAATAATTTTTCTTTGTTGAGAATATTGTAAGTACTTTCTTCTGGAGGCTGAAATAAGTAAAAAAATTGTCTTAGCTGCTCTTGCTGAGTAGCAATGATCCAACACATATCATCAGAGGTTGGATACAGCACATAGCCTGGATTCTGGGCTCCAAACTTTAGCAACCAATCAATAAAGGCTTCATGATCTTCAACATCAGGCGCCTTTTCGACTTTGGAAATATAGCGAGAGGCAGTCGTTAATGTATGTTTTTGGCTTTCGGCCAGGACGACGGAAATTCCGCACTTTCCGAGATCTCGCGCCGCAGCGAGGGTGCCATGATAACTCCCCATAGTCAACAGAAAACCACGGGCTGGTGGTAGTGAAAACGTGGTTTGCTTGACAGGTGTGGGCATCAATTTTTTAGATGAAATTGTTTCCGGTGAAATCATAGATTATTGGCGTTTATTAAGGTATTGAGTTCGATCAGCAAATTACAGTGTGGTTATTCAAGCATTTCAAACAGGATTTTTGTACAAAATTTGCATTTTTCTGGGTTGATTACCATGATTTTCAACTAAGAATGCTGGTTTTAGGTTGATATTTACAATTTCGGCCAACAGAATAACAAGTGAATTTAGACTCGTCAATGATCATCGCTTAAGTGCTGGACTCATAAAAATCCGCAGATAAATCGACTGACAAGTGCCTGGACAGTAACTCCCGCGCCAATTCTTCCCAATCAGGATCAAATCCTCGATCGAGGAAGAAACGCAGAGCCATGGATCGATCGCGCCAATTGCGCGACCATGCTTGCTCAGCAATTCGTAATGTTTGTTGATGAATCTGGTGGCTTGATGCAGATCAGTCGCGTCACTGTGCTCAAGCGGGATGGAACACCCGTTGGGAACCAGCAGGCAACTGGGGTCAAGATTGTTCGCCTATCGACAAGCTAGGCGATCGCAGACAGGATCCAATTTGTTCAGAAGGTGGATTGGGATTAGGACTAAGAGTTCATAGCTCCGGCAACGAGCACAGTCTCATTAGTCATCCTCAAGCAATGGGTTGGAGCGATCTCATGATCGCCAGGAATCGGGGCTTGCTGTGGCCACGAGCCGCCCAACGTTCCCAATTCAGTAGAGCAACCACTGATAACTAAGCCATGCAACTCAAACAAAACTCAGATTGAATCGGCGCCGATCGGCTGAGATGTGCGCGATATGCAATCGCTACACGGCCAAAATTCGCATGCACCACCGATAGTCATTGCAACCGTAGTTGCTAACCAATAATTTACCCATAATTGTCGCAATTTCGCACGATCGCCCCGTTTTCTTTAACGCCTGAGCAGACTACTTGCTCGCGATCGCTAGCTTATGATGGTTAACGTTAAGACATCTTTTGCATCACATTAGTATCATCGAACGATTAAAAAAAGAATCAATACTAGTTTTCAAATGAAAAAAATATAGGCTTTGATATTGACAAGGCGTTGAAATAGAAACGATCAAATGTCCTAATCATAAGCTGAAATATCTATGCTAACCTTCGACAACTCATGAGGACTTTATTTCCTGAGTTATTCGATCAGTTGCCTTGATGGGTTTGAGTAATTCTAAGTTCAAGGGTGAAAATTTGAGAATTTATATCAATAATGATAGGATCTATTCTCAACTAAAAACGCATCTGAACGTTAATTGCTGTTTTATGAAGCGCTTTACTCGTCGATTTTTTTTAGCCGCTAGTTCTGCTGCAGCCGTCACTGCGATCGGCTGTCAGCAAAAATCGAACACTGGCAACGGGTCTAGTGTCCAGCCTCCTGCGGGCGGAGTATTGCGTCTCTATTCTGGGCGGCACTATGACAGCGACAAAACTATTTATGAGGCCTTCACCGACAAAACGGGCATCAAAATCGAATACATCGAGGATGAAGCTGACAAACTAATTGAGCGTATTAAAGCAGAGGGAAGCAATAGTCCAGCGGACTTGCTGTTGACGGTCGATGCGGGGCGGTTGTGGCGGGCAGATTCAGAAGGGCTGTTTCAACCTGTCACCAGTAGCCAAGCACCAGCGCTGTATGCTGCCGTGCCGGAAAACCTGCGCCACCCCCAAGGCCACTGGTTTGCATTGTCCAAGCGCGCTCGCGTGGTGATGTACAACAAAGACAAGGTGAAGCCAACGGAGCTAAGCACCTATGAAGATTTAGCGAACCCCAAATGGCGCAATCAAATTTTGGTGCGCAGCTCCAGCAACATCTACAACTTGTCCTTGGGTGGCGAGCTGATTGCGGTGCATGGCGAGGCTAAAACGGAAGCCTGGGCCCGTGGTTTGGTAGCCAACTTTGCGCGTCCTCCGGAAGGGAATGACACGGCCCAAATCATGGCTTGCGCGGCTGGTATTGGCTCGATCGCCATTGCCAATACCTATTACTTAGTGCGTTTGGCGAAGTCGGCCAAACCGGAAGAGCGCGCGGCGTTTGGCAAAATTGGCGTGTTTTTCCCTAACCAAACGGGAGCAGGGCCAGAAGGTCGTGGCGCCCATGTCAACATCAGCGGAATTGGTTTGATCAAAACCTCTCGCAATACGCCAGCGGCGATCGCCTTTATGGACTATTTGGTGAGCCCGGAAGCACAAGCAATGTTTGCTAAAGGAAATAGCGAATACCCGGTACTGAAGGGTGCTGAGCTCGATCCGGCCTTGGCAGCCCTGGGTCAGTTCAAGGAATCGACGGTGAGCGCTGATACGTTCGGCCGCAATAATGCGATCGCCCTGAAGGTGTTCGATCGCGCCGGCTGGAAATAAGCAACCATTTCGATTGGCACCCAGGAAACGGCGATCGCATCAATTGGATTTGAGACCATTGGGTGCTATCGAAATCCCCCCTAGTACTTGGGCAGTTAGGGGGGATTTGGCTTGATTCAATTGCCTAAACTCAAATCTCCAATGGACTGACAGCGCTTAAGCCAGCAGTGGATCCAGCTTGCCTTGGCGATCGAGATCGTGGATGTCATCGCAGCCGCCAATATGCACGTCATCGATAAAAATTTGCGGTACCGATCGGCGACCATTGGCCCGCTCCGCCATTTTGGATCGCCCGGCCTCGTCACCATCCAACACGTATTCGGTGTACTTCACGCCCTTGCTGTCGAGTAACCGCTTGGCGCGAATACAAAAGGGGCAAGTCGTCCACAGATAAATTTCGACGTTGGCAGCCATAGGTTCAGACTCGAGCTTCAGACTCGATCGCGGATGAGTGGATTGATTGTAAAGAATTGTACGAGTTTTCCAACCAAAGCGCAGGGGTTATGCATTTGGCATAGAGCATCGGATAGCCGAGAGCCCGGATTCCGTCAGGGGCTCTTTCCGGTCACAGGTCACACCTAGCAGCCCGCTAGCCTATCAGCCCATGCACGGGAACAGGGAGCAGCAACCCACTGCTCCCAGCTCAGGCAGAACCTCCGATCAACCCGTGTTGCGCATTCCAGCCGCAATCCCGTTAATCGTCAGCAAGGCCCCCCGCAACAGCTCACTCCGGCTGTAGCGCGATCGCGCCATGCCGGTGGCCGTTTGTTGCTTGTGTTGGCGCAGCCGCTTCAACAACGAGGCTTGGAGGAAGCCCAAGGGGACGATCGTCCCGTTGCGCAACTGCACCGATCGCTGCAAGGACGGGTCTCCATCCAAGAGGCGATCGTGCCCCGTGATTTTCAGCACCAAATCCCGCGTGGTCAGATACTCGTGGGAAATTTGCTCAAACAACACCTCAAACCGTTCCCGATTGCCGGGCTGAGTCAGCTCATTGGTGTAGTGGCGGGCAATTTGCAAATCGACCTTGGCCAGGGTCATTTCCACCTTCGAGATAGCCATCTTGAAAAACGGCCATTTGAAGTAGAAATATTGCAGCAGCTTCAGGTGCTCTTCTGGCTCGCGATCGACAAAATCTTGCAGCGCCGTACCCACCCCATACCAAGCGGGCAGCAGGAACCGGCTTTGGGTCCAACTAAAGACCCAAGGAATTGCCCGCAGGCTGCTGAGGTCTTTTTTGCCCCCCCGGCGGGCTGGACGTGAGGATATTTGCAGTTGGCTGATTTCCTCGATCGGGGTGACTTCGTGGAAAAAGTCGATGAAGTCCGGTTGCTCATAGATCAGTGCTCGATAGTGCTCACGCGATCGCGCGGACAACTCCTCCACGATTTCATTCCAGGCCCCAATGTCATCAAAGCCCGTTCCCAACAAGCTCGACTGAATCGTGGCCGCCGCCACCTTTTCCAGGTTGTAGAGCGCCAACTCCGGCAGCGAGTATTTGGACGCCAGCACTTCCCCTTGCTCGGTGATTTTGATCCGGCCTTGGATGCTGCGACCTGGCTGGGCCAAGATCGCTTCGTAGGCAGGGCCGCCACCACGACCCACGGAACCGCCGCGCCCGTGGAAGATCTTGAGGGCTACCGCATGGCGATCGGCCACCTCTTGCAGGGCCTTTTGGGCCTTGTGGATTTCCCAGTTGCTGCTGAGGAAGCCGGAGTCTTTGTTGCTGTCGGAGTAGCCCAGCATCACCTCTTGCAGGTTGGTGGTGGGCGTGTGGGGACGCATGGTTTCAAAGGCCGAACCGGTCTCGCCCGCTTCGGCAGCCGCCTCCAGGGTGGCATCGAGGCGATCGTACCCGCCCGCCAGCAGCGCCCGATAGAGCCGCAGGTTAAACAAGCCCTCCATCACGGCCGGGGCGCATTTCAAGTCCTCCACCGTTTCAAAGAGCGGCACCACGCGCAGGGTGCCGGAACCGGTGGCCGGATCGTAGAGCCCCGCTTCCTTGGCCAGCAGCAACACCTCCAGCAGGTCGCTGGCATTGTGGCTCATGCTGATGATGTAGGTTTGGCAGACGCCGGGGCCGAACTCATGTTGCAGTTGGCGCACAATCCGCAGGGTTTCGATCGCCTCGCGGGTTTTGTCCGAGAAGGCCAGCTCCGCCGGAATCAGCGGGCGGCGGGTCGAGAGCTCTTGCACCAACCAAGCCGTGCGCTCGGCTTCGTCCATCTCACGGTAGGGCTTGGGCAGCAGTTGCAAATATTCGGTGATTTCATCGATCGCCGCTGAGTGGCGACCGCTTTCTTGGCGAATGTCCAAGTGCGCCAAGTTAAACCCGAAAATTTCCACCCGGCAGATCAAATCCTCCAGGTCAGAGCACACCAGCCCCGTTTGCTGCAAGCTGCGCCGAATCAGGTTCAGCTCACCCAGGAATTCCGTCCCCGATCGATAGATGCTCGTTGGATTGTTTTCGAGCATGTCCGAGTGCAGCTCATCCCCTTCATAAAGGCGGCGCGATCGGGCCAAGCTGTTAATCAACCGCTGCTCGATGTAAGCCAGCTTGAGCCGATAGGGTTCCTGGCGGAAGCGCACGGCGTATTTTTCATAGATGTCGGGCAAGCGGGCCTGCTCTTGTTCTAGAGACTCCAGCAACTCCGGCAGCACATCGCTCCAGTGCAACGACAAGCTCAACAAATTGCTGAGGCTCTTGACCGATTGCAGGTATTTTTTCAGGACTAAGTTGCGCTGGTAGCAAGCCGTTTTCCAGGTCACTTCGGGCGTGACGGAGGGGTTGCCATCGCGATCGGAACCCACCCAAGAGCCAAACCGGCAAAAATCAAATCGCGGCGGGGTCAAGCCTGGAAATGCTGACTTGAGGGCCCGATCGAACCGGTGATAGAGCTGCGGAATCACATCAAACAGCACTTCTTCGAAATAGTGCAGCGCGTAGTCCACCTCATCCAAAACCGTGGGTTTGAATTGGTGCAGCTCATCGGTACGCCACCACAGCCGGATCTCTTCCGTCAGCTTTTGGCGCAGGGTGTTGGCTTCGATCGAATTGCTTAACCCCCGTTCGCGCAGATCCTCCTCCACGCGATCGAGCTCCCGCAAAATCTTCACCAGGCGGCGTTGCTTATCGCGGATGGTGTGGCGCACAATTTCCGTCGGGTGCGCCGTAAAGACCAGTTGAATATCCAACTGATCAATCAATTTTTGAATTTGCCGCGGTGGAACATTCAGTTGCTGCAAGTAGGGAAACAGCCAATAAAACGTTCCGCAATTGTCCAGGGAGTCGTCGGGTTTGGGAATGCTTTTTTCGAGCACCTTGGCTTCAATGCCACCCTTAGATTCCGGATTATCAAAGGTGGAGCGATCGTTAAACAGCCGGGTCGAAATCGGCTGGCTGCTGGCCGTTTCGTATTGGCGCTGTTGATCGCGTTGCTCGTAATGCTGCTCAACAATATTAATCAGTTGAAAATAGAGCGCAAAGGCACGCGCTGCCCGAATCGCTGAATTGAGATCGAGGTTTTCGATCAACTTCAGGACATCCGCTTCGCAAAAGTCCGCCGCTTGGCCATCAGGCGCACACAGATCCAGCAGGCGATCGAGCAGTGACACCAACTCCTGACCACACTCCTGTTGCAGAACCTGTCGCCACAGGTCTTCCATCACCTTGAGACGATGCCGCAAAAACAAGTCTGATGCCGAAGCTGCGGCAACTTCTCGATCGAGCGAATGGATGGTCGAACTCATAGAGCGATCGGCTAGCCCGGTAAAGTTGGTCATGCTCCCTAGATTATAGGAAGGCGAGGATCTGGGAACCTATCCCCCGCAACCCGAGCGTTGGCGGCCACAGCCGGGTTGCTCACGGTTCAGGGGTGGTGATGGTAGCAACAGGTCATGCGCTGATCGGCCCGACGATCTTGACGGCGATCGCGCGCGATCGGGCGCTGTCTTGAGCAACGCCCGCAGGCCCCAGGGAATCAGACGCGATCGCCACTGGTCTGTAGCTGCGATCGTACCCGAGCCCCGGTGGATTGTGCAGTTAAACGGCCCCTGAGTCGGTATAGCCTTGTACGGTTTCCGGATTCTGGAGCCGAATCAGATCATTCGCCTGGCGCGTTTGGGTGGGATTGAGGTTCTTCACCGCCAACAAATATTGGTCGCGATCGAGCCGGTTGCGATAGGCCAACACATCACCACCGCTGCTCGTTAGCCCCAAACCACCGCCCACCGTCACACTGCCCATGGCTCCGCCAATGGCACCCAACAGGCCGCCCACCACGTGGTTGCCCACGGGGCCAACCCATTCGGTAAAGGTTTGCAAGCCCGTGGCCAGGCTAAACCCCACCCCCGCCAAAAACCCAAACGGCACCGTCCACAGAGCCATGAGCTTAATTTGGCGGCGAGCTTGCTGGCCCGGATCAATAAACCCAAATTCATCGGCTGTTTTGTAGCCCTTGCCCACAATGGCAAGCTGCTTGAGATCAAACCCTGCCGCCTCCAGAGCCGTGTAGGCGGCTTCTACGCCCATGCGATCGTTGAAAACAGCAATCAGATAGTTCATAAAACGAGCAGTGTGACTGGCTTGGTAAAAGTTTAAGGGGACTTGTAATCAGTCGGAATAAGTCGGAATAATCAGTTGGAGTGCTTGAAGGCTAGGTCATCTAATGGCTTGACCAGCTCAATCAAACCGTGCGATCGATGAATTTGTCCAGCCCCAGACCCCGTTTGGGTTAGCCCTTCGCGTTGGCTGCCCCATGGCGATCGCCCGTGCCACAGTTGCCCATAGCCAAAATAATGGCGGGCGATCCAAACACTTAGATCGCCCGCACTCAGGCTCAGGGCCCGTTATCTATGCAGTTGAGATGGCTCGAGCCAGGCCCCAGCTGCGATCGCCCCTAGGGTGCGTCGGGCAAACCAACGGCCACTAGAGATCGATCCAGACCTGCAGAAGCCGCCAAGGCTTCCCAAGCCGCCGAGCGATCGCCCGAGCGATCGGCTTCGATCACGCTGTTCACCGCGTCATACCAAATGCCGGCTCGTGCATAGGCCGCAGCTGCAGCCAAGGGACTGCTAGCCGTGGTGGCCGCTTCCGAGTTAACCCGTTGAATCCAACCGCTGGCAAAGGTGCTCCGTGGCGCTTCACCGGCTACGCGATCGCAATCAACCGACAGATACCATTGATACGATTGGCCGACTGCCAGCGCCTGGCCCCGATCGCGCAATGCGATTTTGACCAACCCGCCTTCCTTGGGCAGGGCGATCGTTTGCTCATCGAGGTCGGCTTCCTGAGCATCGGTCAAGCGGAACCGAGCCGTTTCGCCCGCACCCGCCGGTACATACACCCACAGCGACGGATTCGCACTAGCGGTCAGTGCCCCTTGTTCACCGGGCACCAGCGGCTTCAGTGCAACCGCCGACGAGCCACAGGAGCCCCGACGCCCCCCGCTCACCGTGTTGCGCAGCGTGCGGTTGCCCCGAGGAGCAAAGCCCGCTTCGCGACTGGGCAATGGATTAAAGCTAACAACGTTGTTTTCAGAGGCTGACGTCCCATCCAAGGAACCGGCCGATGGCGTGCCGGCCCAAGCAGAGAGGCTGGAGAGCGCAATTGCTCCCGCAGTCAGCACCGAAGGCAGAAACAGTTTGAGACCTGTGCGGTTAGGCACCATAGAACATGTACCCCCTATAGGACTGACGCAAGCAAAAGCAGTAGCGTACTGCAAAGGCTGGATAGTGACTGTCCTAGCGTCTGCCGGTTTTCTGCTCCTGCGACTCCATTGAAGTCGAAGTCTTGCAAAAAACAGTCCTAGGATGTTCCGCCTGTTGCTTCGACCATCGTGCAGCTAGCTACGAGGTAGGGCCTGCATGGTGATCTCAACTGGCGGATAACCCTGGCAAATCGAGCATTGCGTTTATCCAGCCGAATTTGACTGATGCACCACACGGCTTCGTAACTCTAGAACTAGTTACTGCCGATTTCTAAACTGTCCATTAGTTTAGGGCAACTGATTGATCGTCTGGGTGCCCTAGATAACGCCCAATCCGCCAAACACTGATGGCCACGATCAGCCTTCACCGAAACTTCAAGGAACTAGCCCCGAATTCTGAAACATTTCAAAAACAATTTACATAACTTAACAATCGATGCCTGGCCGCCAATGGAGAGGTGCTGACCATAGACCTCTTGCACAAATCATCTAGACGCCCTCATCCTTAACCCCTTCTCCCAAGAGGGGCCGATTGACTGATACAAGCTCATCTCGTAGTAGCGTGGCTGCATGATCGCGCATGGAACGCGGCGAGTCATCTGCAAAAGGCGGCCAGTCCGGTCGTATCAGCCTGTGAAATTGTTCATGAAGCAGTGAGGGTTAGTCGCCCTAACCCCTACCTGTCACCCTGGGCGATCGCTTAGCCCATCAAAATCACGCGATCGAGCACGTGAATAATGCCGTTGGCGGCTTCGATGTCAGCGGCCACCACGGTGGCGTTTTTGACTTCAAAGGCAGCACCCACACGCACTGGAATCGGCGCGCCCTCCAAGGATTCGAGCTGGGTGACCCCGGCCAAATCCGCTTGAGTGTATTTGCCCGCCACCACGTGGTACTTCAGGATGCGAGCCAGTTGGGGAGGATTTTGCACCAGGGTTTGCACGGTGCCCGGCGGCAACTGCGCAAAGGCCGCATCATTGGGCGCAAACATCGTGAAGGGGCTGGGACTCTTGAGGGCTTCGACTAAGCCAGCCACTTTGACCGCCGTGACGAGGGTTTCAAAAGCACCGGCTCCAACGGCAATATCAACGATATCGGGCTGGGGAGTTGAGTCAGTCGTGGTTGCTTCGGGCATGGTTGCTTCGGGCATGGCTGGCTGCAAAAACAGGGGATCGAGTCTGGCATCATCCTATCGCCGATCGTGGAACGGGACGCTGGCTGGGAATTTTGCAGTTTTAATCAGTCCGATTTAGCGAGATAGGGAAGGTCGCCGCCAGAGCGATCGCGATCGAAGCCGATTAACGGGGCTGGGGCTGGGCGTTGACCAAGGGTTGCAGGCTGGGATCGTAGAGTCGTCGGTAGTTCCAATAGTTGCCGAGCACGTTTTCGACGTAGCCGCGCGTTTCGCTGAAGGGAATTTGCTCCACGAATCGATCGAGATCCGCTGTGCCAAATTGTTTGATCCAGCGGTTCACGTTGCCCGGCCCGGCATTGTAGGCCGCCACCGCAAACAGGCTGTTGTCGTTATATTCCCGGTGGGTGTAGTCCAAAAACCAAGTGCCGAGCTTGATGTTGTCAGGGGGGTTTTCCAGGGTGTAGTCCTTGAAGCCGATTTTGTCGGCAACCCACTGGCCCGTGGAGGGCAACACCTGCATCAAGCCGACGGCATTGGCGATCGAGCGGATTTCTCGCTCAAAGTGCGATTCCTGACGAATCAGACCCAGCACCAAAACCGGGTTCAGATTTTGGGCGATCGCCCCGGGTTCGATCGCATCCCAATAGGGCCGGGGGTAGAGTCGCCGCCAATAGTTCAGATCCCGACGGGCTGCCGCAAACCGCTCGCGATCGCCCGGCTCTTCCCGCCAGCGCAAATTAGCCAGGGCAAACAACCCCGCCAAGTAATCCCCGTTGGCGACGCGCAGGGCCCCATCGGTATATTGCTGATCAAAGCTGGGTTGGTTGCGATCGCTAAATTCCGTTTGCCAATAG
>Ga0075157_10001363_pt1 | contig 15331 bp, 9 predicted proteins | sample JI81BgreenDNA_FD_70967 | JGI IMG/M metagenome (GOLD analysis project Ga0075157, IMG submission 70967) | Wastewater effluent complex algal communities from Wisconsin, to seasonally profile nutrient transformation and Carbon sequestration -... | ecosystem: Engineered > WWTP > Effluent > Algae...
CTGCCCACCGACATGGAGTTTTTCAGCTCACAGCCATCGGCGATCTCCTCCAAGGTCTTGCGCACCTCGTAATCACCATCGGCGGAGTTTTGCAAAAATTGATAGATATCACGGATCACCGCCACCGAGGGATTCGCGCCATCGATGAAAAATTCCTGCGTTCTCGTGTCGGCATAGTTGTAGAGCAATTCGCAATACGCGCTCTCGCCATCGCGCCCGGCCCGGCCCGCCTCCTGGTAGTAGGCCTCGACGCTGCCGGGGATTTCGTAATGGATGACAAAACGCACATCGGAGCGGTCGATGCCCATGCCGAAGGCATTCGTCGCCACGGCCACGTCCGCCTTTTTGCTGATGAAAACATTTTGCGCGCGCTCGCGCTCCTCATCGCCCATGCCGCCGTGATACGCCACGCATTTCAGCCCCCAACTGCTGAGCGTCTCGGAAACCGCCTCCACCTTCTTGCGGGTGGCACAATACACGATGCCGGTGCGATGCGCCGCAATTACCGCCTTGAGTCGCTCGTCTTTCTGCTGGGCGTTTTCCGTGGCCGTGATGTTGAGCGATAGGTTCGGCCGCGCGAAGCCGCTAACTTGTTCAAAGTAATCGCGCAATTGCAGCACCTCGATGATGTCCTTGCGCACGATGGGCGTGGCGGTGGCGGTGAGTGCCACGCATTGCGGACGACCGATCTTCTCCAGCGCCCGGCCCAGACGCAGGTAGTCCGGGCGGAAATCATGGCCCCACTGGCTCAGGCAATGCGCTTCATCCACTGCAAACAGGGCGATGTGGATGCCCTTGAGCGCGTTGAGAAAACTCTCGGCACGGAAACGTTCCGGCGCGACATAGACGAGCTTCCAGCGCCCCTCGCGGATGCCTGACAAACGCTCTTTTTGCTCCTCCCAGGTGAGGGTGGAATTGATCATGGTGGCATCGATGCCGCGCGCGACGAGGGCATCGACCTGATCCTTCATCAGTGCGATCAGAGGGCTGATCACCAAGGTTACCCCTTCCAGGCACAGAGCCGGGAGTTGATAGCACAGGGATTTTCCGCCACCCGTGGGCATCACCACCAAGCCATCGCGCCCGGACAAAATGGCATTCATGACCTCTTCCTGGCCATCGAGAAAATTCCGGAAGCCGAAATATTTCAGCAACGCCTCTTGCGGAGTGTGGATGGTAGGTCGGGATAACGCGCTCATAGGGACTGCACAAATGAACAAATGCCCGCGCGCGCTGTCAATCCCGGAAATCCACGGACAATGTAATCTTTGTAACCCTGGACCATGGAAATCCAGGATCAGGAAAACGGAGCGATGAAACGCAGGGTCTTCAGCCCACCAACTGCTCCTTGAGCAGTGCGGCGGCGTAATCGCGGTTCATGCGGGCGATGTGATCGACGCTGATTTCCTTCGGGCAAGCGGCTTCGCACTCGTATTGGTTGGTGCAGTTGCCGAAACCCTCGGCATCCATTTGACGCACCATGGCAAGCACGCGTTTGTCGCGCTCGGGCTGGCCTTGCGGCAAGTGACCGAGGTGGGAAACCTTGGCCGCGGTGAACAACATGGCGGAGGAATTTTTGCAGGCGGCAATGCAGGCACCGCAACCAATGCAAGCGGCGGCGTCAAAGGCGGCATCGGCATCGGCCTTGGGAATGGGCAGCGAGTTCGCATCCACGGCGGAACCGGTGCGCACGCTGATGTAACCACCGGCGGCGATGATGCGGTCCATGGCGGAGCGATCGACAATCAAATCGCGGATCACTGGAAACGCACGGGCGCGGAAGGGCTCAATCCAGATGGTATCGCCATCGCGGAACTTGCGCATGTGCACCTGGCAGGAGGTGATGCCTTTTTCCTTGCTATGCGGCACGCCATTGATCGTGAGCGAGCAGGAACCACAAATGCCTTCGCGACAGTCGTGATCAAAATGAATGGGCTCACCGCCGGACTCGATGATGCGCTCATTGACGATGTCCAACATCTCCAAAAAGGATGCCTCCTCCGGGATGTTTTTCGCATCATAGGTTTCGATGCTCCCCTGGTCTTGAGGAGTTTTTTGACGCCAGACTTTGAGTGTGAGATTGAGCATAATCAAGTGTTGTAAATGTTAGGAAAACCGGTTGCGGTGTTGTTCAAATTCAGAAAGGATTTTGGCCAGTTCAGCGACGTCGTTCGAACTCATGAAATCCAACAAAACACTGAGCAATTCCTCATTCTTGAGCTGACCCTCCAAAATCAACGACTGGATATCCGCCTCATAAATGTGAACTCGCGTATGCTGGTGCTGCCGATAGAGCGAAGGGAGCGCATAGAGTTTCAGCAAAGCCAAACCTTTTGCGCTAGCCGTGCGCAACGAGCGGTTGAGAAAATGCCCATCCACACAGTGATGCTGCCGCACGTGGTGGAAAAACGGACTTTCTGATCGAAGGATATCGACGGTGAGCATACCGTACTTGCCACGAGCGAAAAATTCATTCACGTCATGCACCTCGAGACCTTCGATTTTCTTGCTATCGGCAAGTGACAGGATCAGGTCGATGTCTTCGGTGTTGCGTGCCTCAATGTATTGCAGCAAAGCAATGCCGCCCACGATCATGTAATCCACGCCCGAGGTTTGAAGCGCATCCAAAAATGCATTCACATCCTGAGGCAACTGTGAGTCGTTCATGAGATCGTGAGTGGTTTTGTTTTTCCAATCAAAAGCCACGCCTTTGTGCACCACATCGGCTATGTCTTTGAGTTGGTTCATGACGGCGGTTGAAAGTCAATTATTTGTAAGAACGGACCGAAGGATGCACTTCTTCGAAGACGAGCGGCTCCTTGTGCATGATGGGAGCACTGCCCTCGACGTATTGCCAGGCGGCGACGTGGGAGAAATTGGCGTCATCGCGTTTCGCTTCGCCGGGAGCGACCAGGCCGCTGTCCACATCCGGGTCACCGGGTTGCGTTTGGTGTTCCTCGCGGAAGTGACCGCCGCAGGATTCCTCGCGGGCAAGGGCGTCGTAGCACATGGTTTCGGCGAATTCGAGGAAATCGGCCACGCGGCCGGCTTTTTCCAACTCCATGTTGGCGATATTGCCGCTGCCGGGGATGCGAACATTGCTCCAGAACTCCTCGCGGATTTCCGGGATGCGTTTGATGTTGTGTTCCAGACCGGCTTTGTTGCGGGCCATGCCGCAGTTGTCCCACATCAACAGACCAAGCTCGCGGTGGAAGGAATCGACGGTGCGTTTGCCGTTGATGCCGATGAGTTTGTTCACCCGCTCGCTGGTTTCGGCTTCGGCTTTGCGGAAGGCATCGTCATTCGCATTGACCTTACCCGGTGTTTGCGTCGCGAGGTAATTGGCGATGGTGGTGGGGATCACGAAATAGCCATCGGCCAGACCTTGCATCAGCGCGGAGGCTCCAAGGCGGTTCGCGCCGTGATCGGAGAAATTCGCCTCACCCAACACGTGGAGGCCGGGGATGTTCGACATCAGATTGTAATCCACCCACAGACCACCCATGGTGTAGTGCACGGCGGGATAGATCATCATCGGATTCTTGTAGGGATCCTCGCCGGCGATTTTTTCATACATCTGGAACAAGTTGCCGTAGCGGGCACGAATCACTGATTCACCCAAACGCTGAGTGGCATCGCGGAAGTCCAGATAAACGCCGAGACCGGTGGAAGCCACGCCGCGACCTTCATCGCAGGCTTCTTTGGCGGCGCGGGAGGAAATATCGCGCGGGGCGAGGTTGCCGAAGGACGGGTATTTGCGCTCCAGGATGTAGTCGCGATCCTCTTCCGCCACCGAATCGGGATGGATTTGTTTCTTGCGAAGTTTTTCCGCAACCTCCTTCGACTTCGGCACCCAGATGCGGCCGTCGTTGCGGAGTGACTCGGACATCAGCGTGAGCTTCGATTGATAATCGCCGGAGACCGGAATGCAGGTCGGGTGAATCTGCGTGTAGCAGGGATTGGCAAACAAGGCCCCACGACGAGCAGCACGCCAGGCAGCGGTGACATTGCAGCCCATGGCGTTGGTGGAAAGGAAGAACACGTTACCGTAACCGCCGGTGGCCATGATTACCGCATCGCCAGCATGAGAGGTGATTTTCCCAGTGACCAGATCGCGCACCACGATGCCCTTGGCATGGCCGTCCACGACCACGAGATCGAGCATCTCCGTGCGCGGGAACATTTGCACACCGCCCTTGTGCACTTCTTTTTCGAGTGCCTGATAGCAGCCGATCAGAAGCTGTTGTCCGGTTTGACCGCGGGCGTAGAACGTGCGCGACACCTGCGCGCCACCGAAAGAGCGGTTGTCGAGCAAACCACCGTATTCGCGGGCAAAAGGAACGCCTTGCGCGACGCATTGGTCGATGATGTTCGTCGATACCTCCGCAAGGCGATGAACGTTGGCCTCTCGCGAGCGGAAGTCGCCGCCCTTGATCGTATCGTAAAACAGACGACGCACCGAGTCGCCATCGTTCTGGTAGTTTTTCGCGGCATTGATGCCCCCTTGCGCGGCGATCGAGTGAGCGCGGCGCGGACTGTCTTGATAGCAGAAGCATTTTACCTTGTAGCCCAGTTCGGCAAGTGTGGCAGCGGCGGCACCACCAGCGAGACCCGAACCCACCACCAGCACGGTGAATTTCCGTTTGTTGGCGGGATTGATCAATTTCGAATCCATCTTGTGCTTGGACCATTTTTGGTTCAGCGGACCGGAAGGAATTTTGCTATCGAGAACGAAGGACATAAGATCGAAAGAGGTGAAAGGTTAGCGACCGAATTTGAAAAGGTAGATGGCGATGGGGATGGAAAGGAAGCCAACCCAAATGAGCAGCGCATAGGCTTTGCTAATTTTCTCAATCCATGGCGCGGATTTTTTGGAACGCAGACCAAGAGTCTGGAACATCGACGCCACACCATGCGACAAGTGAGAGCAGAGCAACGACATCGCGATCGCGTAAAACAGCACCACCAAGCCATTGGAGAAACCGACGATCACCATCTTGTGCGGGTTGGTTTTGGCAATCTCGGCGAGCCCGGAATCCACACGCACGGTGAAATGGAGCAAGTGGAAAATCACAAAGGCCAGAATCGTCAAACCACTCCAGATCATGATCAGCGATGACTTGCTGGCTTGAATCGTTTGGGAGTGCACATACTTGGGAGAAGCGGCGCGATTCGCGCGAGTGAGAGAAATGGTGGCCACCACGTGAACGACCAAGCAGGTCAGCAAAACGGCGCGGGCGATCCATACGCCGGCGCCGTGCAGCAACTCGTGGAGTTGTTTCGCATAGTCGTTGAAGGCTTTTTCACCGACAAACACCAGCAGGTTGCCGGCAAGGTGACCGGCCAGGAACAGCACGAGCACCAGACCCGTAAGGGCCACCAGCAGTTTTTTTCCAATGGAGGAATTCCAAATCGCGCAAACAGAACAGGTCGAAGCATTCATGAGAAACGTGTGACCGACAAGGTCGCGGCGTGAACATAGACAGCTTCAAGCAATTGACAAGGTCGGAAAAAACACTTTTTGCAATTTTTTACCGAGGTCGAACGGACGAGGAAAATTCCGACCAGCCCATCTCACACTGCGCGCTGTTGCAGCGAGTGGATGCGCACCACGGCATTGTCCAACTCCGCCAGGGCATTGCGACAGTGGGAAAGAAAAATTTCCCCGGTGGCGGTAAGTGCGTGGCTTTTCCCCCTGCGATCCAGCAAACGGGTGCTGAGCGAGTCTTCCAAGGAGCGCAACGAATGGCTGATGGCCGACTGAGTCAAATTGAGCCGCTTGGCCGCAAGCGTGAAACTTCCTGTCTCAACGATCGCGACAAATGCAAGCACTTGACGAATTTCTGGCATATTCCGGTTCATGGGGCACTTGGCTAACAAGGCATTAACGCTGTGAATGTAGCAGTTACTGTGCCATCTTTGAGAAAGTCAGGATTTGTCACATCGTCAGACCCGTTCTCCATTTTTCAAAAGACAGGCTTCACCCCACGCGATGCATGAGCATGTCCCGCGAACTGGCTGGCGTGAATTTCATGAAAATAGCATTGCGGTCCGGCCATCGCAATCCTATCCTGTGCATGTTCCATCACCCATATGATTGTTGATCGTATGAGAAAACCCATCCAAGCATCTGCTTGAAATCCCATCAAAACCCTGATCGGCCGGCCAGTCTCTTGCATGTTCGCCGGACTCTCCGGGCTGGAAGTGGCTGATTTCATGCCACTGCATGCGCCATGGTCGTTTCTCACATCGCAGCGATGGAGTTGACCAAGGAACGAACTGACCCATCACCCACCAAACCCACGACCATACCAAAGCTTATGAAACCACGCGCACTGTCCGTAGCCCGCCTCACCTATCCTCTCGCCGCCGCTCTGGCCGCACTCATCAGCCTGCCTCATGCCAGCGCACAAACGTGGACCGGCGGAGGAGCCAATGCCAACTGGAACACCGCTGCCAACTGGACCGGAGGCACTCCCAGCACCTCCACCAGCGCCACTACCACCGTCACCTTCTACAACACCGGTGCCGCTCAGTTGACCAACTCCACCGGCACACGCTACAACCTTACCCAAATCGCCGCCAACGCAACGGCCACGTCACCGGTAACCATCAATGTCACTGCGGGTAATACAGGTTTCACCAGTGGCGCAAACATTCGCTTCAATGCCGGCACCAACCTGAACATCGCTGCAGGCAACCACAGAATCGTTGGCACTGGCGTTACCAACGGAACTACCTACGATGTCGTTTTTAACGGCGCGGCGAGCTCTACCCATACCATGACCATTGCCACGGGCGCGAGCTTTGAAATTCAAGGTCGCATCATGCACGCCACCTCCGATAACAAATCTTATATCAAAAACGGTGGCGGGACCTTGATTTTCTCAGGACAAAATGGAGGAAGTTCGTCATGGACCATCGATTCCACGAAAGCTTTTACTGTCCAAGAAGGAGTGCTCCGCTTCGCAAGCGCTGCAGCAGGTGGATTTAGCGGAAACAATTACACCGTGACAAGCGGTGCCGCACTCGAGCTATCAGGCGGAGTAGTCCAAACTGTCAACAATGGCATCTACACCCTCAACGGCAGTGGCATCAGCAATACCGGCGCTCTTCGCAACCTCAACGGAAATAATACCATTTCCGCAAGCAGCACTGCCACGGGCAATGTCGTGCTAAGCACCGCCACCACCATCGGCGTGGAAACCGGCACGACTTTGACCATACGAAAACTCATCTCAGGAACGGGAGCGTTGACCAAAGTCGGGGCTGGTGAACTCATCCTCGGCGCAACCTTCAGTGACAGCGTGACATTGAATCACACCTTCAGCGGCAATACTCTAGTTAGCGCTGGCAAGATCACGCTGGGCAACGGTCTTGCCCTGCAAAATAGCGCGTACGATACGACTTCCGTCAACGGAGGTCTGGACTTGGGAACTGCCACCACACCCACCTTTGGCGGTCTTACGGGTAGCGGAAACTTATCCTCCACGCTGATCACAGGATACGGCAACGTCACCAGCCTCACGCTCAATCCCGGCACTGGTATAACGCAAACGTATACGGGAGTGATTGCCAACGGTGCCGCTGGCATGGCTCTGATCAAAAACGGAGCCGGTGCTCAAATCCTCTCGGGGAACAACACTTACACCGGCAGCACAATCATCAACGCCGGCGTTGTGGTATTGAACAACGAGAGTGTTCTGGGCGGAAACAACCCCGGAGTCAATGGCACCAGTGCCATCTCCCTCGCATCGGGTGCGACCATACGATCGAACTTCATCGGCGCTGGTTCTGGCTACGTCAATTCTTTCACCTATGCACCTATCACCCTCTCAGGCACAGGTGATGCCAACCTCCAAATCGGTGCTGGAACCTCGACAGCGCCCTCCCCGGCGGTGGTCTTTAACATCAACGGTGCCATCGGCGGATCCATCAACAACTTGGTTTATTCCGCAGTGAATACTCTGAACAACTCCGACTCCACCTTTGTCCTCGGAGCTGCTGGCACTTACACCGGAAATACATTGATCACGACAAACAACACGGCGAACCGCATCAATGTGAGAGCCGGTGTACCCAACGCCATGCCTATTACCACGGTGCTTACCATCGACGGTGGCGCAGGGTCGGGCTCTGGTCGATTCGCACAATTCGACTTAAACGGAAACAATCAAGAACTCGCAGGTCTAACCAACGTCACCGGCCGTTCCCTCCGCAACCAGCGGGTGACCAACAACAGCACCACCGCCGCTACTCTTACCATCAACAATGCGAGCGATTTCACCTTTGGTGGTCTTGTCACTGGTTCCACCAACACCTCGGCACAAATCACGGGCAATCTGGCGCTCACGAAAAATGGAGTGGGCAGATTCACTCTCGCCGCAGGTTCGGGAAATAGTTACACGGGTAACACCACCATTCTTGCCGGCATTCTGAGCTTGGGGCACCCAACTTCCATCCAAAGCAGCACACTCAACACCGCAGGCAGTGTCGTGGGCGATGCCACAAACGGGCTCCAAACCACGGTCACCACGCTCACACTGGGTGGTATCAGTGGCGACAAAAACCTGGCTGACGTTTTCACCACATCGTCGGGAGGTTATTCCAACATCACATCTCTCACTCTCAACCCCGGAACAGGATTCAGTCCCAGCTACTCGGGCAATATTGCCAATGGCAGCCCGGACATGACACTCACCAAGACCGGTGTCGGTACGCAAACGCTTAGCGGACTCCTCACGTTCAGCGGTTTCACCAGTGTCAATGCTGGCATTCTATCTCTCGACTACTCCGTGCAGGATAACTCCAAACTGGCGGATGGCGCTGCGCTGATCCTGAGTGGTGGCACGCTCAACCTTGTGGGTGGCACCCATGCGGAAAATGTTTTGTCCACCACGCTTACAGCGGGCACCTCCTCACGCATCACGAGCAGCGGAGCCGCTCCGATCCAGCTCAACAGCATTACCATAGGAGAGAATGCTTCCGTCGATTTCGGTGCATCGGGCATTGCCACAACCGATAACCTCAACAACGCATACGGCATTCTTGGAGCATGGGCTACCGTGAATGGCTCACTGGCGGTGAACTCCACCAACGCAGCCGATGGTTTGATCACCGGTGTGGTGAGCACGGATGTGGCCCGCTTGAATGACGGTTTGCAAGTGATTCCAGATGGTTCCTCAAACAATATCCGCATCATCGAGGGCACGGGATTATCCGCCAATATCACGCTGGGTGCTGCCACAACCACGGTCAACACGCTCTTTCAGACCACTGTGGGAGGCACCAGCGCCGCCACCATTGACGCGGGTGGCCAAATCCTCCGCAGCAATGCCATGATCGTAGGTACGGGTGCTGGCAATCTTACCATCATCAATGGCACTCTCACTGCTGCCATCGCTGGCGGTTCGCTGGATCTGGCGAATTCAAGCTCTGCTGGCAGTCTCGGGATCGACACCGTGATTGACAATAACACCACCGCCTCCCAATTGAACAAAACCGGCCCCGGTTTGGTAACGTTGACAAATGCGAACACGTATAGCGGCGTAACAACCATAAATGGCGGCACTTTGCGTATCAGTCATCCGAATGCCCTTGGTTCAACATCTGCGGGATTGGTGGTCAATGGCTCCGGTACAGGTGGAACTGCCAATGCGCGACTCGAACTGTCAGGTGGCATCACCGTCAGCGGAGAGAACGCCACGCTGAGCGGTTCGGGAAACTTCTTGGGGGCGATCTCCAGCTTTAACGGTATCAACGAGTGGGCTGGTGACATCACCCTCGCGTCCTCCACCGCACAAACCCGACTGGGTGCTTCCAGCGGCGCCACTCTCAAAGTCAGTGGCGTCATCAAAGACGATGGCGTGAACACGCTAGGACTAGCCATTCGCAGCGAAAGCAACACAGGCATCGTCAGCCTCTCGGGAACGAACACTTATCTGGGCGATACGAGCCTACTGATCGGCAAACTGATCCTCGAAGGAGGAAACAATCGCCTGCCGATTGGTACTCGGTTCACCATGGGAAATTCCACGAATGTTGTAGAGTTTGATCTCAATGGCCGCAATCAGGAGCTTGCAGGCATCGCCGTGTTTAGCGGAGCCACCACTGCAAATAATTCGATCAATAATTCTGACACCGTCAATCTTTCCACACTCACGATCAACACAACTGACACCTCGCCCTCCACCTTTGGCGGTCTCTTGACGGGAAATCTCGCCCTGGTGAAAACCGGAACGGATGCTCTCACCCTCACCGGAAACAACAACTTCATCGGCGGCACGACAGTCACCGCCGGCACACTAACGGCCACCAAAAATGCCGCCACCACCAATGCCCTGAGCACAGGCGCGGTCTCCATTGCCAGCGGTGCCACGGTCGTGGTGAATGTCACCAAAACCACCAGCATCACCGACTCCCTTGACAACACCTTCACCGGGGCAGGCCTGCTCAAACTTCAGTTCGCAGCCAATACCACGGCACGCAACATCGCCGTGACCGGAGTCAACGGATTCAATGGCACCATCCAGCTTTCCAACCTCGGTAGCACCGGTGACAAATGGACCGCCACCGATGTGGGAACGGTCAATGGCTCCCTCATTATCGATTCCGGCTCCACCCTCTTTTTGAGCTCCGGCACCACGGGAGCGAATTTCGCGGGCGGCATCACCGTCAACGGGGCAGGCAACGCCGAGGGCCGCGGCGCGATCCGTCTGGTCAGCACGACACTGGGAGGAAACATCAGCCTCGCCAGCAGCAGCACCATCAGCATGGAAAACGTCAACGCACTGATCACCGGAAACATCTCCACCTCCACCGCAGGCGCACATGTCCTGACTCTGGGCGGCACCACCGGCGCAGTCGGCGGCACACTCAGTGGCAACATTAGCGATGGTACCGGAACACTGACGATCACCAGCGCCAACGGTGCGAACATCCTCAGCGGAACTCTCAGCCACAGCGGCGGCGTCAACGTCACCGCAGGCGTGTTCACGTTGAGTGGCTCGTCCAATACCTACACCGGCCTCACCACCATCACCGCCAACAATGGACGCAGCCTGCTGGTTGCCGCCAATCAGGCTCTGGGCGCCACAGGTGCAGGCAACGAAACCGTGGTCGGCAGCAGCGGCCAACTTGGTTTCTCCGGCGGCATCAACTACACGGCGAACGAGAAAATCATCGGCTCCGGGATCGGCAACTCCGGCGGCCAGGGTGTTTTTGCCTCTGGTTCCCGCGGTTTCGTTCAATCTGTGAGCGGGAATAACACCTTCGCCGGAAGCATTGAACTCAGTGCCGATGGGCTATCCCGCATCGGCACCCAGGACGGTGCGCAACTGACGCTCAGTGGCCCCATCACCCAAGGTACGGGCATCACTACTGCTAACATCTTGTTCCGCGTGGGTAGCATCAACGGCGACTTCGTCACTCTCGCGAACAACGGCAACTCCTTCGGCGGCGACAGCACGGTATTCTCCACACTGGCCACCGCCGGACAATACTGCGGTCTGCGCCTGGGAGTGGACAACGCGCACCCCACCAACCTCACCGTAACATCGTTCTCCAGTTCCAGCGGCAGCTCAACATCGCTCGACCTCAACGGCAAACAACAAACCTTGAACGGCCTGAGCAACGGCGGCCCCGGCACTTTGAACATCATCAATCTCGATACGGTCAATGCCTCCACTCTCACGCTCAACCCCTCGCAAAATCTCACCAATGGCACCAATATGACCATCCTCGGCGGATCACCCGGTGACACTCCGTTGGGCGTGATCAATGTGGTGAAGACCGGAACCTTCACCCAGACGCTCGTCAGCACCCATAGCTACACCGGCACCACCACCATCAGCGAAGGCACACTGCAAATCGGCAACGGCACGGACACCGGCTCCATCGCCTCCAGCAGTGCCATCATCAACAACGCGGCACTGGTGTACAACGTGGGCGCAGGCAATCGCACCTACGCCAATGTGATCAGCGGCACAGGCACTCTTACGCAGGCCAGTGCGGGTGGCACTCTCACCCTTGCCGGACTCAATACCTACAGCGGCAACACCACCGTCAGCGCGGGAACCCTGGTCCTGGCCGATGACGCCAAACTCCGCTTCGTACTCGGCGCCAGCTCGGGCTCGAACAACAGCATCGGTGGCAGCGGCACTCTCACGCTCAACGGCGACATCGAGATCGACACCTCCGCCGCGGATTCCCTTGCCTCCGGCACCTGGACCCTGGTGGACCATGCAGGCCTGACGGAAACATACGCCAGCACCTTCACCGTCATTGGCTTCACCGATGTCGGCAGCAATAAGTGGGAAAAAACCGTTGGAACGAAAAAATACACCTTCGATGAAGCCACCGGCATTCTCACCCTCTCGGCCTCCGCGTCCTACGCCTCGTGGATCAATGATTTCTTCCCCGGTGAAACGGACACCAACATCATCGGCAGTGCCGCTGACCCCGATAAAGACGGAGTCGCGAATGCGGTCGAAATGGTCGTGGGAGGCAACCCCGCCACCGGCATGGATACCGCCCTGCTGCCCACCATCGAGCTGGTCACCGACCCTGTGAGCACCCCTGCCATTCCCGCCGGAAATTACATCCTCTTCACATTCCGTCGCACCGATCTGTCCGTGACAGCGGGTGTGACTTCGGTCTGTGAAACGGATACCGACTTGGCTGGCACATGGACACCCGCCACCAGTGTGCCAGGTGCAGTGATCCAAGTGGACGACAATTTCACCTTCGTCCCCGCCGCGCCAGATACCGATCGCGTCAGAGTTTACATTCCCCGTGGCGCAAATACCGCCAACTTTGGACGTCTCCAAGTGCAGGTCCCTGAGCCTGACATGTGAGCTGTTGCCAACTCCCGTGATTGCCCGTCGATCACGGGAGTTTTTTTACCCCCGTGGCAGCGCTTTCCAAGCGCCAGGCCTATCAAAAAACTTTCTTTGGCAGGCGAGTGGACAACGCCACCACACTACGGAAATCACGACAAAATCAACCCATGATGATGTCTTCACCATCATGGTTGGCATGCCTGATGCACCAGTGGTCCATGCATGACAAACTTGGCTTGGCGGATGGAATCCGCCGCCACGGTTATTTCAAGCCCGCCATGATCTGGTCGGTGATCGCTTTCACCAATGCTTCGGCATCGGAATTGGTCGAACTATCGCTTTTCGGTGCGGGACTGCCGATGTTGCAAACCGTGCCGGGGCGGAACTCGGCGTTGTCGCAGAGTTCGCACTCTTTCCAGTTCGCGCGCTTGTCGTCCATGCCAAGCATCTTGCGCAGGGCGATGAGTTCTTTGGCCTGACCGCCGGTGATCGTAAGCAGGTTGCCGCCGTTGAGCTGCGAGGCGACCCATACGGTTTTGCAATACGACTCGACGTTTTCCATTTTCCAGTAGGCGTCCTCGATGTCCTTGCCCCAAGTGATGACGCCGTGGTTGACCATCAGAACAGCCATGTGATCGACGGCGGCATTGCCCACCACTTCGGCATTCGCGGGCGTGCCAGGGGTGCGGTATTCAGCCATGCCGATTTGACCGAGAAACACTTCGGCTTCGGGGATCATGCAGGTCGGTGGCTGGACACCGGCGACGGCGAAGGCAGTGCCGTGCGGTGGGTGGGCGTGGCAGCAGGCCTTGGCCTTGGGCTGACGCTTCATGATCGCAAGGTGCGTCATGCACTCGGAGGTGCGCTTGAATTTGCCAGCGAGCTGATTGCCTTCCAGATCGACGAGGCCCATTTGTTCGACGGTCATGAAACCTTTCGACACGAGGGTCGGTGTGCAGAGCACGAGATTGTCGCCCACGCGGATGGTGAGGTTGCCGCCGTTGCCATCGGTGTATTCGCGCGCCCACATGCGCTGGCCGATCTCGACCATGCGCTCCTTGAGTTTGGTAATGGCGGGCGAATGGAAAAACGCTTCGATCTCGGCGGGAGTTTTCGGGTCCTTGCCGGGAGTCCAGTGGTATTCGTAGTCTGGCAGGATGGGATCAACTTTTTTCGGCGCAGCAGCGGAAGCGGCGACCCCGTAGGATTTGTTGGCGCTACCGAACACATCTTTGGCAGCTGGTGTGACAACGGCTCCAGCGGGGATGTTGATGTTGCCACTGCGGATCATGGCTTCGGCGTCGGCGGCGGTGATGACTTTTTTCATAAGCGTGAGATAGTGGGTAAAAAATGGTTAGAATGCGGGATAAGGTGTGTAGTCGATGGAGTCGAAAATCGCGATGCACAGCGCATCGATGGGAATGGGTTCGGCAAACGGCGCGGTCGCCTCGGCTCCTTCGCTGAAGCCGATCACATCGCCTTCACCGGCACCGAGGTTATCGTAAACAATGAGCGAGGACTGCGCGCTGATGACTTGTTTTTTCGAGCAGGCCTCGGAAAATTGCGCGGCATCGAGCGGACTGACGATCAGCCAACGGCCGCCCTTGAGCGCGGCATCCTGCACGCTCATGACGGTTTTTCCGATGACTTGTCCGATGCGCATATTAAGAAATAAGATTTGCAGACATAAGACATAAGACTTGAGTCTGATGCGAGCGATTGTGTTTTAAGAATGTCTTCATCTTATGTCGGGATGGAGACACAAGACGATGAGACACAAAACATAAGACTTGAGGCTGGCACGCAACTTTGCTGTTCAAAAACTTCTTCATCTTATGTCTTATGTCTGAAGCTCTTGTGTCTCATCAATAATCCCCTGCACGAACATGCGGATCGGCGAGCTGTCGTCATCGACGAGGTGACGCGCGCCAAGGCCGTCCGTGCTCACGAGCACCCGCTCGTGCAGACCGGCGCCGAAGAGATCGATCGCCACGAACGGCGCGCCGATCATCGCATCCTCATCGCCCAGCTGCTGGCAGAGTAGCAGCTTTTTGCCGCTCAGCGAGCGGTGGCAATGAGTGGCGATGGCATGGCCCACGATGCGGCAAACGAGCATGATCGATCAGTTGTTAGATGATGTGGAGGTTGTCCACCAGCACGCAGCGGCGCACGCGGGTGAAGGTTTTCGGTGTGGTGATGCCCTCGCCGGTGGTGGTGGCGATGGAGTAGGAAAGATAGCCTTCGCCACCCAGTCCGAGACCGGCGGTGCTGGGACCGTTTTTCACGAAAATCGTGGTGTCCATTTCCTTTGCCATCGCTGTCATGTTGTCGACGTTGCGGGTGTGGATCATCGCGGAGTGGCGGTAGTTGTGCTCGGCCTGTTTGGCGTGTTTCACGGCCGTGGCAAAGTCGGGGCAAGCGACGATGGGTATCATCGGCATCATTTGCTCTTCTTGCACGAACGGATGATCCGCACTGGTTTCGCCAAACAG
>Ga0075157_10001364_pt1 | contig 15331 bp, 10 predicted proteins | sample JI81BgreenDNA_FD_70967 | JGI IMG/M metagenome (GOLD analysis project Ga0075157, IMG submission 70967) | Wastewater effluent complex algal communities from Wisconsin, to seasonally profile nutrient transformation and Carbon sequestration -... | ecosystem: Engineered > WWTP > Effluent > Algae...
GGTGGGCGGTCCTTCTGCGCCAGCACAAAGTCTCCGTAGCCCGGGAACGCACCGCCGAAGAACGGCGCGCGGGGAGGGCGCTGTACGTGCGGGTTGGAGTTCACCACCGAGCCCATGATGGACAGGGCATTGCGGGCACGCAAACCTGCGCCAAAGGGAGCCTCATCGGCACGGGAGCCGCGCATCCAGTTCAGTCGCTTCTCGGCGTTGGCGTCGGTGCCGAAGGCAGCCGCGCGCGTCTCGGCGGTGAGAGAGGCCCAGCGCAGGGCGGTGCCTCCCAGAGAAGCACCTGTGGCATCGACCTGGTTGGTGATGATGACGCGCGAGCCGGGCGGGGTCGCTGTGAGACGCTCGTGGGCCTTCCACTTGGCGGTGGTGCTGAACAAGCCGTTGGTCTGGATGGCGAACGCGTCCAGTTCCCCGTGGCCGTCGTTGCCATCGAAGCTCACCACGTACTTCAGGCTGCCGTCGGTCAACTGCGCAGAAGCCACGGCCGGCGCGGTGTTGGACGATGCAATCACGTCCTGGAACACAGCACGCAGAGAGTTCTCCAGCTCATCCGGGCGGATGGCGAAGAAGTAGTTGTCGGGAATGCCGTCGGTGCCGGCGGTGCCGTCGAGCTTCTTGCTGTCCCAGGAGGCCTGGGTGGTGGGCGCGGTCAGCCCCCCGCTCTTGTCGAAGCCGCCCCACTTGGCCGCCAGCAGCAGCGGGTCGGGGAGTACGCCGGCAGCCGAACCGACGAAGTCGTAGACCGCATAGGTTTCAGGCTGGCCAACCTGGCAGTTTTCACAGCCGCCGCTAGCGTTCGTGTTGACCGAGGCGGTACCGTTGGTGCGGAAGACGGTGATGTTGGTGGGGTCGTTGAAGGTGAAGCCCTCAATGCCGGTGTGGAAGTGGGCGCCGTCTTTGTTGGAGCCCGAAATGGTGTAACCAAAGCCCTGCCTTGTGCTGGTGGACTCGTAGTAGTTGGAGGTGTAGACGCGCAACTGTCCGCCCACGATCTCCCAGCGCAGAATACCTGCGTGGTCCTGGTCGTAGTCGCCGCCGCGCTGCGAGTCTTCCCAGATGACGAGGTAGCGACCGCTGGTAGCGGTTTCTTCCAGAATACGGAAGTCAATCAGCGTGCCAGACCCCGGGGCGGCTGGGTTGGCGTTGTTGATGTAGGAAGGCTGCAGCTCGATGACTTTGCCGTCGTGCACGATACGGATGCGGGGCTTGTTGGTGCTCAGCGCCACGCTGTAGGTTTTCACCTTGAAGGCTTCCGGGTTGCCACCCGTGCCAATGTCCGTGCGTATGGCGTTCATGTAGGCCCAGTGGGCCGCACCGGCAATGCCAAACGTACCGCGGAAGGCGGGCGCATCGGGGCACAGGCCCTCGACACTGGAAAGCCCACCCACCAGCTTGCTGGTGCACAGGCGGTTGTTGCTGGCAGCAGTAGTCCCAGCAAACCAGTCGCTGCCGTTGATGCCTTCACCAGCACCCACGATATCAACCAGAGCCGCTACAGTTTGAGAGGCCGGCAACCCGGTGAAGGCGGTCTGGATCTGGTCGTGGTCGAAGGAGACCACGCTGGAGTTGAAGTTCACCATATTGATGGGGCGGCACTGGGCTGGCCCGAATTTGGTTTCCACAGCGGCCCGCTCGGTCGCGTTGGCGCGCAGCATGGGGTCCACCCAGGTCGGCTTGGGCATGTCCAGTGTTGCGTCCTTGGAGCCCGAGTATGTGAAGTTGGAGAAGGCAGCGGTAGGAGCCAGACCCGCCAGGTAGCGCAAGGACTCCACGAACATTTCGCCCATAGGGTTTCCCCAGTCGGTGCAGTTGTCGTCTCTCACGTCGTCGGATTGCTGGAAGCTGCAGCTCGTTCCGGCTCCGGTACCGCTGCCCCCGTCGCCGATGTAGGTGCCGTCGGAGTACCGATAGCCCCGAATGCGCATGTTGTTCAGGGTTCTGACAATGTTGGCATCCGAGGTGAAAGTACCGTCGGTGGCCAGATTCACCTCGCTGGTGAAGCTGCGCATGTTGCTGCGCAACACACCGCCCGAGACGTTCCGGCTCCAGGAACCGGTAAGCAGGCCGAACTCGGCCTGATCGTTCTCGCCGTACTCGTGCAGCAAACCGATGGGCTTGTAGTTGCCATTGGGGTACTGCCGGCAGCGCTCCTTGCCCAGCAGCGAGGCTACGCAGGCTTGTACCCGGACCACAAAGTCTGGGCCTGCGCCGCCCACGGTCACACCTTGCGTATCCCGGTTGGGGTTACCAGTGGACGCGCCCAGGCCGGTAATACCCACCACGTTGCCGTTGGAAGCGCCTTTCTCCTGGCTCCAGTAACACTGCCACCGTTCGTTGGCTGCCCACAGCTGGTGGTTACCCCGGGCCACGCGCATGCGCGGTGTTTCGTTGGTGGCATTGGGAGTGGTGTTGCAGATGGTGACCGAAGTCTGGGTCAGGTTCTCGAAACGCCAGTTCTGCGAGTTGTTGTTGCTCGGGTTCTCGAAACTGGCCGGTGTCACCAGCATGCCAAAGCGCCCACCCGTACCTACTCGAATAACTGTGCCGGAGATTCTGGTGCTGGAGCCATTGTCCAGAGCACGGACTTGATCGCCAACAGAAACTGGAAACAAGCCGATGGTGTTGTTGGTGTCAAACCAGATGCACTTGAACTCCGCCGGTATGGTGGCGGCATCATCCACATCCGCGACGTCATAAAAGTCGATGACATCGGCTTCACACGAGCCGGTCGGTGCCAAGGCAGGCACCACAAATCCCGGTGCGGTGGTGTATATCCAATGCTTCTCGGTCCCTGTGTTGTATCGCCGATGACGGGCGTTCTCTGCAAATGAGCCCACGTTGCGCTGAATCGCAATCTGGTTGGCATCGAACGGCGCCAGCTTGATCAGATCGCTGCCGGTGTAGTACTTGGCAAAGGAGTGGGAGTCCGAGGGCAGGAAGGCGCGCTCCAGCACGGTGGTGTCCGCGGTGTCGGTGGAGCGGTATCCGCCATAGAGCACCTTGCGCAGCACGTCGGCCTTGGTCATGGAGACCCAGTTCAGGAAGTTGCCACTCCACTGGCCAGTGCAGTATTTGTCGGCCGTCACGCTGTGCGGCTCGAAGCGCGATGCGGTGCCACTGTAGGTGTAGCACTTGTAGCTGTCGAAGTAGCCGTAGTAGTCGAAGCTGTGCTTGTAGGTCACATCGGGCACGCCGTCGTTGTCAATGTCCGAGTACTCGTTGAACGCCCGCGCGAACAGCAGGTGGTCCTTGGACATGTTCAACATGATCATCGGCTTGGCCAGGATGGTCGTGATGTTGGGCGGCAAGGCAGGCGGTTGCTGCGCCTGCGCCGCGCTGGTCCAGCCTCCTAGCAGCAGTGCCGCCAGCAGCCCCAGTGGAGCGAGAGAGGGGTGTTGTTTCATGGTGCTGTCACCTCAGTCAAATGCCACATAACTCTGCAGAACCACCTCGACGTTTTCGTCCGTACCGAATCCACGTGCAGTGACGCGGAACAGCCGGGAGTCGGGGTTGAAGGGCAGGTACTCGATCAGGTATTCGGGTTGCCGGGCCACGGCAGGCAGGCGCGCGGCGCCCGTGAAGGTGCCCAGTGGGACGGCGCCATCGAAGTCGCAGTTGGCGTCTACGCCTGCAGCGTCGTTGGGTTTGACCGCCGCGTCGTTGTTCCAGAGCCCTCCGTTGTTCACCGGCCACCAGGGCTGCGGGTTCACGCCGGTATCAAAGTCGCTGGCTTCGTAGTAATTCAGCAGGAAAATGCACTGGCCGCGCGAGCAGTTGGAGTCGAAGTAAGGCGGCGTCAGAGCGATGCCGCCGGCGCGCTCGGCACCACGCTCGCACAGCGCGTTGGTCTGGCGTGTCCCCACGCTGATATAGATGTCCCGCTCGCCGTCCCGCAAAGCCAGCTCGGCCGCCTGGCGGGCCACGTCGAAGTCCAGCTGGTTGCGCGTGAGGGTCTCGTTCACGGTCGCACGGCGTACGCCCACCGTGGCCAGCAGGGAAATCACCACCAGAAAAATCAGCACGATGGGCAGGGACACGCCCCTGGACAGGGGCCTGCGGGCGGTGGACTTCATGGTTGTGGGTGGGATGGTCATTTACTGAATCCCGGTGAGTTGGTTGCGCACCGCCACCACGCGGGTATAGCGTTTGTAGAAAAAGCGGTCTCCGGCGGCTGGGGTGACTGCCGTCTCGTAGCAGTCGGTGTAGGTGCCACCGCCTGTGCCCAGAGAGGTGGTGCGCGACGCGTTGAGCGAGCGCATAAGCAGACAGATGCTGACGCCCGACACCCGCTGCCAGCCGTTGCGGCCATTGATGGTGGGGAGCGCTGCCACCTCGGCGGCGGTGAAAAACCGCTGGGGTGTTTCCCCGCTGGTGTTGAGGTCGTGCACGGCGTAGCGGAACACCAGCTGGTCTATGCCGTCGTACAACTGCACATAGTCGTCGTTTTCTGCCGCCACGCCGTTGCCGTTGCAGGCCAGACCCCGGGTGGCCACTTCCACATTCACCGTGCCCACCGCGCTGCCAAAGTTGGAGTCTGTGGCCGTGAACCGGTTGGAGAGGAACAGCGGCAGGCCATCCGCAAAACGGGAGGGCGCGCCAGCGCCGTTGACGGGGTCGTCCTGCAGCGGCTGGTTCAGGCAGTCTGTGCCCACCGAGGTGTTGGTGGTGCCCACATCGCGCGGGCCCACGGTGGTGAAGTAGTTCACCACCAACGTGTCGGGCGCACCCGCCACCGCAGCGCCGCACGTGGCGGTGGTGGGGTCGAAAATGGCGCCGTCACAGCCAAAAATGCCGGAGGCATAGGCGGCGTTGCCCTTGAGGTTGATGTATTCCCCACGCAGCAGCGGCTGTGCCGGGTTGGGAAAAATGGAGGGGTAGAAGCCGGCCATCTGGATTTCGCGTGACAGCAGGTCCAGGGCCAGTTTGGCGTTCTCGTTCAGGCGGGACAGGTTGTCCACCGCAGTGGCTGTGGTGCGGGAGCCCACATAGGTCACAGCCACGGCCAGGGTCACCACCAAGCCTATGGCAAGTGTGATGAGAATCTCTATCAGGGTCACGCCTGCCATGCGGGCAGGCCGGGGGGAGAGTACAGGCATGGCAGGGTGCTTCACGGTGCAACAGTCATGATGGCGCAGCGAACACCGGCGGGTGCGTCCAGCGCGGCCGGGCAGCAGGAGCGCGCCACAATGCCGGTGTCGCCGGCAGCGCATACCGGGGCTTCGATCAGGGTGTTCGAGTCGTCCAGCAGGTCTTTGTCGGCCCAGGCCAGCACCACCTGGTAAGAGAGACTGAGGCCGGGGTCGCCATCGGCAATGATGAAGCCCGCCGGCTGGGGCAGCGCGTCCACCAAGCTGGCCCGCCACATGGTGATCTGGTAGTCGATCAACTCGGCCGGTGTGCAGGCCGCTGTCAGGCAGTTGACGCCCGGCACCAGATAGTCGGGATCGTCCATGCGCAGACGCTCGGCCGCGTAGGTATCGACAGACTCGAAGTCCGCAGGCGTACCCACCGTCACCGTCCGGATCCGGTCGGCCATGTCGGCCGAAGCCGAAGCCACCGCGCTGCGCGCCCATGCGCCTTGTTCAAAGCGCAGGGTGGCCGTCTGCATGGCGAGCATGCCCAGCAGGCCCACGCTGAATATGACAATGGAAACCAGCACTTCCAGCAGGCTCACGCCGTGCTGCGCCCTGAGGTGCGGTGAGGGAGGGGTTCGCGTCAGCATGCGGCGGTGTACCTCTGGATGTTGGCACGGCCCGACTGCGTCACGCAGATGCTGCGCGAATGCCGGCTACCGGTGCCTTCTGGGGTGAATGTGAGCACGTAGTTGAAGTTGCCCCCCTCCAGCGCCACGCCGCGGGGGTCGAAGACAAATTCGCGCTGGCTGGCGCCGTCGGCGGCCAGGGTGAAGTTGGGCGCGTTGCCGTAACGCACCGCCAGCAGGCGGGCACCAGCCGCTGCCGGGTTGGTCACGTTGGGGTTGTCGCAGCTCACCGGCAACACGAACATGACCCAGCCACGCTGCCAGTCGTTGCCGGTCGGGAGGCACTGGCCTGAGGTGGCATCGCTCTGGCACATCTTCACGCAACGGTTGGCGCTGATGGCTTCGGTGCGGGCACGAGAGATGTCGCGGGCAAAGTCCGAGGCCAGCGCGGAGGCCTGGTTGCCACGCACAAATTCCTGGAAAGACGGGATGCCGAGCGCCAGCACGATGGCCAGCAAACTGACCGTGATCAGCAGTTCAATCAGCGTGAACCCAGAGCTCCTGCGAGCCGTCCTAGCCAATGTGATCAAAATAAAACTCCAGACAACTTACCCATCTGGTAAGAGTAGTCTGGGTTTATGAGAAAAAAAAGCCCGATGCCTACCGTTTGGTGGCTTTATGCGACCAGTTATCGGGGTTGGGCGGTAAAACGCGGCCTTGTTGGCATTTTTACCACGGTCCGGCGGGTGCGCCCGCCCCTCTCAGCGCCAGCAGCCTTGCACAGCGTTGGCCAGTGCCGGGAAGGCAGTGGCGCTGAAATTGGCCACCGAGCGCAGGCCACCCTGGTTCAGGGTGAAGTCGCCGCAACGGTCGTTGGCCTGGGCGCCAGTGCGGGTCATGGTGAGCGTGAATGTGGCGGCGGTAGCCTGTACACCCAGGCTGTAGCGCACCGCCCCACCCGCACTGGCGCTTTGCAGGTTGGCCGGTATCAGGCCCGCCACTGCGGTGCCGGCGCGGTTCTGGTCGTAGCGGTAGTTCTCGGAATAATGTCTCTCCAGCCACGCGCCGGCCTGCAGCAGGTGCGACTGCGCCTCCGCGCGGGCACTGCGGGCGATGTACTCCTGGTAGGCCGGCAGCGCCACCGAGGCCAGGATGCCAATGACGGCCACCGTGATCATGAGTTCGATGAGGGTGAAACCGCGCTGCAAGGTGCGCAGGACTTTGGGGTTGTTCATGTTCAGCGGGTCCGGAAATTGAAGATTTCGCGCCACTGGATGCGACGGTCCAGGTTGCCCAGCGAGTTCTGGGAGTTGGTGCGCTCACCGGCCACGAAGATCGATCGGTCACCCACCGCGCTGCCACTGCCCCCAGTGCTGCCGGTCGCCACCGTCACCAACTGGTCGCCCTGCGCCAGCTTGAAGCTGGCCACCAGGTACTCCTTGCCCGCCACGGTGTCGGTGTAGGTGCCGAGCAGGTTCACGCTGGGCAGCCCATTCAGGGGGTTCACGAAGGAAATGAACGCATCGGGGGCGTTGCTGCACCCATCGCTGGCAGCCTGCGGGGCCAGCGACAGCAGCGACATCAGGTCCGGGCGGACCACCACCGGGTTGCCCACAGCCATTTCCGAGGCGGCGGGGAAGTCCATCACCCAGCCGTCTTTGGTATTCCAGTCGATGTTGGCGTCGCCCGTCAGATAGCCCCTGCCGTCGGGCAGGCGGTTCAATGTGCGGCGCACCAGCCGGGACTGCCCGCGCGGAAGGTTGGCCGCGAGTTCGGCCCCGCTCATACTGCCCAGCGCCGGTTTGTCCCAGATGCCGTAGGCACTGTGCGGGCGCGTGGCGGGGTCCGGGAAATCCCCGCTGCTCAGGGCCTTGCCTGTGGCCAGGACAATGAGCCGGCCGCCCAGCGGGTGTGCCACGTAGTCGGGTGCGGTGCCTATGGGCTGCAGCCGTGGGGTCCCGTCGGCATCGGCCCTGGTGGCTTTGTACAGCGGTGTGGCCACACCCTCGGCCACCGAATAGGCGGTGGTCCACCGGGCGGGGTCGCTGTGGCTCACGTCGAACTTCCAGAGGTTGCCACGCACGTCGCCGGCGTAAATGGCATCGGCCACACCGTCGGCGTTGTTGTCCACCCAGGTGGGCTGGGACAGGCCGTTGGGCAGGAAGGCGGGGTCGGCGGGGTCTACCGCTGTGAGCTTGACGTAGTCCGGGTTGGGGCCACCCGCGTTCCACCGGCCATTGGCGCCCGGTCCATTGACGAACAGCACGTAGAGCGCGGCGGTGTTGCTGGTGCTGCCCACCCCGTTGCCCACCACGATGGCGAAGCGGCCGTTGTTCATTTTTGCGATGGGGGCGCTCTGCCCGCTGACGCGGCTGATGGCGCTGGTCTGTTCCAGGTTGTAGCCCAGGTCGCCGGAAGGGTCGTCGGACTCGGTGAACTGCCAGCGGAAAATGCGGTTGGCGTTGACTTCGGTCAGCTCGGTGGGGTCGGTCACATCAAGGGCAAAGAAGCCTTTGCCTCCCCGGCCCAGCGATGAAAACAGGTAGGTGCGCCAGACGGCGGTGTCCCGGACAACCAGCACATCGCCGGTGTAGGGGCTGCCGTCGGCCAGGGCCGTGACGGCCGTGGTGGATGGGTCTATCCAGCGGCGCAGTTGCGGGTGCAGCGGCTGGGGCACATAGGACAGGACGGGGGTGCCACCGGTGTCCAGGTCGGCCGAGGCGTTGAAGCCGTGCAGCATGCCGTCGTTGGCGCCTATCCAGAGCAGCTGGGAGCGGCTGCGGTAGCGGGCTACAAACTCACCGTAACCCGGGAAGGCGCCGCCAGAGAACGTGGCCCGCGGCCTGAACTGCACATGCGGGTTGGAGTTCACCACCGAGCCCAGGATGGACTGGTTGTTGCGGGGGCGCAGGAAGGCGCCAGCCGGAGCCTCGTTGTTGCGGGCGCCGCGCAGCCAGTTCAGACGCGCCTCGGCTTTGAAGTCGGTGCCGAATGCCGTGGCCCGGGTGGCTGCGCTCAGGCTGGTCCAGCGCAGTGCGGCACCGCCCTGGGAAGCGCCGGCGGCATTCACCTGGTTGGTGATGACCACCCGGGTGTTGGACGGTACCGCGGTCAGGCGCTCGTGCGCTTTCCAGCGGGGAATCGTGCTGAAGGTGCCGTCGGCCTGGCGGGCATACGCATCGATTTCGCCGCGGCCGTCTTTGTTGTCAAAGCGCGCCACAAACTTCAGGCTGCCTTCGGTGAGCTCTATGGAGCCCAGCGCCGGCGCTGTGAACGAGGAGGAAATCACGTCCTCGAACACCGTGCGCAAAGCCCTTTCCAGTTCATCGGGCCGTATGGCCAGAAAGTAGTTGTCGGGAATGCCGTCGGCACCTGCGGTGCCGTCGATCTGGCGTATGTCCCAGGACGAGGGGTCGGCGGGTGCATCTGCTCCGCCTGCCCGGTTGAAGCCACCCCATTTGGCCGCCAGCAGAAGGGGGTCGGGCAGCAAGCCGGCTGCGGTGCCCACAAAGCTGTAGTCCGCGTAGGTTTCCGCCTGCCCTGAGTTGCAGGGGTCGCAGCCCCCGCTGGCGTTGATCTCCGAGATCAACTCACCATCCGACCGGGCCACTGTGATGTTGGCGGGGTCGATGAAAGTGAACCCTTCGGCGCCGCTGTGGAAGTGGGCGCCGTCCTTGTGCGAACCGGCCACACTGTAGCCAAAGCCGATGGGGCTCTGTGTGGACTCGCGGTAAACGAGCGTGTGCACGCGCACCTGAGAGCCGACGATTTCCCAGCGCAAAATGCCTGCCAGGTCCTGGTCGTAGTCGCTGCCGGCTTGCGCGTCCTCCCAGATGACCAGATAGCGGCCGCTGGTGGGCGTTTGCGACAGGATGCGGAAGTCCACCAATGTGGCGGGGCCCAGTTGCTTGGACCTCACGTTGATAGCTGCAGGCTGCAGCTCCATGACCCGCCCGGTGCCCGGTTGAACAATGCGGATGCGCGGCTTGCTGGTGCTCAGCGCCACGCTGTAGGTTTTCACGGTGAAGGCGTTGGCGTTGCCATTGCTCCGAATGTCATCCCGGATCGGGTTGGTGCGGGCCCAGTGGGCTGCGCCAGCGATGGCGAAGGTGCCGCGGGAGGCGGGCGCTTCCGGGCAGTGGCCCTCCGCTTCTCCCAATGCGCTGATGACCTTGTTGGTGCACAGGCGCTGGTAGCTGGTATCGGTACTGCTTCCGGCCACGCCCACAAACCAGGACTGGCCGTGGATGTCCTCGCCCGAACCCACCAGGTTCACACGATCTCTCAGGTTGATGCCTGTAACCAGGGTGGAAAAAGCCACATCTGCCTCGCGGTCGAAAGAAACCACGCTGGAATTGAAGTTGATGACGTTGATGGCCCGGCACTGCGCCTTGCCAAACCGCGCTTCCACTGCCCGCCTTTCGGTGGGGTTGCGGCGCAACAGCGGGTCGACCCAGGCGGGCTGCGGCAGTTCAAGCCCGGCATCGGCCGAGTCTTCCTGCGTGACAGCGAAGGCGGGTAGCGGCTGCTTGCCAGCCAGGTAGCGCAGCGACTCCACGAACATCTCGCCCATGGGGTTGCCCCAGTCGGTACAGCTGCCATCGGGCAGATCGGCAAAGGACGCAGGGCTGCAGCCCGCATACTCGCCCTTGCCATAGCTGTAACCCCATATGCGCAGGCGGTTCAGGGTATGCACCATCTGCACCTCGGGCTTGAAGGTGCCGTCGGTATCCTTGTTCACTTCCCGGCTGAAGCTACCCATGTTGCTACGCAGCACACCGCCCGATACGTTCTTGGCCCACGACCCGGTGAGCAGGGCGAACTCGGCCTCGTCGTCTTCGCCGAACTCGTGCAGCAGCCCGATGGGCTTGTGGTTGCCGCTGGGGTATTGCTGGCAGCGTTCGTTGCCCAGCAGGCCCGGCACGCAGGCCTGTACCCGCACCACCCAGTCGGGGCCAGTGCTGCCAGCCGAAAGACCCAGGCTGGCCCTTCTGGGGTTGCTGGTAGAGGACGCCAGCCCGGTAATGGCTGGGTTGTTGCCGTTGGAGGCGCCCCGGTCCTCGTCCCACCGGCACTGCCAGCGTTCATTGGCGGCCCAGAGCTGGTGGTCGCCGCGGGCGGCGCGCAGCAACGGCGGCTCGTTGGGGCCCACATCGGTGGTGTTGCAGAAGGTGACGGAAGACTGAGTCAGGTTGTCGAAGCGCCAGTTGGCCGATGTGTTGTTGTTTTCCCCGGAGTAGCTGGCGGCCGTGACCAGCAGGCCAAAGCGGTTGTCGCTGTCCACCCGGATCACGGTACCCAGTATCTGTGTGGTCGAGTTGGAGGACTGGTCACGGAGCCGGATCTGGTCACCCAGCGCTACCGGAAAGCGGGCAGCCGTGGCGTTGGGGTTGATGAATAGGCACTGGTACTGGCTGGGCGCTGTCGAGGAGCCTCCCGGGCTGGATAGGTTGAAGTAGTTGTTCACCGTGTCGGTGCAGGCCCCGTTGGCCGTGGGCGCGCCTGGCGCCGGCGCGGCGCCCGCGCCATAAATCCACCGCTGGTTGCTGGGACTGCCCTGGGTGTAGCGGCGGTTGTGGCGGTTTTGTCCACTGTTCAGGGTGGTTTGCACCGACACCTGGTCCGTGGTGAACGGGGTCAGTCGTGTGATGTCGGCACCCACGTAGTACTTGGCGAACGAATGTGCATCGTGCGGCAGGAAAGCCCGTTCCAGCACGGTGGTGCTGGCGGTGTCGGTGGAGCGGTAGCCGCCGTAGAGGATCTTGCGCACCACATCGGCCTTGGTCATGGTGAGCCAGTTGAGGAAGTTGCCGCTCCAGGCGCCGCTGCAGTACTTGTCGGGCGCCAGGCTGATGGGCTCGAAGCGCTTGGCCGTGCCGCTGTAGCCGTAGCACTTGAAGCTGTCGAAGTAGCCGTAGTAGTTGAAGCTGTGCTTGTAGGTGATGTCGGGGATGTTGTCGCCGTCGATGTCGGAGTACTCGTTGTAGGCTCGGGTGAACAGCAGGTGGTCGCGCGACATGTTGAGCATGACCATGGGCTTGGCCAGCACCGTGCTGACGTTGGGTGGTATGGCCTGGGGCTGTTGCGCGTGGGCCAACTGTACGGCCGAGAGGAGCAGCAGAGGGAGCGCCAGGGTCAGGGCCAGTGCGGGGCCGCGCAAAGGCCGCGATGGGAGCATGGGGCGTACGGAGCAAGGGTGCATGGTGGTGCCTTGGTAGGGGTGCTGGGGTGCGCCCGGGTGTGCGTCGGTGCTCATGGGGGATGCGTGGGGTGGCGGGTTTCAATCCAGCGCCAGATAGCTCTGCACCACCACTTCCACCGCGGGGTCGGTACCGAAGCCGCGCGCGGTGACACGCGCCATCCGGGCGTCGGGGCCCAGGGACAGGTACTCGATGAGGTATTCCGGCTGCTGTGCCACCGCCGCCAGGCGCGCAGCGCCGGTGAAGGTGCCCAGGGGCACCGCACCGACAAAGTCGCACCTCGCGTCTATGCCGGCGGCGTCGCTGGGTTTGCTGGCGGGGGCATCGTTCCAGAGCCCGCCGTTGGCGCTGGGCCACCAGGGCTGGGGGTTGGCGCCGGTGTCGAAGTTGCTGGCGGCGTAGTAGCTGGCCTCGAACTGGCATTGCCCGCGCGGGCAGGTGTTGTCCAGCGTGTCTGCCGGGGGTGTTTTGCCGCTGCCGTTTTCGCGGTCTTCGGCACGGTTGCACAGGGCGTTGGGCTGCGCGGTGCCGTTGGCCAGGAACACATCGCGCTCCCCGTCCCGCAGCGCCGCTTCGGCGGCCTGGCGGGCCACATCGAAATCGAGCTGGTTGCGGGTGAGGGTTTCGTTCACGGTGGCGCGCCGCACGCCCACCGTGGCCAGCAGGGACACCACCACCAGAAAAATGAGCACCACAGGCAGGGAGATTCCGCGCATTTATTGCAGCCCGGTGAGTTGGTTGCGCACGGCCACCACGCGGGCGAAGCGCTGGTAGAAGAAGCGGTCATTGGCGCCCGGGCTGACCGCGTTGCCGCTGCAGTCGGTGTAGGTGGCGCCGCCGGCCCCCTGCGATGCCGTGCGGGAAGGCACCAGCGAGCGCATGAGCACACAGATGCTCACGCCCGACACCCTCTGCCAGCCGTTGCGTTCCTGCATGACGGGCATGGCGCTCACCTCGGTGGCGGTGAAAAAGCGCTGCGGGGTTTCTCCGCTGCTGAAGTCGTGCACCGCGTAGCGGAACACCAGTTGCGCCACGCCTTCGTAAAGCTGGGCATAGTTGTCCGTGGGCAGCGCCACGCCGTTGCCATTGCAGGCCAGCGCCAGCGTGTCCACGCGCACGTTCACCGCGCCCACGGCACTGTCGTAGCCCGACGCGGTGGCCGTGAACCGATTGGAAAGCAGCAGTGGCAAGCCAGCTGCCGCGCGCGCGGCGTTGTCGGGGTCGGTGGCCAGGGGCTGGTTCAGACAGTCGCGGCCCACCGAGGCGTTGGCCACACCCACATCGCGCGGGCTGGTGGGCACGAAGTAGTTGACCACCAGACTGTCGGGTGCGCCGGCCACCACGGCGCCGCAGCCGCCCGCCGAAGGCAGGAAGGGCGCGTTGTCGCAGCCAAAAATGCCGCCTTGGTAGGCCGGCTGGCCCTTGATGTTGCTGTATCGGCCGCGCAGCGACGGCTGCACCGGATCGGTGACGCTGGCCGGGTAGAAGCCGGCCATTTGCACCTCGCGGGCCAGAAAGTCGAGCGCCTGCTTGCCCGCCTCGTTCATGCGCGACTGGCTGTCTACCGCCGTGGCTGTGGTGCGCGAAGCCACATAGGCCACGGCCACCGCCAGCGTGATGAACAGACCGATGGCCAGCGTGACCATGATTTCCACAATGGTGGTGCCGCGTTGCAGGCTAGATGGTTTGAGCCGCATGCCGTTCATGGCGTGAATTGGCTGATGGCACAACGCACGCCGGCAGGTGCCAGCAGGGCGGCAGGGCAGCAGGAACGCGCGGCTATGCCGGCATCACCGGCCGCGCACTGCGTGGCGGGTGCCAGGTTGTTGTTGGCGTCGGTCAGGTCTTTGTCGCTCCAGGCCACCACCACCTGGAAAGCCAGCGGCGCTGCGCCCGCGCCCACGGGCGAAATGAAGCCTGCCGCCTGCGGCAGGGAATCGGCCAGACCCGCACGCCATTCGGTGAGGTGGTAGGCGGCCAGCTCGGCCGGCGTGCAGGCATTGCCCATGCAGTCGGCGCCCGGGGTCAGGTAGCCCGCGCTCTCCATGCGCGCCCGCTCGGCCGCGTAGGTGCTGGTGGAGTTGAACAGGGCGGCCACAGAGGCGACCGCGGTGGGCTGTGTCACGGTGCGCACGCGCTCGGCAATGTCGGCGGTGGCCACACCTACCGCGTTGCGCGCCCAGGCGCCCTGTTCGTAGCGCAGCGTGATGGTTTGCATGCCCAGCATGCCCAGCAGGCCTACGCTGAACACCACGATAGACACCAGCACTTCCAGAAGGCTCACGCCGCGCTGGTGCAATTGCTGGCAAGGGGGTGGGGCAGTGTGGTGATTCAACATGCCAGGACGCTGCGCTGCAGGTTCACACGCCCCATGGCCGACACGCAGATGCTGCGCGAATAGCGGCCACCCGCCCCTTCGGGCACGTAGGTCAGCACATAGTGGGCGTTGCCACCGGCGAGCACCACACCACGGGGGTCGAACACCAGTGTGGCCTGGGCAGGTGCTGCGGCCAGGGTGAAGCCGGGTGCATTGCCGTAGCGAACCCCCAGCAGGCGGGCGCCTTGGGCGCTGGCGTTGGCCGCCGTGTTGCAACTGGCCGGCAGTGCAAACATCACCCAGCCGCGCTGCCAGTCGTTGCCGGTGGTGGCGCAGGTACCGCTGCCGGCGTCGCTCTGGCACATCTTCACGCAGCGGTTGGTGCTGATGGCTTCGGAGCGCGCCCGCGACACATCCCGCGAGAACTCCACCCCCAGCGCCGACGCCTGGTTGCTGCGGATGAGGTCCTGGAACGAGGGTATGCCAACCGCCAGCACAATGCCCAGCAGGCTGATGGTGATCAGCAGCTCGATGAGGGTGAATCCCCGCTGGGCCGAGGCCAGAGGGGAAGCCAGACAGTGTGCCCGGCAGGGGGTGCGCAGCAAGGTGGACTCCAGACAAAACCTTGCTGCCGAAGGTAGTCTGGAGTGCCGCGTTACAGAAGGTGCAGAGTCGCCACTCGCGGCCCCGTACCGACCTTCTGGCTAGGTGGTGCGGGGCATCCCGACGGGAGGCGCGCAGCGCGCCGTGAGCGGCCTAAGTGGCGCAGGCGGGCTGGCGGGCTCAGGCCGCGCTCTTGTACTTGATGGTGCAGCCGTAGGCCTGGTTGCTGCTGACGCTCAGTGGCTTGCCTGCCAACAACTCATCGAGCCCCTGGCGCACGTAGTTGGTGGCTTTCTCAATGTCCGAAACCCGTGCCGAGGGGATGCTGTCTATGGCGCCTGCGTACACCAGCACGCCCTGCGCATTGATGATGTACATGTGCGGCGTGACGCGCGCCGAGTAAGCCCGGCCCACCTGGCCCTCGGTGTCCATGAGCATGGCGGTGGGGGCTGCGCCCTTGTCCTTCATCCAGCGGGACCACACGGCCGGCGCCATGTAGTC
>Ga0075157_10001365_pt1 | contig 15331 bp, 13 predicted proteins | sample JI81BgreenDNA_FD_70967 | JGI IMG/M metagenome (GOLD analysis project Ga0075157, IMG submission 70967) | Wastewater effluent complex algal communities from Wisconsin, to seasonally profile nutrient transformation and Carbon sequestration -... | ecosystem: Engineered > WWTP > Effluent > Algae...
TTGATGCCAGCAGCTGGGCAGTAGGCAGGTACCACGTGAGTGTGTTGTACGAATCGGACAAACACAGCAGTTACACCCACTTGAAGTTGCAGTTGTTGCGATGATGGAGCTAGCTAAGCGGTGCGCGAATTGGACAAAAACGAATCTTGGCGAGTACGAGTTGGTCTTGTTATGAAAAATTGGGTGCTGTTGAAATGATTTTATGGCCGAACGAGCTGGCTCAATACTGTAAGTGCAGTTTGTTTACAAACTTGAAAGCCGCGAAGCAGTTGATCGCGAATTAATCGGCTCTTGGTCATCCAAGATCAGTACACCAAGTAGGTGGTCATGCTCGAGAACTTTTGGAAAGAAGATGTTCGACATTTAAAATGCACGTGTTTTTGTTGTTGACCCACCATTCACCTGCTGAAGTGGGGTCGTAGCTACGAAAAGGGTGTGGGCTCTAAACTATTGTTCGACATTCGTGTGACGAAGGCTTAGCACGAGTTCTAGCGACAGTAGCTACAATTCGTCGGTCGCATACGACGGTTCGTCGGAACTGCGCTTTGTCCTTGCGGTTTGGTGTGCAGTTTAGCAGCATGAAAACCCGACTCCTCTTCCTCTTTCTACTTGCAACTGGCTGTCTACAGGCCCAAACACTCGTGACAGGTCGTGTACGGAGCACGCAAGGACAGCCCCTGCCCGGCGCCAACGTGACGGTGGTGGGTACCTTCGACGGTGCCGCAACCGATGCCGAAGGGCGTTTTCGCTTCGTGAGCCAGCTGCCCGATTCGGCCTATCTCGAGATCAGCTATTTGGGATTCAAGAGCCACCGCCAACTTTTATCGCGCCGCGATAGTGTGGTGGTGGACGTACGATTGAAAGAACTCGTGAACGAGATGAAGGCCGTTACCATCACGGCAGGCAGCTTTGAGGCCAGCGACACCAAAAAAGCAGTGATTTTACGTCCGCTCGACATTGTTACCACCGCCAGCGCTGCTGGCGACATTGTAGGGGCGCTTAACACCTTGCCCGGCGCGAGCCGTGTGGCCGACGACGGCCGTTTGTTTGTGCGCGGTGGCGATGCCAGCGAAACCCGCACCTACCTCGACGGTGTGCCGGTACCGTCGCCCTACAACCAAGGTTTGCCCGGTGTACCGGTGCGCGGCCGCTACTCGCCATTTTTATTCAATGGCACCTTTTTCAGCACCGGTGGCTACTCGGCCGAGTATGGCGACGCCCTTTCGGGTGTGCTCATCCTCAATACCAACGATTTGCCCGCGAAAAGTATGCTCGAAGTATCGCTGCTGAGTGTAGGGGCCGGACTGCAGCAGCATCTCGTGGGCAAAAAACAATCGTTGTCAATCGCCGCCAACTATTTCGACCTCAAGCCTTATATGGCGGTAGTGCCTCAAAATTTGGATTGGAACCGTGCGCCACATGGCGGCGACCTTACCCTCAACTACCGCCGCAAAACCAGCGGAGGAGGCATGTTCAAGGTGTTTAGCAGCGGTCAGCTCGGTCGCAGCAGCCTCAACGGGGTATGGGGCGATAGGGCACTGGTGCGCCTGCAAAACGACAACGCCTATACCAATGTTAGCCTTCGCCAACCGCTTGGCAAGAAGTTGAGTTTACAAACCGGCCTTGCCCATAGCTACGACCGCCAGCTCACTTTCCCCGGCAGCCTCGAGCTAAGCCGTAGCGAACAGGTGTTGACGCATCGCAGCGTACTCCGTTACCAACTCAACGATGCCGTAAGCATCAAGGGCGGCATAGAAACCAATTTCAGGAAGTACGATTTTGGCTTCCGCGACAGCAGTAGCCTGAACCTCGGCTTTACGGGCTGGTACAATGCCGCTTTTGCCGAGATGGACATCTACCTCACCAACCGTGTTACCCTGCGAACAGGAGTACGTGCCGAAAGTAGTGATTTTACCACTAGCCGCAGGCTGGCGAATCGTACAGCCCTTGCCATTAAATCGGGCGAAAACGGTCAGTTTAGTGCCGCTTACGGCCGCTTTTTCCAAGATCCTGACCGCGACTACCTGCTGTATGGCGTTGCCGACCGTGAGCAGGCCGACCACTATGTGTTGAGTTATCAGTACCAAGCCAAGAAGAGGCTGCTTCGAGCCGAAACATTTGTGAAAACCTATGCCGACTTGCTGCAGTTTGATCAGCCATTGGGGGTAAACGGTCCGTTGCAAAACATCCGCAACAGCGGTTACGGCCATGCCTATGGGCTCGATTTGTTGTGGCGTGACCAGAGCATCCCCTATCTCGATTATTGGGTATCGTATAGCTGGCTCGAAACTGCCCGCCTACAACATACCCAGCCAGTACTGGCTCAGCCTGCTTTTGCACCGGCCCATCAGTTAAGTGTAGTGGGCAAGTACTATTTCGCCAAACTTACTTCGCAAGCCGGATTTACTTGGACCTCGGTGGCTGGCCGCCCGTACGACGACCCCTCGACCTCCGCTTATCCCGATGGTAAAACCCCAGCCTACCACGATTTGAGTGTAAACTGGAGTTACCTCACCGAGCTCTTCGGCAATTTCACCATTGTGTATGCTTCTGTGAGCAATGTGCTTGGTCGCGATAATGTATTTGGCTATCGTTTTGTCAACGACGGAAGCAGTTGGCAGCGTACCGAAGTTGGGCAAACCGCACGCCGCTTTTTTGTGGTAGGGGTATTCATCAGCCTCGGCCGCAACCAACGCACCGATGCCGACGCCTTGTAACCGGAAGCAAACGTTTTAGCCTCGCCCTTTCAAGCACTCAACCTTAGAAAACCAAAATCGAATAATCATAAATCCCTTTTACTCATGAAAAAACTACTTTTTGCGGTTCTTTTTGCCGCCACCAGTCTAGCCACCGCCACTGCCGGTGCTTACGAAGACGCCATGACCAAAGCCCTCGAGCAGATGAAAACGGGCAAATCCGCTGCCGATTTAGTTGCGTCAGCCGGTCAGTTTGAACGCATCAGCAAAGTAGCCGCCCAGGAGTGGCTACCCCGCTATTATGCCGGATATTGTTTTGTATTGGCCTCGTTTATGGAAAAAGACGACGACAAGCGCGACGGTTATGCCGACGAAGGTGAAAAATGGGTGAACGAAGGCCTCAAATTGGCGCCGAAAGAAGCCGAGCTGGTGACCCTTTTGGGGTATGTGTACCAGGCGAAGCTGGCCATTAGCCCCATGACGCGTGGCATGAAATACAGCAGCTTGGTTCAGGAAACCCTGGAGAAAGCCATCCAACTGAACCCAGAAAATCCACGTCCGTATCATTTGTTGGGGCAAAATTTGCTATTTACTCCAGCCATGTTTGGTGGTGGAACCGAAAAAGCTTGCCCCTTGCTGAAGCAAGCTGATGCTAAATTCGCCAAATTTGAGAAGGTGAGTCCGTTGTATCCTGGCTGGGGCAAAACGCGTAACGATCAACTGATGGAAAAATGCAAGTAATAAGGAGACATTTGGGGGTGGTGCTGTTGATGGCAGCAATCACCATTTTACTCACGGGACTGAGCTGTTGGAAGTGCCTATTTGATACCGACGACCTGATTGCCGATTTGGTATTTAGTATCGGGCTCGGTTACGGCATCTGGCAGGCCAACTACCTCGCTAATTTTATTGCCGACCGGCAGGTAAGTTGGAGTGAAAACCCCATCCGTCGTTTTTGGTACGGTTTGGCAGGCATGTTTGTACTGTCGTTGGCGGTGATCTTTTTGGTGAACTGGCTGTATTTTGTTCAGATTGTCGAGGTGGTAGACTCCATTTTCACCCAGCGGGTTATCCGCAATATGGTGTTTCAGATGATTATCACCATTGCCATCAGTGCCATTATTCACGGCTTCAACTTTTTCAAAAGCTGGCGACAGCAAAGCGAACGTGCTTTGGCGTTGGAGCGGGAGATGGCACTCACACGTTATGCCAGCCTCAAGAACCAGGTAAACCCGCACTTTTTATTCAATAACCTCAATTCGTTGAGTGCCTTGGTACAGCAGGATGCCACCAAAGCGCAAGAGTTTATTGCTCGCCTCAGCAAGGTTTACCGCTACATACTCGATAACCAGCAGGAAGAGATCGTACCGCTATCGACTGAATGGAAGTTTTGCGAGTCGTGGTTGTTTTTGGAGCAGCTACGTTATGGCGATGCGCTGCAATTGAAGTTGAACATCGACCCGACGCTCAACCGATTTGTGCCGCCGATGGCGGTGCAGCTGTTGCTCGAAAATGCGCTTAAACACAACGCAATCGACCGCGAACATCCACTCACCTTGGAAGTATTTACCGAGGGAGAGCAACTAGTAGTTCGCAATGGCTTGCGTGCACGTCAGGAGCCCGCCGAAGGCAGCCGTTTGGGCATCAGCAATTTGCGGGAACGTTATCAGTATCTCACCGACCGGCCGGTATCGGTAATCACCAACAACACCCATTTTGAAGTGCGCTTGCCGCTTTTGGAGCTGAACGGATGAAAGTACTACTCATAGAAGACGAACCTCTGGCCGCCGAACGTTTGCGGCAGCTGCTGCACGAGTTGCGCCCCAGTTGGACCTTGGTGGGCCCTGCTACCAGTTTGCGCGAAGCAAGCATGTTGCTCCAAGCCGGCAGCTTTGACCTGGCTTTATGCGACATACGGCTCACCGACGGCTTGAGTTTGCAGCTCTTCGAGCAGGGGTTGATGGTTTGTCCGGTCATCTTCACTACCGCCTACGACCAGTATGCCGTGCAGGCCTTTCGTCGTCAGGCGCTCGACTACCTGCTCAAGCCCTTGGAGGCAGCGGAATTGGAGGAAGCCTTGCGGCGTTTCGAGCAGCAACCTCCAAAGCTTGTGTCGGCCGACCACGTTCGCGAGCTGCTGCAGCCTGCCAAAAGTTATAAGGAGCGGTTCATCGTGAAGGTAGGCGATAAGCTCAAAAGCTTCGGAGTGGATGAGGTTAGCTTGCTGTTTAGCGCCGATAAGCTGTGCTGGCTCCGCAGTGGCGACCGCAATTACCCCATCGACTTTACACTGGATCAGTTGGAAGACCAGCTCGACCCAAAGCGTTTTTTTCGGATTAGCCGTAAATATATCGTACACATCAGCGCCATTACCGAAATACACAGTTGGTTCAATAGCCGTTGGAAGTTAAGTGTACGCGATTGCGACGACGATGAATTGGTAGTTGCCCGCGAAAAAGCTGCTGAGTTTAAACGTTGGCTCGACCAGTAGCTTCAATGGCCGGAAAAGCGTATTTTCAGGCACTCAAAACATGCGTATGTACCGATTTATTTTGCTGCTGCTGATACCGATGAGTATGCTCGCCCAGGATCAGCGCGAAAAGCTGATTGTTGGCAGTTGGCTAACCGCCAATGGCGACGCGCATATCCGCATGGAGCAAGTAAATGGCAAGGTACAAGGCAAGCTGAGCTGGGTGCGTGAGCCCAACCATCCCGACGGCAAGCCCAAGCTCGACGATAAGAATCCCGACAAAGACAAGCGTAATCGCCCCTTGCTGGGCTTGTACCTGCTCAAAGGCTTTACCTATTCGGGCGAAGGCAAGTGGGAAGGTGGAACGGTTTACGATCCTGAGCTCGGCAAGGTATACAACTGCATACTTACCCTCAACGGCAACGATAAACTGGAAGTGCGCGGTTACATCGGCTTTGCGGCGATAGGCCGTACCGAAACGTGGACACGTGTCAAAGGCAATTGATTAGTTGCGGAGGAGCCCGCGCTTGTGCCACGGCCGGGCGTGACTAAAATAGCGGTTTTCCATCCAGCTATAAATCAGCAAGGTGCAGCATGCGCCTATGGCCGAGCCCACCACCACATCGTTGAAGAAATGCTGGGAGAGGTAGATGCGTGAAAATGCCGCCAACAAGGCCACCACAAAAAGTGGAAATCCCATCGACTTATTGGGCAATGCCAAGGCAATGAAGCTGTAGAGCGCAAAGGCCCCAGCCGAGTGTCCCGACGGAAAACTGTTGTTGTAGTGCATTTCTACTCCTTCGACCAGGCGAATGGGGATGCCGAGCTCGCGAAAGTGGCCAGCCGGGCGTAAAACATCGGCGAACAGCACCAATTTCCCGAGTTGTGTGAGCAAAAGCACGCTAAAAAAGCAAACTGTAGCGCTAATGGCTAGGCGGTAGTTGACCAAAAGTAACAGCACAATGAGCGCCAGACCCATCAAACCATCGCCAAAGTGGGTAAGTGTAGGGAATACGGCATCGGCCAGGGGGTGATGCCAGCGGTTGAAGAAGAGGAAGCTGTTGGTTTTATCGACCAAGGCAAGTACTACCAAGCCGATGCCGAGGAACCAGAGCAGAGGCCAGTAGAACCCTTTATTTTGACGAAGGAGCGTAAACAGCTGAGTTTTCACTGCTCTAACATACGAAAAAGCCACCAAAAGGCAGTTCAGAAGGAGTTAAGGAGTTGTTAAATGACTTTGCTGAGCGGTAGGGAGACTCCGCGGTATCGTCGCTATGGCATTGTAGCCCAGAGAATTTGTTATATTCGTTCGATGCGGTTTCGATTGATTGTATGGGTGCTTTTGTCGGCTTTTATGGGGGCCAAAGCACAAGAGCGGGTGTATTATTTTAGCAAACAAATCGATAGTTTGCTGGTACACGACACCCTTCCATACAAGTTTCAAGCAGGCTCGTGGTATTATTCTTTCATCGGCAACCACCAAAAAGCGCTGGAGGTTAAGGATATGCAGTTTCCGAATGCCAAGCCTGCCCAGCCCACGGCCGAACAAGGTGCCTTATTGGCCCGTTACAGTCCTGTAGCTGCGCAAGATCGCATCTTGGCAGAAGCCAAAAACCGTCGTTTGCTCATCTTGAACGAGGCACATTATATGGCGCCACATCGGTTGTTTGTGCTGAGTATGCTCAAAGAGCTCAAGGCGATGGGCTACACCCACTTGGGGTTGGAGGCACTCAATCACGACGACAGTTTGTTGAACCAACGCAAGTATGCTGTTACGCAAACAGGCTTGTATACGCACGAGCCGGCATTCGGGCGACTCATCCGCGAAGCACTGGAGCTGGGTTTTGTGCTGTTTGCTTACGAGCAGCGGTTCAACGACTCGCTGCAGCAGCAGCAAGGGAGGGAGCTTGCCCAGGCCATGAACGTAAAAATGGTGATGGATGCCTCGCCGAAGGCGCGAATAGTGCTTTTGTGCGGCTACGACCACGCCGTGGAGGACACCCTCCGGGGATTTATGGGCTTGCCTATGGCGGGACAGCTTAAGCAACTTACCGGCGAAGACCCGTTTACCGTAGATCAAACCGCACTCAGCGAATACCATGTTGTAGGCAGCCGTTACCGTAAATTGATGGATTTAACTTACTCGGCCCTCTTTGTGGATAGTGTGGGCCAGTATTTTAATAGCGCCAATCCCGCCAAACGAATCGACTGCCATGTGTATCATCCGAATACGGTGTATGTGAAAAACCGGCCCAGCTGGCTCCTTCGCCCGAATATGCGCTTGGTTGGGCTACGGGATAAAATAACCATACGCTACCCTTGTTTGGTGAAAATTTTGGTAGCTGGCGAGACAGCCGACGCCATACCGGTGGATGTAATTGAATTGCTGTCGGCCGACGACCCGACCGCTTCGCTGGTGTACAAAAGGCGCAAGCAGTATGCGTTGGTAGAAAATCCCTATGGCGAACAGCAGCGCATACCCATACGTTGATCTCAACAAGCGTATTGCAGGAAGGCGGTGAAAACAAAAAACCGCTTCCGACGGTAGTCAAAAGCGGTTCGGGAAGTAGCGGGGAGCAGGATCGAACTGCCGACCTTAGGGTTATGAATCCTACGCTCTAACCATCTGAGCTACCCCGCCATTTGAAATGGAGTGCAAATATAAAGCTATTTTGTTGCCACGGAAGCTTTAGTGCGTTGCTTTTTCACAAAAAATACTTCGATTACCCGTTAGCAAACCTTATACTGAGGTGCTCAAATAATGGTATAGGCTCGAATAAGAACCTACCACTTGATTTCAATGCATTCAAAGAGCTTTCAACCTACTTGGCAGGTGAATTGCAAAGATAACCAAGGCTCTCCCATTGGACAAATTTGAAAGTAACTTCATCTAACCTGACACCAATCAGGCACCAATTCAATCTCAACACAATTGTCTCTATCTTCGAAAATACTTGTGTAGATTCTAAGTTCATCTTATGAAAGAGTGTTTATTAACTGGTCAAACGATTCAACCAGATTTTAATGGGTCACTATACTTCTATTCCGTCAAATACGGCCAGAATGATTATAATGTTTTTGTTTGTGATAGATGTAGTTCCAAAATCAAACCATTACCTATTAATCTGCAGCTTATTGTAAGAGGACTCATGGCAAGAGGTCAATGGCCACATCGCAGCTATTTAGTGGATGAAACTTGTACTCATAAAGAAGCTATCCAAAATGCAACACTCATTACAATGCCAGATGCATTGCTAAATTTTAACTACCCAAAATCTCCTTCCGAAAAAATGGATTTCCTTTTTCTCAGTTTGTTTAGTAGTCAAAAAGAAGAAGGGGAGTACATTAATGTTAGCTGTGAGGAAGATAATTTCTATTTGAAAAACTATTTTACTACACCAAAAGAATGCTTCTTTTACCTAGAAGCTTTATTTGCGGATGGCTTAATTGAAAGGTCTCCTAGTTCCCAGTTTAACTACAAAACTGCTTTGCTAAGAATAACATATAAAGGTCTTAACAAAGCGGTTCAGTTACAAGAAAATGGTGACCTCTCCAAAAAGTGTTTCATTGCAATGGCGTTCAATGAGGTAACGAAACCAGCAAGAACAGCAATAAAAAATGCGATTAAAAAAAGTGGATTTGAAGAAACCATCATTGATGAGACACATCTAATGAGTAATCAAACTATTCCTGATGCAATATTTGCGGCAATTAAGCAGTGTAAATTCTGTATTGCTGACTTTACACTTCATAAAAATGGGGTGTATTTTGAAAGTGGATATGCTCTTGGATTAGGCAAACCTGTTATATATGTCTGTTCAAAGGATGACTTTGACAACTCTCACTTTGACATCAAACAACTTCAGCATATCATTTACGCTGATACCGATGAACTGGAGAATTTACTTTATGACAAAATTGAAGCGTGGATTAAATGAGCACGAGTGGAACATAACCTAGGAAAGAAACAAGTTGTTTTCATCTCACCTATTCAAAGAGCTATTATTTGAGACCCCAGTGATGGGCAATGATTACCATTGCCATCGTGTCAAGCTGGCAGTATTGCAGTAATTGTCTCCTTAGTTCGTTTTTTTGAATTTCAGAAAGTGTGTCATCAAAACGTATTCGATGATATGCCCTCATTGCTGCTGTACCACCGCTTACAACATCCTCATCCCACTCTGTCGAGTTTAAACCACTCGTCAAAGTATCATAGGGGTCAAGGACACCTACAACGAGGTCATCAAGTACATAGGTTTTAAAATGCTCAACCTTATGCAAATAAGGGTGATGATTCCAAATGGCAGGTAAAACCTTTTTAATAGACGTTCTACCTTTCATGAAGGGGTGAAAATAATATTCTTGCGTCATTTTGTTCATGTCGACCAGACGCCCTACTCGCCCGCTGTCGCTAGTGATATTCGTTAGCCACGATTTTAAGTGGTCATCGGATTCACCAAAAATATCCATTTGATTCAGGATGGTTCTTAGAACGGTGTTCTCATGAGTAGCCCACATCAATGGTGTGCCTGTAGTACCAATTTGTTTCATTATTGACCTAGCAAACTCAAAATTTGGAAATTCTTTCGGGTTAGGAAATCTTTCACCCGTATGAATCCATTCTGAATGAACTGGAGTGGAGCCAGGAGATATAATTGTATGACAACTCCACTGAAAAGCAATTAGCTCATATGGCCGCATGCCTTTATGAAATGGCAAAGCACCAGTATAAGTTTCGAAATCTATAAAATGTAAAGGATAGGTTAAGCCCCGAATCACATCTTCTAATTCAGGAGATATCCATTCAGTATTTGACCTAGTGTTTTGAATTTGAAGCAATTGCCGTATTCCTCTGGACCCCAAATCACCTTTGCCATTTTTTAGTCTTTCAGAATCAATGTCAAAAAGGCTGACCTTACCAGCTCCGATTAACTCATCTAGATAGTAGCCTTTCGTATGGTGCCCAATTGCACCCCCATAATATAAGTCGAAAATGTTTGGGTCAATCTCGGCCAAATGACCCCAACACTCCTTGTACCCATCTTGTAATTGACCATGTGTGTTAAACTCGCACCCCTTACAACCTTTAGATATTTGAAAGTCAGATGTCTGAATACCTTCCTTTAAAATGCGCAGAAAGTTTATTGCCCTATTTTGTATCTCTGGTTGCATCTCTGCTACAACCGAAGTAATATCTTGATATTCAAGTATACCTTCTCTAGCTAGTTGGTTTATGTACGTAAGCCTAGAATCATTCTTTTCATACTTGAACACTACATCTGGCTTTGTGAATTTTGGTTTCTGCTGTGCTGGCAACTCATCAAGTTCAGCGTCATATTGTTTTTCTTGCTTCCTCATGCTAAACCATCCAGCTAATTCATCAATAGTGGTTCTTTTTGCCTTATCAGGCATTAATAAGGAACAACTAATATTATAATCAGGGAATGCCTCTCTTAAAACCAAGTATTGGAAAGCAACGTCCTCAATGTACTTCTTAAGCCTCCCTCTATCAGTTACTTCTTCTGAGTTGTGAGATTTTGCCTTTACCTCAATTAGGTGTAGGTGTTTATCCTTTTTAACTAAGATGTCAATACGAACAAGTTTTTGTTTGGATAAAAATGCTGGTTCAAACAAAACAACATCTTTACCTCTCATCAAATCGAGAGTCCTCTCAAGGCTTTCCTGATTATTACCTTCAACTTCTATACCTTCTGGGAAAAGCATCGTTGCCATCTTACCAACTATGTAGCCACCCTGAGCTAACATTTCCATGTAGTCATCAGTATCATTCGTGGTAGGGTAATATGCTTTCTTATATGTCAACTTTTTGGCACACGATGAAGCAAGCTGAAAATCCGTTTTTGATAAATAATTAGTCATAAGGCAAAACACTCCTTTCATAGTTGATTAACACTAATATACTGAGTGTCATTGAACAGAGAGTTAACCTTGCCCCTAGGTGACAGTCTACCCAAAAAGTTCTGCTTGTTTCTGAAAAGCCCTCAAAGCAGTATTAGCTGAATATAATTCAATATTTGCAGCATTTGATTGTACAACAACGAAATAACTTTTGGAAACATCAGAATAACTGTTACTGGTTTTTAAATTAACTCCAATTTCAATTATTTCACCAGGTTTGAGCTGGTTCAAAAATGCGGTTGATACTAATAGCGACCAATTACCTCCACTCACCTGAAGATTAGTTATACTATTTTCAAACGTTCTAGACATGTTATATTGACTAATGTAGTTAGATAATTTAGCCACATATGAATAAGTTTTTGCTTTTTTGTTCCGTTGAGACACAGCCTCATTTAATACGTTTGAAACGTCTGTCATAATTATAGATTTTTGTAATGTTTTTATGCTCATATAATATTTTTTAAAATTTTTGGAGTTTAATAATTTGATTGATTTAAAAGTTAGATGCGTCTACCGAATAGCCACCTGAACAATTATTTAAATTTCAGAATCCTTTTGTTTTAAACGAAACTATCCCAATTCGTCTAGAAGGTTTAACCTTTTTTCAACGATTCCTTATAGTATGTTTTTAAAGAAAAAAGTTTAAAGCAGCTTGGAAATATTTAACGAACAATATTCTTTTGAATCATTCGTAAAACGTTTCCCAAGCCATGTCAGTTAAAGAGATATTAATCTTTAACTTATTAAAGCCATCTAATATCAAAGCAACCTTTGTCCTTGAGGCAGTAGTTTTCGTTGATTAAATAGGGCTTAAATCGCCAATACCCCTCAATTATTATGAAAAGAACCATTAATCTTATAGACAATTTCTAAAATTTCAGGAGACAAATCGTTACAATTCCTCGCCCACATATCTAAATATTCATGTATCCAAATATTATCGAAGTCTAAAGCTTCCATAAAAGTAGTAATCCTAGATATGTCAAAAATGCTTATTTGTAGGACTGAGCGCAATAACTTGTCTATATATTCTTCACTCATCAATATAGCATATTCATCTTCATGCCCACATCTTGTATCTAAAACAGCGACACTCATCATATGTGCCTCTAACAGTACTACTGTCTTCATAATGAGCCAAATGGAAGTGTCAATAAAATAATTCAATTGTTCACTTTCATTAATATTTATTTCCTCAGCCAAATTCAGAATGAACATAAAATCATTCAAAACACTAAGTGCTGCCTCCTCTTCGAACCATATATACAAAAACCCAGCAATTAATATTTCCGCATTTTCAGGGCCCTCATTATATATATTTAATATATCATTGCAAACCATGGAGTCTTTCAGAATTGGAAAATTAATAGCAGCCTTTTTCAATTCATTTAGAGCATATATATAGGATTCATCCACTCCCATTAGTCTATTCCTGTTCGCTTTCTCGTTTATTTCTCGCAAGGCCTGAATTTGTGCTGTAGTATCACTTTCATTCACGACTATCTTTAAATGTTGCTGAAATAAATCCAACATATTTTTTCCAATCTCAAAATCATCCTTCTCTTCTTTGATTTTATCGTCAAGAGCTGATTTGCCATATTCAAATATCACTTCATCAAATCGACCTCCCCTATCACAATTAGCCATAGAGCTATGTGTATTGAAATTTGAAGATTGTGAATTGCCTTTTGTCACATTGCTTCTATTATTTTTTAATTTTTTGTTTAACATGATTAATATATTTTATTTCGGTCAGTCTTAAAACCCCTGAGCCACTGGGCCTTTTTTATTTCATTCGTATTTTTTTTAGTTGAACTTCAATTAGTTTAACCTGTTATTTTGTAATACTAGTCCTTGACTATCATGCTCTTATCATTACCTATGTCATATATTTAAATTTAAAATGTTAAACAAAAAACCATAACTCTTCCCTCCGCAATTGGTGCTTTTTGTTTTTGCTAAAGGCTTTATTGAATTATAGGACAAAGATATAACAATAAGCTTTATAGTCCAAATAAAAAATGAATTTTAATTAGATTTTTTGAATATTTTTTTTATAATCCATTAATTTATTCGCTTTCATTAAGATTAGGGAACATTTTGATTTTTATAATTAAATAATTTATTTAATTAGGTTTATTTAAAACTCTGCGAAAGAAACAGAAAAATTAAAAATAGCCTGCTGTACAATTGACTAAATAGATTTGAGGTATAGATTATATCACGCCCTTGAGGGCTGAGCCCCTTACTTTTTCTCAATGTACTCCTGCTTTCATATTCGTAGGCAATTCTACCAGAAACCACTTAGCAATTATTGATTTCAAATTGCCAAAGCATCAAAAGTTTCACTTGATTAACTCTTTTCATCAGGCCTTACTTCCAATGACAGTCTTTAAATCATGATTATGTAATCTGAGTAAGAAGAAAAAACCTAGTTAATCGGCATGGAAGGTTTAGTAATCAGATGCTTACTAAATCTGTTATACTAACTTCCAATCCATTTGCTAAATCGAGCAAGTAAATATAGGTTGGGTTCACCTTGCCCTTCTCCAATCGTTGTATTGATTGCTGGTCTTTGTCTATGCGATAGGCCAGTTCCGTTTGAGACCACCCCTTCTCAAGTCTAATTTCCTTGATTTTAGCACCTAAATTGATGAGTCTCTCTGTTCTAGTGGTATTCACGATTTATCAAATAATCGTGAACATGAGGAAAGTGGCAAAGAGTTATCACAACATCTATGTTGTATTCATAGAAAATAATATTTATACTTGCTGTAAACTAAACATTTAAGTAAAACAATTATGATTACAGCAACACTTCATTTATCACTCGGTAAGTTTAAAAATTTTACTCTTTCATGCTTTCTTGGTCTAATTTTTACATCCCCTTCAATTGGGCAAGAATCCGAGAAACTCAAAATCCCCAAGGAATTAGAGACAAACAAAGAAATAAGAATATACTTTCAAACACTCGAAGAAGTAGTTCATGAATACATTGTGCTTGAAAAGAAAAAGATTGAAAATTCTAACGTAAATGAAACTAACAAGAATTCTGATGAAGGTTTAGATGAGGCAGTGGACGCCTTAGATGTCACGCTTAAACTGTATGAAGTAACCCAGCGTATTCAACAATTAACAGAAGAAGGTCAATTGCATAATATTGAATTATCTCCTCAGGGCAAAAAGGCGTTTTCAGAGATGTATGCAAATATCATAAAAAATCTAAGTTCTACTGATGGCAAAATAGTATCCTATGATTATGACGATTTCTCTAACTCTGAAGATGACTATACCGACGAAACTGGATTAACTAAAAACAATGATGAAAATGGGATTGTACAAGGAGAGAGTACAGAAGAATTAACGAAAACGAAGGTAAATCCACGTATATACATTTCTGGGCTCCTTATAACTTTGATTGGAGTCGGCTTATCATTAGTTGGTTTACGAAAATTTGGATTAGCTTACGCCCTCTCCTTTTTTCTAGTTTCAATTTCCATATTGGCCATTTTCGATTGGGCGAGTATCACTATGATTTCTATCACTCTAGCTCTGGCTGTAACGATGTTCCTGTTTACAACCCCTTTGACCTATTTCTTCTCTTGGCTTTTTGGCGCAGTAATGATAGCGTTGCCATTCTCAATGATTTATGACACTATTGGGATTGATCCAGAATCAAGCATTTATAAACTCACTGTCTATATATCAATGGGAGCTGCAATTATCCTCATATATTTTATCAGGAAACATTTAAAAGCCATTCTAATAGGAGCTGCGAGTGGATTCTACGTTGGCTTTGGAATAGCTATAATCATATTTGGGAAGTTAATTGAGAATAACCAATGGCTTGATGCAGTTACAGCACCTTATGCAATAATTTATACAGGAATGATAATAGGTTTGGCCTTCCAGTACTACTATGTTATCAAAAAACATCCAGAACTAGTTGAAGTAAATATCAAAACACACAAAAAATCTGAACAGCATTAGATTAACCGATAATCGTCAATTCAATAAAAAGACCTAGCCTAAACACTAGGTCTTTTTATTTAAACCCTTTGCAAGTCACTCCCTGAATAAGTCCTTTATGAATGTACCCAAACCCACAATGCTGAGAGACATGATTGGCTTATGATGAGTACGAATTTGGCCCTCAGCATATCGAACTAAAAAGAACACCAAGCTAAACTTACCCAAGGGCCACCATTGTATCTTACACGTATAGGCAGGTAATGCTTTCAAT
>Ga0075157_10001366_pt1 | contig 15330 bp, 13 predicted proteins | sample JI81BgreenDNA_FD_70967 | JGI IMG/M metagenome (GOLD analysis project Ga0075157, IMG submission 70967) | Wastewater effluent complex algal communities from Wisconsin, to seasonally profile nutrient transformation and Carbon sequestration -... | ecosystem: Engineered > WWTP > Effluent > Algae...
TCAAATCATTGTATGCAAATAGTCTGAGCAAATGGTCAGGGGCTTTTGAAATATTTTTTAGTGTTGAATCTGCTTGTTTTTCTGTGATTTTAATTTGAGCATTTTCTAGCACCACTGTTTGTTCATTCTCCTGATTTATAACAACTTCATGATTTTTTAGTTGTTTACTAAAACCCTCTAAATTATTTTGCTCTATCAACAACACTCGTAATTCTTTCAGCGTTTTTAGGTATGGGCTTAGCTCATCTGTTAAATTCCAATAGCGGATAGGTTGCTTCAGTTCGCCTAGAAACTCTTTTAAGTTTTTACCCAATTTATCATTTTTCACATCATTGATATTGGGTGATATTGTACCAGATTTACCAATTACCAGTGTATTTTCGGTATGACGAATTTTATGAAAAGCAAACATACTAAACTGATCTTTTCGAAGGCTTTTAAATAAGCTTTCAGCATTTTGAGGCGTAATTTGTACAGGATCAGGGTTTAGGACAAAGACCTTTTTATCTTTGGTTACATTCAGAATTTCTTCAAATTCTTTTTCAGTCCATAAGACATTGATGTCCAGGTATATATCTTGAATTGCCTGCTTAGTTAAGTGTTTTTCATACGTACTTATTTCGTAGCTTTTTCCATTGAAAACAAATGGAGTTGTTTTTAAAGATTTTTCAGGTATTTCTACATCCCAAAAACCTTTAAAATCTCCTTCATATTCCAAATTTTGCCCTTCCGATTTCAGAAAAGATGCATTTTGAATAAGATTTGAGCCATTTATAATTCTAATAAACTCTTTGGTATCATTTAACTTTGTCCCTTTAAAATAGATACTTTGATAGGATAGTCCCTTGGCAGTTTTTTTAAGAGGAGCTGTAACACCTATTTTAAACTGTCTTTTCTGCTCAGGCGTACAAGGAAACACCCTTACAGTAATACTGTTACCTTCTTGCCAGTGTACCAAAGCCGGATCCCTTACTTCTACACCTACAATAGATTTATAGGCAGAGTCAGCTTTACTTTTAGAAGTAAGATAGCCTTTTTCTTCTTTTCCATTAATCCAAAGCGAAAGAGAAGTAACAACTCCACCTTCTGGCAAATAGAAGGTATAAAGAGCTTCTTCTGTTGATGTACGTAGATTTCCTGTATTTCTATTTTCTATTTGAAATGTTTTTTCTGTGTAAGCGAGTCTATATTCAGGATAAAGCTCAATTTGTGTAATAATTTGGTTTGTATAGAGGTTTTCACCTGTCCACAAACGTTGTTCTGTGTGATGCCTTTTATCATGAATGGCTTCCAGTATTTTACGGCTTTCGTGTTCATCTAAGGCATGTTTAGTTGTCATTATATCCAAAACAACCAAAATAGGGTTGTGTTTTCTTTCAAAGCCATCAGAAAAATTTAACGAAAAACCTCTTGCCCATTCTTGTCTTACAAAAAAGAATTCTTTTTTCAGAATTTGCTCAGTAAACCAATCATTTTCTAATCTTTGGGCTACTTTTACCCAAGTAGGTTTATCATTTTGTGGCTCTAAAGTATTTTTTATAAATTGTTGGTTACTAATTTTAGCAATTTCATGATATTTTACAGCAAAGACACTTACAAAAATAATAAATGCCATAAATGGCACTAAAAAACTACCTAACATAGTATAAGCAAGCCCTTTCTGATTATTTTTGTAGGCTTTATAACCTACCAAAAATACTTGTAGAGCTAATCCCAATGGTACAAATGTATGCAGTGAAAACCCCATAATCCAAAATGTCACTAATGATAAAGGATAAATAGGTAACAAGTAAAAGGCAAAATACACAAATATTAGTGAGCCCATTCCCATACATGCATACAATATATAAAGAAAGGGTTTGGGTAAAAACGACCTAAAAGCATATACGATACAGCTTACAACTGCTCCAAAAGTATAAATTCCTACCCATTCTTCTAATTCTTCAAAAACTCTAATATCTGCGTTCAGTGTAAAACAACTAACTGTAGCAATGGAAGCCCATAAAAAAATATATTCTTGGGGTATTCTTCCAAAACGGAATTTGTAATGAATTACTAGAGCTATTCCATAACCTACTGTAACTACATAAACTCCTAACAAATAGTTAGAAGTCATGGGTCGGAAAATATTCCTATTATTAGTTTCAGGAATAAGTAATACACTTGCACATAATAGAAGAAGCCCTAATCCTACCAAGAATAATGTATCTTTATAGTAAATAGGGCTTTCTTTTTTAATTTTTAAATCAGATAGGGAGGTCATAGTTATGATAGATAAGATGCTTTTTTAGTAACAAAAAAAATACCAAATCACTTTTTTTTCTGTAAAAAGTATCTAAACCCTGAGTTGTTTTTTCTGAATTTCTAAAATAAATATTTCGATTTGTGGGTTAGAATTTGTTATTTTACGCCCAAGTTCAAAACTCCTCAAATCATGAAATTTGGCGTAATTGTATTCCCTGGTTCTAATTGTGATGAAGACATGGTTTATACCCTCCAAGACCTTATGGGGCAAAAAGTGGTAAAACTATGGCATAAACAAACCTCTTTAGATGGTTGCGATTTTGTAGTATTGCCTGGTGGCTTTTCGTATGGCGATTACCTTCGTACTGGAGCTGTGGCTCGTTTTTCACCTATTATGAATGAGGTTGTACGCCATGCTGAAAAAGGCGGGTATGTAATGGGAATTTGTAATGGTTTTCAGATTTTAGCCGAAGCGGGCTTGGTAGATGGTGTTTTGTTGCGTAATACAAATCAAAAATATGTTTGTAAAAATATTTATTTGAAGCCTCAAACCAAAGATTCTATCATTACCAAGAATTTATCACCTAAAAAAGCTTATAAAATTCCGATTGCTCATGGTGAAGGACGATATTATGCTTCAAAAGATGTGATTAAGAAATTGAATGATCACGAGCAGGTATTATTCCGTTATTGTGATGAAAAAGGCAGTATTACTGAAGAAGCCAATCCGAATGGTTCTTTAGAAAATATTGCTGGTATCTCTAATGCCTCCAAAAATGTATTTGGGATGATGCCACACCCCGAAAGAGCTGCTGATGCTATTTTAGGGAATACTGACGGAAGGGCATTTCTTGAATCTGTTTTAGCTCATATTTAATAATTAAATGAAACAATCTTTTTTTAAAACTTTGATAGCTACTGCATTAGTCAGTAGCTTTTCTATTGGGCTATTTCTTATACTAACCATGTCGTTGTATAAAAACCCACTCAACAGCGTTCCCAAAGGCTTCGATTGGCTTTTTTTTCTAGGCTTCCCTATATGGGCTATGTTGTATTATAAACTGAAAGTCAATAACAAAACACTTATATTTCAAGAAGGCATTGTACTTGGAGCATTGGTTAGTTTTTCGATGCTTATTACTCTCAATTTGGTAATATTGATTGCTTATAGTATAAATCATGGTATTTTAGATATTTACATCAAAGATTGGCTTGCAGAACTTACTACCAATAAAAATATTTGGGTAACTCGACTCAAAACAGAGCAAGATTATCAAAATTTGGTTCAATCATATAAAAATCTACAAATAGGGCAGTATTTATTTAAAGAATCCGCTGCCAAAATGATGCTTTTATTCTTGGTTTCAATAGTAGGTGCTACAGCTTTTAGAGGTGAACCTACACCTGTAACTACCAAGAAAACAAAAAAATAGGTGCTCATTTCATAAGTTTTCTGATGAAGTCCAATAATTTTTCTAAATTTGCGGTCTTAAAAACACAAAGAATATGTCGAATATTGTAGCCATTGTGGGACGCCCCAATGTAGGTAAATCCACCCTTTTTAACAGATTAACTGAATCCAGAGATGCCATCACAGATGACCAAGCAGGTGTAACTCGTGATAGACACTATGGTTTAGGAGAATGGCTCAATAAAAATTTCACAATAATTGATACAGGTGGATATGTAGTGGGCTCTGATGATCTGTTTGAAGATGCCATAAGAAAGCAAGTGAGTATAGCCATAGAAGAAGCCAATGTAATTTTATTTGTTGTAGATACAATGGAGGGTTTACACCCTTTAGATAAGGAATTTGCAAAAATATTACGCCGTTCTAAAAAGCCTGTATATGTAGTTGCCAATAAAGCTGAAACTTTTGATAGAAATAATCAGGCTCATGAGTTTTATGAGCTAGGTTTGGATAATATCTTCCCTATTTCTGCTGAAAGTGGTAGTGGAACAGGCGACTTATTGGATGCTGTGATTACTCACTTCGAAGAAGATGCTCCTGAAAATCCTTTTGAAGGTTTACCTCGTTTTGCGATACTCGGACGCCCCAATGTAGGTAAATCATCATTTTTGAATGCTTTGGTAGGAGAAAACAGAAGTATTGTAACAGATATTGCAGGTACTACCCGTGATTCGATTGATACACATTACAATCTTTTCGGAAAGGAGTTTATATTAACTGATACTGCTGGCTTGCGTAAGAAAACAAAAGTAAAAGATAGCATCGAGTTTTATTCTGTAATGCGTTCGCTTAGAAGCCTTGAGGAGTGTGATGTGTGTATTATGCTTGTCGATGCTACACAAGGTCTTGAATCACAGGATGTAAATATCTTACGCCTTGCCGAAAAATCTAAAAAAGGGATGATTTTGATGGTAAACAAATGGGATTTAGTCCAGAAAGACACCAAAACAGCCAAACAATTTGAAGATGCTATTCGTAAGAAATTAGCTCCTATGGACTATATTCCAATCATTTTTACTTCTGTATTAGAGAAAAAACGTATTTTTCAGGCAGTAGAAAGAGCGGTAGAAGTGTATGATAATCGTAAAAAACGCATTTCAACTTCGCAGTTAAACGAAGTAATGTTAGAAGTAATAGAAAAATATCCACCTCCATTTATCAAAGGCAAGTATGTGAAAATAAAGTATGTAACTCAATTACCTACTCACACTCCTACTTTTGCATTTTTCTGTAATTTACCTCAATATGTACAAGAGTCGTATCAGCGTTATTTAGAAAATCAGCTTCGCAAACACTTCGATTTTGATGGTGTTCCTTTACAGTTGTTCTTTAGGAAAAAATAAAAGCTACTTTTCAAGTAGCTTTTTCTTTTCTTAATTTTTATTTCAATGATTTTATCTAATCACAAGTCACTTGAAATAATGGTTTTAGAGCTATTTCCAATTGTTTTTTAGCTTTTTCATCCACTATTAATTCTGAATACCTATACAAAAAAGCATCTCTGTTATAAGCATCTTGTAGTTTTTCATTTTCTTCATTAGGTCTGTAATACAATTTATGGCAGTATGCATTTTTATTTTTATCAAACAGATATTGTTTCTCAACTTCTGCATCATACTTATCAAAAATATTATATAAATGATTCACATACAAGTAATTTCGATTTACATTTATAGATTCTTGTATTTCTAAAACATAATTTTTCTCTTCTTCCTCCATCCTATTTAAAGTTTTTTTTTTCATTGGCTTACCTCTGTTGGGAATCAAACCTTCTGTAGTTACTTGAAATACAAATGGTTGATACGTGTCTCTGCTCGAATGATAAATAGCAATATAATCATTGGCATTATCTTTCACTTGAAATTTATATGTTTCTTTGGTTGTATCTTTATAAGACAAGTTTACACCAAGTGAAATAGATTCTATTTTTTGAGAAAAATTAGCTATACTAGGGTAAGAAAGACAATTTGGATTTTCATTGAAAATAGGTGTAAAAATTGCTTCATTATTAATTTGTATAAAGGTTTCACCCGATTCAAAATTTTGAAACATTATTTTTGCTCCTGATTTAATATTGGGGTTATATCTACCATAAATTTTAAACGAAGGTGGATTAATAGGATACAGCGTTAATACATTTTTTTCATTGATTTCCCATTTTCCATAGATAATGGTAGCATAGGCTATGATTACAAAATTATTATTTTCTAAAATATAAAAATTCGCTCCACCAACATTACCACCTCCACTCGAACCAGATTCTCTATAAATGCCTATTACATTCATCTTTTTCTGTGAAAAAGTTTCTAGAAAACTCATAAGCGTAAATATTACCACAAAATATTTCATCCTATAGCATTATTAAAGTTTATTTTTGAAAAGTTGCTCTTATTTATGGTTAGGTAAAAGATAATTTGTAAAAAAATTAAAAGATACCTTTAAAGATGTGGCATTGGTAACTTTAGAAGAAGGTATATCTAGCATATTGGCTATATCTTTACCTAGTAAAAAACGCATTTGGTCTATTAGATATGAGGCTATCCAAGTTGTTGTATTTTGACTTTTATACACATCAATAAGAGCCTTTGCCAGTTCCTTGCCTTCGTTACTTGATTTAAACTCTTTCTCTACAATTATTTTATCTAACCAATAAGCTTCTTGCATTGTATTGGGTAAAAATCTTTCTTCTACACCTAGCAGATATCCAATTACGTTCCACAGATGCAAAAAACTTTCGGCTTCAGTTTGAGTAAATTCTATACCCAATTTTCGCATTCCTCGCAATACCACATACGAAAAGCTTAGGTTTGTTCCTGCCATATCTTCTTGGTTGATAGGCACTCCCCATTCCATATTCCAAGATGAATTGTTTTTGACAAACCCACGAACAAATGCATGAAGCATCCTGATTTTCAATATACTAACCTTCCATTCATTTGTTTTTTCTTCGTCAAACAAGCTTACATTCCTTATAAACTCACCTGTTTCTTTCAAACGATTGTAGGTATCATTTTTAAGTCTTTGAGATAAATACAAAACTTGCACACCCTTTTGAGCAGCATAACAATATGGAAGTGAGAGCGTTCCTAATAAGAATAAAATAACTTTTTCATGCTTTTTATAAAACAATGAGCCGTTCTTTATCTTAGAAAAATCAGCCCATGCAGGTATTTGGATTTCATTGAAAAAAGTTATTAGAAGTGGCTCTGTAGATGCAGGATACTTACTTACAGGTTTATAGAGTTCTCCCATCAATAAATGAATATCTTGTTTGGCACAGATTTCTAAAAACTGCGTAACTACAGAATCTGCCTTTTTATCAGAAATATATCGAGCTTGCTCTAGTATTATCTTATCAAAATTTTTCATTCTAACTTTGATTCATATAAACGAAACCCAACCAACTTGCCATCACAATAAATACAACTAAAATAATCCCCATAGAAAGATACAAAGCAAGTCTTATGGCTCTTGCTTCAGATAGTGAATCATCTCTTAGTTCTTGTCCTATTTTGAGCTGAATGTTGGTCATTTTATGAATAGGCTCGATCATATTTCTAAACTCTTCTGATGATTCTTTAGAAAAAAGTGTTTTTGCTCCTTCTGCATCAGTTTTAGAAAGCATGATAATTTCTTTTTCGAGATGTCGATATTTTGAAATCTCAGTTCTATACAGCAAAAGACTTTTATTTTCATCATCTACTAAATGACTTTCAGCATATTTTGCCACAAGAGAATCAATTTTTTTATTATTTTTACCAATGTCAACAATCAGTTGTTGCTGAATTTCTAACTCTTCTGTATTTAAACATTCTTCAAGAAAAAGTCTGTTTTCATAGAGTTTTTCTGTGATTTGAGCCATTTCAACAGCAGGATAAAGCCTGTCATAATATAAAGCATTTACATCTTCAGCCATACGATTAATGCCTGTAATTCCAACCAAAGAAACCACCATAATAATAATAATAACCCCTGTAAATACTCCAAATACTTGTTTTCGAATGCTAGTTTGTTTATACCAAGCCATTGTATCAAAAAATTATGTTTTAGATGTTAAACTGTTTTATTGCATCTTGTATGCTAAAAGTAGGTAATTGACATGTTTTATCAAAGCAAACATACAAAGTAGTTTCCTTATTGATGGCTGTTCTGTTCTCCAAGATAGGCAAAGCCATACTTTCTTGTTTTGAGCCAACCAAAATTTTATATGGATAAAAATATTGTTCTAATTCTTTTCTAAATTCCTCCAATTTTTCTCCAATTATTACGATTTCTGCTGTAGGTTTTAGTGTAAAAGCATACAACCATGCCCAATTTGCTACATACTCCATTTGTATAGATAAAACCCTGTTCATTCTTGAAAGCATCTCACTTGCTATATCTTTATACTGCTGATTATCAAATAATATTCCAGCAAAATACAAGTTTTGAGCCATGATTGAATTCGAACTAGGTATTACATTATCAAAAATTTCTTTTTTTCGAGTAATTAATTCTTCACCTGTTTTATCTGTATAGAAAAACATACCTTCTTCCTTATCATAGAAATTTTCAATGGTATATTCAAGAAGCGTTTGTGCATATTGATAGTATTTTGAGTTGAATGTAACCTGATACAAAGCCAACATCCCCTCTATGATACAAGCATAATCTTCTAGGTAAGCTTGTATTTTAGCTGTTCCATTTTTATATGTTCTCCATAAAAAACCTTGTGGAGCTGTCATATTATTGATTAAAAAATTGGCATTTTCTTCCGCTAAGTCTAAGAAACTTTTTTCTCCAAAAACTTTATAAGCATCTGAAAGCCCTTTCAACATTAAGCCATTCCAACCAGCTAAAATTTTGTCATCTAATGCAGGACGGATTCGTTGTTCTCTTTCTTTCAATAATATACGTTTCCATTCTTGTATTTTTTCTTTCAAAATATTGATTTCAATATCATTATCCTTGGCAAAATCTTCATCCGTTTTGTTTTTGTATAAGATATTGTTTCCAAACTCCCAGTTTCCGGTGTTGGTAATGTTATAATACTTACAAAATAGTTCTATATCGTTGGTTAAAATTTCTTCTAAATGTCGTTTCTTCCAAATATAAAATTTACCTTCTTCACCTTCACTATCAGCATCTAATGCAGAGAAAAAACCACCTTCAGAACTTTTGAGTTCTCTTGTTACAAACTGAATAATTTCATATACTATTTCTTTGTAAACGTCTTTTTTTGTAAAACTATATACTTCGGCATAAAGTGTTAGGAGTTGAGCATTGTCATACAACATTTTTTCAAAATGTGGACAAAACCACTCTCCATCCACTGAGTATCGGGCAAAACCTCCTCCTATCTGGTCATAAATTCCCCCAAATGCCATTTTTTGAAGTGTTTTTTCCAAATGCTCTTGAGCTTCTTGATTTTGAGCAACATAAGCATATTGCAAGAGGAAACGCCAAATACTTGGCATAGGAAATTTAGGTGCTTTAGCCATCCCTCCATGTACTTTATCAAAATCTTTCGAAAGGTTTTGATACATTCCATCAAGATCTTTTAAAGAATTAGGTGTTTCGTTGGCTAATAAGCCATATTTTTGTATTTCACTAACAGAAATATGTTGGGCAAATTCATCAGCAGAGTTTGAGAGTTCTTCATAATGTGTAGAAAAGGCTTGCCCAATGTTTTCTAATAATTGTTTCCATTGTAGAGCAGGAAAGTATGTCCCTCCATAAAAAGGGCGTTGATCTGGCATCAAGAATACATTCAGAGGCCAGCCTCCTCTTAAACCCATAGCCTGTAGTGCATCCATATAAATGGCATCTATATCAGGGCGTTCTTCTCTGTCTATCTTGATACACACAAAATGTTCATTCATTACTTCTGCAATTTCGGCATTCTCAAAACTTTCTCGTTCCATCACATGACACCAATGACAAGCAGAATAACCAATACTTATAATAATAGGTTTTTGTTCTTTTTGAGCTTTTTTGAGTGCTTCTTCACCCCATGGATACCAATAAACAGGATTGTGGGCGTGTTGTAGCAAATATGGACTTGTTTCGTTGGCTAATAAGTTCATGGTGTAAATAAAAGGTTTCCTATAACAGAACGCTTCTTTTGTAAAATAGTTTGATTATTTGATAAACTATCGTGATTAATTGTATTCAAAATTATATTTTTTTGTAACTATTAAACCAATTTTCCCATGAAAGTATCACATTTATTTGGACTTATTTTTACGCTATGTGCTTGTGAGGGCAATATCAGCATGCAATCTGAAAATAGTAGCCGTACAGAAAATAGAACTACTATCAAAAGCCAAACCATTAATAATGGTGATACAACTTTGAGTGATTATGAAAAAAATGAGCAAAATTTTTCAGAAAGTCAAGATAATAAAAACATTGATTTTAATGTAAAAGATAAAACAGGTATTACAGATGAATACCGAAAAAAGTTAAAAAGAGAAAATGATTCGGCAGGTGTAAAAGATACTCAGGAGCCACAAAAAAAACGAGAAACAGAAAAAAATACTACTTCTAAAGAAGAGTTGAAAGCAAATATTCAGTGTGTTGCTTCTATTTCTGCTGATGAGCTTGTCAATTTAAAAAGCACCTTAGAAGATCAAAAAATGGATATGTCGAAACTCAAAAAAGCCAAAGAACTTTTTAATAAACGTTGTATTACAAGCAAACAAGCAAGAGACATTGTAAGCATATTCAGAATGGAAAATAATAAATTGGAGTGTGCCAAGTTTTTATATGGACGAACACTCGACCCTAATAATTTTATGCAGGTTGCTGAAGAATTTAATTTTTCAGATACCAAAAGCAAACTCAAAAGCTATATACAGTAAAATCGAACAGCTTGAAAAGTTTTTTCAAGCTGTTTTTTTGTTTTTTATACCATACCTTATAAATATTCCAAACTATTTCTTTTATTTTGCATCCAATGTGTTTGGATAATGAATATTAAGAATGAAAGATACTCCCGTTGTCGATTTATTTATCCCTTGTTTTATAGACCAACTACGCCCCGAAATTGGGTGGGCTACTATTAAGGTTTTAGAAAAGGCTGGTTGCAGGGTTCGCTATAAAGCCAAACAGACTTGTTGTGGACAACCCGCCTACAATGCTGGCTATTGGAAAGAAGCCTGTAGTGTTGCAGAAAAATTTCTGTCAGATTTTTATGATGAACATGCTTATGTTGTTTCGCCATCTGCTTCGTGTATAGGCATGATTCGCAATAGCTATGACGAACTCATTAAAACTGAAAAACATAAAAATAGTTACTATAGTTTACAATCAAGAGCTTTTGAACTAACAGAGTTTTTGGTAGATGTATTAGGCATTGATAAGATAGAAACAGCTCACTTCCCACATACAGTTGTCTATCACGATTCGTGTAGTGCATTACGAGAATGTATGATTACAGATGCCCCAAGAAAACTATTAAAAAATACAAAAGGTTTGGAATTAGCAGAGCTTGTAGGCAATGAAACTTGTTGTGGATTTGGAGGAACATTTGCGGTGAAATTTCCAGCTATTTCTACTGCTATGGCAGAGCAAAAACTCAGTAGTGCTACACAAACTCAGGCAGAATACCTGACTTCTACTGACTACTCATGTTTAATGCATTTAGAGGCTTTTGCGAAAAAAAATAACATTACAACGAAATTCTTACATATATCAGAAATTTTAGCAAATGAGTAGAAAAAAATTTGTTTTTTTCCTTAAATTTCCAAATATTTCCGAATGATTTAATCTGCATAAGAATATGTCAGCAATTGACCGATACTATCAATTAATCCAAAGCGAAAAGATTTTACTAACCTATAAAGGTTCTATGGATGGTGAAACCATAAGCTTTTTGGTGAAGTTGGTAGAAAAAAGCATTACTGAAGCTGGAGAAAAATTAGCTATTAGAAAAAAAATAGTGAATATATTAGTAGAATCTCTACAAAATATTCTAAATTACTTTGCAGAAGAATCGCTGGATAAATCTCTTGAAAATGAATCTTTTGTAATTGTAACTTGTACTAAACAAGAATACGAAATTACAGTAGGTAATTATTTGTCTACTCAGAGGATGAAGACTTTGAAAAAACGAATAGATAACGTGAACATGATGTCACAAGAAGATTTACAAAAAGTATATTTAGACATCTTGGAGAATCCTAAAGTATCTATGAGTAGAGGAGCAGGCTTGGGTTTGATAGATATGGCAAGAAGGACTCAAAATAAAATTAATTATAGTTTTAGCCCATACGATAACGATTATGTCTTATTTATGATGGGTATGATTATCAACAGAGTAAAAGACACAGTAACTATTTAAGTTAAACACATCGATTATAAAAATTATCACTTTTATTTATATGGAAAGCCTCATCATTGAAAATACTAATAAAACGCCTAAGGTTTTTTTCAATGCTCTTAACGGAAAAATGGAATTGACAGGCAGGTCTATTCCTGAAAACTCTTTCCAATTCTATGAGCCTCTTTTACAATGGATTGATGAATACAGCAAAAGCCCACAAGAGCAAACGCAGTTTTCATTTAGGTTAGATTATTTCAATACGAGTTCTTCTATGTATATTTTGGGTATTCTAAAGAAGTTAGAACGTCTTCATTTGGATGGAAAAGTTGTAAAAGTATTTTGGCATTACGATTCGGAAGATGAAGATATGCTCCAAACAGGTGAAGATTTAAAACAAATCGTCAAAATACCTATTGAAATGACTGAATCGGAAGGATAGAATTTTATTTTTATATAAACTGAATAGGGCTATGGTTTTCCAACTATAGCTTTGTTTATTTTCTGAAAGATATGGCAATAGCAATACAACGAAAAAGTAAAAATTTAGGAAGTTATCCTTATGCAAGTGTTATTTTAAGTATCACCATTGCACTGATAGCTTTGGGGGTATTATGTATGCTTATTATTGCCATTCTCAATTTTAGCAAAGCTGTAAAAGAAAATGTAGAAGTACAGATTATGCTGGATAACGGTTTGACTAATGACGAAATCACGAAAATCAGGCAAACCATTGAAGAAAAAAAGTATGTGAGACAACAGCTTTCGGGTAAACCAGATGTAACTTTTAAACATAAAGACGAAGCTGCTAAAGAGCTTACCAAAAATTTACAAGAAGATTTTGTGGCTTTATTAGGAGAAAATCCTTTGCGTCATAGCTATTTAATACACATCAAATCAGATTTTTATTCAAAAGATAATTTAGCTCAGATAAAAAAAGAGTTAGAAACTACAGCTGGAATTTTTGAAGTAGTCTATGCTCAAGAATTCTCTGACCAAGTAAATACAAATGTAGCGACTATCAGTTTTGTACTTTCGGGTTTTGCAGTATTTATGATGATTATTGTGATTATCTTAATTCATAATACTATTAAATTAGCTCTATTTTCTCAACGTTTTATTATCAGAACTATGCAGTTAGTGGGAGCTACTGCTAATTTTATTAGAAAACCTTTTATCAAAACAGCTTTTATTCAAGGGCTTTTAAGTAGCATCATCGCTTTTACGCTTCTTTATACACTCATTCCATACTTAAATATTGGTTTTATTGAAGTAGAGAGACTTTATACTCCTTTACAACTTGTATTTGTAGGAGTTGTATTGTTGTTCTTAGGGGTTTTATTAAGTGTTTTCAGTTCGTACAGAGCTGTCAATCGTTACTTGGATATGAACTTAGATGATTTGTATTGAGCTTTCATAAAACGATCTTTTCCGTAAAAATCTTTTATAAGTTCAACATTTACAAAACTCATTTTTTCTAACATATCCACCATTTCCAACCCTAATGCCTCATTGATTTCAAAATACAAGACCCCCTCATCGCTTAAAGATTTTTGAGCTATTTGAGCTATGGCTTTATAAAATATAAGAGGATTATCATTTTCTACAAAAAGAGCCTGATGAGGTTCATAATCAAGTACATTTTTCTTCATACTACTTTTTTCATCTTCTTTGATATAAGGAGGATTACTAACAATGATATCCCAAGTTTCTTGGGGTTGCCATTTTAACACATCCGTTTGGATAAAATTGACATTTGCATGTAAATTCTTTGCATTTTTTCGAGCTGTTTCAATAGCTTTTTCAGAAATATCTATTGCTGTAACACTTGCCTCAGAAAAATTAAGAGCCAAAGAAATAGCAATACAGCCACTTCCCGTACCTACATCTAAAATTTTGTTGGGCACATCATTTTGTTCACAAATATATTTTACCAATTCTTCGGTTTCGGGGCGAGGTATCAGAACAGAAGAATTTACTTCAAATTTTTTATTATCAAAATAACACTCTCCTAGTACATACTGAATGGGTTCGTATTCTTTTAGTTTTTCTAAATATTCATTTTTTTGCTTTACTGTTGTTTCATTTTCTATTACTTTTTTATTGAGTAAAATGTCTGTTTGGGATATTTGATAAAGTTTTTCTAATAGTAAAAATGCTATAATTGCTGTTTCTGAATCTGAATAGTATTGTTGTAAAGTTTGTTGTATTTCTTGTTGAATGTTTTTTATAGGAATCATGTTTGTACGAATTGCTAAAATGCTGTAAATTACCTGAAAAAACTTAAATCTCCCATGAAAGCATTTATTTTTATCTTATTTTTATTCTGTTCTCAGCTTATTTTTGCTCAAAATAATGAGAAAAGGAATCAAGCAGTTCGTTCCCTCAATTTGTATATTCATTATTGTAATGAAACCATTCATGGTATGTGGTCTCTTTTTAGAAGTTTGGAAGATTTTAATGGAGATTTATTATACAGATATGGAAAAAAAATAGAAGCTAATAGTTATTTCCCTACTTTTCGAAATGACTCTGTTTTTCATCATCAATTTAACTACAAAAACTATAAAATACCTCAGTTGGTTTATGAAGAATGTATAGCCAAAAGCTCTATTTTAGAACCTCAAGATCAAAAAAATTTAAACGAACGTCTCACAAAATTGAAGGGTATTGTCGATAAACTGATACAAAATGGTGTATATCTTGAGAATTATTCAAAAAATAAGACTTTTCTTACAGACCCAGAATTTAAAGAAGCATTTAAAAAACTCGATGAATATGAAGCTCTTTTTCAGGAGTATGATGATGTAAAAGATAATTTATTTTCCGAAATACAAACTATTTACAAAAAGAAATACCCACCTACTAATCAACAAAAAACTCTTGTAAGTATAGTTGCACAAATGGAAGAGCCAATGGTTATTTATCAAAGTGTTATGAATGATTTGAGTAAATGTGATACAAGTCAGTTTGTATCCAGAAAAGAAAGAGTTAAACCCCTGATAGATAGTTTAGAAGCTCAAATGGAGCGAAAGATAAAAGGTTTATATCGTTTTGGCAGAAATAATGGGTTGGATGTAGGCTGGCGTTATGAAAGAGTAGTAGATGGGCTCAAAAATATGTACAAAAACCAAGAAACTTTTTTGAAAACAGATTGGGACAAAAAGTCGAAGCAGGTTCATCGTTCCGAAAGAATCAATAAGTGTATGTACTTTTATAATACAAGTTTTACAAATAGGTACAATCGTTTTGGTTTGGGAGTTATTTCGAGATATAATGAATTTGTAGATTTAGCAGATGGCAAGCAAATTCA
>Ga0075157_10001367_pt1 | contig 15321 bp, 18 predicted proteins | sample JI81BgreenDNA_FD_70967 | JGI IMG/M metagenome (GOLD analysis project Ga0075157, IMG submission 70967) | Wastewater effluent complex algal communities from Wisconsin, to seasonally profile nutrient transformation and Carbon sequestration -... | ecosystem: Engineered > WWTP > Effluent > Algae...
GCAGCGGAAGCGGCGGGCACGGCTGGCGCAGGCTGGCCGGGATCGTCGCCGGCAACGGCCGCGGCGAGGACGCGCAGGCCGTCAGGAGACAGGCACACAGCAGCGGCAGCAGCCGCGTCGGCAACGATGACACGCTCGACCTCCCGGGTGATGACGCGGCGCCCCGCCGCGATGCGCGCGCGCTCGGCCTCGAAGCGGGCCGCCGCGTCGTCTGCCGACCGCTGCGCCAGGCGCTGGCTCTCGGCTTCGGCCGCCGCGCGCCGGCCGTCAGCAGCCTCCCATCGCAGGCCCTGAAGCCACCACGCCCCGCCGAAGCCCGCAGCGCCGGCCAGCAGCGCCGCGGCGGCGAGGGTCTTCACGCCTGGGCCACCTCAGCCATGGCCACCGCGTACAGCGCCGGCCAGGTGCTGCGGTGCGGCTTGCCAGGCCGCCACGTGCGGATGTAGCACTGCCAAGCCGCGGCCTCGTCACCCAGCGCCGGCAGCCGCCGTGGATCGGTGAACAGCAGCAGCCGGGCGGCGGCCGCGGCCAGGATGTCGTCGTGTTGCAGCGCGCGCCAGACCTCGGACGCCACCGGCTTGACGCCGCGCTCGTGGCAGACGCGCTGCATCCAGTAGCGGCTGGCCTGGTGCTCGAGCACGCCGCGCACGCCGCCGCCCTGCTCGAACTGCCACAGGCCGGTGGCCGGGCCGGTCGGCCGCGGAGGCGAGCCCACCAACTGCCGGCGCGCCGTCAGCCGGGATTCCTGCAACCCGATGGCCAGCAGCATCACCCGGGCCTCGGGCGTGTCCATGGCCCCGGGCAGCAGCTTCAGGGCCGGGGTGACGGCCAGCAGGTGCACGTGGTCGGCGGCCAGCGCGGGCGCTTCGTCGGGCAGCGTGACGATGCTGGTGCGCCAGTTGTCGATTGCGCGCGCCATCACGCATCCTCCCGCTGCCACGACCGCTGCTGCACGAGCTCGACCGGCGGCGCCGCGGCGAACCAAGCCGCCGACAGCAGCAGGCACGCCAGCGCCAGCCAGAGCAGATCCGGCCGCAGCGTGGCGGCCACCACCAGCAGCAGCCCTGTCCCGCCGGCCACCGCCGCCCCCAGTCGGTCCACGAAGCGCGTCTGCCCCGTCATGCGGGCAGAGACCACGAAAGCCATGGCCGCCAGGGTCAGGCCGATGAGGGACAGCAGCACAGTCATTCGGCGCCTCGCTTGGACCGTAGGAGCTCCAGCGCGCGATCCAGCAGGGCGCCGAGCCGGTCGTGGCGCCAGGCCAGCAGGCCGGCCACGGGGATGATGAGCACGTCTGCCGTCGTGCCCAGGTAGGGCGCCGCCAGCGTGACGGTGACGCCCGTCAGCAGCACCGCCACGATCAGCGCGCGCGCGAACACCGGCAGCGCGGCCCGCACGGTCGACGTGTTGGCCGCCGAGACCGCCAGGAACGCGCCGAGACCAGCCCCGACGAAGACCAGGGCCCAGTGGCCGAGCACGGGGCCCAGCAGCGCGCTCACCAGCCCGAGGCCGAAGGCGCTGCCGACAGAGGCTTGAGGCTCAGCCATGGCGCAGCCTCCACCATCGGGAGGTGATGACCCAGGCGACGGCCAGGGCCGCGGCCAGCAGGTACACCTCGTGGCCGAGCGCCTGCTCGCACAGGTCGGCGTTCGAGACCGAGCGCCAGGCCAGCGCCGAGCACGTCACGGCCTGCGCCGACTCCACGATGCCCCACCAGCAGGCCGCGGCGCCCACGACTCCCATTCGTCCGGTGGACACGGAGGGGAGCAAGATCGCCAGCGCGACGATGAGAAGGGAGTGCGTGCCGACGTAGGCCCACCATCCGCGATCCTCGAGCGTTGGGGCGAGGTAGTAGGCCGAGTGGGCGCCCGCCACGCCGGCCAGGATGGCGAGCTGGCGCGTCACTTCCGGGGCCCCGGGCCGCCGGCACCGAAGGGCCGCGCCAGAGTCTGCATGACGGTATCGCCGGCCGCGCGCAGGCGCAGGGCGATGGCGATGTAGACCAAGACCGCGCCGAACAGCAGGCCGGACAGGAACAGGATGGATTCGGGCATGTGTCGCTCTCGCGGTGAGAGCCGGCGCGGCCCGCCGGCATGGCGGTGATGCAGGTCAGCGCCCGCTTGCCGCCATGCTAGGAACCGGCCTCAGGACACGCTCAGGGCCGACAGCGATGCGCTCTGCGTGGCGCGGATGTCCGTGCCCGCCGCGTCGACCGCGAACTCGACGCGCACCAGCGCCGATGCCTCCTCCAGCGCCGCGGCCGTGAGGGTCACGGTGCGGTCGGCGGTCATGGGCAGCCAGCCGCCGCCAACGCCGCCCACCGTGCCGCCGGCCGACGACAGCAGCGTGAACCGCACCCACCAGGGCCGCGCGATGGCGCCGCGGTGCCAGCTGGCGTAGTCGACGTAGCTGCTGGCCGCGGCCGTCTGCGCCTGGGCCACAGCCCCGCCGACCCGGAAGCGCAGGCCCGCGATGGCCACGCCGCCCAGGCCGTTGACGGCGCCGTCCGAGAAGCTGGCGCCGTTGATCGGGCCCGACTCGATGATGCTTGCCGGCCGGCCGCTGGCGGCAGCCGTTCCCACGCCGGCAGCGATGGAAGTCGGCACCGCCACGCCGATGGTGGCCGGCCTGCCGCTGGCAGTGGCCACGCCGACGCCGGCTTCCACGATGACGAAGCCGGCCGTGATCGTGGCGCGCTGGCCGCTGGCCACGGCCGCACCGACCCCGCCGCCGATGACCGTGCGGCCGCTGCTGTCGAAGGCATAGACCCGGGCGTCATAGTTCACCATGGCCAGCGACCAAGTGCCGTCCCCGTTCGGCCGCGGCTCGGTGACGGTGTAGAGGCCGGCGGACTCCATTTCCGCCGCGGTGAGGCCCACGCCGAATGCGTAGCGGCTGCCGAGCTGCGCGGTCTCGCCGTCGGCCAGGTACAGGCCTGCGGGCGCGCTCGCCAGCGTGACCTGCTTGGGCTTGCCGGCCACGGGCGTGCAGATGACGGGCGGGCCCAGCAGCAGGCCGTCGGAGCCCGTGAACTGGATGCGGCCCCCGGCCTCGCCCTTGAAGTCCAGCGGCTCGCTCAGCGTCAGCAGGAGGCCGGCGATGCCCAGCACCTCGCCAGCCTGCAGCCCGTCGTCGCCCGCGAAGTCGTTCGGGTCCACCCAGCGAACCAGGCTGCCGGGGCCGAGCTGCTGCGCGTCTCCGAGGGCCGTGTCGGTCACGGAGGTGCGCTGGTACAGCAGTTTGCGGGCCTCGAGCTGCGCGCGGTTGATGGCCTGGGCCTCGGTCGTGCAGCCCGGCAGCCGCACGCGCAGCGGGTTGGAGCTGACGCCCGCGACCGGCGCGCCGCTGCTGATGTTGAGGCGGTAGTACGCCTTTTTCGTGCCGCTCACCTCGTCAACGAACTCGACCTCGACGCCATCGTTGCTGGCCGGCAGGTAGAAGCTCTCGTTCACCACGCTCTGCCCGCTGGCCGACAGGTTGCGGTAGTCGAGCTGCAGCTCGGGCGACTCGCGCGCTTGGTCCCGCGTGACCGTCCACTTCGCGCCGTCGCGCCAGAACACACAGCGCGCGTTGTTGGCGATGAGCTGCATGCGCTCAAACAGGCTCACGTCGGCGTCGTCCAGGCTCGCATCGAAGCGCAGCAGAGGGTCGGTTTCGCCGAGCGAGGCATTGACCGCGGCGAGCGCGGCCGTGTCCAGTTCGGCGATGGGCTGGCCGCTGATCGTCCACAGGTGGGCCATGGCGCGCGCGAAGTTGCGCGACGCGCTCACGGTGTCGCTGTCGAGCGCCCGAACGCGCCGCTGCCAGAGGAGGTTGAACTTCAGCTCGCGCGCGCTCGTGGCCTGCTCGGTGGCCCGGGTCGTCAGGCGGATGACCGTCACGCCGGGCAGCAGCCGCGTGGCGTAGTAGCGCACGGCGAACAGAGCCTCGAGCTTCGCGGTGTCGGCGCCGTTGCCCAGATCAGCCGTCACGCGGCGGAAGCGCACGCGGTAGCGCGCCCGGCCGAACGCGGGCGTGACCTTCGTCGTGAAGAACTGCTGATCGTTGCTGCTGGCGGTGTAGGGGTACGTGGCGCCGCCAGACGACCCGGCGATGGCGGTGTCGGTCACGTCCACGGCTTCCCACTCGACCGCGATGTTCACGGTGCCCTGCAGGCCGCGCAGGAACACCATGTTCCACCAAATGCGATCCGACTCGACCGGCAGGAAGAACCAGTCGCTGAAGTTTGAGGTCGTGGCCAGCGACAGGCGCGCGCTGGTGGTCTGGCCGCTGACGACCTCTGAGATTACCTGCGTGCCTTGCAGCGTGAAGGTGACCGAGCCGCCGCTGGCCGTGAACGACAGGACCGTGCAGGGCTCGTTGATGATGCCCAGGATGAGCGGGCTCGTGTCGACCACGTAGGAGAAGTTCACCTCGGTGGTCCCGGCCGGCACCAGGGCCTTGATGCTGTCGAACTGCGGGCCGTCGGCGAAGGTCAGCGTGAAGACGTTCGTGCCGTTGCTGCTGAGCGTGCAGCCCTGTTCCACCACGTCGCTGGACACGTCCAGGCCGATTTCCTGGCCGTCCACGCTGGCGCACGGGAAGGGCTCGAACACGTCGGCGAGCGATGCCCACTTGGCCTCCGCGTAGTCGGCCGGTACACCGGGCGGCACCGGGCCGGCCGTCAGCGGCTCAAACACCTCGAAGCTGGCGCCGCGGATGCTGGCGACGGGCGTGTCTGAGAAGCGCACGTCGGTGACCTCGCCGACGCCGCGGCTGATGCACAGCCACTCGGTCAGGGTTCGCACGTTGTCGACGTACTCAACCAGCGTGCGCTGAATCAGGTCGGGCCACACGCGGCGGCGGCCGTACACGTCAGGGATGGCTTGATAGGCGCGCGCGACGTTCGTCTGGCCGGTCAGGCGGTTGTTCGGGCTGTCGTTGGCGACCGGCGTCTCGGGCAGCTTCGGGATCAGCGCATAGGACGCGACGGCCAGCAGCGCGCCGGCAATCAGGGCGATGGTCACCGGGTCAAGGCCGGCGGGCCGGTGCGCCACGACGATGGTGTCTCCGGCCTGCGGCGGTGCGTCAAGCCGCGGGTCGGTGAACGGATCGGCGCGCAAGCCGTTGATGAGCAGTTCGCACCCAGCGCCGCCGCCGGGCATGGCCGCCTCGATCTGCTGCTGCAGAGGCGCATCGCCGTGCAGGCGCCGCACGTCGCGGCCGAGGATGCCGGCCGGGTCGCGCAGGATGACGAGGGTGGCGATGCTCATGGGGCGAAGGCGCCGGGCTCGGGCGCGTAGAAGCGCAAGTCGGGGTACAGCCGGTGCATGGCCGCCAGCCGGGTGATGCGGGGGCCGCCGGCATAGCCTGGCGCCGGGGCTTCAGTGTGCAGCAGGTCTCCGCCGGGCATCACCACGCCGCAGTGCCGCGGGAGGGTGCCGTCCCAGGACATGAAGCCGCACGCGCCGGGCCGCGGGCCGCCGATGTCGAGCCAGTGCTCGCCGAGCGCCGCGAAGCCGTCGACCATGCCGCTGCACGTGCCCGGGTGTTGCCGCAGTTCGACGCCGAGCACTTCGCGCCAGTAGAGGACGATGATGCCGTAGCAGTCCGCCGCCTGCCAGTCGGCGCGCCAGCGCACGTAGCGCGGGCCGTCCATCGCGGTGCAGCGCTGCGCGAACTCGGTCGGCGTCATCTTCACAGCAGCTCCAGCCCGGTGAACACGCCCGGGTCATAGATCGGCGCGCGCGACACGCGGCGCAGCCGGTCAAGCGTGGCCGAGACCTGCACGGTCTGGGTGTCGAAGCTCACGCCGCCGCGGTCGTCCGCGTACAGCGTCCACGAGCGTTTCGGCGCGTCGGTGTCTTGCAGCCAGACCGCATAGTCGACCTGCACCGGCTCGCGCGACTCGGCCTCGCGCACCTTGCGCAGCTGCTGCTTGAAGGCCCGGCCGACCTGCTGCCGCGCGAAGCTGATGACGAGTTTCGGCGCCTCGCTCGGCCCAGGCTTCGGCGGCCGAATGTCCATGGCGACTGGGATGTAAGCGGCCCCGCCCAGCTGCACGGACTCCCACTGATTGGCCACCAGCCGGAAGGGCCCGTCGAACGCCGGATGGCTGAACGTCACGGTCTCGAACTTCGGCTCGACCGGCTTGCGTGCCCAGAACTCTCGCTCGGTGATGGGCATGGCGTCACACGTCCGGGCGGATCTTGATGGTCAGGCCGCCGCGGTTGTCTGCCGGGTTGTTGTCCTCGAGCCAGAAGGTGTAGGTGCTGGCGTTGGTGATCCGGCCAACGAAGGGCGCCGATGCGGCGTAGGCTGCCGCGGCGGTGGGGAAGTAGTTCGGCGTGATGACGGGCTGGAAGATGGTCGCGTTGACACGCCAGTAGCAGAGCCAGGTGTTCCCGCCGTTGTTGGAGTCGCTGCCAAAGCCGGACCACGCCTGCCGCGGGGTTTGCAGCAGCGTCATGCGGTAGGTGAGCGCCGCCGAGAAGCCGCCGACGGTGATGCCGACGGTCTGGCTTGAGCCGCAGTTCGCGGGCGCGACCAACTCGATGACCCTGGCCGTCACGAAGTTGAAGACCGCGGAGTCGAAGACCGAGCCGTCGGCCGTGTTCGTGCGGCGCACCGACACCGGGAACACGAGCGGCGCGCTGGTGGTGGTGCCCGACACCACGCCCGTGGCCGGGTTGAGCGTGAGCCCGGCGGGCAGCGCGCCGGTCAGCAGCTCCCACACGAAGGGCCCGGCGCTGGCCGGCCAGAACTGCGACAGGTCGACCGAGAAGGCCACGCCGAATGTGGCTTCCTGTTCGGGGATCGGTTCGACCTCGGCCACGCTGCGCGCGATGATGGTCGCGGTGTAGCGCCACAGCGTGCCGATGCGCTGCCGGTCGAGCAGGCCGTCCGGCGCGAAGTTGCCCACCACGTCGAGCAGGCCGTCCTCTGTGCGCAAGGGCATCGTGAACTGGAGCGTGCCGCGCTTGAGCGTGGTCTCGACCCAGTTGCGCAGCGTCACGGCGTCGGCCTGTTGCAGCAGCCATTCCACCTCGAAGATGGTCGGCGTGTCGGTGCCGGCGGGCTCGACGTAGGGCGCGCCGCGGCGAGGCGAGGCCATGCTGAAGGCCGGCACCTTGCTGATGCGCTTGGACGCCAGCACGGTGGGCAGGCCGGCGGGGTAGGCGACGGCCATGGCTACATCCTCCCTCGAACGTTGGTGCTGCCGGTCAAGGCGCTGAAGACCTCGCCGCTGTTCTCCCGCACCTGGGTTGCCACCTCGGCCACGGCAAGGCGTACGATGCGGCGCTCGTTGTCGACGCCGGCCGGGCGGATGTCCAGGCTGGCGGGCAGCTTCTCCACGATGAGAGTCCAGCCGCCCGAGCCGCCGCCGCCAACCTCGTCAGCCGGCACAACCTGGCCGCCCTGCGTCGGGAGCATGAACTGCTTGCCGCCGCTGCCGACGAACATCTCAGGCGCGCCGGTCTCGTTGACGCGGTACAGGCTGCCGGCCGAGACAGGGCCACCGTATTGACGGCCGCCGCCGTAGTTCGTGCCCCTGATGGTGCTGATGAGGCTCGCGCCCTGCGACAGCACCGATGCCGCCGCAACAGCGCCCGCCGGCCATCCCAGTTCGTAAGCCTTGGCTGCACCGGCTTGGATGCTGAGGATCGCCTGCGCGATAGCCGCGGCCTTCTGCGCGACGAACATGGCTTTGTAGATGCCGCTTTGCTCGCCCGCGAACTGCTTCGTCACGTCTGCAAGGCTGCCGAACAGGTTGCCGTAAGCCTGCACGGTCTGGGCTTGCGTCGCCAGGCGCTGGTTTTCCTGATCGGCCAGGATCTGAGCGATGCGCGCGGCCGTGTCGTTCTCAAGCCGCACCTTCGCGTCGGCGTACAGCTGCTGGTTCTGCTTGTCGATTTCCGCGTACTGGACAAGCAGCGCGCTTCGCTGCTCAAGCTCAAGCTGCAGGCGCGCGATGGGATCGTCGCCTGCGATGAGGCCCTGCGCAAACTCACGGCCGCGGGCTTGATCTTGCCGGGCTCGCTCGGCGTCCTGGGCTTCCTTGGCCGCCCGCGCGCGCGCCTGTTCCTCGGCCTCGCGCTCGGCGGCGTCCACCCGGGCGATGCGGGCCAAGTCCTGGCGGGCCTTGATTTCGGCCTCGGTCTCGCCGCTCGGGCCGGCCGCAGCCGCGGGCGGCTTCTGCGTCGGCATGAACCGCTGCCGGATGCGCTGCTCAATCTCGGGCGTGAAGGCCGGGCCGAGTTCTTCCTTCGCCTTCTTCAGCTCAGCTGCCAGCTTCTCAGCGTCGGTGGCGTAGCGCTGCAGCCATTCGCCGAGCTTCGCGGCCTGTCCGGTGCCTTCGAGCTTGGCCTTCTCGCGCTCGGCCTCCTGGATCTTGCCAGCCAGCTCGGCGTACTGCCTCAGCAGCGTCTGCAGCAGCGGGACGCGCGCGGCCTCGGGGAAGTTGGCCTCACCCGCCGGCCCCCGGCCGCCCTGCAGGTTGTTGATCTGGCCTTGCAGCTCGGCCAGGCGCTGTGCGGCGGCGCTTTCCTGGCGGGCGATGCCGCCCAGGCCGGCCGCGGCGACGGCGTTGCGGTCGCGCAGCTTGGCGATCTGGCGGTCAAGGTCCGCGATGATGTCGTCCGTGGACTGGCTGACCGCGCCGGCCGCCTGCTCGGCCGAATCCTCGGCCTGGTTGCCCCACAGGGCCCACGCCGACACGCCCAGGCCGAGCAGCGTCGTGATGAGGCCGATGGGCCCGCCCAGAAGCCCCAGCGCGCGGCCGGCGATGTTCGAGGCTGCAGCCGCCGCGCCCTGGGCCGCCGCGAGCCGCGTGACCGCCGCCTGGTGCGCCGTGGCCAGCGCCGCCGTCTGCACGTGCGTGAGGCCCAGGGCACGCTGCGCCTGCGCCTCGGCCAGAGCCGCCGCCGTGGCCGCCGCCTGGGCCTGCGCGAGCCGCAGCTCGGCCGCGGCCGCCGCGCCAGCGCTCAGTGCCTGGCTGGCCTGCGCGCCGGCCGTCTGCGCCACCGCCACCAGGATCTGCGCCAGCTTCGTCGCCGCGAAGCCCGCCACGGCCGCGGCCAGAACGTCGATGTTCGCCGCGATGGTGCTGATCGCGCCGGCCACGAGCTTGGCAGCGCCAGAGGCCTCGCCCTGCTGGCCGATGAAGATGGTGAGCTCGTTGCGCAGCACCTGGAAGGCGCCGCTGATCGTCTGGATGCTCTGGGCCTCGCTCTCAAGCTGCGACAGGGCCTGCGGCAGGGCTTGGGAGAGCACGTCGGCCGTGAGCTTGCCTTCGGCCGCCATGGCGCGAAGCTGACCCACCGGGACGCCGATGCCGTCGGCCAGCGCGCGCATGAGCCGGGGCGCGGCCTCGCTGACGCTGTTGAACTCCTCGCCTCGCAGCGCGCCGGATGCGAACGCCTGGGACAGCTGCAGGGTAGCGCTTGCGCTCTCGGCCGCGCCTGCACCGCTGACCTTCAGGGCAAGCGCCACGGCGCGCGTGATGTCGCCCACCCGCTGCTGGTTGCCGCGCAGCTCGTCGGAAGACTGCGAGATGCGCGCGTACAGCGTGGCCACGCCGCTGAGGTCGGTCTGCGACTCGGCGGCGATCCGGCGCACCCGGTCGAAGGCCGCGGCCTGGGCCTCGGCGCTGTCGGTCGCCAGCTTGAGCTGGGCGTTGATCTTGGTGAACGCATCGGACTGCGCCACCAGGAACAGCGCCGAAGACATCGCCGCGATGGCGCTGGTGATGACGTTGAAGCGCTGCGCCATGCGCTGCGATTCGCGGTCGACCGTCTTCGAGGCCGCCAGCATCGGCGCCGTGTCAAGGGCAACCGAGTAGTACACGCTTCCGACTTGGAAGCCGCCAGATCCGCCGATCATGGCGCCCCCGCTTTCCGGCGCTCAGTAAGCCGCTTCATGGCCGCCTCGTACTCGGCCCGGCTGGGCACGTTCTTGGCCTTCGGGCCGTCTTGCGGCGGGAACTTGACCGCCATGAGCTGCTGAAGCTCGGTCATGGAGAGCGCCGCGGCCTCGGCCTGCGTCATGCCCAGGTGCACCCGGGCCATGGCGATGAACTGCGCCGCGTCGAACTTGCTGCTGTAGCTGCCGCCGTCGTCCGCCTTGGCTGCGTCGGGCTTGCCGCAGATGCCGTGCTGCATCAGGTGCCGGGCCAGCACCACGCGCTCGGCCACCGGCATGGCGCCGTCGTGCTCGGTGCCGGCGTCCCAGTCAAGCCAGCCGATCAGGTCGGTGGCGTCTTCCTGGTCGCACAAGGTGGCCAGCACCTCACGCGCCAGGCGCGGCGCGCGCGGCCCGTGAAGCGCGGCGTACAGCTCCACGATGCCGGCCGGCGTGCCCAGCTCGGCGATGCGGCCGATGCTGGGCGTGAAGGTCCACTCGCGCCCGTCAGGCAGCTGCGCGCGGACGAAGCCGTGCTCAACCAGCATGCCCGGGGCGCTGGCCGGTCAGAGGTTGAACAGCTGCAGCGTGCAGAGCGCCGCGCCGGTCAAGGTGACCGCGTTGTTCGTCGCTTTGCAGTAGTCGCTGATCGTCGACAGCACGACGGCGCGCGACTGGCCCGCCGGGATGATGATGTCGAAGCCGCCGGAAACCGTGACGGTGCCGACACCGGGCTTCGTCACCGTGGTGCCGAGGTCGCCGTCGATCTTGAGCGTCAGCGAGCCGGCGGTCGGGTTGGTGACGACAAGCAGCTGCTTGAAGCGCGCGTCGAACGGGATCGTGTCGCTGGCGGACAGAACGACAGCGGTGGAAACGAAGGCGCCGATCTGGCGTGCGTTGATTCCGGTAAGGGCGGCCATGGTGAGGCTCCTACGTCAGTTGAGGATGAAGTCGCACGGGCCGTTCGACTCGAAGCTCATGCTCCAGGTGGCGCCCTCGTCGTAGGGCTCGGCCTCGCTCATGTTGCTGACGATGAACGGGCCGGTGCGGGTGTGGCTCGGAAAGATGAACCGCAGCCAGGCTTTCGGCTGGTTGTTGGTGCCGGCGCCGGGCGCGGCCGCGTGCTGCTTCAGCAGCAGCTGGTTGTGCACGGCGTCGTCGTACGAGACTCCGTCGATCGACGCGTTCACGTCCTTGAACGTGACCAGCTTCTGCCGCGTGTAGGCCGGCGAACGGTCGCCGGTCACGTCTGCGGTGGTCCACGCATCTTCGAGGGCGCGGCCGCGGGTCATGCCAAGGTCGAGGAAAACCAGCGATGCGGGGTCCGCGTCCTCGTTGGCGATGCAGAACTGGATGAGGGTGTCGCGTCCGACGTGTGCAACCATGGTTTGCTCCAGTGGCCCTAGGGCGTTTCGATGCTGACGATGGCCGCGATGGCGACCGAAGAAAGGGGCCGCCCTTCGGCGGTGGTGGTGAAGCTGGGCTCGCCCGGGGCCAGGAAGACGACGCCGGCAACGGGCTCGCGCATGCGCTTGATGGCGGCCTCGGTAAGCTCGGCGGTCTGCGTGGCGTCGCCGTTGGGCAAGCCCATGAGGTCGAACGTGAACAGTGGACGGCGCAGGCGGTCGCCGCTACCGCCCCCGGCCTGGCGAATGACGCCGTAGCGCTTTAAAGGGTCTGGCATGCCGGCCACGCGGCCGAACGAGAGCACGACGCCGGGCAGAACCGGGCGAATGGCGTCCGCAATGCTGTCGGCGACGATCACAGCCGCATCCCCCGGCGCAGCGCCTGCTCAACCAGCGGCTGCGCCTGCTCGGCGCCCTTGCGCAGGAACTCCGGCTCGCCGCTCGGGCCCCAGACGACGCCCTTGCCGCTCGGGCGCGGCGTGTTCGTGCCAAGCAGCGTGCCGGGCGCCTCGTGGACCGCGGCGGCGTACTCGGCCGTGTACCCGATGCGACCCGTCACGCGCGTGCCCGACTGCTGCACGTCGCGGTACTGGCTGTTGATGAGGTTCGAGGTCTCGCGCGGCGTCATGCCCGCGGACTCGCTGCCGATGGGAATGAGCATGGTCAGCACCGTGCGCTGCGCGCGGGCCTGCGTTGCCGTCAGGAACTGCGGCATGCGGTTGACCACGCGGACACGGTTGCGATCCATGGCGACCATGCTAGGAACAGGCCGCGGCGGGCCTGCCTGCGCTCAGGTGGCGATGCGGAAGTCCGGCGGGCCGCTGGCGCTGAAGGTGTCGCCGAACTCCGTCACGGCCCGCACCTCGTGGGCGCCGGCCTGGTACGGGTCGCGCTCGGCCGTGGCGCCGATGAGCAGCATGTCGCCCTGCTTGACGCCGGGCAGCGAGGTGTAGACCAGCAGGCGGGTCGTGAACTCGTCACCGGCCGCCGTGACCGCGCGCTTGCTGTCGGTCGCGTAGTCGCAGCGGAACAGCACCGGCTCGGCGTGCGTGGTCTGGCCGCCCCACTCGTCGCGGCTCACCAGCGACCACAGCGTGGCGGTGCGCTTGTAAGACCAGCTCGAGGCCGTGTTCGGCTGCGCGGCGTACTCGGGCAGCAGGCCGAGCGTGCGGATGATGGCCCGCAGGCCGATGGCGTCCGCGGCGCCCACGTTGCAGCTGATCGTCACGGGGCCCGGGAAGGTGATGGCGGCCGGCAAGCCAGACGCGACGGCCTCGCCGACCCCGCCCGCGATGGTCGTGCCGCTGGCCACCGTGATGGAAGCCGGCAGGCCGGAAGCCTGGGCCTCGCCCACCGCGGCGGCGATGTTGGTGGACGTGATGATCTGCGCGCCGAGGCCGAGCGCCTGGGCCACGCCGACGCCGGCCGCGATGGTGACGTTGGAGCCCAGGCTGATTGCCGCTTGCAAGCCGCTGGCCTGCGCCTCGCCGATGCCGCCGGCGATCACCAGGCCCTGCGCGATGCTGGCTTGCAGGCCGGATGCGGTGGCCACGCCAACGCCGGCCAGGATGCCGGTGCGCAGGGCGATGGATGCGGGCACGCCCGAGGCTGTGGCGGTGCCGACCTGGCCGGCGATGGTGATGTTGTCCGCCACCCCACCGCCGCCCTCGCCCGGGTTGAGCGTGCCGGCCTGCGCTGACGCCGCGACAGTGCTGCCGTCGCCGCTGACCTCAACCTGATACTCGGTGTTGACCGAGCCCGTGAAGACGATGGGCGAAGCCGGCGCCGCGGTCAAGGCCGGCGCGCTGGTGCCGATCTCATAGACCCGGTAGTGCGTGACCGGGCCGGTGTACGGGATCGTCAGCGTCGTGGCGGTGGCGACGATGGTGCCGATGGCCGGCGCGCCAACGTCCACCGTCCACGCACCAGACGCCCACGCGCCCGAGGCCCAGGCGGTCGTGAACCACGCCGCGCCCACCGGGGGCGCCGTCTCATCCCAGGCCGTGCCAGCCCAGGCGTCAGGCGCCCATGATCCCGCTGCCCATGCCGGCATGGCTTAAGGCGTGCCGCCCCAGTTGGTCGTCTTGCTGCTGCTGGCCTGCACCGCGTCGCCGATGACGTGGGTGATGTTGGCAGCGGGGACGCCGGCCACGGCCTCGGCGCGCACCAGCCGGAAGCTGAAGGCCACGAAGTTGACGGTCTGCGTGTCCACCGTCACCGAGTTGATGACGACGTGGTACAGGCTGCCGGCGGTCCAGAACCCGGCGGTCGTGTTGTCGCCCGTGTTGATGCTGAAGCCGTGGATGCCGGTGATGCCGTCGAAGTCGATGCCGTCGGTGTCCAGCAGCGTGAAACCCGCCGTGCTCGCGCGCTCGGTCGTGCCGCCGTCCTTGTAGACCTTGATGTCGGCCAGCGCGAGGCCGGTGAGCGTGATGCTCGCGCCGGTCGCGCCCGCGAAGCTGTCGAACAGGTGCGGGATCGTCGCGCCGATGGGGATGTCGCCGTAATGGACCATGGTGTTACCTCACAAGGCCGCGCCGCAGCCGGGAACTGAGAAGGGGGGAAGCGGTCAGGCCGGCGCCGACAGCAGAGCCGCCGCCACCACCGCCAGACGATGGGTTGACCGGCACGACGATGTGAATGGCACTCTGGGTGCCGCCATCGAACGTCCACGACATCGAGGGCGCGTCAGTGCGATAGCTCGCCGCAGAGGTCGAAACGCCAGCGCTCAGGGTGGTGCCTGCTTGCGTCTGAGACGCGCCCGGCGTCATGGTCCGGCTCAAGCTCTTGAGCGAAAGCATGTCGAACGCCATGCCGCCCACGAGTACGGTCGGGGTGTTCGAGACGGGGCTGGTCTGCGACGTGATGCCGCTACTGACGATGGTGCCGTTGGGCGTGGTCTGGTCCACGCTGCTGAAGCTGAACACGCGCGTGTGCAGGAACGCCGAAGCGCTCGGCGTCACGACTACGTTCGCCGTGCCGGACGGCGGCGCAAGCATGCGCCACACGTACATGAACTGGTTGCCCGTGATGAGCCGCTCGCCGATTGGCGAGCCCAGCGAAGTGCCGCCATAGCTGCACGTCCCAGTCGCCAGCAGGTTGGTGGAGTTGGTGCAGACACTGACCACGTACAGCACGCGGTTGCTGCCGCTGCCGACCGTGTGGAAAAGGGTGTGCGAGGTCGCGCCGTTGACGTTGCCTTGCGTGTGTGCGTCGAAAACGACTGTCATGCTTACACCGTGATGGTCGAGCGGCCGAAGATCAACGCGAAGGCGTCATAGCCCATCTGCACCTGGCCGCGGGCGTTCTGGTGGTAGCCCGAGCTGTCGTAGTAGTTGGGCGACGGCGGGGCTTTGATGTTGGTCGGGTCCGTCGCCGCGATGGCCGCCTTCGCCGCCGCGACACCCGCGCCATACAGCGTCGAGGTCGTGCCCATCTGAAACAGGATCTGCTTGTCAGTGGCCTCAAACCAGTTGTCGAGGTAGGCCGCATCAAGCACCGCCTGCATACGGGTCTGATACCACGACTGCGTTTCGAGGCGGTCTGTCTCGCCCTGCACCCACACGAAGCACTTTTGAGCGACCGTCACCGAGGCGGAAATGAGCGCGGCCTGAGCGGCGGTGTGCGCGCTCTCCAGAATCTGGTAGTTGTTGAACCCCGCATCAGGCGTGAAGCTGGTGATGCTCGCGCCGCTTGCGCCGTTCTTGACGATGTAGAGGTTGCCCGACGTGGTTTCGCGCATCCAGCGGACAGCCAGGCCGAACTCGGGGCCGAACTCCGTGCCGCTGCCGGGCGCGGGGTTGACGCCGCCGTTGTTGATGCCGAGCAGTAGCTGCTGCCAGGAGCCCGACCGCCAGATGTAGACCCGCGCGAACGCCGCGGCGCCGAAGGTCGCAAGGCCAGGGTCCGAGGACAGAGGCGCGGCGCTCAGGTCCGAGATCTTCCCGCGGCCGTCGGCGTTGCTCTGACCGGCCAGCGTCAGCAGCACGTTACCCACCGTGAACGGGCCGCCCGTTGGCAGCACCTCATCAGCCCT
>Ga0075157_10001368_pt1 | contig 15303 bp, 9 predicted proteins | sample JI81BgreenDNA_FD_70967 | JGI IMG/M metagenome (GOLD analysis project Ga0075157, IMG submission 70967) | Wastewater effluent complex algal communities from Wisconsin, to seasonally profile nutrient transformation and Carbon sequestration -... | ecosystem: Engineered > WWTP > Effluent > Algae...
GAAGAAATTTTTACCGATTTTGAGGCGTTACAACAATGTCAAACCGAGCTGCAACAAATCGAACATGCACTGGACCAATGCCATGTACAGTGGGAACAGATTTTCGAAGCTATGGCAGCCTTAGAGTCATGAAAAAAGCACTTTGCATCGTTTTCTGCCTGATTACGGTCTTCGCCCAGGCGCAGGATTTCACCAACATCCGTTACGAAGACCATATCTACAAAAAGAACATCAAAACCGTACAGCTGCTGGTAGAAGGAAAACCCTTCAGTAATCCCATCATCAACCTCGGCAACGGAGGCGAAGGCTTGCTGCTCAATTTTGATGATTTAAACGGTGGATTTGAGAATTACACCTACACCATCATTCATTGCAATGCCGACTGGAGTCCCAGCAACCTTTTCCAAAACCAATACCTCAGCGGCTTTTTTGAAGACCAGATCAGCGACAACCGGCAATCGTTCAATACGCTCACTAAATACACCCATTACCGGCTGCAAATACCCAATCAGAACATGCAGATGAAGCTTTCGGGCAATTATGTGGTGCATGTTTACAAAGATTTCAACAAGGAAGACCCCGTTTTGACGCGGCGCTTTTTTGTGCTGCAACCCAGCATGGGCATCTCTCCCATGTTGCGAAGGCCCAGCAGACCCGATGCCATCCAAACTTCGCACGAAATCGATTTTGAAATCAATACCGGCAGCCAAACCATCTTCAATCCATTTGAGGAAATCAAGGTAGTGATTCGCCAGAACCAGCGGTGGGACAACCAGGTAGCCGGCTTGTTACCGCTTTTTGTGCGTAACAACATCCTTACCTACGATTATGCCGACCGCAACATCCTGGCAGCCGGCAACGAGTTTAGGAAAGTAGACCTTCGGAACATCCGTTTCAGGGGTGAAAGAGTGGGTAAACTTGAAATAGAAGGCAACCAGATTTTTGCCTGGGTGAGAGGCGACGATAGCCGATCGCACCTGCGTTACCTGGCTTACGAAGACCTGAATGGCCGATACCTCGTTCAAGGCAACGAAGGCCGTAATTCTGCTATTGACGCCGATTACATTGAAACCACCTTCACCCTTTTCAACCAGGGACCTTTAACAGGCGGCAATGTGTACATTTTGGGACAGCTCACCGATTGGCAGGTGAATGAAAGCACCAAGATGACCTACGATTATGACATAGGCGGTTACCAAATCACCCTGCTTTTGAAGCAAGGATTTTACGATTACACCTATGTGTTTTTGCGCGATGGTGCCATGCTGCCCGACTATACCTGGTTTGAAGGCAGTCACGAAGAAACCGAAAACGATTACGAAATTTTCGTTTATCACCGGCCACCTACCAGCATGCAATTCGATCGGCTGGTAGCCTATACCAAGTTCAACTCGATGAACCAAACCGGCAGGTAAAAAGAAAGCGGCCTTGACGGGCCGCTTTTCTTTTGCTTGGAGCTTTTTTAAAGCAGCTCGTTCGCCAGGTTGGCAAGTTCTGAACGCTCCCCTTTTTCGAGGGTGATGTGTGCAAAAAGGCTTTGGCCCTTGAGGCGTTCGATGAGGTAGGTCAAACCGTTTGATTGCGCATCAAGGTAGGGTGTATCAATTTGGTTGATATCCCCTGTAAAAATGATTTTGGTACCTTCTCCTGCACGTGTGATGATGGTTTTCACTTCATGCGGAGTGAGGTTTTGGGCTTCATCAACGATAAAGCAAATGTTCGAGAAGCTGCGACCACGGATGTATGCCAAAGGTGTGATGGTCAGCTTTTCCTGCTGCACCAATTCATTGATTTTTTGGAAATCCTTATCGCTTTCGTTGAATTGGTGCTGAATGAATTTCAGGTTATCCCATAGCGGCTCCATGTAGGGATTCAGTTTCGATTTGATGTCGCCGGGCAAATAGCCAATGTCTTTGTTGCTCAGCGGCACAATGGGACGAGCGAGGTACAACTGCTTGTAAAAACGCCTTTGCTCCAAACCGCCTGCCAACGCCAATAAGGTTTTTCCGGTACCTGCAACTCCTTGCAAGGTTACCAGGCGTATTTGCTCTGACATGACGGCATGCAGGGCAAAGGCTTGTTCAGCATTGCGCGGTTTGATTCCGTATGCCAATCGTTTGTCGACTTTCTCCATACGGCCTTCAAAAGCGTTGTAAAAGGCCATCACCGAATCCTTGCCGTTTCGCAAAATGAAATATTGATTGGGTACCGGGTCTATCAAACCCACATCCTCAGGCATGCAATGGCCGTCCTGATAAAAACGATCAATGACCTCGGAGCTGATGCCGGTTATCACACGCTTACCGGTGTAGATGTCGTCGAGGTTCTTGACCTTGCCAAAACGGTAATCTTCGGCTGCCAAATCAAGCGCCTTGGCTTTTAAGCGTAGGTTCACGTCTTTGGTCACCAGCACCACCTTTTTATCGGGGTGGTTTTCTTTGAGGTACAACGCACTGTTCAAAATGCGGTGATCGGCCTTGCGCTCTCCAAAAATCTTTTGCGCATCCATGCTGGCATCTTCGTGCATTTCTACGTGAAAACGGCCACCATCGTTGGTTCCAAGCGAAATCCAATCCTGTAGGCTGTGGTCGGCCGACATCTTATCAAGGAAACGGATGAACTCCCTCGCTTCAAAATTCAGGCTGTCGTTGCCCTTTTTGAATTGGTCGAGTTCTTCCAAAACGGTGATGGGAATGGCCACATCGTGTTCGTGGAAATTGTTTATGGCATTGTGATCGTGCAGGATAACCGAGGTGTCGAGCACAAAAATTTTACTTTCTTTTTTGGAAGTGGTGCGTTTGGCCATGAGCGTGTGTCGGATATGTTGGCTCAAATTGACCAAAAATGGGTGCAAATGCAAAAGCGTTTTTTGCACCGCTTTGTGCATAACTTTTACCTCGCTCAGCGCTGCAATTGCCCGGGATACTCAATGCGCACGTGATAAATGCTGTTCAACATCTTTTTAAACAGCTTTTTGATGCGGCCGATGTCGCGTAAGGTGATATCGGCATTGAGATATTGTTCGTTTTGCAGTTGCTTGTTGATGATGGTTTCTACCAGGTCGGAGATGCTTTGAGCGTTTGGATTTTTCAAACTGCGTGAGGCGGCTTCTACTGAATCGGCCATCATGAGCACGGCGGTTTCTTTGGAAAAAGGTTTTGGGCCGGGATAGCGGAATTTGCCTTCATCTACTTCCAAATCGGGGAAGTTGCGTAGGTGCGACTGGTAAAAGTATTCTACCCGTTGATCGCCATGGTGGGTACGAATAAAATCAACTACCACTTCGGGCAATCGGTGTTTTTTGGCCAGCGTTATGCCATCGAGCACATGGCCGATGATGATTTGGGCACTTTCTTCAAAGGGCAAATCATCGTGCGGATTCAAGGACGCATGCTGGTTTTCGATGAAATAAACCGGATTTGTCAATTTGCCAATGTCGTGGTAAAGCGCTCCTACCCTAACCAGCAAGGCATTTCCACCAATTTCGTAAATGGCTGCTTCGGCCAGGTTGGCCACTTGTAAGGTATGCTGAAAAGTGCCAGGCGCTTCGAGCGACAAGCGGCGCAGCAGCGGATTGTTGGTATCGCTCAATTCCATGAGGCTTACATCGCTCACAAAACCAAAAACCTTTTCATAACCAAACAACAAGGGCGATGCAATGAGTGTGAGGATGGCATTGACGCCAAAGTAGCCGTAATAAAGCGGTATCAATTCCCTGAAATCGCCTTTGTTCACCAAGGTATAGGCTGTGTAGCCCAAAGCATACACCAAAAACACAATGCCCGAGCTGAGGTAAAACTGCGAGCGGTTGCGGATGCTGATGAGCGTAAAAACCGAAGCCATGCCGGCAGCCAACTGCAATACCATAAATTCGGAGGCATAGCCTGAAAAAAACGAAGTGAGCAGGGTCGCCACCAGGGTTACCATCATGGCCAACCATCCGTCGAACAAGGCGCGGGTAAGGATAGGCAATACGCAAAACGGAATGAGGTAAACCGAAGGAATGGCTTTGCGCGTTGCCAGGCTAAACAAGGCCACTACAAACACCATGTTGAGCAAAATAACCGCCAGGCGTCGCGTATCATCGAACAAAGCCGGCCTGAAAAAAATCAAGTATGCTACCAGCAGGCCCATGATCATGGCCACGAGCAGTGCTTGTCCGAGCAGCGACCACCAGCGCTGCCAGCCTTGGTAACTGTAGGCCCCTATTTCACGCTCTAAGGAATTGATTTTGCGGTAGGTGTCCTCATAAACAAGACTTCCTTTGTTGATGATGAGTTCGCCTTGTTGTACTTTCCCTGTGGTTTGGCTCACCTTTTCGAGCAGTTCATCGCGTTTTTTATCAGTAAAATTGGCATCATAGGCCAGGTTGGGCTCAAGGTGTTTGCTGCCAAAAAGTCGGAGGCTATCGGCCAAGCCGGTGCGCAGGGGCATGCTGCTTAACAGGGTATACCAACCCGCCAAATAAGTCGATTGGCTCAAAAAATCGTCCTGTTTGAACACCATTGCCTTAGCATCCTTGTTCATGCGGAGGAAAATAGTACCATCGGGACTTTTAGGTCCATCTTCCAACACGCCCTGTGCATAACGTTGCTGCATATAATAGGTCAACTGCACCAGGATCTCGGGTTCAAGCTGTTTGCCCAGCTGACGTGTGAGTACCTGTACTACTTCTTCAGGGGTATCTTCGGATTTGCGATAATAAGGTTTGTGCTTTTCCAGTGCCTTTTTCTGTTCGGCCTCGAGCTGCAAATCGCCTTTATAAATGTTAAAATCGAATGGTGCAATCAGGTCCTTGTATATCCAGGGCTTGTTGATGGCATACTCGTACTGAAAGGCAATTTTATGCGGCAAAAAGGCTGTGATAATGCCTACTGTAGCCAATAACATGCACCATTTCAGGATGTTATTTCCTTGCAGCTTAAAAAAAGCTTGAAAGTCGAGGAACCATTTATTGGCTTTTGTGGGCATAGGCGCTGGTGCAGCAGGTTGAAATAAGCGTAACTTTGAGGCGCAAGTTAAATCGAATTGCTTAAAAATCCGTGTTATGAAAGAAGTGTACATCGTTGCCGCGGCCCGCACGCCCATCGGCAGCTTTAATGGTGCCATTGCCAGTGTAACTGCCCCTCAGTTGGGTGCCATTGCCATTAAAAAGGCCATGGAGCAAATCAAGCTCGACCCCAACAGCGTGAATGAAGTATTCATGGGTAATGTCATCAGTGCCAATTTGGGTCAGGCGCCTGCCACGCAAGCAGCCATTTACGCGGGAATTGCCAATACCACCCCCTTTACCACGGTGAATAAAGTTTGTGCGAGCGGAATGAAAGCCATCATGTTGGGTGCACAGAGCATTCAACTCGGCCAGAACGACATTGTGGTTGCCGGCGGCATGGAAAGTATGAGCAATGTGCCCTATTACCTCGACAAATTCCGCAATGGCGGTCGTTTGGGTCACGCCCAGGTTACCGACGGTATTCTGAAAGACGGCCTCACCGACGTTTACAACAATTACCACATGGGCAATGCTGCCGAATTGTGTGCTAGCGAGCTAAAAATCAGTCGCGAAGCGCAGGATGAATACGCCATTACTTCTTACAAGCGCGCTGCAGCTGCCTGGGAAGCCGGCAAATTCGACCGCGAACTCGCGCCTGTGGAGATTCCGGTAAAAGGCAAAGACCCCGTTGTTGTACGCGAAGATGAAGATTTCCGCAAAGTAAGCTTCGACAAGCTCCCTGGTTTGCGTCCGGTTTTCGATAAAAACGGTACCGTTACAGCTGCCAACGCTTCGAACTTAAACGATGGTGCTTCGGCTGTGATTTTGATGAGCAAGGAAAAAGCAGAAGCCCTTGGCATCAAACCCTTGGCACGCATCCTTGGCTATGCCGATGCCCAACAAGCTCCTGAGTGGTTTACCACGGCCCCGGCCAAAGCCATTCCCCTTGCCTTGGCACGTGCGGGTGTAAAACCCGAGGACGTAGATTTTTACGAAATCAACGAAGCCTTTTCGGTAGTCTGCATAGCAAACAACCAATTGCTGAAGCTCAATCCCGAAAAAGTAAACGTATACGGCGGTGGCGTTTCTATTGGCCACCCTATCGGAAGTTCTGGTTCACGCATTATTGCAACTTTGTGCAGTGTATTGCATCAAGAAGGTGGCCGCATTGGTGTAGCCGGAATTTGCAACGGTGGCGGTGGCGCAAGTGCCGTGGTCATAGAGAAAATGTGACATTCCGTGTAGTTTTTTAAAAAAAGGGAGCTTAGGCTCCTTTTTTTATGCAACAATATTAGTAGTTTCGAACATCATTGATTGAACGCCTTGGGTGCACCGCTAAATAAAAAAAACATCACCATTTGGAGTGCTGTGGTTTGCTTGTTACTGCTTGCTGCAACAGCTTTCATCTATTGGCAACAAACCCAGCTGGCACGCACCAAACAGCAACAGCAATTGGAGCTACAGGCCGAAGCGGTAGCCATGCGCATCGAAGGTCTGGTTGCACGCACATCAGGAGTTGCCCGCTCACTGGCATTTGTGGTAAACCAATATGGAATGCCACAGCAATTAGACTCACTGGGCAGCGTGCTTTTGCGCGAACATCCTTTTGTAAGTTGCGTACAGCTTTTGGAATACACCACCATTGTGCAGGTTTATCCCAAGAAAGGCAACGATGTGGTGCTCGGTTATAATGTGCGGCAGGCCCCCCAACTGAAAGCCGAAGTAGAGGCCGCCATTAATAGCAAGGATTTTTACCTGGCAGGTCCTTTTGAGCTCAAGCAAAGTGGTCTCGGCTTGGTGGGTCGCTTCCCGATATTCAAAGAGAATAGCTTTTCGGGCATGGCGGCTGCGGTCATCCGATTTGAAGATTTCAAAGCCTACTTGCGGCTGGATGAACCGGCCAATAGCGCCTTCGGATATGCCATTCGCAAAGAATTTCCCGATGGAGGTTGGAAAACCATCTTAGATACCCGTACCGACAGCAGCATCCAACAGCATGCCCTTCGGCCCCTAATGGCCAATAAATGGGAAGTATTGGTCTATCCGCTGGAACCCATCAGCTGGTCGAGCCAGTCCTTCATTCTGATCATCGGCATTGCCATTAGTTTGGCAGGCGGCATGGCCACCTGGAATTTGTTGGACCAACCGGTTCGATTGCAAAAACAGGTTGACAGCCAGATTCAAGCGGTTAAGCAACTGAATGAGGTTTATAAAGAAACCATTGAGCGCATCAGCGATGGTTTTGCTTCTATAGATCCACATGGAAAGGTGCTTTTGTGCAACCGACAAATGGCTCATTTATTTGAACTGGCACCCAACCAATTGTTAGGTAAAGTTTTACAGGAAAGCGTTGCTGATTTTGGCAAAAGTGCTTTGGGAATGGCCATTCAAACGACGCTCAAAACGGGCAAAGGACAATCGCTCCATTCCCAACGCAACTCAGATGGGAAATGGTTTGAAGTGAGTCTGTATCCGGGTGTCCATGGCATTTCCATCTTTTCAAAGGAAATCACCAAAGAAGAAGAAGCCTTACGCCTGCTTGAATTGACCAACCAGGTAGCTCGGATTGGTGGATGGGAGTATTTGCACAAGGAGCAACGCTTGCAGCTCAGTCCGGTTGCGCGCGATTTGCTCAAGCTGAAAGACCAGGTGCTGCCATTGGAAGCTTTCCCCGAGTTTTTCGGTGATAAATCAGCCGAGTTGGAAGAAGGTATTCGCAAATTGGTGAGTGGACAAGGGCACATCGACCTCGAAATTCAGGTTATCAAAGGCTATCCAAAACCGTTGTGGGTCAAAATCATAGCTGAAAGTACCCAAGACAGTGTGGGTGGAAAGCGCATTTTGGGTACCCTGCAAGACATCCAAAGCAGGATGGCCTACCAGGAGAAAATGGCCGACACCGCACAGCAGTACCGGAGTTTGTTTGACCTCACGCCGGTGCCCATGTGGACCTTTGATGCCAAGACCTTCAAAATCATTGCAGCGAACGATGCGGCAGCTAAGGAGTACGGTTACAACCAATCAGAATTGGTGCAAAGACCCATTTCGCAGATGTTCTCCCCGGGCGTTTTTTCGCAGTTTTTGAAGCAAATTGGCACCCAAAGCAGCAAGGCCTTGATTTCTGAACACCGCCGTAAAAACGGTCAGCTTTTGTACGTGGAAATGTATTTCACCGAAATTGAACATGAAAAAACCAAGGCTTACCTCCTGCTTGCCCGAGACATCACTGAGCGTTTGAACAACATGCGGGCCATTGAATCGCAGAACCAACGCTTACGCGAAATCGCCTGGATGCAGTCGCACAAAGTACGTGCACCGCTGGCCCGCATTTTGGCCATTGCTCAATTGGTGGAACCCGAATATTTCGACCCTGCCCACGACAAGCACCTCATCGATGAGATTTGTAAATCGGCTCACGAGCTCGATCAAATCCTGATGGAGATTGTGCAGCGCACCGAAAATAACGGCAAGGACAAAGCCGTTTAAGGCCAGTACGTTTTGCCGGTCACCAAATCAATGTGGCATTCATCGGCTCCTATGCGGTAAGGCTCACTCATAACCAGGCTGTCACCCAGCCAACCTTCAAATAAAAAGTTTTCTGCGGTTCCTTTGAGCCAGCTCACTGCAGCGTCGTCGAGTACGATGTAGTAACCGGGTGAAAAGCCTGGTACGGTGTCGTAACGCAGGGTATCGCCTGTTAATAAGCGCAGGGTGTAGTGCTTTGTTAATTGCAATCCGCTGGTTTGAACGCCCACGGTGCGGAACTCCATGGTGCAGGCAGTTTCCTCGGGAAAAGAACAGGCCGTGAGGAAGGCCAAAGCGAACATTTTCAAGGGTTGTTTCATGCTGCTATTGGTTTTGAAACGAAATATAAGTACGTCGGCAGCAAAAAGCTTTATCTCCTAAAGAAAAGGCGTCAATCTAACTGAACAAAACATCAACTGACCTTCTGTCTCACCGCTCTCGAGAGGCTTTAAGTCGTTTTGCGCTCAATTACCATGAGGATGTAGCGCTTGGCAGCTGCAAACTGAACGGGGTCAACGGTGGCCAAATTCTTATCAATTTTGCGGTGCATTCCCGGAAGCACATCCTGTACAGCATAATACCATCCGGGGGCTTTTACTTTCAACTTCTCTTCGCCAAACTCTATGAGGGGTAACAAAATTTTAGCGCCCCAATGATGCGCATAGGCAATGGTTGGCAGAATATTGGGCGTTATATCGGTTTGTTGCTTCAATTCAAAGCCGTACTCTTCTAATTGGCGTACAAAAGCATCCCAATAATGGCCGCTCTTTTCAGCAGCTGCACCTGAACGGAAATAATCGCATGCAATCCAGCGTCCACCCGACGCTAAAACTTTGTCAATCAAGGGCAAAGCACGCTTTAAATCCAGGTATTGGAGCGATTCAGAGGTAATGACCGTTCCAAAGGATCCTTCCCTGCCCTGCAGGGGCATGTCTTCAAACTTGCATTCGAGCAGTTCGTTGGGATAATTGGAGCGGATATGATGCGACTGGTTTTTATCGGGGGTGAGCCCTACGGCCTTCCAGCCTCTGCGATTCAATACACCCAACAAACCACCCATGCCGCAGCCTACATCGAGGATGGGCATGTCGGTTTTTACTACCAAATCAGCCAAAAGCATGGCATAGCGCTCCTGGGCTTTGTAAATCATGTTCAGGCTGATGTCTTCGGGTTTAACAGCCGGATCATCGAAATAGCCGTAATGCAAATGATCACCAGGCAGCAAACGATGGTACAGCTTCAATTGTGCGTCGTCGTAAACACGCGGCTGGCGTTTTCTGTTGCGCTGCAGCGTATAAATACGGAACCAGTTAATCGGATTGAGCAATCGTCCGGCCAAGGCGCGGATGGGTTTATTCGACATACAACAAGCTTAAATAATCATGGTGCAAGTCCAACCGCCTACTCGGCTGCTTTCGTTGCAAGGGGCAAACTAACGAAAAAAGTAGTTCCCTTGCCCACTTCACTCTCCACCCAAATTTTTCCACCCATGGCTTCTACCTGATTTTTAGTAATGAATAAACCCAAGCCTTTTGAATCGGGGTGACCGTGGAAAGTCTTATACATGCCAAACATTTTCGCACCGTGACGCTCCAGGTCTACTCCCACCCCATTGTCGGCGAATGAGAGTACCAACTGTTCCCCATCCTTTTTGGCGCTGATTTTTACTTCCGCTTGTTTTGCTTCATCGCGGAATTTGATGGCATTGGTGAGCATGTTCAGCACCAGGCTATCCAGGTAAGCCGGTAATCCCATCACCTTCCAGGGCTGTTTGAGGTCATTAATGATTTTGACGCCTGCATTTTTGGCTAGCTGGCCAACGCTGTGAATGGTTTGATGAACGGTGTGATTCAAATCGAGCGTCTGCATATCGTGCGCTTCCTTCAAATTGATGTCGAGCACCTCGTTCAAATGCTTGATGGTATCATTGAGGTGATCGGCCGAGTCGCGGATGGTTTGGATGTAGGTGCTTTGCGCCATGGCCGGCTCTTCCAAATCTATCAAATTGATGATTCCCAACATATTAGCTATGTGCGACCTCAAGTTATGCGAAACAATGTGGGTAAAATTGCGCAAGCGTTCGTTTTGTGCACCTTCAACCTTTAACAGTGCCTCAATGCGGCGCATGTTCTGCACTGTTTCGGTGATATCGGTAGAGAAACCGAGCAAACCCACTACCTTGCCTTGCCCATGGGGGTCTATGATGGGCGTTTTTACCTCGATGTATGATTTCATATCACCCTTGGCATCTGGTATATGAATTTGTTCAATGCTTTGCTCGCCCGCAAAAACCTTGAGGTCAATTTGCCGGAGTTCTTTGGCACTTTTTTCCGGGAAGAAGGCCTCGTCGGGCTTACCGATTAGCTCCTTAGCCGATAATCCTAAAAGCCCCATGGCCAATTGATTGGCGTAAAAATACTTCGATTCAAGGTCCTTCATGTATACATATACCGGCACTTGATCGAGGGCATGCTGCAGCAGTTGCATTTTGTCAAAAGCTGCTTGCAGCTCTTGCTCAGCATGTATGCGTTCGGTGATGTCTTGTCCCTGCGCAATGGTTTCGAGCAGGGTCTTGCCATCTTCCGCATAGATATTGGCCGAATTCCATAGGGCCACGCGGCTTTGACCGTCTTTGCAGCGTATTTGTATTTCAACCGATTCCCAACTTTTGCCTTCACTGGCAGCCTTCACCTTGCGCAACGAATCGTTCAGGGCATCGGAAAGGAAAAGAATCGACAAGGGCCTACCTAACACTTCATCGGCGGAATAACCCGAAAATCTTTCAAAGGCATGGTTAAAGCGGGTAATCTTAAAACTCGGGTCCCAGGTAATGATGGGCGCATTGGCGTGGTTGATGAGTCCGGCCAGGTAGTTATTCGAACGCTTCAGTGCCATTTCGGCTTCTTTGCGTTCGGTGGTGATTTCGAGGTAGAGGATATGGCCACCTATTTTGCCCAACTCGTCATACCAAGGGCGGCATTCCCACTGCGTATAAGTGATGCTTCCATCCATGTGGACGAAATGGTCTTCGGGTTGCGACATCAATTCACCGCGGTTGGCCCTGCGGTGTGCTTCCTGTATATGATAGGGTAAATCGGGAAATACTTCAAAGTGATTGAGTCCCTCCAATTCGCGGCCTTCCAATCCGTATTCGCGCTTAAAACGCTCGCTGGCAAAAAGGTAGCGCATCTCCAGGTCGAATACCACCACGGCTGAAGAAGCGTGTTCAATCACATATCGCAACAGCTTTTGCATGTGGGTGAGCTTGCGCTCGCTCAGTTGCAACTGTGTTTGCATGGCTACCTCGTGACTGATATCGGTGATGATGCCGTACCAAAGGGTGCTGCCGTCAGCAAGGCGTTCGGGACGGGCATCGCACTTGCGCCACGAAACCGTACCATCGGGAAAACGTACCCTGAAGCGGCTGTGAAAAATGGAAAGCTCCTTCGCCGATGCAAAAATCTCATCGCGCACACGTTCCAAATCATCGGGGTGTAAGCGTTCAAAAACCTTGGAAGCATCGTGTTGCACCTCCTCAGGGTGGACGCCATAAATGGCCTGAAGGCCATCGCTTGCATAAGGAAAGCAGGATGTGCCATCGGCACGTAAAAGGTATTGGTAAACCACGCCGGGCACCATATTGCCCAGCTTTTTTAAGCGATCGTTGGCTTTGTCTGCTGCTTCCTGGGCATGCTTCGCCACCGTGATGTCACGCGCAACACTGTACATAATACCCTCAGCAGGATAAGGGTGTGTATTCCACGACAACCATTTGTAGGTGCCATCTTTACACAAAAAGCGGTTTTCGTAACTGTCGACTACCAGCCCCTTTTTGTTTGAATCCTTGTTTTGTTTGGTCATGGCCAAATCATCGGGATGTAGCAAAGTCTCCCAGGGCTTAGCCAATAACTCAGCCTCCGTCCAGCCGAGGATTTCGGTCCAAGCCGGATTTACCACCTTTAAATACCCATCAAAACCGGCAATGCACAACAAATCGGTAGCAAATTGTACAATGCGATCGCTGCGTTGCAACCTGGCTTCGGTTTGCTTTTGCGTGGAAATATCGCGCGCAACGGCATAAACCAACAATTTTTCGGGATAGAAATAGGCCGTCCACCCCAACCATTTATAACTACCATCTTTGCAGCGATAGCGGTTTTCAAAAGAAGCCAGGCGTTGATCGTTGAGCAACAGCGTAGAGGCTTCAGTGGTTTGTTTCAGGTCATCGGGATGAACAAATTCAAACCAAGGCTTACTCGTCAATTCCTCTGCCGACCAACCCAGTAGTCGCGACCATGCTTTATTTACAAGTTTGAGGTAGCCATCCTCTGAGGCAACACAAATCAGTTCGGTTGAAAACTCATTAAACTCACTTACAAGAAGCATTTCGTTGGTTAAACCGTCGCTGCTTTGCCCAAAATGCAGGAGCGACATGGGCGATTGCTCAAAAAGCACCAAGTATGCATCGGCAAAAGCATAGGCGGTAGCTGCAACCGGTTCTCGGTAGCTTACCAAATCAAAAAGCAGGGGTATTCCTTCTAAGTTGGCAGGGCTTTTTACCTGCTTTAATTGAAGGGCCAATTGTGCATCAATGTCTTTGCTGAAATGGGTAAACCACCATTCAGCGTTACCGCTACACCAAATCCAATCGAAGGTTAGCGGATGAATAAAAGCACCTCCACCTTTTGCACTTAACAACTTCTGCAAAATCAACGGATGTTCAAGCAAACTTGCTTGTAATTCGGCCGGTACGGAGCTTTGAGCTTCGACTTTCATGAGCGGATTTGTTGGTTTTCAGCGCTGAACAAATGTAAACAAAACATTTAGGATGTTTTTATCTTCTTTCAAAATTTCATCAAGCGAGGTGCCACATTTTTTCACGATTTTGGCAGCATGAAACGTTTCTGCTTTTTGGTGCTTGGACTGCTTTGGTTCAGCACGGCCTTTGCACAGGTCGACCTCAAAAAATTAGATGCCTACCTCGAACAGGCACGGCGCGACTGGAAAACCCCTGGCATGGCCGTGGGCATAGTGAAAGACGGCAAATTGGTATTTGCCAAGGGTTATGGCGAAAAAGAAGTGGGCAAAGGCGAAAAACCCGATGCCAATACCCTATTTGCCATTGCCTCCAATTCGAAAGCCTTTACCTCGGCCGCCATTGCCCTGTTGGTGCAGGAGGGCAAACTCAGCTGGGACACCAAGGTAAAAACCATCCTTCCTTATTTTGAAGTCTACGATCCGCTTATTAGCCAGATGGTGACCATCCGCGACCTGCTCAGTCACCGGGTAGGCCTGGGCACTTTCAGCGGCGACGTGATGTGGTACCGTTCGGAGCTCAGTGCCGAAGAAATGGTAAAACGTGCTAAATACATCGACAAAGCCTTTGAATTCCGTGCCGGATACGGCTATTCCAACGTGATGTACATCACCGCCGGCGAGGTCATCCGCGTAGTCAGCGGCAAAAGCTGGGGCGAATTCATCCACGAGCGCTTTTTGCAGCCGCTGGGCATGAACCGCAGCGTGTATAGCCTGGACGATATGCGCGCCAAGGGCAATTATGCCACGCCACACAACCATGTCGACGGACAAAACCTGCCCATTCCTTGGGTTAGCTGGGAAACGGTGGCTGCCACAGGCGGCTTGCTCAGCTCGGTAAACGACCTCAGCCAGTGGCTCATATTTAACATGAACCACGGCATTGTGGGCAATGACACGCTGTTTACCCGTGGCTCACGCAACCTCATGTGGACCCCCCACAACAATGCGGTACCCGACCATTTGAATCCAAAAAAAGTAACCAGCTTTTCGGGTTACGGCTTGGGTTGGCAGCTGAGCGATTTCAGGGGGCATTTTCGTGTGCACCACACCGGCGGTTACGACGGCATGATTTCGGCCATTCAGATGTTCCCCGACCAAAAATTGGGCATCATCCTGCTCACCAACGGCTTGCGGGCACCCCTTACAGCCATTCCCAATTACATTGCCGATGCTTTTTTAACCGGCAAAAACGAACGTAATTGGTCGAAAGAACAGCTAGAATTTACCGAGCGCCGCGAAAAAGCCGATACCCGTGTAGCCGACCGCCGTGCTGCGCGTGTGCTCAATACCCAGCCGGCTTTGAAAAAGGAAACCATGGTGGGCACTTACGTTTGTCCACTCTATGGCAAAATCACCATCAGCCCAGCCGGTGAAAACCTGGAAATAAGCTTCGAGCACACCCCATCGTACAAAGCCACCCTCCGCCACTGGCACCACGATGTGTGGGAAATGGTTTGGAACGAACCCCAGGCATGGTTCAGTCATGCTACTGTGCAGTTTGTGTACGACAACAACCTGAAGGTTCAGCGCCTGCAGTTCGACGTGCCCAACGATGATATTTTCTTTGACGAGCTAAAGCCTGTTTACAGGCCTTAAGCACGCCCAATAGCGCGGTATGGACTCAAAATTTTGCGTCCCGACAAAAGCTTTTTTTACGAGTTTTACCCCCAATAACGAAATATGCCAAAAATCAAAAAACTGCTGGTAGCCAACCGGGGCGAAATTGCCTTGCGCGTTATGCGCACCGCCCGCGAAATGGGCATCAGCACCGTTGCCGTATATTCTGAGGCCGACAGGCTGAGTCCCCATGTGCTTTTTGCCGACGAGGCCTACCTCATTGGTCCGCCCCCCAGCAGCCAGAGTTACCTGCGTGGCGACTACCTCATTGAGTTGTGCAAGCGTCATGGCGTAGACGCGATTCACCCCGGTTACGGCTTTTTGAGTGAAAATGCCGGCTTTGCGCGGGC
>Ga0075157_10001369_pt1 | contig 15299 bp, 11 predicted proteins | sample JI81BgreenDNA_FD_70967 | JGI IMG/M metagenome (GOLD analysis project Ga0075157, IMG submission 70967) | Wastewater effluent complex algal communities from Wisconsin, to seasonally profile nutrient transformation and Carbon sequestration -... | ecosystem: Engineered > WWTP > Effluent > Algae...
TCTTAGCAATGCGTCGAGTTTTCCAGCATTACCAACAGGATCTAGGCTACATCGTTATCTCTGCCAAAAAACAATCTTAACCGACTCAATCGATTTTCGATTTTCGATTTTTGATTTTCGATTGAAGAAAGTGAAGCCACTGATAAATCCGGGGGTTCATGACCAAATTAATCGATTTTTGATTTTCGATTGAAGAAAGTGAAGCCACTGATAAATCCGGGGGTTCATGACCAAATTAATCGATTTTCGATTTTCGATGGAAGAAAGTGAAGCCACTGATAAATTCGAGACTTGTGACCAAATTAATTAATTGTCAAAAACTATGACTACTACTCTTTTACCGCTACAATCTTCAGCAATCCAACTCCGAGACGCAATTGAATATCCCGCCGCCGGAGTGCTTAACAAAATTTTAGTCAAAGACAAAAATTGTCAGTACAGTTTATTTTGTCTGGCTGCAGGAACGGAAATTTCGGAACACTCTTCGGCAAGGAATGCCACAGTTAATGTCATCGAAGGAAAGGGTATTTTGACTCTTGAAGGCAAGGATATTGTTTTGGAACCGGGGGTATTTGTCTTCATGCCCGGTAAAGCTCTTCACGCTTTGAAAGCCGAAGAAAATTTGGCGTTTATTTTGACACTTTCCGAGGCTCATTAATTTCTGCAATATTGCTTGGGGGGCGGGTTTTATACTTGCCTAAAATCAATAATCTCATCAACCCGCCCCGATTCACAGTAGGGGCGGGTTTTACCAACCATAATTGCCTAAAATCAATAATCTCATAAACCCGCCCGATTCACAGATTGTCGGGGGCGGGTTTATGTAGATAGTGAGTTGCAGTCAAATATTGTTTGTGAAACCCGCACTACAAGAATTGGGATTTTAACATTTAGTCTATTTCTTCTCCAGAGGCGGTATCCTCCAATTTTTCCCAATCCAATACAATAATTTTACCGCCTCGACTGTAGGAGACAAACGGCTTGAGTTTCTTAAATAACCGCACGCATTCTTCGTAGGTAATTCCAATGCTGCGAGCGATTTGATAGTAGGGAAAACGTTTTTCTAAACATACACTATTATCAGCAAGCTTCGTACCTTGCTCGACGCCAAAGTAATGAATAAATCGGGCTAGTCGCACGATCGCCCTTTCCGACACCAACCCGTGCACAGTCTCGTGCAGTTGCTGCAACCGCTGATTAAAAACCGCCAATATTCGCAAAGCAATCTCAGGATTTTCCCGAATAGCTGCTAGCAAAAATTCCCGTTCTGTGGTAAGAACTTGCACATCAGTTTCTGCAGTCACCGTTGCGGGGGCAATGCCGTTGCCTAGCAAAGCAGGTGCAGCAAAAATATCTCCCTGAAACAAAGTGCGGAGAATTGTTTCTTTGCCCGCCGTCGCTGTTTTTGCAACCCGTAGAGAACCGCTCAAAAGAGTGTATAATTTTTCGGGGATGCGATCGCCCTCATACATCACAACTTCTCCCTGTCGGTAAGTGCGAATTGCTGTATGTTCTTGCAATCGCTCTAATTCAGTTTGGTTTAAGCTGGTAAATATTCCAATTTTAGCCAGTTGCTCAACAGTTGATTTCATACTTTTAACTCTACCCGCTCGGAGTCTATTTACAGTATAATAACGGTGAATTCAGAATATATCGAAACAAGCAGAGCCATCTACGAAAATGCAGAACCAGAATATCGGCGATATTATTTTGATGAGATAGCTGGCGGATTTGTGCTAATTCACCAACAACATAATCTTAATAATTCGGAAATCTTTATTGCTGAAGTTTTGGCTAAAATAGGGAAGAGAGTTAGAATGTTGAGCGAGCAAGCAGCAGAGGGTGTCAGAACGCCAGATGCTGAGATAGACGGTGAGATTTGCGAATTTAAGGAGTTGACAGAACAGACTCAAAACATCAGAGACCGAGTGCAAGAAGGCATCAGTAGAGCAAAAAAACAAGGTGCAGTAACGGTTATTTTTCACGTAAACCGAAAGAGTTACGAGTTTTGGAAGGTAAACGACGGCATCAGAAAAGCTTTTTATTGGGACGACACACAACGGATTCAGAGCATTATATTAGTATTCAATAGCGAAGAATCTCAAGAAATTACTAGGGAGGAATGGGAAAATGGAAGACGTTTTTAATGAGTTTGAAGAAATTATACAAAGAGGATTAAAAAATAATATGCCGCGAGATGCCAAATTGATAACTGTTGGGCAAATTCTTTATGCAGTTACCCGCGATGAGCTGACAAATAAAGAAGGTTGGCAGCTTGAAGCAATGCTGGGAGGCAGAAAAAACTGGGAAGAGGCACTTGAGTACAGCATTTTTGGCTATCCAGTAGATACAGAAATGCCATCTTTAGACAAACCTCTAATTATTGCCGGCAAAACTTTTCATTCTCGTTTGATGACGGGGACGGGAAAATATCGCAGCATCGCAGAAATGCAGCAAAGTGTCAACGCTAGCAGGTGCGAAATTGTGACTGTAGCTGTGCGGCGAGTGCAAACAAATGCTCCGGGGCATGAAGGATTGGCAGAGGCTCTCGATTGGACTAAAATCTGGATGCTGCCAAATACTGCCGGTTGTCAAACTGCGGATGAGGCGATTAGAGTAGCTCGTTTAGGGCGGGAAATGGCGAAACTTTTAGGGCAAGAAGACAATAATTTTGTCAAATTAGAAGTGATTCCCGATGCTAAATATTTGCTGCCCGATCCGATCGGCACTTTGGAAGCTGCAGAACAATTAGTCAAAGAAGGTTTTGCCGTTTTGCCCTACATCAATGCCGATCCCCTGCTGGCAAAACGCCTAGAAGAAGTCGGTTGTGCGACAGTCATGCCTTTAGGTTCGCCCATCGGTTCCGGGCAAGGGATCAACAATGCGGCCAACATTCAAATAATTATTGACACGGTGAAGGTTCCTGTGGTAGTCGATGCGGGTATCGGAACCCCCAGCGAAGCGGCGCGAGCAATGGAAATGGGAGCAGATGCACTGTTGATTAATTCGGCGATCGCCAATGCCCAAAATTCCCCGGCAATGGCAAAAGCAATGTCCATGGCAGCAGAAGCGGGGCGGATGGCGTACTTAGCAGGCAGAATGCCGATCAAAGATTACGCGATCGCCTCTTCCCCCCAAACAGGCACCGTCACATCCAAATAAATTCCTGAATTTTCCTGGGCGCTTTTTTGGTAGAGTTGTAAGCATCAAAAATATTAAGGATTGTGACTGATGCCTTACATCAAAGATGACGATGGACGCCTGAACAACTTTGCTAAAGAGCCGAAGGTGTATGAAGCCGTACCTCCCAACAAAAATCAGCAACGCAACTACATCATCATGGGTATTGCAGCAGCCATGTTAGTCGCCGGTTTGGTGTACGTGGCTGCCTCCGTCTGAAAACTGGCCTGAGACTCAAAGCTGCTTCAAATCGCAATTTTAAATAATCCTTCGAGAAACCATGTTTTCCTTTCCCAAGGAAACATGGTTTTTGTGTTTCAATACAAAGCAGGTAGTTGCGACAATCCTGAAGCGTGCCGAGCGAGCCCGAAAGCTAAATAAGACCAGCATAAATTTGGTGTTTTCCTCTCTGCTGTTGGGTTCAGGGACTTGGGTTGCAAATACTAACACGGGTTCGTCACTCACATAAAATTGCCAATTGAAAATCTACAATCCTTTAGTCATCACCGGTGCGATTGACAATTCCCGCATCCAGGATACCCGCCACGTGATTCATCCGTCCAGAAATAAAAAACCTGTATCCGAGAAACTTGCCGAACGTATTTATCTCGCGCAAGTCAAGGCTTCAATCTAAAATCTAAAATCTAAAATCTAAAATCGATTGACTGCCTTTGGGGCGCAAGTTGTGAGTTATGAGCGATCGAGATTTCAACTTTCAACTCTACAATCTAAAATCTACAATCCAAAATCTAAAATCTAAAATCTAAAATCGGCTGATCCTGATGTCTATTCCTTCCCAAAAAGTTTCTAGCTCGAACAAGCTGATCTACCAACGCTTGAAACAGGCGATCGACCTCAATTTACGCCGTCAAATTTTTATTGCCGCCTGCGACGACTTGTGCTTGCGAGACTGTCTGGCAGCCCGCTTGCAGACAGAATTAGCCGCAGAGAGCGCAGGCTCCGATCCTCGCTCCCCGATCGACTACCCCCGATTTGTCAGCTTGGAACTCGACTTGAGCGATCCAAATCCTTGGGGTTCGATCGCCGCGTGGCTGACTCAACACCCACCGCCCCAAAACAGGGGCAGCTACAGCCCTTTGCCGGGATTTCAAATTATCGGGGCAGAACACCTGACAAGGCAGTCAGCAGCCGTGCAGTGGTCGTTCCTGAGCTATTTGAGAGACATCGAAGCAAACCTGCAAATGTGCGAGTCTACTCTGTTGCTGTGGGTGTCGCGCCCCTGGCTGAGTTCGATCGAGCAATCGGCCCCAGAATTTTGGCACTGGCGAACCGGAGTATTTGAGTTTGAAGGCGAACCAACTCCAGCTAAGGAAGACTTCGGGCACTTTGAGGACTTCGGAAACTCAGGAGACTTGCGAAACCTGCGCGACAGCGGAGACTTTGGCAACAAACTTTTAATATCTTCTTTGTCTGGACAATCCCCAATTCCCGACGAACAATTCCCAATTTCCTATCCCCCGTCTCCAGCCCCTGATTCTAAATCCGTCCAACTGGCAGATGAGGAACAATCCCCAATTTCCTATCCCCCGTCTCCAGCGCCTGATTCTAAATCCGTCCAACTGGCAGATTTGGTTTTAGCAGCAGCTTCTGAGGATTTGGCAGCCGAAAATAATCCCGCATCAGAGGAGAATTTTCTGCCGCTGCAAACCCTGCAATACATCGAACTGCTGCAAGAACATCAGTGTTGTTGTGAAGCATTAGCTTTGGCTTATCACGGTTTGGGAAATTACTACCGCGATCGCATTCTGGGCGGAGACATTTCAGAGCAAAACCTGACCATCGCCATTGGTGCGATCGAACAAGTGATTGCGTATCTCGAAGTTGACAGCAAGTCGCAGCAAAATCAACCACTAACTGAGGAATGCGCGCGGCTGATTGCCCAATTGACACAAAATTTAACTCAGTACGCCCAGGAGTCCCACAGCCTACCGCCAATTTCCGATCTGCTCAACGATCTCGGCACTCTCTACTGGATGCTATCGCGCGATCGCACGCAGCATAACGCCTCAGATCCAGTATCCAGCCTTGAACGCAGCATCGCCCTCTACCTTGAAGGTTTGAACCGAACAGATGCCGAAACCGTACCCCAAACCCGCGTTAGATTAAACAAAAATTTGGGAATCGCCTCGGCAGATTTAGCTCGCTATCGAGACAAGACAGAGAACTTGCAGCACGCAGTTGCAGCTTACCAACAAGCGCTGCTGGATCTCGATCCCGCCGTGGATCCCCAGCAGTACGCTGCAGCTCAGAATAATTTGGCGACAGCATACTGGAATTTAGCTCAAGATGGTGAGCCGATCGTATATCTCAAAAGCGCGATCGCAGCTTACACCCAAGCCCTCTCCTGTTACAGTCCCGAACGAGAACCCCTCAACTATGCCGGAGTGCAAAACAACCTCGGTACCGCCTGCTGGAACCTCGCCCAGCACCAACCCTCAGAACCCCTGCTAGTCAGGGCGATTTCCGCCTACCGCGAAGCCTTGAAATACCGCACCAGAGAATTAGTACCCGCAGCAGCAGCAGCCACCTACAACAATCTCGGTACCGCTTATTGGCATTTGGCGAACCAGTTTCAGCAGAAACAGGCGCGGACGGAATCATTGCAGCAGGCGATTACCGCCTACGAAGCCGCCTTGGATATCGCCGGAAAGCTCGATCGAACCCAACTCACCTTTGACGCCTTGGCCGCCCGCAACAATCTCGGACTAGCCCACTATCAACTAGCCACCGACCCAGATTTCGCCACTAACAAAGTCGCACAGACAAGCCATCTAGAAGCAGCACTGCACCACCAGTTGCAAGTGTGCGCCGAATGGGGACAATATCTCAATGACAAAGGGTTAATATATGGGGATAAACTCAACCTGCAAGCCACGGCAAACTCCCAAGCTGCTGATTCCCGGCAAACAGCATTGAGCTATATTGTCAAAACGATTAGAGCTTTCTATAGTGAATGTGGGCTGCCAGGCCAAAATTTAGCCTTATCCAAAGTTCCCGGAGATTTATTGCCCGAAATCTTGCGTAGGTTATAAATATGGCTATAACTATTAAAAGCTCAATTTTTTCGAGATTTGTATCCAGTTTTCTATTATTATGGCTGAATATTCTTGCCTAATTCTTCAAGCAAACTTGTGGTCATGGCCCCTGTAAAAATTCTTGTGGTTGATGACGACCCGGCAATCCGAAATTTAATTCACCGTTTTTTGAGCCAGCAAGGTTATCAAGTTGAGTCTGGCGAGGACGGTCAGACTGGTCTGGAATTATTTGAGCAACTCAATCCTGACTTAGTAGTTCTAGATGTAAATTTACCTGATACAACTGGCTATAAACTGTGTCAAGAAATGCAAAGACGCACGGGCGTGTTTGTGTTGATGCTGACTGCCCGAACCGATGAAGCTGACAAAATGAAAGGGTTTGCCGAAGGTGCTGACGACTACATTACTAAACCTTTTAGTCTTGTAGAGATTGGAGCTCGCGTTGCAGCAATTTTGAAGCGTAAACGCATTGTTACTCCCGCGGAACAACAAAGTCTTACTTTTGGAGAGCTACTAATAGATCCGGTTCGCCGCGAGGTAATTCTCGGCAGCCAGATAGTTGCTTTGACTGCTTTAGAATTCGACCTGCTGTACTGTTTGGCTAGCAAACCCGGTCGCGTGTGGAGGCGATCGGAATTGCTGCATGAAGTGTGGGACTACGAGTATGTAGGAGCCGATCGCGTGGTGGATGTTCATATCGGTCAAATTCGCCGCAAAATTGAACTAGATCCCAATCAAATGCCGATGATTCAAACCGTCAGGGGGGTGGGTTACAAGTTTGAGCCAACAACCTAGTAGCATTCGCCGGCACGTCCGTCGGCACACCAGGCAGAAGGCAGTATAGGGGCGGGTTCACCAATATCTCTGATTCACATCCTCGATATTTGTAAACCCGCCCTCCCCACACAAGAATTCAGATCGATCGAGTATCTGATTGTTTTTTCTGCAAATACTCGCCCACTTCTCGTGCACGCTCAAAACCCCTTCGCACGCAATCTCCCAAAGCCACGCCGCCAACGTAGTTACTGCACAAATACACCCCCGGCAAAGATTTTAAGCCCTCATCGATTTGTTGCAGGCGATCAAAATGCCCCAAATTGTACTGAGGAATCGCCCGCTTCCACACATTCACCGCTAAAACTTTTGGCTGTGGCACATCTGGTTTCAGCAAAATCCGAGACAAATCTCGGTGCACCTCCCGAACGATTTCTTCTGAGTCGAGATTGCCAATTTCCGAGTCTGTTGCCCCGCCGATGAAACTGGTGAGAGTGTGCCAGCCTGCAGGCGTGCGATCGGCAAATAAACTTGATGTCCAAATCGTCCCCAGAGTGCGAATTCCCTGCCCCCTCGGAATTAAATTTCCAAAACCTACTAATTTACTCTTGACATCTGAGTGCGGATATGCTAAGACAACGCAGGCAACCGTAGGATAAGTAAAAGCTTGTAAAGCAGTGCTAACTTCTGGTTGCAGAGGCTGCAACAAATCGGCTGTAACATAAGCCGGCGTGGTCAAAACCACGGTACGCGCCTCAACTTCCTGCTGTCCGTCGGGCGTCGAGAATACAGCAATGTAAGTTTCGCGTTCTGTACGATCGAGGCGAGTCAGATGCCAGTTGAGTTTCAGTCGATCGCCCAATTCAGCAGCGATCGCCTCTGGCAAAGCTTTCAACCCCTGTTTAAACGAACCCAACTCCCCCGGCCTAGTTTTAGGAACATTCGGGTCTGCAACAGTCTTTAGCCCCCCCTTGGTAAGGGGGGGTTGGGGGGGTCTTTTCCTAGCAGAAAGCAGCGCCCCCGCCACCAGCCCGCCACCCAGATCGGCCATCTTTGCTACCCGGCCAAAAGCCGCCGCTGCGCTAAGTTGTTGCGGATCGCCCGCATAAACCCCAGAAACAAAAGGTTCCACCAACCGCTGCATCACTTCCGTCCCCAGATGACGGCGGAAAAATTGAGAAACAGTTTCCTCGTTACCCTGCTGCGAAAGTCCAGCGCCCATTGCCGGCGCGACAAACCCCAAAGCCCCGAACAACGCCCGCATTTTCCCCGGAAAACTCAGTAACTGAGACTGAATCATCGCCGGTGGAGTCATCGGCACCGGTTGCAGCTTTTTTTGCCAATACACAAAACGAGGCAATTTGCGATCGGCAAAAATCAACTCCTGCTTCAATCCCACATCCACAGCCAACTTCATCAATTCTGGCGTCGGCGAAAAACTGTTCGGGCCCTCCTCCCAGAGAAACCCCCCCGCTGTCACAGTGGTGATGTTCCCGCCCACACGTCCCTGACTCTCAGCGACTAAAATCTTCAGCGAGGATGGACTCGTTGCTTCCTTGTGAAGTGCGTGCGCCAAACTCAAACCGCTAATACCTGCACCCACAATCAAGGTATCTAATAGTTCCATATTACATAGAAAAATATCGCAATCTTTATGTTACATGGCTTTGCACGGCTTGCGTTCTTTGCCTCGCGTACTGCCAAACCGCTTTCAGATTACCGAATTGGGAATTGGGAATCGGGAATTGGGAATCGGGAATTGGGAATTGGGAATCGGTAAGCTGTCGGGCATTTCTTAAGCATTTTTCTCGCAGGTTGTGGATTAACCTCTGCCCGTCTCCCCGTCTCCCCGTCTCTCCATCTCGCTTTTGTATCCGCTGGGTCTGCTTTAAAAAAAGAGCATCTGCTTTAATTAAGCTATATTCCCAAAAATACTATTTGTTTAAAATTTTTGTATTATAGGGAACAGCGCCGAAAATTGCACCGGGAAACGCAGCAGTACAGTGTCCAAAAAGATTTGACTGGGTTAAACTAACTTTAGGAAAATTGGAGAGGTTAAGCAAGTCAGCACCCCGCTCGGAAGAGATGGGGCTTTATGCCCTAATCAAAAGACATAGTTGACCAGCTATCGTCTTAACTGATTAGGTTATCAAAAATATGGGTGTAGCTCAAGCTGCTATGAGATAGCGGGTGAAATATTTGAAACGGTAATTGTTCCGTGGAAAGTAGATCGCAAAAGTACCAAGTGACCAAGTAGCCCTGTGTAGTAATAATCAATATTCAAGGCGGTTAAAACTGCCTGATGAGTGCTACCTCGATCGGTCTACTCACATCTTGCACCATTCTCGCTTAACAGGCTTTCCGGCTTGTTCCACAAAGATTTAATTTCTTGTGGGTTTGGCATCCTGCCCGCTCATAAAAGCTTATTGAAAATGGTGCAACATATGAGCCTAAAGACACGAGGTTTCCATAATACTAAGCTTTTCTCATGAAAAAATACCCATGCAGGAAGTTATCAACTCGTTTCAGTCTTTTTTCTCTAACTCTGTTGATGCTTTCCTAGAGTGCGATCGACAGCAAAAGTACCTATCGATAAATCCAGTCGCTGCTGCTTGGATGGGATTGGATCCGGCTGAAATAGTCAACAAAACTAATCAGGAATTATTAAAATTATATCCCAATAATGCTGCTGTCAAAAATATAATCTCGCAGATTGATTCTTGCCTGCAACAAGTATTTATTACCGGGGAAAAACGGCTGGCAATTCATGAGGTGACGACGGCAGACGGCGGGATTAAAATTTACGAAACTGCTTACACGCCAGCGGTGGATGCCTCTAGCAAGCAGATGCGGGTTTTGGGCGTCGGTAGAGATATCACCAGGCATTACCGCTGGCAGCAGCAGAAAACTCAACAGTTGCGCCGATCGAACCATTTACTGTGGTTGAATGCAGCTAACAGTCCGCTGGCAATGGTAGGCTGGGATGAAGATTTTCGGATAGTTCAATGGTCGAAACGCGCCGAAGAAATCTTTGGCTGGACATCCGATGATATGATGGGCAAGCAGTTCGGCGATTTAGATTTGGTTTGCGAGGAAGATAGAGAGACTGTAAGCGCGATCGAGCTTGAACTAGCCACTGGCAACGGCAATACTTCAATTAACCGCAACTATACTAAAAGCGGACAGGTAATTTGGTGTCGCTGGTTCAACTCGATTATTCGCAGCGGCGACACTTTTACTGTGCTTTCTTTGGTGGAAGATATCACCGATCGCAAACGGTTGGAAGCAGAAAAAGCCCAAGCTTCTCGCCTCACAGCAATGGTAGCCGATGTGGGTATTGCCCTCACCAGACACCCTCAAGATATCCTGCTTCCCTGCTGCGAGGCACTGGTGCGAAATCTCGATGTCACTTCGGCGGAAATTTGGACTTTCAACACTCAACATAATGTTTGCCAATTGCAAGCAGTATCGGGAATATACAGCCGCACAGACGATCGCGCTAGCTTTATTGAAAGTAAGGTTAACTCGATCGCCAAACAGCAAAAACCAGAGTTTGACTGCGGATTTGAACTGAACAATTTTGGACTCCCAGAGGAAGAATCCCCGAAAGCAACAGAGGCGCAAAAGTCCGAAGTAGCCATTATCAACACCAGTCAAAAGCCGACAAATTGCCAAATTCCCAACCAAATTATAACCTTCGCCGGCTACCCTTTGATAGTCGAAGAACGGCTGGTGGGAGTCATGGTAATTATCAGCCGCCAGCCGCTGAGTGCACCTTTTCAGGAAACTTTAGCATCGGTTGCTGATGTCATCGCTTTAGGCATCGAACGCAAGCGTGCCGAAGCTGAATTACAATCAGCGAGAGGGTTCCTCAATTCCGTAGTAGAAAATCTGCCGGTGGGAGTTTTTGCTAAAGATGCTTCTTCGCTGAAATTTGTGCTGTGGAATAAAGCGGGAGAAACGATCGCAGGTGTTACCTCTGATGAGGCGATCGGCAAAAATGACTACGATATTTACCCCAAAGAACAAGCTGATGTTTTTACTGCTCAAGACAGGGAAATATTGACAGGCGATCGCAACCAATCTAATGTTAAAGACATAGCCGAAGAGCCGATCCAAACTCGCCACAAAGGTATGAGAATACTGCACACCCGCAAAGTGCCAATTCTCGACGCCGCAGGCCGTCCTCAGTACGTTTTGGGGATTACTGAAGATATTACCGAACGCAGGCAGGTAGACGAAAGCGTGCGCCTCTACGACCAAATTGTGGAGAATATGCAAATTGGTTTGTACGTCTACCATTTAGAAAATATAGACGATGATAGCACTCTCAGGGCGATCGCCTCCAATCCTGCAGCTACCCTATTTACCGGATTAGAAATGGCTGATGTTTTGGGAATGACAATCGACGAGATTTTTCCCCACCTGCGATCGAAAAACATTCCCCAAGCATTTGCTTCGGTAATTCGCACCCAGAAAGCCGTAGAACTTGAAGATATTGACTGCGATGAAGGGGGTCGAATAACTCGCGCTTTTTCTATTAAAGCTTTTCCATTACCCAACAACTGCGTCGGTGTTGCTTTTGAAAACATTACTGCTCGCAAGCGCCTAGAACTAGAACTGCAGGTAGCTTTGGAAAAAACCGAACGTTCCGAACAATTCCTGCGTACAGTTATAGACAAAACCAGCGACTGGATTTTTGCCAAAGACAAAAATTTTTGCTATATTTTGGTCAACAATAGTTTCGCTCGATCGATTGGTAAAACAGTCGAAGAAATCCTTAGCAAATCTGATTTAGACTTAGGGTTTTCAGTAGAGCTAGTGTTTGGAAATTCTGCCAAAAATATCCGAGGATTCCGCACAGACGACTCTGCTGTACTGGCAGGCGAAATTATCCACAATCCCTGCGATATGGCTACTGTTGCAGACGGTTCAGTACATATTTTGGACACCCAAAAACTTCCCCTGCGCGACGCTGAAGGCAATGTATTTGCAGTGCTAGCTTTCGCTCACGATATTACAGAAAGACATGAATCGGAAGCAGCTTTGCGTAGAAGTGAATCAAGATTTAGGTCTTTGGTAGCTAATATTCCCGGAGTGGTTTATCGCTGGAAGTGCGATTTTTCGACTAATTTTATTAGCGATGCCGTTTACTTATTAACTGGCTACCATGCGGCAGATTTTATTTGGGTTTTGGACAGGAGAAGCCGGACTTTTGCTAGTATTATTTACCCGGAAGATTTGGCAAAAGTAGAAGAAACTATTCGGCAAGGCATAGAAAACAAAGAGTCTTATAACTTGGAATACCGCTTGCTCGCAGCAGACGGCACGGTTAAATGGGTTTGGGATAAGGGTTCTCCTGTGTTCGACGCAGAGGGAAACGTTTGCTATTTGGACGGGGTGATTTTTGATATTAGCGATCGGTACTACGCAGAGGAAGCATTGCGCCAAAAAACTTTAGAGTTAGAAGCTGTTTTTCGCGCTTTACCTGATTTGTATTTTCGACTAGATGCTGACGGTAAAATCGTGGATTATTTGTCAGGAACTTCCTCGGTTTTATACGTGCCTCCCGAACATTTTATTGGTCAACGAATGACAGACATATTGCCACACAATGTCGCCTGCCAATTTACCCAAGCAATCTTTGAAGTTTCCGAAACAAGAAATTCCATCGATATAGAATATTCGCTTTCCATGTCGGAAGGAGAAACAACTTATGAAGCCCGACTGTTGCCGTTTAATTCAGATCAGATTATTATTCTAGCTCGCAATATTACCAAGCGCAAACAAGCCGAAGCTCAATTAAAACATAAAAATCGCCAGCTAGAGCAAACATTGAAACAATTAGGCCGGACTCAAGCTCAACTAATTCAAGCGGAAAAAATGTCTGGTTTGGGACAGCTAGTGGCGGGAATTGCTCACGAAATCAATAATCCTGTTAGTTTTATTTACGGTAATATCACTTACGCTAGTGAGTATGCCAAAAACTTGCTGCAACTGTGCAGTTTGTACCAAGCACACTACCCGGAACCTGTGGCGGTTATCCAAGAATTGGCAGAAGAAATAGAACTGGAATTCATGAAAGAGGATTTCCCGCACCTGCTGAGCTCAATTCAAACCGGAGCAGATAGAATTCGCCAAATAGTTCTGTCTTTGCGTAACTTTTCGCGCCTGGAAGAATCCGATCTTAAGCGTGTTAATATTCACGAAGGAATAGACAGTGCTCTGTTGATTTTGCAACACAAGATTAAAGAAAATGGTAGAAATCGTCCTATTCAAATAGTTAAAGAATATGGGAAACTGCCGCAGATACAGTGCTACGTGGGACAGTTAAATCAAGTGTTTATGAATATTTTAAATAATGCTGTTGATGCTTTAGCAGATGTCAGGCAGCGGAAGTTGGAATTGTCTAGTTATTCGGAAGAGGAGCGGCAAGATTTTCCTAGTTTACCTTTAAGTTGCGCGGCATTGCCGTGGATTCGGATTCGCACGGAGTTGCTGGAGAACAATCGGGTGGCGATCGTAATTTCAGATAACGGGTATGGCATGGCAGAGCCTGTTAAGTGTCGGGTATTTGACCCGTTTTTTACTACTAAACCAGTAGGCAAAGGTACAGGTTTGGGACTGTCTATCTCCTATCAGATTGTGGTGGAAAGACACGGAGGGACGCTGCATTGCATTTCCGCGCCTGGAGAGGGAACTGAATTTGCGATCGAGATTCCAATTCGGCAGAGGTAATTAGTCATTGGTAATTGGTAGTTGCACCAGAAAAATGATAATCTAATTAAAGGTTCTAAAAGTCAGGAATATTAGCATGGTATACAAAAACATACATACTTCTAGTGCCGTTGCCAAACAAATTAAAGAAGAAGAAGATAATGATGATGATTCCTATGTTGACTATTTTTATGACGATCAGGGGGCTCCGCCGGGAACTCTCGACTTAGAACCCGATGCGCCGCCTCCGGAGATTGTATTAATTGACTATTGCGACACAGCAGCTACTCGCGCCCACTTGGCAAATCCTCAAAAAGCGGCTGCGTATTTAGATACAGCATCTGTTTCTTGGGTTGATATGTTGGGATTAGGAAACAAAGAAACTTGGCGACAAATGGCCGAAGTATTTAATTTGCACGTAATGGCTCAGGAAGATGTAGTTAATGTTCCCCAGCGACCGAAAGTAGTAGACTATGAAGAACATCTTTTAATCATTGCTTGGATGGTGATGCTGCATCCAGAATCAGATACTTTTCATAAAGAACAAGTAAGTTTTATTTTGGGCAAGCATTACCTGCTAACTGTTCAGGAAGAACCGGACTATGATTGTTTTGAACCAGTGCGCGATCGCATTCGTAAAGGACAAGGAATGATTCGCAAACACGGCGCAGATTATCTGGCTTATACTCTGTTAGATTCGATTATAGATGGATTCTTCCCTGTATTAGAAGTTTACGGAGAGCGCATTGAAGAATTAGAGGATGAAGTGGTGGTGAACCCCACCCGCAAAACCCTGGAAAAAATCTATAAAATCCGGCGAGAATTGCTGACGCTGCGCCGCGCCATTTGGCCGCAGCGGGATGCAATTAATGTTTTGATTCGAGATAGTAGTGATTTGATTAGTCCAGAGGTGCGAATTTACCTGCGGGACTGTTACGATCACACGGTGCAGGTGATGGATATGGTGGAAACCTATCGAGAGTTGTCTTCTGGTTTGATGGATGTTTACTTGTCTTCGGTTGGTAATAAAATGAATGAAATCATGAAATTGCTGACGGTAATTTCGAGTATATTTATTCCTCTAACTTTTGTGGCGGGAGTATACGGGATGAATTTCAATACAGAGAAATCGCCCTTGAATATGCCGGAGCTGAATTGGTATTTTGGCTATCCGCTGTGTTGGGCTGTTATGGTAGGAATCGCATCTGGTTTAGTTTACTTTTTCTGGCGCCGCGGCTGGTTTGATAATTTTTCTACTATCAAAGATGACTCATTAAAGTAACCGAATTGAAGATTTGAGATTGGGTATTAAAGATTGAAGAATTCAAAATCCTGTTAGGTGAAAAGGTTTCCTGCCCCTAGTTGAATCCGTGCGATAAATCCTTGGATGATAATTGCCAACTTTTGTGCCCCCTGATTCATCCGTGAGTGATTTTAAGGGAGTTGCAGGGAAATTTACAGCATATTCCATATATGTGTAGTACAGAGAAACCGGGTTTCTTGAACAGAATCAGTTTAAAGGCTAGAACTGTAAAGAAACCCGGTTTCTGAGGTGTACTTCACAAACCTGGA
>Ga0075157_10001370_pt1 | contig 15296 bp, 9 predicted proteins | sample JI81BgreenDNA_FD_70967 | JGI IMG/M metagenome (GOLD analysis project Ga0075157, IMG submission 70967) | Wastewater effluent complex algal communities from Wisconsin, to seasonally profile nutrient transformation and Carbon sequestration -... | ecosystem: Engineered > WWTP > Effluent > Algae...
GCCTGCGACCAAAATAATGATGCAGGTAAAGGTAAAAAAAGCAATAAATAGCTTTCTTCTTAATTTGGTATTATTGATATACTGAAATAACATTGAAATAAAGTATGCCGTAAATATAATTTTTTATGATTTACGGCAAAGAAAATTTTGTATATGATTACAAAAAGAATATTATTTTTTGTTTAAAAAATTGATTATGAGCAGGTTAAAATTGCTTATTGTTTTTTACGCATTTGCTCTAAAAAATCCCACATTTGGTTAGGCATTTCATTTAGATCATTAAACTCACCAGCTCCTTTTATCCACTCTCCACCATCAATAGTAATCACTTCTCCGTTTACATACGACGAAAAATCTGATACTAAATAAGCTGCTAAATTCGCAAGTTCTTGATGTTCACCTACTCTACCCAAAGGTACTCGATGTTCAGGCGAAAGTTTTTTACCTAAATCAGTTTCTGCTAATGCAGGTGGGAATAAACGTTCCCAAGCACCAGGGGTAGGAAAAGGACCAGGAGCAATGGCATTGAATCTGATTTTGTATTTAGCCCATTCTACAGCCAAAGAACGTGTAAGAGCAAGTACACCAGCTTTTGCACAAGCAGAAGGTACTACATAACCTGAGCCAGTCCATGCGTATGTAGTTACAATACTCAATACAGAAGCAGGTATCTGATTTTCTATCCAATATTTACCCAATGCTAAAGTACAATTGTAAGTTCCTTTCAAAACAATATCTACCACAGTATCAAAAGCTCTATTAGAAAGTCTTTCTGTAGGGCTGATAAAATTACCAGCAGCATTATTAACCAAACCATTTACTTTTCCAAACTTATCAACAGAAGTTTTAAGCATGGCTTCTATGTCCTCGTATTTGCGTACATCACAAGCAAGAGGCAATACATTTGAGTTTCCTGTTTCTTTTGATAATATTTGAGCTGATTCTTCTAAAACGTCAAGTTTACGGCTGGTTATAACAACATTTGCACCCAATTCGAGAAAATATTTGCCCATGGAGTATCCTAAACCAGTTCCGCCTCCTGTTACAATAATCGTTTTACCTTGAAGGCTGTTTTCTTTAAGCATTGGTTGATTGTACATATAATATCTGATTTTTAAAATGATAAACAACAAAAATAAATTAATGATTAACCTCTGTATCGTTCTAACAAAACTATCATCATCATTGCTAGAGTAACAAGCCCCTCTTGTGAATCATCGACTGAACTAATTTTGTCTAAAACAAATCTACGACCAAAAAATGAAGGCTGTTTTTTTAATTCAAATGTGATTTTACCACTATTATCTTTTAATAAATATTTTGGATTGAAAAGATAACCTGTAAATATAGAAAGAATAGGTATTTCATTTGCAAGAGCATCCAATACTTTTATCCAAGCGTTTGCTTCTTGTACTGTAAACAAATGTTGGTCGTTATAATCAAAAATATCGTAAGTTGCTTTCCAAATAGAACGCATGCCCTTGCGAGCTACTTTACCAATGTTTTGTCCATCTGAGGTGGTAATGGTATAAGTAGTATTAAAATCTAACCATTTATTTGCTTTAATCCTAAATAACTCTTGAGAACGAGATTCGTTATTGAAAACAACAACATCCTCTTTAAGTTTAAAAATTTTTTGACGCACAAAAGCAATAGAATTACCAGCATTATCTTTGATACTAAAATCACTTGCTAGTGTCAGAATTTTAAAATCAAAATGAAGAGGATATTGAAAAGAAGCCATATTTTATTTTTAAATGAAAGTTAACACCAAGCAATCAGTTCTGTAATAATTTTGGTCATGGCAGGCTCAGCTTTATTGGCTGCATCTATAATTTCCTGTAAAGAAACTTGTTTGATTTTCTCTTCAAAACCCACATCTGTGATTACAGAAATAGCAAAACAACGCATACCCTGATGTTTGGCTACAATAATTTCAGGTACTGTGGACATTCCTACAGCATCTCCACCAATGATACGCAAATATTTATATTCGGCTTTGGTTTCAAGATTAGGACCTGCAACACTCACATATACACCTTTATGAACATGAAATTGTTCTCTGAGAGCTACTTCTTCAGCTTTCTGAATCAAAGCCTTGTCATAAGCTTCACTCATATCTGGAAAACGAGGACCTAATTTAGGATAAGGATTTCCTCTTAAAGGGTTATCAGGTAATAGATTAATATGATCTGTAATAATCATTAAATCACTTACTTCCATATATGGTTGTAAACCTCCTGACGCATTAGAAACAAAAAGAGTTTCTACTCCTAGCATTTTCATTACACGAACAGGAAAAGTAACTTGCTCCATACTATAGCCTTCATAGTAGTGGAAGCGTCCTTGCATAATGATAACTTCCTTTCCTCCAATTTTACCCAGAATAAGCTTACCCTTATGACTCTCAACAGTAGAAACAGGAAAATTGGGTATATTTCCATAAGGAATACTTTGTGTAATTTCTACATGATTAACCAAACCTCCAAGACCTGTTCCTAAAATAATACCTATTTGAGGGCGTGATTGAATTTTACTTTCTAAAAATTTAGTGGTTTCTAAAAGTGCTTCCATTCTGTAATTTTTAAGGAATATTAAAAAAATATTTACAATTTATCAATTTCTATAATTTTCCAATTTTTCTTTTGATTGATATATGCTACACGATGTGTATTTGCTTCTGTAACAACGACTTGCCCAAAAGGTTCTTGACAAACAATCTCCATCAGATGTTCTGTTCTGTTTTGGTCAAGCTTGTCAAGAATATCATCCAACAATAAAATAGGGGTAATGTTGAGCATATTACGCAAAATTTCAAAAGTAGCAAATTTTAAAGCAATAACAAATGTTTTTTGTTGCCCTTGTGAACCAAATTTTTTAATAAGATTTTCATCTAATAAAAATTCAAAATCATCTTTGTGAATACCCTTGGTGGTTCTTTCTAAGAAGCAATCCTTTTGAAAGGAATTTTTAAAATGATCTTTAAAATCAATATCTGAACAATCAGATATATAAATAACATTGATTTTCTCTGTGGCTTGAGCAATTAAATCATAATATTTTTGAATGATAGGACTCATATCTTCAAGTAACTTTTTACGAGATGAATAAATAAAATCCATCAACGGGAAAAGTTGTTCATCGTACACTTCTATCAGAGTAGAATTTACGTTTTTTCGTTCTTTAAAAGAGGTAAGAACAGCATTTCTTTGCTTTAAAATTTTGTTATATTCTGAAAGTTTTTGAAGGTATGTTTTATCTATCTGACAAAGTAAAGTATCAAAAAAACGTCTTCTGTCTTCACTGCCTTCTCGAATCAAATCTGTATCGTTGGGAGCAATTAATACAACAGGAAACTGACCAATGTATTCAGCCAATGAAGTATAATGATAATTATTCACAGAAAAATGTTTTTTTTCTGTGGGAGTGTAAGTTACAACAACTTTTTTGGAAGTATTTTCTACATAAATGAGAGCTTCTAACCTACAAAAAAGCTCTTCATGTGTAATCAATTGTTTGTCTGCATGAAAAGCACTTTTAGTAAGAGACAAAAAATAAATAGCGTCCAAAAAATTGGTTTTTCCTATTCCATTTGCACCACAGACAACTGTATGTAAATAATGTCCCAATTCTATTTGGGTATGTTTATAATTTTTAAAGTTTTGAATTTGTATGTTTGAGATACGCAGAAGATCAGGCATTGGCATAAAATTTTAACAACCTCTACATAAAATGATAGAGGTTGTTAAAATTAAGTTATTTCTTTGTTTTTTTTACTTCCTTGACATCTTTTTTTGCTTTGGTATCTTTTTTATCCTCAGCTAAAAGCATAGCTTTTGCTTTTTGTAAAGATTCTTTTTGAGCCAAACTAACAGTTGGATAAACTAAATCGAGTTTTTCAAATTGTTTATAGATAATTGAAGCAATGGCAAGCCTAGTAAACCATTTGTTATCAGCAGGAATCACAAACCAAGGAGCATAATCTGTTGATGTGGCTGAAATAGCTTCTCCATAAGCTTTTTGATAATCATCCCAATAACCACGTTCTTTCAAATCAGACACCGAAAATTTCCAATTCTTACTTTCATCATCAATTCTTTCTAAAAAACGTTTTTTCTGTTCATCCTTAGAAACATGCAAAAAGAATTTTAGGATAATCATGCCATTTTCAGCTAAATTTTTCTCAAAACGTCTAATTTGTCTATATCGGTCTTCCCAAAAATCTTTATTAATTTTTTTGATATTATCTATACCAGGGATATTTTCGCTTAGAATATACTCTGGATGAACTTTTGTTACCAACACATTTTCGTAGTGAGAACGATTATGAATGCCTATTTCTCCACGAGGAGGAAGTGCTTGCATGTGTCTCCAAAAATAATCATGATCCAATTCGTTGGCTGTTGGGGCTTTAAAACTTGATACTTTTACCCCTAAAGGATTAAAACCTGACATAATGTGTTTGACAGCACCGTCTTTGCCAGCAGCATCCATTGCTTGAAAAATAATCAGAATACTATACTGATTGTGAGCATATAATTTGTCTTGAATAATAGCTAATTGTTTTCTGCCTTCTTCTAATAATTTTTCAGCTTGTTCTTTATTTAACTCTTTGCCTTCATATTTGGTTGAATAGTCTTTTAGACTAATCTTTGAATCGGGGGGAACAAGAAACTTCTTGGTTTCTATCAGTTTTTCATCAGTAAGCATAGGAATAAGTTTTTAGTTGTGATAAACAATTCATTAATTCAATGTTAAGAAAAAATAATCAGCTTATCAAGGAATAAGTGTATGATTTTTGTCAGTAAGATTTATACTACAATTTACCTTATGACTATTAAACGTATATATAGGTAAATACACGGAACACACTAAATACTATTTTTAACTATAAAATTATTCAGCTATGCCATTACATTTACATGAAAAAAGCATTTTTACTAATTTTACTATTTCTCTCAATCACATACATTACTCAGGGGCAAACCATTACAGTTGGAACAGTTACTCCTAATAATTTGTGTGGTGGAGAAAATGTATCTATTACATTTACTGTGTCTGCCAGTTTTAATGCAGGAAACTTTTTTACTGCACAATTATCTGATGCATTGGGTAGTTTTGCCAGTCCCACACCCATTGGAACACTTATCAGTGTTACATCAGGTACAATAGGAGCCAGTATACCTATAGCAACTCCTAATGGAACCAATTATAGGATACGTATTATAGCGTCTGATCCTGCTGTTACCAGTTCTAATACAAGTGGAGCTATTACCATTAATAATGTAATTGGTGATCCTACCATATTTGGGAATGGGCAATGGAATGTCTATGCTTATACAGGTAATATAGTTACTAATACTAGTTTGGTTTATAAAGGAACTTACACAGAAACAGCCTTTAATTTTGACTCTCGTAACAGATGGGCTGATGGTAGTACACCATCAGCTGCTTCGGGTTATACAGGTTGTCCTGTTACTGTAGATAACCACTCTGTAAGTTATAAAAGAACAAATTTCACTTGTGGGTATTATAGATTTGATGTAGTGGGGCTTGTCAATGCTAATGGGCATGATGATGCTTATCAGTTACTGGTGGATGGAGTAGTAGTTGCTAGTAATGGAGGTTGTTGTGCCCCAAGACCTGATGTGTATAGAGGTATCTTAGGACCTGCTTCCACAGTAGAGTTTCGTTGGGCAGAAGGAGGGGGGGCTTCTTATGGAGCGTTACAAATTACACAACTTTCTGATTTTGATATGGTAACCCAACCCATAGCAAATATATGTGCTTCCTCTACAGTTAATCTTTCTGTAGTTACCAATATCAATAATGCTAATTATTCCTATTTATGGACAGCACCCAACGGTGCTACTGGTACAGCTGCAACTTTCACAACACCTGTGGGTTTGGCGGGAACCTATACGTTACAAGTAACACATGCTCCAACTGGTTGTGTACGTACTACCAATGTACCTGTTAATTTTAGTGTAGCTCCAACAGTAGTAATTACACCTAATACAGCTACAATATGCCCCGGTGAGCAGGTGACACTAACAGCTTCAGGAGCAAATACTTATACATGGTCGCCAGCTACAGGCTTAAGTGCTACTACTGGTGCTACAGTTATCGCTTCCCCTACTACTACTACTACTTATACAGTTACAGGCAGTGATGGGTGCACAACATCAAGCAATACCATAACAGTCAATGTTACCACTCCAGCTCCAGATCCTGGTACATTTGGAAATGGTCAATGGTTTGTGGCTTGTTATCGTGGAAATAATTTTAATACTTATTTTGGTAATTACACAGAACCTCTTTTAACTTTTGATTCTCGAACTCGTTGGAATGATGGTACAACGCCTTCTAATGCCTCAGGGTATACAGGTGGTTGTGTTGTACCCAATGATCAGCACTCTGTAATTTATAGAAGAACAAATTTTACTTGTGGATACTATCAAATTGATGTTACAAACCATGATGACAACTCTGTTTTATTTATTAATGGTGTAAAAGTTTGGGAACATAATGGATGTTGTGATTCGCATAATAATGTCTGGAGGGGTTTTCTTGGACCAACCTCAACTGTGGAATTTAGATGGAGAGAGTTTGGTGGAGGCTCACATGGAGGATTACGTTTCACAGAAATAAGTACGTCTCAAAGCCCTATTACATCTCCTACAGCAGTAACAATTTGTCAAGGCTCAAATACAAATATCACCACCAACGGATTACCTATTTTTGCTTATAGCAGTACTTTTGGAACTACATTTGATACTTTTGGAGCTAATGCAAACATCACTTGGACACAAGTAACAGGTAACCCTGGCGATTTTACCATTACGCCATCAGGAATGAATGCAACAGTTACAGCTAATGTAACACCAACGCCTAATCCTGCAATTATAAGGTATACAGCGACAGATCCCAACACAGGATGTAGCATCAATAGAGATATTCAAATCACAGTAGATCCTTTGCCTTCTACAGCTATCAGTGCTACAACAACTAATATTTGTATAGGGGAAAGTTCTATACTTACAGCATCAGGGGCAAACACATATGAATGGTACGACCAAGCTGTAGGAGGTACTTTGATAGGAACAGGGGCTACTATTACTGTAAGTCCTACCATCACTACAACCTATAGATTAGAAGGAAATAACAATTGTGCTACCGTTAATGCTACCATCACAATTACAGTTGTACCCAAAGGAGCTCCACCTCTTACGGGTACTGAATTTGGAAATGGGGAATGGATAGCACATTGTTATAATGGAAGACTTATTTCTACACCAGCTACGACTGAATACAGAGGGTATTATAGAGAAAAAAGCCTTACTTTTGACTCCAGAACTCGTTGGAATCAGGGGAATAACCCAACTTTAGCAGTTGCCCTTGGAGATGGTTCTGCTGGTTATAGTGGATGTACTGTAAATAATGATAATCACTCAATTTCTTGGAGAAGAACAAATTTTACTTGTGGACTTTATACAATAGGTGTTTTTGTTGATGATAGTTACAGACTTCTAATCAATGGTGTTCAAGTGGCAACAGGTGGTTGTTGTGGCTTTGTTCCTAATGTTTGGTCAGGACTTTTGGATGCAACATCTACAGTAGAATTAGTTACACAAGATACAGGAGGAGCTTCCTATGGTGGATTAAGTATTGGTTTTTCTTTGGGTTCTCCTACTACAGCTATTTGGACAGGAGCCGTAAATACAAACTGGTTTAACCCTGGGAATTGGTGTCCAACTTCTCCATCAGATGTTACAGATGTAATTATACCAGGTGGGGGAGTTACAAATTTTCCTGTAATCAATGGTGCAGGAGCAGAAGCTCGTAATATTCAAATAGCGATTGGAGCAACATTAACAATTAATACAGGCTTTGCTTTGGAAATACATGGTAATTATATACAAGAAGGAACATTGGTAGCTAATACAAATAGTTCTGTTCAAATCGTTCATAATGCTGTACCTGTTAATAATCAAATACAAGTAACAGGAACAGGGGCTTTTCATAATCTAGTTATTGATAAACTAGGAAATGCTATAACTTTATTGAGCAATATACAAGTCAATAACCAACTAACACTCAATAATGGAGAGCTTAATTTGAATAATAATACATTAACCATTAATAATTCAACATCTACAGCTATTGTCAGAAATAACAATGCTTTTATCAGAAGTGAAACCAACTCTGCAATCAATAATAGCTGTATTTGTTGGAATATCGGAACATCTACAGGAGCTTATGTCTATCCTTTTGGAGTTTCTGTTACAGAATATATTCCTGTTACTTTCAATAAGCAAACCAACTCAAATGCTAATATTTGTATCTCAACAAGAGGTACTCTAACTTCTGATAATACTCCTTGGACAACAGGAGTAACCAATGTAGTGGGTGTTTCGGGTGCCACAGCTATCAATGATGTAGTGGATAGATGGTGGGACATCACTTCTACAGTTAATCCATTACCAGCACCTGGTGCTAATGTTACGTTTAGTTATAGAGGTACAGAAAACACCCTTGCAAATCCAAGAACAGATAATTTGGCAGTTCAACATTGGAATGGAACAGGTTGGGATGCTCCTTACACAGCATCAAGTGCTGGTGTTACGCTGGGTATAGGCTCTGTAACAGCTCAAAACATTAGAGATTTTTCTCCTTTTGTAATTTCAAGAGAAATTAGACCTCTACCCGTTCAATTACTAAACTTTTCGGCAGAGCTGAAAAATAATGTAGTAGTTTTAGACTGGATAATAGCTCAAAATGTAAACAATGAAATATATACTTTGGAACGTTCTGGTAATGGAATTCATTTTGAGAAAATGGATATTGTGAAATCTGAAAATAGGTCAAATTATCAATGGACAGATAAAAAACCTTTGGAGGGAGTATCATATTATCGTTTAAAACGTCAGGATGATAAAGGCAATATTGAATATTCACAAATAGAAGCTATAAACCTGCTGAATGTTTTGAAAAATGGAATGAGTGTCATTCCCAATCCGAGCAATGGAGAAAATATACTAGTGATTTTACAAACCCAGAGTAAAGAAAAAGGTTTTCTTACTATTACAGATGCCTTAGGGAGAAATATTTATACAGAAAAAATAGAAACAAATTTAGATGGTCGCATTGATAAACAAATAAAAATGAGTCTTTCAAAAGGAGTTTATATTGCTCGTATCGTTACAGAAAGTAACATTTATCAGGAAAAAATTGTAATAAAATAAAAAAGGGCTTTTAAAGCCCTTTTTTATACACTTAATAATTGATTTTCTTGGTTTTGTAGAGATTGTACACTGACTTTTAGTATATCAAAAGCTACTTCTGCCATCACATTACCTTTATTGTCTAAAGTTGGATTTATTTCTACCATTTCCCAAGCACATACTCGTTCATCAGCAATGAGAAGAGCATTTAACTCTTGTGTTTCTACTATTGTAAAACCATCCTCTACGGGCGTTCCTGTGCCTACTGAAATAGACGAATCCATACTATCGACATCAAAAGAAATATATAATAAATCGCAATGAGCAAGTTTCTCATCTAAAATTTCACGTACAACAACTTGTACACCTCTATTTCTGACTTCTTCAACTGTATAGTTTTTTATATCATTTTTTTCTATAAAATAATCTTCTTGGATTTCTGTATCTCTTACTCCTATAAACACTAAATCTGAAACATCAAATTTAGCACCTTTTATTCCCAAGTTTTTAATAGATTCCCAATGAGAATGGGTTTTTTCATCAATTTCATTGATTTGAGCATCCAAATTGTCTTCTGCCAATGCCATGGCTAAGGGCATTCCATGCATATTACCCGAAGGAGAAGTATAGGGCGAGTGTAAGTCTGCATGAGCATCTATCCAGATTACGCCTAATCTTTTATAAGGAAAGGCTTTTTTTATACCAGCAATTGTACCTGCTGCTGTAGAATGATCTCCAGCTAATATAACAGGAAAATTATCTTGAAGAATAGTTTGCGAAACTTCTTCACAAACATTTTGTTGAACTTGCAATAAATAATTGATACGCTTAGCGTGCAGATAGGGTGTATTTTCGAATAGACTTTCGTTGAAAACTTTTACTTCTTTACGAGGAAAAAGGCTAAAAAAAACATCATTTTTGTTGAATCCTACAATTTTGAGAGCATCTACCCCTAAACTAGCTCCTCGTGTACCAGCCCCTATTTCCGATTTTACTTCTAATAATCTTACACATCTCATAAAAATGAATTTTGGTGAAACATAGCTTGGTAAGGAGTAATCAGGTAATTGTGTTTAATATTTGCATCCTACCAAGAAAAATTTGTTTTTTAGCAAGATGCCATTTTTTTTCCTCACGACAAAATTTTATTCCAATTTATTGAAAAAAAGTAAAAAAAATCTCTAATTTCGCTTCAAAATTTTATAGCCTTCCTTATCGCCAATGAAAAGCTACATTGATTTAGTTGAACAGACTTATGAATTCCCTACACCAGAATTCAAAGTAAAACATAATGAATTGGTATTCAATGGAGTACCTCTGATGGATATTATCAAAGAATACGGTACACCATTAAAGATAACATATCTACCAAAAATTACTGAACATATTCAGTATTGCAAAGAGCTTTTTGCAAATGCAATTAAAAAGTTTAAATATGATGGTACTTATACCTATTGTTATTGCACAAAATCATCACATTTTAGCTTTGTTTTGGAAGAGGCTCTCAAAAATGATATTCATATTGAAACATCATCTGCTTTTGACTTGCCTATTATCAAATCGCTGTATAAAAAGAAGAAGTTTACTAAAAAACAATATGTAATTTGTAATGGGTACAAAAGACCTTTATACACACAGTATATCAACGAAATGTTGAATGATGGCTTTAAAATAGTTCCCATTCTTGATAATTTAGAGGAAATAGATGCTTATCAGGTAACAAAAGCAGATGAGGTAGAAGTAGGTATTCGTATTGCTGCTGATGAAGAACCTAATTTCGAGTTTTATACATCTCGTTTAGGTGTAAGATATAGTGATATTATTCCTTTATACAAAGATAAAATTAGAGACAATCCTAAGTTTAAATTAAAAATGCTTCATTTCTTTATTAATACAGGTATCAAAGATACAGCGTATTATTGGAGTGAATTGAGCCGTTTTATGTATAAATATTGTGAACTCAAAAAAATGTGTCCAGAATTAGATACTGTAGATATCGGAGGTGGATTTCCGATTCAACTTTCGTTGAGTTTTGAGTACAATTATAAATACATGGTAGAGCAAATTATAGAGAATATTCAATGGATTTGCCAAAAAAACAACGTCCCTGTTCCTAATTTATTTACAGAGTTTGGTTCATTTACAGTAGGCGAAAGTGGTGCAGCAATTTATTCAATTGTAGGACGTAAGTTGCAGAATGATAAAGAGTTATGGTATATGATTGATGGATCATTTATTACACAACTGCCTGATGCTTGGGGAATTAACCAAAAATTTATTTTATTACCTATCAATAATTGGGATAAACCTTATCAAAAAATACATTTGGGAGGACTCACCTGTGATAGTTTAGATTATTATAGTACAGAGGCGAATATGTCAGAAGTTTTCTTGCCTATTGCAGAAAACGATGATGTACAATATTTAGGGTTTTTCCATACAGGGGCATACCAAGAATCTGTAGGAGGGTATGGTGGTATTCAACACTGTTTAGTGCCAGCACCCAAACATATTATTATTAATAGAGATAAAAAAGGGAATATTAGTACACAATTATTTGCTCCTGAACAAGATAGCGATTCTATGCTGAAATTGTTGGGGTATAAATAATATTTATTTATTAAGATAGTATTTTCGATTTCTCATGTATGAATTTGATTGCTTGCGAAAATGCAAGCAATCTTTTTGCATAATAAAGCGAAATTACTTGTAAAAAAATTGAATAATTATGAGAGGTTTATTATTATTGTATAATTTTCATTAAAAAAATATTTCAATGAAATCTGGAACTTATAAAGTCTTTGCAATAATCAGTACGGCTCTTTTTATACTTATATCGGCAAAAGTTGGCTATGATTTTTATAATTTAGATGAAATAATTGTAAAAGAAGTAGAAATTATAGAGGTTGGAAAAAAGAAAAGTTTGGCAAGTATTATTTTAAGATTGGCTATTTTTGCTGGAATTGCATTTTTTTCTGGATTTTTAGCAATATTACTAACCAATATTGCTAACTCTGGATCTAAATATGGAGATAATTTTAACGTTTATGATCCAACTTTAGACTCAGATAAAGACTTAGCAAACGAAATAAACAGCCTAAAAAATACCAAAAGTTCTTTAGGATTATCTGCATTGGGTGAAGTAAACAAAGTATTAAACTCTTATACAGGAGAAGAAAGATTAGAAAAAATTTTAGGTGTTATTTGTAAGAACTTAGATGCTTGCCAAGGAGCTATATATGCTCTTAGAAAAGAAGGAAGAAAGAATTTATATGTTTTTCAGACAGGATACGCTTATTATATCCCTGAAAGCCAAGTAATGCAATATGAATTGGGAGAAGGTTTAATAGGACAAGTAGGTAAAGATGGTAAATCGATGCTTCTAAAATCTATTCCAGAAGGGTATATGCAAGTAATATCGGGTTTGGGGCAAGCTTCACCAAAAAGTTTATTAATAGTACCCATTCTCTCTCAAAATGGAAATGAAGTAATAGGGATTTTTGAGGTAGCTTCTTTTGTAAGTTTTACAGAATTGCAAAAAAACTACGTACAAGAGGTTTCTACGTTATTATCAGAGCAAATTTCTGATAGTTTAATTGTGACAGTATAGAAATAGTTAGGTATTCATTTTAAAGCCCTGTTGGGAAGAGTTATGTTTGACTTATTTTCAAAACTTAAAATTGGTGCTAAAATCTCTGCCATTTTATTGGTGGTAGTTTTGGTATCAGTATTGACAGAAAGTTTCTTTGCTTATCAGCAAAGTAAGAATACCATTGAAGAAGATAAATTACAATCTCTGAATCGTATTGCAGATACAGAAGTAAAAAAACTTCAAACATTCATTAATGAGATTAATGCTGCTGTACAAATCGGGCAAGATTTAAAGCCCATTAAAGACTTCTTAAAAGGTAGTGCAAGTGGGGGGAGTACAAAAAGCAATGAAATTAAAAATGTTTTTGATGAAGATGAATTACAATTAGATTTGGATCCAATTCAAAAAGTTGAGACAAAAACAGATACAAAGCCTGATGACACAGCCAATAAACAAACGATACCCGAAAAACAAGGAACTGGACAAACAATAACTTTTGATGCAGAATTGGAAAATGCTGTTACTACCATCCAGTTTGCATATAAGTTAAACAATGTTTATATCGTTGATAAAGACAAAAAAGTTCGATATATTTCTCGAGAAACACCTGAACAAACAAGAGGAGAAGAATTTAAACTTCCAGCAGTTGATCCCTCTGTTTTGGTAAAAGGACGAGACACAGTTTACTTTAGTAAAGTTACATTACAACAATTAGGAAAAGAAAAGAAAATAGTATTTTTAGTAGCAGCCCCTATCCGTGATGAATTAGAAGGAACAGGTAAAGAAGTATTAGGACAACTCATTTATGAGGTAGATATGGCAAGAGTGGAACAACTGATTGCTGATAAAGCGGGTTTGGGTAGTACAGGGCAGGTATGGCTTTTACAAGATCAAGAAAAGCGTTTTGTTTATTTGAACTCTTTTACCAATAAAAAGCAAAAAATTTCTCCACTAGATAATGCAGGGAATAAAGATGATCCGAGTACTCCTAAAATTGTTTTGAGATCACTTAAAAAAGAACAAAAACATAATGAAGCCATTGATGAAAATGACTATCTAGCAGTATCTCGATTTGTGCCGGGTGTAGAATGGGGGATTATTGTTAAGAACGATAAAGCAGAAATATATGCCCCTGCCCAAGCCCTTTTAAATCGATTTTTGATAGCAGGAGTTTTTGTAATTATAGCATCTTTGATTATTGGTATTTTGTTCTCTCAACTTCTTACCAGACCTTTGGGGAATCTCCAAAAAACAATTGACTCTTTGGGTAGAGGTGAGCTTCCTCCTGTATTAACGTCCGAGTCGCAAGATGAGATAGGAGAAATGACTAACCGTATCAATAGTTTGGTAGAAAACTTAAATAAAACAGCAAACTTTGCTCAAAATATTGGTAACCAGCGTTTTGATACGGAATTTACACCTGTAAGTAAAAATGATATTCTTGGAAATGCTTTGATTAACGCCCGTGATAGTTTGGTAGCTTCTGCCGAAGCAAACAGCAAAGAGAACTGGGTTGTAAGCCGTCTGGCTGAAGTAGGTGACATTTTGCGTTCTACCAACCAGTTGAGTGAACTAGCTGACCAAGTATTGGCTTATGTAGTGAAAGAGTCAGGAGCAATTCAGGGAGCATTTTATGTAATGAAAAAGGACGAAGCAGGAACAGACTTTCTGGATATGATAGCGAGTTATGCTTATAACAAGAAAAAATATTTGAGTGCTAAATTCAAATTTTATAAAAATAAGTATGCAGAGGGTTTGGTAGGTCAAGCAGCTATAGAACAAGATATTATCCAAAGAACAGAAATTCCTGATGAATATGTAACAATATCCTCTGGATTATTGGGTGATAAAAAACCAAAATGCTTATTGATTACGCCACTCATTACCAACGACACAGAGGTGTATGGAGTCATTGAACTAGCTGCATTTGAAGAGTTTGGCGATAGAGAAGTAGCATTTATTAAGCGTATCAGTGAAATTACAGCCCGAACGATCTTCAACATTAACGTGAACGAAAACACTCGTAAACTCTTAGAGGAACAACAGAAACTTTCCCAAGAGTTGCAAGCAAACGAGGGTATTTTACGTAAAAATGCAGAAGAGCTAGAGAATAAAAACTTAGAAATCCAGAAAACCAACGAAGAGCTAGAAAGACAGTACCTCAATGTACAAAATGAGCAACGTAAAATTCAAGCCCTTTTGGAAAATGCATCTGAGGTAATTACAATTTATAACTCTGATGGTAAAATCCGATTCATTTCTCCATCTGTAACAAAAATCTTGGGTTATGAACCTGAAGAACTCATTGGAAAAACAGATATGGAACATATTGAAGGACAAGGAAAAGAGGTATTCCAAAAAATGTTTGAGGATTTGCTTCAGTTCCCTGATGAAAAAATGTCACCTATCCAGTTCTCTTATAAAACACAAGATGGAGATAGTATTTGGCTGGAAGCTACAGGTACCAACCTTTTGGATGA
>Ga0075157_10001371_pt1 | contig 15292 bp, 9 predicted proteins | sample JI81BgreenDNA_FD_70967 | JGI IMG/M metagenome (GOLD analysis project Ga0075157, IMG submission 70967) | Wastewater effluent complex algal communities from Wisconsin, to seasonally profile nutrient transformation and Carbon sequestration -... | ecosystem: Engineered > WWTP > Effluent > Algae...
GGTAGGGGTGATGACAAGTGCCGATGTGATTGGAGGCAACTTAGTCGTACGAGGACATTTATTTCCTTTCAATAATCCCAATCTTGTAGAACAAATTAAGGCGATGAAAAATCATCTTGGTATGAGTATTAATGCCATTGCCCAAGGAACTAGAGAATATATCGAAGGGAAAGAGGTTTTTAATATTAAAAGTTTACAGCCATTAGGAGCCAATATTCTTAAGTCGGCAAGAGCGACATGGAAGAATACTGCGGTTTTACAGGCAGAGGAAAAAGATAGTAATGACTTTTTTTTGGAAGATGATAACACAAATGACAATAATGACGATATTATAGATATAAATTCTGCTACTATTAAAGCAGAAGAAACCAGTATCGCTTCAGATTTTATTGAGGAAAGCACTACAATGGATGATATTTATCAAATTTATCAGGGTATCTGCAATAAGATGGACACTTATCTACAGTGTTCTGAAAATGAGTATGAAACTCTAAAAAACGCCAATTCATTACTAGAGACCCAAGTAAATATTCTTCGGGAGGAAGTTAAAACATTAAAACAAAAAGACAACGTAGCAATTCAAGCTCAAAGAATTGATGAAGAGCGTCAACTACAAGCTCAAGCACAACAGGAACTGATTGAGACGATTACCAACAATGTTAGCGATCGATTAATAAGAGCAATTAACCCTAGTGGACAACCTCCTCGAAAAACATCTCCATTAATTCAAGCATCTTCGGGAGGGAATAGAGAATTAGTGAGTCCTGTTCAAGAATTACTAATTGCTGCCGAAGCGAGATTAAAAACCCTTGAAGATTTGGGTGAAATTGGACCTCAGCGAATCCAAGCACAGGAAGAAGTAACAAGTCTTCGTCGCCGTGCGATGAGCGGATACTAAGTCAAGCAAACCCTTATCTATAAGAAAAAATGTCACAACAACAACTAACTTATGTTGAGCCAGATTTTGGTTCATATCGTAATTTACAAGCCTCTATAGAGGGCTATCGCTTAAAAGCAGAAGCCCAAAACATGAATGGTTTCTTGGTAAGACAAGATTTTATGCCTATTATTGGTGATTATCGCAGAAAGGAGACAGTCCTTTGGCAGTTAATCAAGAAAACCTATGCCAATGCTGCTACTATTAAGGAGGCAATGACCACCGCCCGTCCACAGGTGGAATTTACAGATCGATCTAATCTTTCTACTTCTGTATCTAATCCTGTGGGTGCATTAGACAAGGACTTGACGGACTTGGGGCAGGATGTAAAAGCTCTCGCTGGCAGAATTGATGTTGATCACTTTGGTCGTAGTCTCTATGAACAGCAAGGAAAGCCTTACATGGAGCAAGTAAATCAATACTCGGACGAATTGATTACTCAGTCATTACGCAAACTTGAATTTGCCTTAATTGATGGTAATGCCTCTGCTGGTAACGGTTACGAGTTCAATGGTTTCACTCGCCAGATGGCAAGTGGACATACCAGCCAAGCGACCAAGATAGGTTCTACCCCCGATTTAATCCATGATAAGTTGGATGAAATCGTTATGAGAGCCTCTACGGATGTCAACAAACTTCGCCGTATCACCCATATCTTTTGTAGCGGTCCTGGTTATCGCCAGCTGCAGAAGGAAATGAAGGAATTACAGCAATACCATAACGTTACTCAGATTAGACCTGGTGTTGAAGTTCCTGCTATTATTACCGCCTATGGCTTAATTCCTATTATCATCTCTCCTTTTATCCGTGATACTCTTGGCGACCCCCTCAACAATATACCCAATAAAGTAAACTATTGGTTGGTAGATATGTCGCTCATCGAGTGGCATGGTGTCGTCCCATTTGGGGGCGACAGAAGCCTTGAACCTCAAATCTTTGACATCAATAATACAATTAATGGTGAGCCCTTGCTAGAAAAGCGTTTCTGCTTGCAATATGGAACACTGTATTGTAAAAACCAAGGGGAAGGAATCTATAAGCTAGAAACTTCTGTAGATGATCAACTTTGGAATGTTTAATGTAATGATCGGTGTAGTTATGCACCGATTTGTTTTTTCTTTAGGAAGTGATAAATGATTACCGTTAGAATTTTAAAAGATAAGTGGATACCTGTCTTGGTTCATTTACCAGGTCAGCGTCCCATTAGAAAACCCTTGTTTAAAGATGTGGTTGAGTACACCGATGAAGTTGCGAAGGTACTGATCCAGAAGGGGTATGTTGAACCTGTAGAAGACATTGTCTCTGAGGTGATAGAACTACCATCTCCTGTGGTAACGACTCCGTTGTCGATCGAAACAGAAGCATTAGTAGAAGCAAATTCTTCTAAATCAGAGGTAGTAATTGAGGAATCTGAAGTACTGGAAGTAGAAGATACTAAGAGTACTGAACTGCAAATCATTGATTATCTTCAGTCCACAAGTATTGAGTTGATCGATGCACAAATTAAGGGTATCGGAGTTGCTACAGCGAAAAAACTAAAGGCGATCGAACCGATGACTTGGGAAGAGATAGGAAAAGTATTGAATGAAAAACAAATTGAATCTTTATCTGATTTTTTGAAAATTTAAGGTGATTTTTCCTGTTTTGTGATATATTGAAAATGTAAAATTAAATAATTTTCGTTCCGCCCAGAGCAAAACTCAGGAACAACCTACACTATTCTTGAGTATTTATTATGACGGTTGAAAGTATCAGAGTATTTGGTGCTCCAGATGGAGCAGCAGGGGTGCAAGTTAGAGAATCTATTGGTTCCCTCCCTCCTGCCCCTGTCTTGTACGGCACATCCGCTTTCGTCGGGAGTATTTTAAAAAGAGGTCCCATGGGCATTCCCTTCCCTCTTCGTGATCGAGCTGCCTATGATCGTGTTTTTGGAAAACCTGGTGATCCTTATTGGCATTTGTATGACAATCCGAATGAAAGTAGCGTTCCCGATGCTATTGACGGGTTCTTTGCCAATAGCCGAAATACATCTTCTCTTTGGTTGATCAGAAATGAATTAGAAGGTGCAAGAAAAGCCTCTAAAGTTTTTTATTCTCGCAGTAATGAATCCTTGCCTGTTTTAAAAGTAACTGCGTCTAATGAAGGTAAATGGGGCGGAGCCAAAAAAGCAATAATGTCCGCAAATATTATTTCTATTACCCGCAATACTTTTGTCGTCAGAATGGGTAATATTTCTGCAAACGAGTTAGTGGGTGGAACAGTTGAGTTTAAAACATTGTCTGGCTCTAAGGGGACTTATAACATTAAGGCAAACACCAAAAGCAATGCTAATCAGCTAGTAACTTGTGCTATAGAAACTGGTGTTGACATTCAAGGACTGGGGGTTGATAGCAATGAAGCTATTACTGGCAGCGTTAGCTATGAACCTTGGGCTCCTTTACTAGGAACTTTTAGTTACTCGCCGAAAAGAACATTAACTGGAACTATTAATCTTAGTTACAACGAAAATAGTGAGTTTTTACTTGGTCAAGACTTGAATGGTCGCTCCGTAGTCGTTAAGGGTATTGGTACAAGTTTCGCCGATCCTGTTATTGGTTTAAAAGTAGGGGATAGAGTTTATATCGGTAACGAGATGCGTACTGTTGTCTATGTCTGGGATAATAACCTTGTCTCGATCGACACTGCTTTTCAATACGCTACTGGTTCTGGACTGATTCTTGAAGCCGATAACTATGAGATTGTTGTAGATTCTCCTATTACCACTGGTCCTTTGGAACAGATTAATCAAGGAACCCCGAATGTTGCATGGAATTTAGGGGTAGCGGACGATCGAATTATCACCCTAAAATTTAACGATGTCCCGAATAGTAGAGACATATTAATTACAGCAAAGATTGTTGGGCAAAAAATCTTTATTGTAAAAGACCCAGAAGCTGAATTAAATCGGACGGATATTATTATTTACCCTCTCCCCGATGTTAGCTTTACAAATCAACCTCTTACCTATCTAAATTACTGGATTGAAGAAGGTGCTGATGATACCGCTTTTGGAACCGAACTAGCCATTTTGGATGATGCCTTATTAGACCCTCGTTCTAGTGGTAAAACAGTATTAGTTGCTGAAGTGATTGCTGATGGAATAAACCCAGAAAAAGCTAGATTGTTGGAGCCCTTTAGTGGTACTTTGCTTGACTCTCCTCTTGTCAAATTTTCTAGTCGTGCATTATTCCGATTTGATCCTCCTGTTAATAATGGAGTCAGTGTTGTCTTTGGAAACGGCTCTCAGTTTCCCGATACTCATTTCAGCGTAGAGGTCTATTTTGAAGGAACTAAGGTTTTTAATGCCCCTGATGTTAGTTTGAATCCAAATGATCCGTTCTATCTTGAACAATCTGTAAATCAGTCTAATATTGCTTATCGAGACGATGGTATTGTTGAATATACATGGATTTATCTTGAAAGTTTATTAGTCGGTGACTATAAAACTAATAAAGATAGCGACATGCGTCCTGCCAATGCTAGAGGGAAAATTGTTGCTTTTAACAATAATAAAAATACTTTCTATTATTTTGGCGCAAGCGATAAAGACTATAAAGGAGGCAGTGTTCAGCTATATTTAGACCCTTATAAGGATCCTCGTCGTTTTGTTAGAGCAAAGGGTGACATCGTTAAAAGTCAGATTCTTGAAAATGCTACAGCGATTGATTTCAGCTTGAATAAAGCTATCTCTGTAACGGTAACAGGAGCCAATGTTACAGCTACGGTGGGAGTCGATCTTCGTCAGTACTATGAAGAAGGTGATTATTTCTATGATTCTCGAAATGGTGAATTAAGAGAAGTTGTTCGAGTCTCCTCTAGTTTAGTCGAATTAGCTTCTGCTCCCACTGGAGGTAATGGTACTAACTTACCTATTTACTTATTGGGCAAGTTTACCCTAGAACCTGAGAGATACAATGAAATTAAACTTCGTTATGATAACGATGCCGAATGGGACAAAACCTTCTTCATGAGTTATTTTACTGACTTAGAGGATGGTTATGACGGAGACAGCGTCAATGTTACTCCTTCTCAATACACTCGCTATTTTGATATCGAACGGAATTATCTCGAAAAAGCAGCATTAGGTAAAAATCAAGGAATGATTCGTATTGCTACTCCTGGTGTAAATGATCTTGAAGTGCAGTTGGCTGGAGTTGCCTATGCCGCCAGAAAAGCCTATGAGTACAGAGCTGAAATTCCGACTCGTATCGTTGATGCTATTAGTGCAGAGCGTTATGTGTTGTCGGAATTAGGACGGAGTGATTTCTTGACGGTGGCTTATCCTTCTTACGCTACAGTTAGCGACCCTAGAACTGGAGCAGATCGTTTTGTACCCCTTTCAGGAGATATTATGGGGTATGAATCTCTCAAAGCCTCTGGGATGAAAGGTTATCAGAATATTGCGGCTGGTTTTAGCGTGCCTTTACGTCGGGTTAAAAATCTTCCTGTTTATCTTGATCCGTTTAACGACGAGCCTATTTTGAATCAAGTAGGTATTCAGCCCATTACTCGCAAAAGTGGGCAGGTATTGATCTTTGGAGCCAACTCTCCATCGGAAAGTGCTATTTATAAGCAGACCCACATTCGTCGCAACCAATCTCAGTATATTCGCATCTTTGCTGAATCAGCTAAGCTCTATAGTCTATTGTTCAGAGTTTATACCCCAGGTTGGGAAGAAGAAATTATGTTTTATCTTCGCAGTTTCTTCGAGGCAGAGCGGAATAAGGGAGCAATCTCTCAGACAGTTGCCTTCAGTAGTGCGGTAAGAATTGAGCGTACTGCAGGGGAAAGCCTAGGCAATGGCGGTAATGATGTCTATCTTTCTTTAGTTGACGGAAAGGTTTATATCAACATTAGCTATATTCCTTCCAATATGGTCGATCGCATCATTATTACCATGAACCCCGAAAACGTTATTTCCAGAGTTGCCTAACCAGTTCTAAGCGATGGGTAAAACCTATCGCTACTTTCCATATTAACTAGAGAGAAATAAAAATGAGAAAAGCAGTACTAAATCCCAACGCATTAACCCTCGCCAAACAAGATTTTCAAGTAGAAGGGTTTACATTTTCTAACCGTATTATTCAACGGGATGCGATTTCCTTAGAGGTAGGACAGATTGATCGACCTGACAAAACCGTGTTAACCAATGGACGTACCGAGCCAGGTGAATTCAATATTACCTTAGATGCCGCCGATGATATTGTCCGCCAAGGCTACTATGATTGGTGGAGAATGTCTGTTGATGCTCACACTGGTCTTCAGGGTAGAGGTAGAGGTAGTATTAATCAGGCAGATCGTGATAACGAGGCTGGAGCTGATCGCTATGGTGATTTACCTAACGTCAATAATTTTAATATTACTGGTGATATACCTAGCAATACAACAGGCGCTGGTAGAGCGGGGATTGATGGTGGATACAAACGTAAAGCTCTAATTACTATGTATCGTCTTTTCCTTCCTAATAGTGGCACGATCGGCTCCCAAACACCAAACTTCGGAGACGATCAACCTCTTCGTATTCTCGTGTATGGGGCTTGGTGTAAGTCACTTGAGTTCCCTGAGTATGACATGGAGTCAGATGACGCAGCCACTATACAGTGTACCATTTCCTATGATGATGTGGTGATGCTATTAAGATAATTTTTATAAACTGTTAGCAGACTATAAAAATTATACCCCATAATAGTAAAACCTGCGAACAGTTTGTTAGCAGATTTTGCTATTATGGGGTATCGTTGTGAGATTAACTATGGTAAAAAGCAATATTTATGATATGCTCCCGTACTATGTCCAGTTAGAGGATCGTAAGAGGGGAGAATTAGTAAAGCATCTGTGCGAGCAAGGAGTGCAACCACAGGTTGAAGCGATGAAACAAGCGATCGGGTCTAGGGATGTTGCATTCCGCCCTGACTTAATAACCTCCAATGATTTTATTGAATGGGTAGGAGGGGTGTTCGGGTTAATCACCTATGGTAGGCATTGGGTGGGTACGGGGATTAACCCTCTTTGGAATCCTAATCGAGTAAGAGCATTGGTGCAAGAAATTTACCAATATTGGGAGATTAAAGGGAGTACTGGTTCATTCGCTTTGGGTTTTGATTTGTGGCTAAGAGAAGATTATCAGAACCTAAAGATAGGAATCAAAGAAGAGATACCGATTAGCTCTACGATCGAGCGAGATGTAAATAATTTGCGTTTGTGGGATTATTACACTCCTTTTGGCACTAATTTTTTAAAACCATTGGCGGTTAATAAAGTACTAGGGGTAGGGGATTTGTATGAGTTGCGACAGGATTATCTTGGGAAGGAAGTGGTAACGATCGAAAGGCGAAGTTGGAGAAAAAAGAGAAGAGAAATAGAAGATATTTTGTTAAATACTTTTTCGGTAGAAAGTAACTTTCAGGTTACTGGATTTAGAATTAGGGAAAACTTAAACTTAGAGACACAAAGATATATAGAGTTTGAGGAGTTCTTTCAAGAAGAAGAAGTCAATCAACCAATAATAAGTAGAAAACAAAGAAGCCATCTCTGGGAAAACAATATTATTCGTAAAATTAATTTATACAGAGATATTGGAAAAGATATTTCGGAACAATGGAATATTTTGTTTCAGCAAATAAAGGAACTGTCTATTGAAGGAACAAATTTAACAAAAAGCCCTTATCATTATGTAATTTGTACGACGAGAGGAGAGATAACAGTAAATCTTAGTCGAACCATTTTAACGGGACGCATAACGGACGATTATGTCAGTATTAGACCATTTTTATTGGGAGATAACTTTACGCTTATACTCGGCTTTGAAGAGAAAAGAAGATACTTACAACCCGTCAATTACTATTGGCAAGGAACTGAAATTAATTACGCAAGGTTAGAAGGGGAAGTGTCGAGAAATGAATACTCTCTAAATAGTAATAAGCTAGTTTTAGAATTTGCTTATCATTCAAGTACAAAAGAAGAAATTCGATCATTGTCTTTATTAGCAGAAGGCAGATTTGAAGAGATAGAAGATGTTACTTTTTCAATTCCTCTTTTAACTGAAATCTCTCAAAATATTAATTTTCAATTTATTTTATCGCTAAAACTTGAACCCAGTTCATGGGTTCAAGCGCCAGTCATGACAACGGTTTCGATCGCACTGGAAAATCCAGAAGTATGGGAAGACGAATATGTCCCTTTAAATTTTACTTTCACTCGGAATAGAACTAACGAGAATTTAGTCTTCTTTTTTGCTATAAGTGGTACAGGCATAGTTGATGTTGACTATGAAGTTGAGACGGCATTAATACAACAAAGCGGAATGTTGAGAGGCAATATGACATTTCCCCAAGGAGTTGACACTATTAGATTAGATATTTTTCCATTATTGAATGAATTAGATGAGGAAGATAAAACAGTCATTGTGAGATTGCTACTCCCACAGGACAATACATACGACGTTTCTATTCCTGACTCTTCAACTGGTTATATTTTAAATCGAGATTCAGGAGGGTCGGGTAGCGGAGTTCCTTCTGATCCAGAACCTGATACTATACCTGTCGCTTTATTACTTAAAGCAGAAAACAATGAAGTGTGGGAGGATGAAAATGTCCCCCTGATTTTCACCTTTGAAAGAAGTAACAATACTACGGGTGGTGTTAGATTTTTCTTCTCGATAAGAGGGACGGCTGTACTCGAAACTGATTATATGACGAATGATGTTAGTTTAGCAGAGGAGAATGGAATCATAAACGGAAGTATGATATTGGGCGTAGGTGTCGAGTTAGTGAGACTGCGTATCTTTCCTATATTAAACGAAGCGGACACTGACAATAAGACTGTAATGGTAACATTATTAAGACCAAGTGACAATACTTATACTGTTGTTACGCCGAACCCTCTAACAGGAAATATATTAAGCAGAGAATCGGGCGGGTCTGGAAGCGTTTGGATTAATGACCCGCCAACTGTTCTAACAGTATTATCTATTAGCTTGGAAAACAGCGAGGTATGGGAGGATGGAGATATTCCTCTAGTCTTTATCTTTAATCGAGATAATACCGCCAGTGAGTTATCTTTCTTTTTCCTGATCACAGGGACGGCTACCTTAAACGTTGATTACACTACAACTGATCCTTTGTTAATTGAAGAAGATAATACCCTAAAAGGAAACATGGTATTTCCTTTCGGTGTTGATACTATTAGGTTAAATGTTTTCCCATTATTCAATGAATCAGATGCAGAAGATAAGACAGTAGGAATAACCTTGCTATTCGACGATTACAATACTTATGATATTGATATTTATGATACGGTTTTTGGTTATATCCTCAATAGGAGCGAAGGAGGTTCGTAATGGACTTTTCCAATGAAGTTACATTAATCACAACAACTAGAGACCGACCTTATTTTCTTTTAAACTGTGCAAAATCTATCGCAAATCAAGTAACCCCTCCTGCGGAATGGTTGGTGTATATAGATGATGATTTTTATAACTATAAAAATGTTGTCGAACAAATTGAGAGTATAGTTCCGTATGTTAATGTTTTTAGCAAAGACAAGAAAATAGGGAGAGTATCTTCTTTACAATATGCTCATAGTAAAGTAAAGACTAAATATGTGGGGTGGGTAGATGATGACGATTGGCTAGATCGGGAATGTTTGGCAATGTGTGCAAATTACCCTTATTCTGATTTTATTTATACTGATTTTTTTGAAGTACGATTTAATAGCGTCAAAATTGGAGAAAGAAATAAAATCACCTTTAGCCACAAAAAAATGCTGACAGACAATATTGTTTTTCACTTTCGTCTATTCACTCAAGCATTGTTTGAATCTTGCGGAGGACTAGACTTGTCTTACAGTACGACCATGGACTACGAGTTAACCCTTAGACTCTTGGCTAATATCACTCCGCAAAAAATCAATGTTCCTCTTTACTATTATCGTATTCACAAGAGGCGTATTAGTGCAAGATACCATGAGCAACAAAAAATAAATTTTGTTCGTGCAGTTAATAAAAATAGGAGAATTTATGACAAGTATTTATCTGAATAAGTTTAAGGATTTAGGGGTCGTGTTTGTGCCTCCCCTTTCACCACTAGATGTACGAGTCCCTACAGCTGAGGAATTAAGTCTTGAGGGACAGATTCGAGCTTTATCTTTAAGCAAACCACGGCATCCTTGGGATATTTCTCCTCAGTTTACTTATGATTCTAGTCGTCAATCTATGAATCTCAAAGTAATTTATAAGAGTTTTTATAACCAAGCTCTCTTGATAATAAACCAAGATTTTCGCTTAAAAGAATTGCTTCTGACAGAAAAAGAATTAAAGGAATCATTATACCTTGCATCTTTTTTGGTTGAAGAAGGGGTTATTCATGATCAGGCATTAGGTAATGTTATTTTTCAATACGAAGATAATGGTATCGTGAACAATTCCCCTGCTAAAGAAAATACCCGTAGATTAAGAGAAAAGTTGGGACTATTAATGGTTCGGAAAGAACAAACTATTAATAATTTTCCCAATGCTTTACTTACCGACGGATATTATTCTATAAATGTACCGATTTCTGTTGGTGCGCTCGGCTATAATGTGGGCACAAATTTCATTTTTTATCCATTAGGGGAATGGGTTAGAGGAGTCGATTACAGACTACCATTGGAAATGCAAAGTATTAATACTTGGCTTTTAACTAACTTTGTCCGTTATCAAGATTCTACTTTGTATGGTTATCGTTGGTTGCCTGAATGGGAAAGTAATTATTTTTCTCTTAGTGTTAATAGTCATAATCAGTGGCGAACAGGAAGCTCTACCAAGGAGTTTGCTTATCAATTAATGTCAGGAGAGATGTTTGGCAACGATCGATATCCGATGTTGATTGTGCGAAACTTAAACGTAGGAAGTACTCCGTCAGGTTATCGACATCCTGGGGTACCCTTAATTTCTCCAAATAATAGTTTCGCCATAGCGAATGATCAACGGATAAGTTTCACGGGAGAGGAAAGAGTTCATCAGTATGCCACCCAACGATTGGTGGCTCAGAATGATAATGGGGTAACAGTCGTAACGGCAACATTAAATACGAATAGCCCCAATGGTACTTATTTTTCTCCAAATCCCCTTGATCATAAAATTTATTCTTTAGATGGTAAAGAACAATCAAAATTTGGTCGTTTTGTGGGATTGGGATCACAAAATAGTTTGTCTTGGATTGGAGGCAATCGTTGCACGATCAATCCTTTTGATGAAGTTATTTTTGTACCAGGTATTGTCTATCCGCCGAATTCAGGTTTTGATTATCCTTTGGAAAAAGTAATAGAAGTTCGTGCCAATGATTATGTCATCGATAATAATGACATTCTTGACGGTACGATCGCAGATTTAACAGCTTATAGAGAGCCGAAAACGACATTAGCACCCTTTATAGTGGTTTATGGGATAGAAAGGAATGCCCTTCATTATATCCTCAAGAAAGTAACCGTAGTATCTGATGACAATGGTTTACTAGAAATACCGATCGGAGAAAAGGGCTGTTTTGCTTTTATCAAAAATAGGGAAGGTCGCCTTGATGTGCCGATTGTGACAGGGTTAACCAAAAATACTTCTTATGATTGTCTTGTCTATTACCCTCCTCGCAATGATGAATTATGGCAATTTATTTATCAGACAGTACCTTATCAAGGGAAAAAGTTTAATCCTAGTGATTTGCTAGGAAAAACTATTACGATCGAGGAAAACCCAATTTTATTTGTTCATAGTCAAGGCGGAGCAAATAGTGTTTCCACCAGTGATCGCCTATTAAGGTACAAACCAATTTCTTTTTATCTTCCTCACTTAAATAAAGCAGACTTTAGTCGCCTTGATGCTCCCGTTGTATTCTTTGGAGAGGGACAAGATATACTGATAAATCTTCGAGAGAAAAATATTGATGCGGGGAAAGATAGTATTTTGCCGAAGAGGGGAATGAATATTAGATTAGAAGAAGATGAAGAGGTGTTTTATCCTTTTTCTATTAGTGGGAAAATGGTAGAAGATGAATCAGGTTTTCCTGTAGGTTATTTGTCTCCAGTCCCTGCCAGTGACTATTCTTATCAGTACTGCTTGTTCTGCTCTATTCGCATTGACAATCAATTAGCCTTAATGGTTTCGACTACAATTATTAATAAACAATCGGAAATTTTTCTTGATTCTGCTATGGGTACTGCGATCGATATTTTTGAAGTGGGAGTATAAAATGGAAACTTTGTATATTGCGATTGATGGGAAAAAATTTCAATCCAGAAAAGAATGCGTGAACTACGAAATTAATATGGGACATAGGACAAAATGCGATATTTGTAACGGGAGTGGAAGCAACCCAGAGTAATCTGCGAAATAAGGGAAAGAATGCTTTATACACTAGGAGTATTAACAAAATGATGAACAAGGACATTTACCCAGAGGGGTACGAGGGATTAAATATTACAGACCCTCTCTCCGAATTAACGAGATTATCACAACGGGTGACGGATACTGCTATCCAGATTACTAAACATAGACAGAAGAAATATCAAGGGGGCGTTCATAACCAGATGAGCTTAATTCCTTTTGATCGAGGGATATTGGCGGATATGTTAACTCAAACGAATAATTATCGTAGAGAAATGGACGATCCTTTGCACCTACAAAACCTGAGTACGACAAATAAGGATAAGACTTATTTGTTCGCCCACTCTCCCAAAAATTTAGAAAGAATTTCTAAGTTTTATCCTTTGGTTGAAAGTTTATATCCTCTGAATCAAACTTTAGTGGAGGCTAGGCAAGGTGTGGGGGCGGCAAATGGGAAGAATAAGGTTTGGCTTTGGGGGGGGTCTTTTTCCCTCAATCCTTTATCCGTTATTGAAACTTTTGATTTTCTTCAGGAGAGGAGCGATCGACTTGGGGTGAGCCTTAGTTTTTCTACCTATAACGGTGGTGGTGCTAGATATCGACAAACGGGATTCTTCTTCTCTGGCTACAACGCCCCTGAATATCGGGATACTTACGGTCGTAATATTGATAAAATTACTTTCTTAGGCAATACGATTGCACCGTTGGGTACTAATTTTTCTAAAGGAAGAAAACAAAAACCGATACTTCCCCAGAATGAATCTTCCACTTGGATGTTTGGAGAGAAAGAAAGTTCCATTGAACGATTTGATTTCTTGGGAGAAACCGCTACGGTAGAAGGCAATACCTTTGCAGGCAAAGGCTTTGGAATATTGTCAGGAGATGGTAACTTTTATTTAACAGGCGGATTTGCGGATAAATATAAACAGGGCTTGAAAAGCATTTCCCGTTATTCTATTTTAGAAGGGACAATCGCCCCTGTGTCCCTAGAACTCTCCCTGCCCAATAATGAGCCGATGACTACTTCTTTTGCAGACAAGGGGTATTTGATGGGGGGATGGGGTAACGGCAGGATGTTAAAGTCTATTACTCGCTTTGATTATTTTTCTCAATCTTTATTCTCTGTAGGAGTGGATTTGGAAGAAAATAGTATAGGAGGAGTCGGAGCAACCAATGTATAGCAAAATTCATAAAATAGAGTCTTCGTTTGATCGTCTTTCTGAAATGTTGACAAGTCTCAAGGTTTTGTCTCTGAAAGAATCTGAGTTAGAAAGAATAAACGGAGCTTTTATCGTAATTAATCAATTGACTCGACTGGAAAATCTTAATACAAATAGTGGGGAACAAATCTATAAAAATCAAATTTTTCTATATCGCTATCTGTTGGAGGTGGGACATCGACGTATCCCTTATTACCGACAAGAAGGAGTGCGGGTAAGAGTTGTAGATGGTATCGCCCTTTTACCCGAATATGATTTAGACGGTGATCGTCCTTATGTAGATTACGAAAATACGGTAGTAGGAGGTTTCCCTAATACTATTTTCCCCGATGGCAATAGTGGTAATACCGTAAAAAGGATGGAGCTATATAGCGATTCTTTTAGGGGAACAAGGGGCTACTGGATTGGAGGGAACATTAAGATCAAAGAAACAAGAACGATACAGAAACTAAACTATCTCTCGGAATCATTAATACCCATCGGAGAACAATTAGATCAATTGCTAACAGATCAAGCCTACACAGGAGAAACATCCCGTTGCTGGATATTTGGAGGCTGGAATGGTACTCCCAATACTCGTATTAATCAAATTGAAACATTAGAATATCTTACGGAAAGTGCTATTATTCTGGATTTCAGCCTAAGCGCACCTCGATCTATGTCCACGGGAAGCAGTACCCCTTTTGCTAGCTATATTTTTGGAGGGATAACCCAAGTCAAAGAGAATGCCGCTACAGACGCTCCCTTTTCTACTCACATAGATAAGTTTGATCATTTGTCCTATACCTCCAAAAAGTTGGGGGCGGAGCTTAATGTTTTTCGTAGTACGGAAAATAATGCAAAGGGTGATCGTCGTTCTTGTTGGTTGGTGGGAGGGTTGAGTAGTCGATGGTTGCCTTCCTCTACTATGGAAGAATTTTCTTTTATCTCTGAAAGCTCTATTTTGAAAGGATTGATTGTTGAAGATAACTTTTTTGGGTTTTCTAGTATCGGTACGGCTTCCCATATTTATTTTATTGGTGGGGGCATACAGAATAATTACTATGGAGGATTGAATAAAATCTCTCGATTTAATCTCCTTGATGAATCATTTACTCCCCTTGGCATTAACCTTTTTAATTCCCGTAGCCGTTGTGCCAGTGTTAATTCTTCGAGTACGGGTTATATTAACGGAGGTTATGGTAGTGGCAATTTTTCTCAAGGCGATATGTTTTTCCCGACTAACGTCATCGAAAAATTGTCGAGCTTGGATTTGGGAGAATACTTGGCTATACTAGGGGTGCAATCCAGTCTGCAAGTTAATCACGCTGGGATATCTGACTACGGAGAAAATTTTTCCTTATGAGCTTTAATCCACGAGTTTGTTGTTTACAATAGAGTAAAATTAAGAGGCTATTTTAACGATACCTGATCCAGAAAGTTTTTCTGAAGATGTAAAGCAGTTAATATTGTTGGTTGATCCTAGATTTTATCTTGATTATAAAATATATAGAGGTGCATAAATGGAGAAAGTTACTCAGTCTGAGGTTATTGGTGCGATCGATGTTTTGCAAGATTATCGTAGTTTCCTTAAACACGTCAGCCCTGAATTAATAGAAAAGAAAATAACAAATCTATCCATTAATTCTAGTTATAAGACCTATCTCAACATTTTAGGACAGACCCATTGGTTTAATTCCCTACGAGTATGTGAACAAATTATTTTTCGCAATACCGAGTTATTGGAAACTCAGTACGAAGAAG
>Ga0075157_10001372_pt1 | contig 15288 bp, 15 predicted proteins | sample JI81BgreenDNA_FD_70967 | JGI IMG/M metagenome (GOLD analysis project Ga0075157, IMG submission 70967) | Wastewater effluent complex algal communities from Wisconsin, to seasonally profile nutrient transformation and Carbon sequestration -... | ecosystem: Engineered > WWTP > Effluent > Algae...
CACCAGCACCAGCACCAGCACCAGCACCAGCACCAGCACCAGCACCAGCACCAGCACCAGCACCAGCACCAGCACCAGCACCAGCACCAGCACGCCCCGCAAATAAACTAAACGGTTCGGTTTGATTGCTGCGCTGCGGCATAAACTAAACGGTTTGGTTTACTTGCTGCGTCGCAGCATTTTCCGCATTGCAGCATAAACTAAACGGTTCGGTTCACTTGCTGCGGTGCGGCGTGGTGCATGTGACTGATCTGCAACATATAACCCGAGTTATAGATGCACATGCAGCATTTCGCTGCGATGGAGAATTTTGGGTCCTCCCAAGGAAAAACCATCGCGGGTAACGCGCGACCTCGAAAGATTTCTAGATGCAAAAAATTGCATGTGTTACACTGTAACGTTTAGGACGACTTGCCTTGTTAGCATGTGTTGGCTAAATATGGGGCATGGCAACCGTGGACAACAATCACGTTCTGTTTTTAAGCGGCCCGCAAGCGGCTGTTTTTGTTGGTGTTTCCTATCGGGGACTCCAACAATTACTCATGGAAGATGATCCCCCGCCCCGCACCGAGGATAAGAAATACCGCACCGATCAGTTGGGCGAATGGGTCAGGCGGCGCGCGGTAAAAAAGCATCTTGGCAGTCGGAGAAACGCGCCGATTGACCCTGACGATGTGAATTCCGAAATCGTCCAGCTAAACCCCGTGCAGGAACGTGCCCGGAAAGACAAGGAACTAGCCGACAAAGCCGCGCTTGAAAACGCGGTCAGGCGCGGGGAATTGATCGAGGCCGATCAGGTTGGTCGGAAGTGGGTCGAAATGCTGACACGGGTCAAGTCGCGCCTGTTGCGCATCCCCTTCGCCGCCGCGCCGCTGTTGTTCGGGGTCGATGATCAGGTGAAAGTGCAGATCATCCTTGACGATCAGATCAGGGATGCCCTGTCGGAATTGGCCGATGGACATTGACGATCTAGCCCGGAAGGCGCTGGCATGTCTTGCCCCGCCCCCGAAGTATACCGTGTCGCAATGGGCCGATAACCGGCGCAAACTGTCTAGCGAGGCGTCGGCGATCCCCGGTCAATGGAACACCGCGCTTGTCGAACACATGCGCGAACCGATGGATTGTGTCAGCGACCCCCGCGTGCGGCGTGTGGTCATCATGGCCGGGGCGCAGATCGCGAAATCCGAAGTGCTTTTGAACATCATCGGGTATCTGATCGACTACGATCCTAGCCCGATTATGATGGTGCAGCCGACTCTTGAAATGGCCGAAGCGTTTTCGAAAGACCGGATCGCCCCGATGTTGCGCGATACGCCGGTTTTGGCGGAAAAAATCGGTGAAAATTCGCGCGATTCCAATTCCACGATCCGGCAGAAGATGTTTCCGGGCGGTCATTTGACGCTTGTCGGCGCAAATTCACCGTCATCCCTCGCATCGCGCCCGATCCGGGCGGTGCTTTTTGACGAAGTTGACCGATTTCCCGTGTCTGCGGGCGAAGAAGGCGATCCGATCAGCCTTGCGATTAAGCGAACCGCGACGTTTTGGAACCGGATCGTCGTCATGGTGTCCACACCGACGAATAAAGGCGCGTCGAGGATCGAAGCGGCATACGAGGAAGGCGACAAGCGGCAGCGCATGTGCATTTGCCCGGATTGCGGCGAAGCGCAGGCATTGGTTTGGGCAAACGTGCGCTGGACCGACCGAAAACCGGACACAGCCCGGTACATGTGCGCCGAATGCGGATCGCTGTGGACCGATGCGCAGCGAATTCAAGCCGTTCGGCGCGGATTTTGGAAGGCGACCGAGGAATTTACCGGGATCGCGTCGTTTCACGTCCCCGGCTTGCTTTCCCCGTTCGCCACAATGGCCGACGGCGTGCGGGAATTCTTGGAAGCGCAGGGCGATCCGGCCCGCCTGCGGGTCTGGACAAACACCTACCTTGGCGAAACGTGGGAGGAAGAAGGGCAGCGCCTTGATGGGCATTCGCTGGCAGCCCGCGCCGAAGAATTCGAAACCCGCGTACCGGAAGGCGTAACCCTTCTGACCGCTGGCGCTGACGTGCAGGATGACCGGATCGAGGTCGAGGTTGTCGGGTGGGGCGACGACAATGAATCGTGGTCGGTCGATTACCGCGTGCTGTACGGCGATCCGACCGCCCCCGGCATCTGGTCGGAATTGGATGCCCTGCGGCGGCAGGTGTGGGTACACCCGATTTTCGGCGAAATCACGCTGCGGGCGATGTGCATCGACACGGGCGGGCACTATACCAACGAGACGTACAACTACGTGCGGGGCGCGGATCGGGTTTACGGGATCAAGGGTGTTCCCGGCGAGGGTAAGCCGCTGGTAGGTCGCCACTCGATCAACAATTACGGGAAAATCCCGCTGTTTCCGGTCGGTGTCCACACCGCGAAGGAATTGGTTTTTGCCCGGTTGCGCAGTAAAGTCGGCGAGGCGGGATATTGCCATTTCCCTGCCGGTCGATCCCTGCAATATTTCGAAGGTCTGACCGCTGAAAAACTGGTCACCCGGTATCATAAGGGCTTCAAACGGCAAGAATTCGTCAAGACACGGGCACGAAATGAACCCCTCGATTGCCGCGTCTATGCGACCGCAGCCCTTGAATTGCTACAGGTTGACTTGCGCGGGCAGCGCATGGCACAAGAGGCGCAGATACGTCGCCTAGAGGCCGAACGCGAAGCGGCTGCGGCAAAGGCCAAGCAAAACGTGGCGCGAAAGCCCGGATTCGTGAACGGATGGCGCAACTATGACTGACCTTTTCGATCCCGCATCGGCACCCGCGACCGAACCGGCTGGTTTCGTCGCTGGCGATCTGGTCATGTGGCGGCGGGTCGATGACCTGACCGTGCAATACGCCGACGGCGGGCATTCCCTGACCTACGCGATCCGACCGGCAGCCGGTGGCGCGACTGTGGTCAACGCGGCGGCGACGGTTGTCAGTGGGGAATGGCGGGTCAGTCTGACCGCAGCACAAACCGAGTCGATGGCACCGGGGCGCTGGTACTGGTCCGCGTACATCACGCGGGTCAGCGACGGTGCGCGCGTGCAGGTTGATGACGGGGAATTTCTTGTCGAGGCGAACCGGGTCGTTAATCCGAGCGATACCAGATCGCACGCGCGGAAGGTGCTGGACGCAATCGAGGCGTCGATTGAAGGGCGCGCGGGTGATACCGTGCAGTCGTACACAATCGGCGGTCGGCAGATCAACAAGATGGGTGCCGACGAATTGATCAAATGGCGGAATTACTATCGGGCAGAGGTTGCCGCCGAAGATGACGCGGCGCGGCTTCAAAACGGGCTGCCTGCGCAAAACACCATCCGAGTGAGGTTTACAAGCTGATGGGCATCCTCGATTTCCTTCGCCGCAGCGCCGCGCCGCAACCGCGCCGGGAACCGGTTTTCATCCGCAGCTATTCCGGCGCATCCAGCGCCGCCCGGTACAGCGATTTCGGCACATCCTACCTGTCGGCGGATGCGGAGTTGGAAACCGCCCTGCCGAAGCTGCGCGCCCGGTCGCGCAATCTGGAACGCAACAACCCGCACGCGCGCCGGTTCATGGCGTTGATGCAGGATAACGTGGTCGGCGCGACCGGGTTTCAGCTTCGCGTTTCGGCGAAGCGCACCGACGGACCGAACGCGCAACCCGACAACTACGGGAACGACCTGATCGCGGCGCGGTGGGCGAAGTGGTGCAAAAGCGCGACCGCCGACGGCATGATGACCTTCCGCGAAGCGTCCCGCATGGCGGTCAGGACGTGGGCGCGCGACGGCGAGGTTTTGGTGCATTTCCGCATGGGGCGGGAATTCCCCGACGGGATCGCATTGCGGTTTTACGAGGCGGATCACCTTGACGAAACGCTGAATCGGGCGTTTCCGGGCACCGGCAACCGCATCCGCATGGGCGTCGAAATCGACGCCGACGAAAAGCCCATCGCTTACCACATTCTGACGACCCATCCGGGCGAAACCGTGTGGTCAACCAACAATCGCCGGTATCGCCGCATTCCGGCGTCGGAAATGCTGCATCTTTACATCAAGTCGCGGGCTGGTCAGACACGCGGCGAACCGCCGATGTGTGTCGTCCTGACCGATGTGAAGATGATCGCAGGGTATCGGGAAGCGGAAGTCACAAACCGTCGCGTTGCGGCGGCGAAGATGGGCTTTTTCGAGCGCGACGAAAACGCTGGACCGGTTAAGGGCGTGGCGGATTCGGTCACACCCGAAGGTCAGCTTGAAATGGACGTTGAACCCGGCAAGATGACGGCGCTGCCGCCCGGTTACCGGTTCAACCCGTTCAACCCCAACACGTCATCGACCGACTTCGCCGGTTTCGAACGGCAGATGATCCGCAGCATCGCGGCGGGTCTTGGCGTGTCCTATTTCGATCTGGCAATGGACCTGTCCGACGTGTCCTATTCGTCGGTTCGGCAGGGTGCGCTTTCGGATCGCGATTTCTATCGCGGAATGCAGGCGTTTTTCATCGAACGCTTCGCGATGATCGTCTATGCGAAATGGCTGCAAAATCTTTTCGACTTCGGCAATATCGGCATCCCCGATTATCGCTATGAAAAATTCCTTGATGCGTCCAGCTTCCGGGGTCGCGGGTGGTCGTGGGTCGATCCGCAGAAGGAAGTTGATGCCGCGATCAAGGCGCGTGAAGGGCGAATGAATTCGCTGCAAAACCAAGTCGCTGAAACCGGCATGGATTGGTGGACCGTCGCCGACGAAATTGCGGAAGAAGATGCGTACCTTGACGGCAAAGGCATCCCCGTGATCAGCAAAAACCAGCCCGCGCAGCAACCGCTTGCGCAGGACGATCCTACGCAGTAAATTGCCCCGAAATGAGGGACGCCATGACCGAGACAGCGACACAGAAGATCGAGGGATCGAAGGGGCAACGCGCGCTTACCTTCGACCTTCGGGGCGTGGAAATCGGCGACGACCGTCGCGTTGAAATCAGCATTTCGTCGGAGCAACCGGTTGAAAGGTGGTTCGGGACGGAAATCCTCGATCACCGCGCCGAATGCATCGACATGGATTTCATGGGTGGCGGGTCCGCCCCGTTGCTGCTGGATCACGATCTGCGGAAACAGATCGGCGTGGTCGAAAACCTTCGTCTTGACACGAAGGAGAAGAAATTGCGCGCGACGGTTCGCTTCGGCAAATCGGCGCTGGCACAGGAAATTCTTGATGATGTGAGGGACGGTATTCGGTCGAATATTTCGGTCGGGTATTTCATCGAGAAGATCGAGCGGAATGAAAAGACAGGAACAGTCAAGGTCATTCGCTGGCGTCCCTACGAAACGAGCATCGTAAGTGTCCCCGCCGATCAGACAGTCGGCGTCGGGCGCGCAGTCGAAGCCGGTCAACCCGAACCCAAACAGGAGTCCGTCACCATGACGACCGAAACCCAACCGACCCCTGCGGCACCGGCACCGGCCCCCGCAGAAACGCGCGCCGCGCCCGCCGCTGCGCCGAACCCCGCCGCGCCTGTCCAGTGGAGCGAAAGCGCCCTCGCGCAGCGTGACGCGGAAATTCGCGCCGACCGCGACCGGGAAGTGAAAGCGATCTATTCGCTGGCAGCCCGCCACAACATGACCGACAAGGCGCATGAAGTCGTCGGCAAGGGCGGTACGCTGGCCGACTTCCGTGGTATCGTGCTGGACAACATCGGCAACAAGCCGCTGATTTCGTCCGATATCGGCATGAACCAGCGCGAAGTTGATCGTTTTTCGGTCATGCGTCTGGCCGCTGCCGGTGCGCCGGGTGCGTCCCGTGGCGATATCGACGCCGCCCGCTTCGAAATCGAGACGGTCGAGGCTGCCCGTCAGGTGGCCGAAGCGGCTGGCGTGCAGGTGCGCGGATCGGTGATCCCCGCCGAAGTCGCCCGGAACTGGATTCCGCGCAATTCCAGCATCTTCGCCCGCGACTACGCGCATCGCGTGTTGAACGTGGCCGACGATTCCGCGCTGGTGCCGGAAGATTACCGCCCCGGTTCGTTCATTGACGTGCTGCGCAACAGCATGTCGGTCATGCAGGCCGGTGCGACCGTGTTGAACGGTCTGGCGGGCAACGTCGATATTCCGAAGAAACTCACCGCTTCGTCGGCGACGTGGGTCGGTGCGGAACACGGCGATTCGACTGCCAGCGAAGCGACCTATGGCAACGTGACGATGGGTCCGAAGGATATTTCGGTCTACACCGACATTACCCGTCGCGCCCGTCAACAGATGAACCCCGATATCGAAGCCCTCACCCGGTCCGATATCGCGGCTGCAATCGGCCTTGGTCTGGACCTTGCCGCGCTGGAAGGTAGCGGCACCCTTGGGCAGCCGCGCGGCGTGCGCAACGTCGTCGGCATCAACCGCCCGACCGCCTTCGCCGCTGCAAACCCGACCTACGCGGAAGTGGTCGCGCTGGAAACGGCGGTTGCCGACGACAACGCGCTGATGGGCAACCTCGCGTACATTCTGCGCACCAACATGGCCGGTGCGCTGAAAACGACCGAGAAGTTTGCGGGCACCGGCATGACCGTGTGGGAACCCGGCAACACGCTGAACGGTTACCGCGCGATCCGGTCGAATCAGGGCACCGACGGCAACCTGTATTTCGGCAACTGGTCCGATCTGCTGGTTGGCTTCTGGTCCGGTCTGGACCTGCAATTCGACTACGCTGCGCTTGCCCTCAAGGGCGGGTTGCGGATCATCGCGTTCCAAACCTGCGATATCGCGGTGCGTCACGCACAGTCGTTCGCATGGAACCGCAACGGCGTCTGATCTGACGCATCGACCGGGGCGGAATGATCCGCCCCGGTTTTTTTCGTGAAGGAAACAGAGACATGACTGAGGAAGTGAAAACCTACCTTGTCGCACCGCGCGGATTCTCTGCCGACGGCAAGTCGATGGAACCGGGTGAATACTTGACCGACCAATTCGATCCGCAGATGGTTAAGGTGTTGGTCGGCATGGGACGCTTGGTCGAGACGACCGAAGCACCGGAAACGATCAAGCCCACCAAGGACGAAAAGACCAATCGCGCCGTCGGCCTTCCGGGCGGGCTGCCCGGTGGCACGACCGAGTGATGCCGGGGAAATTCATCCTTGACGATCTGTCGGCGGTATTCAGTACCGCCGACTTCGCCACGGCTGCGCTGGTGGACGGATTCAACACCGTCAACGGAATTTTTGAGAATCAATCCGAAGAAATCCCCACACAGGACGAGCGGGTTGTTATGGTCCGATCCGCGAAATTCATCTGTCCCGAAGCGGCACCGATCCGCCCCGGTTCGACGCTGGAAATCGAAGGAACGACTTACGAAGCAAAGACGCCCGATTATGACGGCACGGGCGTCGTGACGTGGTATCTGAAACGGATCGTTGACTGACATGCCGCACGCCCGGAGACAGATCAGGGAAGCCGCTGCCGCCGCACTTGCCGGATCGGTGACTGTGGAAATGTCGCGGCAGTACCCCACGACCGAGGCGCAGATGCCCCGATATCTGGTCTATACCATCGCGGAATCCATCGAACCGGGCATGTCAACACCGGGGGCGCTGGCACGGGAATTGTCGCTTGTGGTCGAGGCGATCATGGTCGGTGACGAATCGACCGTTGACGACGACCTTGACGCGCACGCGGTATTCATCGAATCGCGCCTGAGTCGGTCGAACCTTGGCGGTCTGGTGTTGAAAACCGACCTGACCCAATCCGAATTGGCTATCCGTACCGACGGGGATCGTTCCCTTGGTGTCCTGACCTTGACTTTCGCGATCCTGTATCGCACTCTGCCGACCAACCCCGAAACGATCACTTAACGAGGGATCATTATGGCGACCTACACCGGTCAGAACGGCACGATTCGGTTGGGTGCGAACCCCATCGCCGAAATCCGTGCCTTCGAAATCCAATCCACCAGCGACACGCTTGATGATACGGTCATGGGCGATACGTGGCGCACCAACAAAAGCACCTTCCGGTCGTGGTCGGGAAGCATGGACGTGCTGCACGATATCACCAACACGACCGGGCAGAACGCGCTGGTGACCGGCGCGGCACTCACGGCGTCGTTCTTCCCGTCGGGCAACACGAGCGGCAACGTCCAGCTTACCGGGTCAATCCGCATCACCGAGCGCGTCATCAAGTCGTCGCACGAAGGCTTGGTTGAAATGACCGTTTCCTTCATCGGCGACGGTGCGCTTGCTGAATCGGCGGTGGTCTAATGGGTATCTTCGCCGAACGTTTGAAGGTCGAAATCGGCGGTTACGACCGCAATTCCATCACGGTTCCGCTTGGTGGTCAGGATACGACCCTGTACGCCAAGCCGCTGACCGGTGCCGACCTTGACGCTTTGATGAAACGTCACCCCAAGTTTGCCGAAGCGCCGACCCTTTCCGCGACGGTCGATCTGCTGATCGCCAAGTGCGAAACCGAGCAAGGCGACAAGGTTTTCGACATGGAAGATAAGCCCTTCCTGCTGCGGGTCGATCTGGCGAAGATCAACCGCATCCGGGCTGCCCTGTTCCCTGATCAACAGTCGGAAATCACCGACGAAGCGATCAAGGAAGAAATGGGAAACTGACGGCTGCCAGCAACAACCATCTGTTGCTGGCGTTCATCCTCGCAAACCATCTACAATGTCACGTCGAGGAAGTGCTTGCGCTTCCCCTGTGGCGTCTGCGACAATGGATTGCGTTCTTGAAATGGATGGACAGCAAAGGGAAGAAGTGACATGGCGGCGCAGGCGAACGTTGCACTAGGGATCACCGCGCAAAACGCCACGGCAGCCGCCTTCCGTGGGGCGCGGCAGAACGTCCAACAACTTCGGCAAAGCGTTGACGGCATGGGCGGATCGGTGATGCGCAACCGTCGCCTGATTCAGCAATTCGGGATGCAGGTATCCGACTTTTCCGTGCAGGTTGCCGGTGGTCAGTCGGCGATCCTCGCCTTGACGCAACAGGTACCTCAATTCGTGCAGGGCTTTGGCGCAGTCGGCGGCATCCTTGCCGCGCTGATCACCATATTCGGCACGCTGGCGCTGGTGATGACCAAGACCGGAAAGGGTCTGTCCGATATCACGCCGATTGCCGGGGTGCTGAGGCAGGAAGTCGAATGGTTGGTCGGCGCGTTTGAGGCCGTCGCCGACGCGGCGATCTGGATGGCGAATCTGGTCGTCAACAACCTTGACCGGATCGCAATCACGGTGGCCCTGATTACCGGCTTGTTTGTCGGTCGATGGGTTGCGTCTATGGCAATTGCCGCCGCTGCGACCTTTACCTTGTCCGGTGCTTTGACATTCCTTCGGGCGGCGCTGATCCGCACGGGGTTGGGCGCGATAATTGTGGGCATTGGGGAACTGGTCTACCAATTCATGCGATTGACCGAGGCTGTCGGCAGCACCGGCGAGGCGATCAGCATGGTGTGGGATGTTTTCAAGGAAGTCGGTCAGCGCATTGGCATGATGTTTCAAGGTTTGCAGCAAGTATTCATTGCCGCCGCCGCAAAATTGCAAGCTGTTTTCCTGATCGCCTTGAATAAGGTGGTCGGTGGATTCATGGAAACCACATGGGCAATAGCCGACGGCCTTAACACCCTTTTCAATACCGACATGTTTCGGGGTGCGCTGCTAGGCGAAGTGACGCAAGGTCTTGGTAACGCGGCATCCGAGGCGGATGCACTCGCTCAATCGGCAGCCGACGCAGCGTTTCAGTTGTCTGAGGGCATGATGGCACCGCTGCAATCGGTCAAGGCGATTCGTGAAGCAATCGCCGGGATGAAGGATGACGATCAAATTGACATTCGCGATTGGTTCAAGTCGGTCGAGGAAGGTGCGGCGGGTGCAGGCAAGGCCGCGAAAGAGGCGGCGAAAGACGTTGAAACCTTCGGTCAGTCGGTTGCCAAGGCAACCCTGTCCGGTCTTGACCGGTTGATGGATTCCATCGCGGAAGGCGGCAAAAACGCTGCCGCCGTGGTGCGCGATCTTGGTAAGGAACTGCTGACGATGGTTTTCAAGCAACAGGTTTACAGCCTGTTGGCGGCGTTCATGCCTAAGACCTTTGGGGCGGGCGGTTTCCTCGATCTTGGTAAGGCCGGGATGGTCAAGCCCTACGCCAAGGGTGGGATCGTCAATTCGCCCGTCACGTTCCCGATGCGCGGGGGCAAGACCGGACTCGCCGGCGAAGCCGGTCCCGAAGCGATCCTTCCCTTGACGCGCGGTCCGAACGGTGCGCTTGGCGTCAACGCAAGCGGCGGCGGTGGTAGTGGTGGTGGGTTGCAGGTGAACGTGATCACGCCACCCGGATCGAGCGTGTCGCAGTCGGAACGGGCTGGACCGGGCGGCATGACGATCCGCGATATCGTGATCAAGGAAACCCAAGCCGCTGTGGCGTCGGGGCAGATGGACCGCGTGAACCGGCAGCGTTACAACATGGCACCCGTGCCCGCGAAAAGGTGATCCCCGATGCCCGTTCCGTCTTGGCCTAGATCGCTGCCGCTTCGCCCCCGCGCACAAACGTTCGGGGGTGGACCGCGCCGCATGGCGGCGTCGTTCGAACCGGAGCAAGGCGTTGAAATCACCCGCCCGCGCGTGACGGCGGCGGTGCATGTCATGTCGTTCCAAACCCCTTCGTTCGACGCGACACAGGCCGCGACGTTCCGCACGTTCATGGAAGAAACCTGCCGGGGTGGGGCGCTGGCGTTTTCGTGGATCGACCCCCGCGATGGTTTCGCTTGGCTGTGGAAAACGGTGCCCGGTGACGGTCCTTATAAGGAATCGGACCTTGGCGGCGGATTCACGTCCTTCGATCTGCAACTGGTGCGGCAGCCGGGTCGCCCTTGGTGGTCGGGCTATGCCTACCCGGCGACCGCGATTGCGCCGATCATGGTGCTGGATTTTCAGAATTCCATCGGCGGGCGTCCCCCGGCGCGGGAAACCATCGCTGCGTTGCAGGCCGCAGCGCCCGTGCTAGGGGTGGTCGATCTGCGCCGGGTGTCCAGTACCGGCGTCGTGACCACACAGGCGGCGGTGACGGTCAACGCGGCGTGGTGGTCGTCGCTGGTGCCCGCGTCGTGGCGGCAGATCGTGGTATATCCGACGGGGACGATCTGACATGCGGGTGATCGACGCCGACATTCGACGCGCATTAGAGGCGCAGGACTCGGAACACGTCATCCTGACCTTTATGACCGTCGAACACGAATTCCTGACCGAACCGCTGCGGGTGGTCAATGATGTGGTCGATTACGTGCTTGACGGTGCCGCTTATCAGGGCATTCTTTTTGGGTTCACACTACTACCCGACGGCGAGGAAATCCCCACGACCGATATCGTCATCCCGAACGTTGATCGGCGGATCGGGCGGGTGCTGCGTCCGCTTGGTGGTAGGGCGAAGGTTTCGGTCGCCCTGTATTCGAGCGCGGATTTCGACCTGACCCAATTTCCGCGCGTGCAGATCGGCACGCCGTCGCTGATCTGGTCGATCAGTCGGTTCGATCTGATCGAGGTTGATCACAATGAGGTCGAGGTTACTGGAAAGCTGATTCTGCGCGATCCCTCGCAAGAGCAATGGCCGGGAATTTCCGCAACCCGCAGCCGGTTGCCGGGACTGTGGCGATGATGGCTTGGTGGGGTCCTTATATCGGGCGGCGGTTCGGCGAACGGTCCGAATGCTGGTCGCTGGTACGCGACGTGTACCGGGAACGATTGGGCATTGATCTGCCGGAACACGGCGAATTGTCGGCGACCTATGTCGCGGTGGTCGAGGCGTTGCGCTGGCAGCATGTCCCGCGTCACCAGCTTGCCGCCGCGCGCCGTGCGGTCATGGATGCATTCGACGCGGGTCAGGCGTCCGAGTCGTGGGTGAAGGTTGACGATCCGCAGGCGTTCGACGTGGTGCTTATGGGTGGACCGCACGCGGATCGGGGGCGGGTCATGCATGTCGGCGTTGCGGTCGATTCGACGCGCGTGCTACACATCGAGAAGGCGACCGGATCGGTTGTCGTTCCGCTGGCGCATCCGAGTGTCGCGGGTCGCATCATCGGGTATCGAAGGCACATATCGCAATGTCGAATCGCGTCCTAACCGTCTATCGTGAATCCTTTTCTGACGTTCCGGTAAGCCTGCCGGTCCCGCAAGGATTGACCGTGGCGGAAATGGTCGCCCGGATGCCCGTGGCGAAGGATTTCGCGGATCGCGGTACGGTGACGATCAACGGGAACGTGATCGCGCCAAATGTCTGGCATGTCGTGCGCCCGAAGGCCGATACGGTTGTGACGATGCACCTTCCGGCTGCCGGTGGTGGCGAGGATGGCGGCAAGGCAGTTTTCGCATTCGTGGCATCGCTGGCGCTGACCGTCGCGGCGGGCTGGATCGTGGGCGGTGGTCTAGCGACAAAAACCGGCTGGTTCGCTGCCGGGTCGATCAGCGCAACGGTCCTTGCCGGTGCCGTGTCGCTGGTTGGGTCGCTTTTGCTTTCCGCCCTGATCGCGCCCCCTGTGGAAACCCGCGATACGGAACGGCAGCGCCGCAGCACCAACAATGCCAGTGCCGAAGGCAACATACTGGAACCGAACGCATCGGTAGTGCGCGTGATCGGGGAGCGGAAGGTTTTCCCGCCGTTCGCCGCCGAACCCTTCACGTATTTTTCGGGACCGGATGAAATCGTTGAAGCCGCCTATATCCTCGCCGGTCCGCACCGGATTCAAGATATCCGGGTCGGTGCCGCACCGGTCGATGACGCCGGGATTGATTACGAAGTGCGGGAAGGGTGGCCGGGTGATCGCGATATCACTTTGATCACTAAGCAATCTTTTACCGAATCGCCGCAGGACGAATTGCGGGCGCATATCGTGGTCGATTCGGACAACCGCACGCTTGACGATCAGGTTGAAGGCGGGATCACGAAGGCGCTGCCGCAGCCCTATGTGATGGGCACACGCCTGTCGCCGGATGAACACCAATTCCAGCTTGCGTTTCCGCAGGGTCTTTTCAAGCAAAACAACACCAGCGCCGACCCTGTGCTTCGCCGCGTTCCGATGCGCCTGCGGATGCGGCGGCGAGGATCGACCGCATGGCGGAACCTGCCGGAATTGCATTTCCAAGCCGCAGATATCGGCACGATCCGCGCGACGATCCGGTTTCAGTGGGTCGAGGTCGTCACGGTCGGCCCGGAGGCTGCGGGTGGATCGAACGGGTGGGTTGAAGCGCGGCGGTTCTGCCCCGGTCAAACCGCGCTTCCGGCAACCCCGGATTATTCCGCCGATCCGTATTTTGGCACGACCGGTGATGCGTGGTTGAACGCAAGCAACCCCGGATCGACCGGCGTTTTCGGCGTCGGCATGGACCGGTACACATGCACCATCCAGCTTCGCAAGACCGACTTCGAACCGGGGATTTGGGAAATCGAAATCATCCGGGGCGCGTCGTTCAACCCGGCAAATTACGTTTCATCGACCTATCAGGTGTCGGGTGTCGTGTGGGATTTCTACGGTTATCAGGGTACGCCGGGGTTGATCGTGCAGGAACGCGGTAACGTCGCGGATGCGCTTTACATGGTCCGATCCGTTTCGATCTGGAACGAAAACCCGCTGCCGACGAAGGATTTCGCGATTATCGCGATCCGCGCCCGCAACAGGAAGGTCGAGCGCGTTTCGTGCCTTGCTGGTGGGTACGTCCCCGATTGGGATGGTGTCGGCTGGCGCAACTGGACCGTCACCAGCAACCCCGCGCCGCATCTGCGCGATATCTGGACCGGGCGGTTGAACGTCGATCCGATTGATCCGAGCGACGTGGACGAAACCGCTTTGCTGGCGTGGCGCACCCGATGCATCACCGAGGGGTATACCTGCAACGCGCTGATTCAAGGATCGACCGTGCAGGAAGCCGCGCAGATCGTCGCCGCCTGTGGATATGCGTCCCCGCGACTGTCCGACAAATGGGGCGTTGCCCTCGATTACGACCGCAGCGCCGAAACACCCGTGCAGATATTCACACCTTTGAATTCGTCTAACTACGGCTGGACGAAGGCGTTCGCCCGCGTGCCCGACGGTTTCCGCGTCACGTTCGATGACGAAGATCGGGATTACGTGACAGATCAGGAATTGGTGCTGCGCCCCGGTAATACCTTCGACACGACCAAGATCGAGCAAACCCGGTACGAGGGATTGACCAACCGCGCCGACGTGATCAAGCGGGCGAAGTACGATCAGAATATCCCGGTGTACCGGTCCTGTTACCACACCTTTGAAGCGTCGGCGGAAGCGATCATATGCCAAAAAGGCGATCTGATCGGGGTGGTGCATGAAACGCTTGATGAAACCGTCGGATTCGCCCGTGTGGTCAATTTGACTTTCAACGGATCGGGCAACGTCACGGGGCTTGTCCTTGACGCTTCGATGCCGACCTTCGGGATCGGTGGGTTTTCCACGATCAGCAACATGAATACGGTCGATGACGTGACGATGATCGGTCAGCTTGCCGGGATCGCGGTCAGGCGTACCGATGGGTCGATTTTCACCGCTGCCGTCACAGTAAGCGGTACGACCGTGACCCTCGCAACGCCCGTCGCACCCGCAGGGATCGAACCGGGCTGTATGGTGTCCTACGGGCGTTTGGGGATGGAATTTTTGCGGCTGGTGGTCTATAGCGTGAAACCCAAGGATCAGGACTTTACCGCGACGATCACCGCCGTGGACGAAGCACCGGAGTTGTTCAATGCCGCTTAATATCTACAAGGGATCATCGGTTCCTGCCCCGAACGGCACGCAAATGCTGGACCAATACGGGGAGCATATCGAAACCCTTTACGAAACCGGATCGCGCCCGTTGACGGCGGTCGGCGGCACCGCGAACGTTGTCACCGCGACGATGGCAATCGACGTGACGGCTGCCGGTCTGGTCGATGGACTTTGTGTCAGCATCACATGGGTCGCGGCGAACACATCGAACGTGACGCTTGCGATCAACGGCGGCGCGGCGATCCCCGTGGTCGATGCGCGCGGTCTGGCGTTGCAGGCCGGAACGCTGGCGAACGGTCTTACGTCGGTTCTGCGCTACACAGCCGGTCAGTGGCGGATCATTTCGGGCTTTGGCGCGGCGGCAGGCGGCGGGCAGCCCGGATATACCCAATTCACCGCGTCGGGAACGTGGGTCAAACCCATCGGGTACGATGACGATACCTTGGTGATGATCGAGGTTTGGGGTGCGGGCGGTGGTGGTGCCCGTGGCCTTACTTCGTCGGCTGGCGGCGGCGGTGGCGGGGGTGGTGGTTACAAT
>Ga0075157_10001377_pt1 | contig 15282 bp, 7 predicted proteins | sample JI81BgreenDNA_FD_70967 | JGI IMG/M metagenome (GOLD analysis project Ga0075157, IMG submission 70967) | Wastewater effluent complex algal communities from Wisconsin, to seasonally profile nutrient transformation and Carbon sequestration -... | ecosystem: Engineered > WWTP > Effluent > Algae...
ATCGATAAACGCGATCAGTTTGGACAAAACTGGTTGGAGATGTCGCAAGATTTTTACAATAAAAACAACGGCCTGAACCTCTACCTGAACAGTAAAGGGAGCGGCACTGGCTCCGACTGGTGGTACGACATGATGCCCAATGTCTACTTTTACCAGCTCTGCGATCTTTACCCACCCGCGCCGGGCAGTGAAGCGTCGGCACAGTTCCTCAACGTCGCCGACCGGATGCTGGCCTCCGTGCAGGCCCTTGGCGGCAGCGAAACGCCCTGGCAAAAAGGCAATTTCGATTACCGCGCGTTTAATTTCCAAACTATGCAGCCCAACCCGGACGGCGTGCATGAACCGGAGGCTGCCGGTGCTTACGCCTGGCTGCTGTACAATGCTTACCGCCAGACCGGCAACGAACAATATCGAAAAGGAGCGGAGTGGTCGCTGGAATTTCTAAACGATTGGCAGGCCAACCCTTCTTACGAGCTACAACTCCCTTACGGCACCCTCTGCGCTGCGCGCATGAATGCCGAACTCGGCACCCGCTATGATGTGGAAAAAATGCTCAACTGGTCGTTTGACCGCGGCCCTTTGCGCGGCTGGGGAACCATCGTCGGCAAATGGGGCAGCTTCGACTGCTCCGGATTGGTTGGCGAAGCCAACGACAATGGCAATGATTATGCCTTCCAACTCAATGGCGTGCAACATGCCGCTGCACTGGTACCCATGGTGCGCTACGACAAACGCTTTGCGCGCGCCATCGGCAAATGGGTACTCAACCTCGCCAACTCCACCCGCCTGTACTACCCCGGCTTTCTGCCCGCCAATTATCAGGACGCCAGCGCCTGGTCGAATGCGAATGACCCGGAGCGCGTGGTCGGCTATGAAGCCCTGCGTGAAAAATGGCAAAACCTGTCGCCCTACTCCACCGGCGATGCACTGGGCGGCAACTGGGCCGCTACCAATTTATCGCTGTACAGCACCGGCTCCATCGGCTACCTCGGTGCGATGATCGAAAAAACAAATATTGATAAAATCCTGAAAATCAACGTCCTGAAAACCGATTTCTTTAAGGACGCCGCTTACCCCACTTATCTGTTTTTTAATCCCTACAACAATGCGCAAAGCATTGCTTTTGACGCCGGGCAGGCGCCTGCCGATCTTTACGATGCCATTTCAGAAGAATTCCTGCTCGAATCCGCCAGTGGCGGAATCACCCTCAGCATTCCGGCCAATGGCGTGCTGCTGGTAACGGTTTGTCCGGCCGGCGCGACGCGCACTTATCAAAAAAATCAGTTTTTAGTAGGCGGTGTGGTGGTGGATTACATGCAAAACAAGCAAAACTGGCAACGCGCGCCGCGCATACAAGCGCTCGCCGCAGCCAACAACCCGGTAGAAATAGCACAGGGCACAACGCTTTTTGCTCAAATACAGCCCGGCGATTCGGGCACACTGGAATACCTCTGGTCGGCCGGAGGCGGTACCTTAAACCCTAATGGTAACAGCGCTCAATGGACTGCCCCGGCTGCCACTGGCCAGATGAGTATTGAATTAATTGTACAAGATGGCAACGGTTTGCGCGATACGGCACAGCTCAGTATTGTTGTCGTTCCTGAAATCAACCTCGCCCCTCAGATTCTCAGCGTCGACAAAGGGCTGGGATATTGTGCGCCCGGCGGCAGTTTGACGCTGCAATGTTTTGCAAACGACGCCAACAATGATCCGCTGACGTATGAATGGACTTTCAGCAGCGGCAGTTTCAGCGGCAGCGGTAGCAGTGTGGAATGGACCGCACCGATGGCAGAAGGGATTTATAATTTGTCCATAAAAGCCACAGACGACGAAGGCCTGAGCACCGTGTACAACGGAAAATTATTGGTCAAAAATTTTCAAGTCCAAAATGCCCAATTGATCGCCTACTACAATTTTTCAGGAAATGCCAACGACCTGACAACGAACCAGTTGCACGGCATTCCATTCGGGACAAGTTTCACAAACGATGTTATTGGCGGCGCGCAGCAGGCCCTCAGTTTCAACGGCGTCAACAGCCGCGTGAGCGTTAATTCGCAACCGGTGCTCAATTTTCAGGATGGCATCACCGTATCTGCGTGGTTCAAAGCTGCCGAACTGCCTGCCAAGGAGAGTTTTCTGATTTCGCATGGCTCGTGGCAAAACCGATGGAAAATTTCTTTTACCCCTGAAAAATACCTGCGCTGGACAGTAAACACCTTGAATACTGTAAGCGACCTGGATACGGAATTTCCGCTGCAAACCGATAGTTTTTACCATGTAACAGCCACTTACGACGGTCAATTGCTGGCCTTGTACCTCAACGGCCGCCTGCACAGTTACCGCAACCTCAGTGGTAAAATCCGCACCACTACTGTGGCGATGCTTTTTGGGCAAATACTGCCGGGCAATACGGAATACAATTACAAAGGGGTGTTGGATGAGGTGAAAATTTACAACCATGCCTTAGTTCCGGAATCGGTGCGGGATCTCTATCAGGAAGCCAGTACCGGGCTGTGGTCGCCGACGGCACAAAACAGTTTTGCGTTTGTGGTTGCGCCCAACCCGGTACAATCCCTGCTGCGTTTGCAGACGCCGGGGCGGGAAGTTCGGGATGGCCAACTGAGCATTTACCAAGCTGACGGCCGCCTGATCTGGCAGGGTGAATGGCCGGCCGGACAAACACGCGAACTTAATATAAGCAGCTGGAATAAAGGCATTTACATCGCTGTGTTACAGGATGGAAAAGCCCGGGCCAGCACACGGATAAACAAGCAATGAATGGTTAAAGTATACGGAAAATAGATTTGGTTTAGATGGAGTCTGGATTTTGACTGCTGAGAGGCGCACCTGGTTGCCCAGCCCGGTGTCGTCTCCGGTCAGGTTGTTGTACAATTAAATCCAACCCACCGTACTCCCTCCTACCCCGCTTTTCACCTCCAGAATGTGCTGAAAATGATCCTTTAGGCCCTCATTATGGGAAATAATATAGATCTGACGGAATTGCTCCTGCAAAAAATGAAGGGCCGACATGATTTCATAACGGCGCTCTTCATCCTGGCTGCCAAAAATTTCATCAAAAGCCAGAAAACCTAAGGCTTCCGCGCCGCTTAACTCTGCAATGGCCTTGGTAATGGCAATGCGCAGGCAGAAATTGGCCAAGTCAATTTCGCCGCCTGAAAAACGCTCGATGGGGTAATACACCGCTGCGTCGGCAATGCTGAAATCAAAATTTTCATCCACCCGGATGCTTTCGTATTTGCCCTGCGTGATGCGGCTGAACAAAGCGCCGGCCTCCTGCGAAATTGCCGGACTCACGCGCTCCAGCACCTCGGTTTTGAATGCGCCCAGCAACCGGGCTAAACGATCCAGTACATCAATTTCCGAAAGTTTATCGCTGATTTGGGCTTTAATTGCCGCATTCGTATCCAGCTGGGTCTGCAATTTGTCTATTTCGTTGCGGCTGTGCAGGCACTGCAATTCTGCGTCTTTAACAGCTGCTTCATGCGCCGCGATGACAACATCAAAACTGGTGAGGCGCTGACGGGCCGCTTCGTAGTCCTGCGGATTAAAATCCAGGCCCTGGCGTTCAAGCTGGAGCTGCTCCAATGCCTGAGCGGTGGTTGTTTGCTCATCGAGGTTCTGACTCAATCGGCGCTCTGTTGCAGGCAGTTCGCGGGCAATGTAACTTTCCTCATTTTTATATTGCAGGTATTCAGCCTCTTGTTTGCCCACACTTGCCTTCAAGGCCTGATAACGCGTAGCGTCAAAATTTACCTGCCCGATTTCACGAAGCAGCACCTCCAGTCGGATTTTCTCCTGTTGCAGGCGTTCCAGCTCCCGTTCGTCCTGATGCAGTTGTTTGAAAACTTCACCGAGGCGCACGTGCTGTGCTTGTAGTGTTTCGAGTTGCTTCGACTGTTCCTGCTCCTGTTTCCGGAGGGCTGCGCCTTCCTGCCGAAGTTGTTCCAATTCGCTTTCTATTTTTACAAGCGCCTGATTTTCAATATCATTTACTTGTTTTTCCAAGTCGGACAAAACGCGGTCATAAGCGTCCAATACAGGTTGAAAACAGGTTGGGCAAGTGCCTTCCCGGCCAATTTGCTGTAAAGTTCCAATCTGTTTTCGGCGTTCGTCGCGGCTTTGTTTAATGGCGCCCAATTCGATATTGCGTTCCTGATGCAGCTTCAGCTTGAACTCTATGGCGCTGCGGGTCAGTTGCAATTTTTCCAATGCTTCCCGGATGCCACTTTCCAATTCGGGTTGTCCTTTGAGTTGAGCCGCATGTTCCTGCAGACGGGTCTGCACGAGTGTTTGTTCTGCTGCATTTTTTGCAATTTGCTCGCGGCGCTGTTCGAGGTTCAACTGGCGGCGGCTTTCCTGCTCTAAGTGCTCAAGCTGTTTTTTATCTTGCAAAAAAGTATTAAAAATGCCGCTTTGCGCTTGTAATGCGGTTTGTTTGGCATTCAACTCGCCGAGTTGTTTTTCTAAAAGCCCACGCGCCTGTTGGAGTTGTTCGCTGCGTTCTGCAAGTGCTGAAAGCCGTGCATTCAGTGCATTGAACTGTTGGTATTTCCGGGCCTCCGCGTCAAAACGTTGCTTCTCTTCCTGATAGGCTGCGCGTTGTTCGCTGCGCGCTGTTTCGGCGTCTTCGAGCAGTTTTTCAAGCAATTTCAGTTTCTCAAGCAACGCACCCCGACCGGTTTCCAGCGCCTGAACGGACGCTTCCGGCAACAGATTTTGCTCCTGCCCGATAACCTGATGTTTCAGATCTTTTATGTCGCTGTTGACCGCCGATTGAATTTCATCCAGACGGTCGAGGCCCAGCATTTTGCGCACCATGCGTTTGCGCTGCTCACCACCCACATGCGAAAGCTGGTCGAGTTCCTTTTGTCCGGAAAAAACAGAGCGTCTGAAACCTTCCTGCTCCATGCCCAGAATCCGGGCAACCTCTTCATTTACGGCTGCTGCGCCCTTTGCGATTTGCTGGTCATTTTTATATAATTCAGCCCCCACGGTCAGGGTTTTACCCCGAAATTCGCGTTCAATGCGGTATTGTTGTTCTCCAACAAGAAAAACTAAGGTCAGGGAGACGTTACTTTTCGATTCCGCATACACTGAGCGGATAAACTCTTTGCTGTTGACATCGCGCCCGAACAAACAATACAAAATTGCTTCAAAAAGGGTGGATTTCCCGGCTCCATTGCGCCCGATAATCCCTACCAACCCTTCACGAAACGCGAGGTCGAGGTGCACATACTGCTTGTAATTGCGCAAACGAAGTTCCTGCAGAATCATGCGAAGCGATTGAAATAATGACGGGCCTTGTCGGCGATACGTGCACCGAGCGCATCTTCGGCGTATTTGCGCTGTACGTAGTCGGCAAAAATGGTATCCAGACTGTCAAACTGCCGTGCTTCGAGTCCGGCAAAAGCGCCTTGTTCCTGAAAAAGTTTCCGACGGGGCAGCAGTTGAAAGGCATCAGGAAAAATTTCCCGTAATCGCAAGTTCGACAAATCCAGGATTTGCTCCGGCCGGATATCATTAAAATTCAGAGAAATAATGGCGTCTGCGCAATCGTGCTGATCTCTGAAAAATTCCAGTTCAGCGCGAATGGCGCCACTGCTTTTATCAGCGCAATGCGCTACATCCAGTTTCAGCCAGGGCCGTGTGGCGACCGGCTCAAACTGCAAGGACAATTGCCCCTGTGCGTCGAGATCAAGCACGATAAATCCTTTTTCTGCACCGGCTTCCGTGTCGCTCAGGCGCTCCGTACTACCCGAGTACCAGGCATTCGGGTGGCCGCCGGTTTGTTGGAAATTATGCCAATGCCCCAACGCAATATATTGAAAACCAAGTAGTTTGTTTTCAAATTCTGGCGGAAAAATTTGTTCTCCGTATTCCTCCATCAGGTATTTTTTCCCGAAGGAGGTATGCATCATCAGAATATTGCAACGCCCTTCAAGCGGGCTGAGCGCCTCCAAAGCTTCGCGCAGCAAACGGGCGTCGTTGATATGCGGCAATGCGTGCAGGGCAACCTGCGTTCCGATTTCATAAAACTCCGGCGATTCGGCGTAGGCCGGATAGACATGTTCCAGGCTGCGCAGGGCGCGCAGGATGGGACTGGTCATGTGCGATTTAGGCGTTTCGTGGTTGCCGGCAATAAGGTAGAGGGGAATACCGGCATCGGAAAGCCGGCGCAACTGTTCCAGTGCAACCGTGAGGGCGCGGTTGGACGGGCTGGGGCGATGAAAAAAATCGCCGCTGTGTATAACGGCATCAGGACGAAGCGCCAGTATGCGGTCAATTACGCGACTGAATGCGTCGTAAACGTCCTGTTCCCGTGCATTAACGCCCGCATCATTCACCACATCATACGCCTGAAAGCCAAGATGGGTATCGGAAAAATGAATGAGACGCATTGGTGTTAATTTACTTTTCCCATAGCACCTCAGCGGCGCCGAGTTGTTGCGACAAATAACGGCTCAACAGAAAAAAGTAATCGGACAAACGGTTGAGGTACTGCAAAACCTGCGCATCCACCCGATGTGCGTCCTGTTCGTACAGGGCCACAATGAGGCGTTCGGCGCGGCGGCAAACCGTGCGGCAGACGTGTGCGGCAGAGACCGTGGGATGGCCGCCGGGCAGGATAAAATTCCGCAGCGGCGGAAGTCCGGCATCCATTCGATCCATTTCCTGTTCAAGCAACTGCACATCATCCGGGCTGAGGCCGGGTGCGGGCAGTGTTTTATCCGGATCGGAGGCTAAGTGCGCGCCAACGGTAAACAATCGGTGCTGGACGATTCCCAGCACCGATTGTACCGATGCAAAGTTGCCGCACTGATCGCGCAGCAGCCCAATAAAAGCGTTTAATTCATCTACCGTTCCGTAGGCGTCAACCCGCAGGTGGCTTTTGGAGACGCGTCGGCCGCCAAAAAGGGCGGTTTCGCCCAGATCCCCGGTTTTGGTGTATATTTTAAACACAATTTCAGTTTTTATTATTGACCGCCTTCGCGTTTGCCGGTATCGGCGGGCGCATTGGCTGGTGCGGCATCTGCTCCCGGCGCAGGCTTGCCTGTTTCGGGGTCAATTTTTTTGAAGTTTGGATTTGCCGGAATGGGTTTGTTGTTCAGCGCGGCCCAGGTAGCGGGCGCCCATTCGGAGAGTGGTTTGCGGAGATCTTCTTTTTTGGTACGACCCTGCGCCAGTACAAGGCGGTCGAGTACCAATTTGCGAAGATTGGGTTTAAGCAGGATTAAGACTTCTGCAAAACTGTTGTCGCTGACTACCGGAATAAGTTCCAGACAGGTTACGCCGTGATTGATCCCGTCAATACCGTCTACGGCAGCGTGAAAATCGAGGAAATCCATCAGCGCTTTGTTGTCGTTGCGCTTGATTTTTTCCAGATTTCCGTTGTAATCAAACTTCATCCATTTGGCAGTGCGCAATACGCCTTCTGAAACTTCGACAGAGCCATCGCCCGTTGTCGTGTTCGCATTCTGACAGCCGGCCGGCATGAGGGGGAGCGCCAGCAATACTAAAACCCCAAAAACAAGACTTTTTTTCATATAAAAACCAATCAGGTGAAAAACGCCGCGAAGTTATGGGATTTTTTGCAGTTCAAATTTCTAATTTTGCGGCGCCTAATTTTGGCAATCAATTTTCAATAAAGAAAAACTAAGCATGGGACGCGCGTTTGAATTCCGAAAGGAACGCAAGATGAAACGTTGGGCCGGCATGGCTAAAACCTTTACCCGCATCGGTCGCGAGATTTCGCTGGCCGTTAAAGCGGGCGGCATCAACCCCGAGTACAACTCCCGCCTCCGCCTGGCCATCCAAAACGCCAAGCAGGCCAATATGCCTAAAGCCAACGTAGAAAGTGCCATTAAAAAGGCCAGCGGTAAAGAAGCCGACAACTTCCAGGAAGTGCTTTATGAAGGCATCGGCCCGCATGGTATCGCCATTATGGTCGAGACGGCAACCGACAACCCCACCCGCACCGTGGCCAATGTGCGTATGTACTTCGACCGCGGCGGTGGCGCACTTGGCACCTCCGGCAGCCAAAGCTTTATGTTTACCCGTAAAGGTGTTTTCAAGGTAAAAGCCGAAGGCCATAACTGGGACGAAATGGAACTCGAACTCATTGACGCCGGCCTCGACGAACTGCGCCGCGAAGAAGATGAAATGGTGCTCTATTGCAATTTCACCGACTTTGGCGCGATGCAAAAAAACCTCGAAGACCGCAATATTGAGGTCTCCAGCGCCCAACTCGAATGGCTGCCCAATACCACGAAAAAACTTGACGACGCTGCCGTCGAACAAGTCATCAAACTCATCGACCGACTCGAAGAAGACGATGATGTACTCAACGTCTTCCACTCTATGGATATGAGTGATGAGTGATGAGCGATGAGCGATAAAAAAGGGGGCCATTTTGCATAGCAAAATGGCCCTTTTGTTTATTGCCACAGAGGCTTATCTGGAAGGTTGAACAACTTGAAACTTCCGCGTTTCAGTGCCCGAACTGCTTTCAATGCGATAGTAATACAATCCGTTCTGAGCAGGCAAGTGGCGGGCAACATCCAGCGTAAATTGCTGTAAACCAACCCCAAAGGATTGATCCCTGCGAAGCAAACAACGGCCGCTTTCATCAAATACGGTCAGGGTAACACTCCCGGCTTCCGGCAGATAAAAACCGATCACGGTCTGATCTGCTACCGGATTGGGCTGATTCTGATACACCGTAAACGGCATTTGTGTAGCAAGTGCCTTGTCGGCTTTTCCAGTAGCCAGATGCAGCGCCAAACGCCCCTGGGCAAGGTATGCCTCCGGTTGCAAGCTGCCGTTTTTGAATTGAAGCAGCTCACTCAACGCACCCGATCGTTGTGCGCGGAAACGCATATCAAAACGCAGGGTTTCACTTTGGCCCTGCGCTGCCGTCCAGGAGCAACTCAGCTGTGTGCCACGCGCAACATAATAATCCGATGGCATGCCCGATACTTCGAGCAGGGTCAGGCCGGAAAAATCCAGACTGAACTGGGCGCCCAACCAAGCTTCATTACTTTGAAAATGCAGGGTAATTTCATCGCCCACGAGTACATTAGCGCTATTTGCATTCCATTGCAAGGTTGTATTGCCGGCAAAACGCTCCTCTACTTCCAGCAGGTTATTCGGTACCACATTGCCGTTCAGGTCGCCGATTTTTATGGCCACAAAATCGAGGCTGTCCGAGAGGCCCAATACCGCAGGCGTTTCTATTTTTTCAGGAAAAACACTTGCAAACGGATTGGAAGGCTGCGGGAAGCTGAATTTCTTATCCACAAAACGCCAGGAGGTATTACCCGGCAGCTCGGTGTAAATACCCAGAATCAGCTTGCGCAATTCCACAATGTCAAACGTGGTGATTGAACCGGATTTGTTTGCATCGGCCGCGATCATTTTGTATGGAGATTGCAGCGGTTCAATGCCTAAAATATGCTTGGACAGCAACACCAAATCAAAAGTCGACACGCCATTGATGTGATTGTCATCTTTGAAAGGTAGAAGCGTCACCGTTGATCCGACAAGCAGGGTCGGTGGTTTGAACTGGTAAAAACCATCCATATCGCTTTCATCATAAGCAAAGGGCAGGGCCGTATCCGGATTGAACAACACTTTTACCTGATCAACCCCGCGATTGTCTTCTGTTTTGAGGTGGCCGCGCAGGATATGTTTTGCGGAATCCGGACAAACCGAATTCTGATCCTGAACCAAAACATAGGTTTCGCAATAATCGGCATTGCCGGCCTTATCCCTCGACCACAAGCGCACCAATTGTTGTTCCGACAGGTTGGAGCAATCAAACGTAACAGAAGTCTGGACAACACCACTCATCATATCGACAGGGAATTCGTCGGCCGACTCCACCGATTTTTCAATTGCCAGGAGCAACTGATTGTCGGGCGTACAATTATCTGTGGTATATTGCAGAAAATCGGAAGCCCAAAGGGTAATCATGCCGCCCGGCATGATATTGACCGATAAGCCATTGGTACAAACCACGGTCGGTTTTTTACAATCTTCAACGGTGAACACATACTCACAAATCTTGGCGTTGCCGCAGCCGTCTTCCACCAACCACTTGATTTTGTGCGTACCAACCGGCAGCTGCGGCACTACCGGGTTTGCACCGGAATACCAGCGCAAATCGGCAGTAACGGTGTTGCCGCTGATGGTTGTCTGAAGCCCGAAGCGATAACGCTGCGCATCGGCCACATTGCGATGATCAAATTGTTTGGGCGTACCACCGGCAAAACCGGGCGCCAAATAGTTGTTGAATTGCACTATTCCCGGCGGCGGCGGGTTATCGCTGTTTACCACCGTTTCCATAATACCATTGTTATCCGTATCCAAAAACAGCAGATAGTGAAAACGCAGGATCGTATCCGAACACAAATCCCGGGCAGTTATACTCAGATCGGCCGGGCCTTCACACAGGTCGTGCAAAAGATGAATATTGTCCCACCAATCCATTGAATTCCAGAGTTGGGCGTCGTTGTTGCTCAGATCGCATAATTTTACAGGCTCCGCCGGACAATTCGAGATCACTGGCGCCTGGGTATCAATAATTTTGATAATTTGCGTGTATTCATAGCAGTTGGCATCCTGCTGCCAGAACTGACTGAAATTAATCTGTGGTTCACCCGGAAGCAGATTAATTACAGTAGGCGCCCAGATACCTGTTGCATTTGGCCCTGAAATCACGGGCGCGCGCAAGTTGGATGGGTTCAGCGCCTGTGGACTGGGGGTTGGGTTGGGCACAAAAATGCAAGGTTTGGAAGGGTCATAGGTACACCAGTTGATGACCTTCCAGGTACGTTCCAGCGTATAGCAGGCGTCCGGCACCACGGTAAATAATTGGTCTTTGTAGGAAAAGCCCAACAATTCGCAGTTTTCACCAAAAAATGTCGGCTCTCCGTAATTCCCGGAGCCGTCGCAGACGCTGATATTGCGATCATCGGGGAAACGCAGGTAATATTCCTGACGGTATTCCACCACCACCCGCTGCGAGCAGGTCGTGGTATTGCCGTAACAGTCGCTTACGTGAAAGGTGCGGGTCAAAGCCCCGCGATTACACACCGTATCGAATTGCGAATTATTCAGGGTAACCGTAACCGTATCAAGACAGCAATTGTCGGCTACCTGCGGAGTGCCGTAGGTCGACAGGCCCGGGTCAAAAGCCTCACAATTCACCGTAACGTTTGCCGGCGCAATACAAACAGGCTTGAGTTTATCTTCTACAATTACCTGAATCATACAGGCATTGCTGTTTTCCAATTCAGTATCCAAATAAATGGAGTCGGGCGGCATGGCCACATCATATACCCGCAATTCCACCATTACGGTGTCGCCAATGTCTTCACAGCAAAATTTTACAGCATCGTAGTAATATTTACTCGACTGGCACGCCGTAATCATCCGCCTTGCCTTGAAACGCACCTGCTGACAGTTGTCGGTCGAACCCTGGTCAAAGGCGGCTGCCGGCACTAAGGTCATGCCTTCGGCGCCTATGGCTACCTTGGTCACTTGTGTACAAACAGGTTGGGGTGGAATGTGGTCGTCTACCGTCAGTTGCATCGAGCAACTTGATGTTCTGCCGCATCGGTCACTCGCGGTAAAACTTACCCGATGCACGCCGATGGGCAGGCAGGGGCTAAAACCAAAAACCGCAAGGGTATCCGGATGCCAATAATTGTTGCCGGGAAAATCGGCCAGGGCGCCATTTAATTGATACATATTAAGCGGCGAGCCGCTTTGCGGATCAAAAGTCTGGAGCATTGCAGACACCTGCTCTACAGCAGAACAATTGTCGCTGACAATAAAATCGGGTAAATCTACCGTCGCACAGCAATTGAAGGGATCGGTCGTTACGGTCAGATCAGCCGGACAAGCTATTTCCGGGCCGCTATTGTCTTCAATTTTAATAATTTGGGTAAAGAAGCGCGGATTGGAAGGGCCGCTGGGCAAGCAATCATCCAGGGCCACCCAGGTGCGCTGAATTTTGTATTCGCCGGCGCAAATTGGCAAAAGATGATCCTGATAATTGATCGTAAACTCACAATTCCCTACTTCGGGGAATACAGGAAAGCGCTGCCCCAAAAACGAAATATAAGGTGTCCCGGTAATTGCCGGCGAGGTTTGCGGGTTGGAACAGGAAAGCGTTACCAACGGATCGGGCATGCCGAGGTTCTCCAGCGTAGGCCGAACGAGGGTAATGTTCTGCTGACAACTTTTTTTGTTATTACTGGGGTCGGTAGCGGTCCAGGTACGGAAAATCACCGCACTGGTTAAATCGTCGCCATTGGCAGCCGCGGCGCAAGGCAGGTTGAGAAAATTATCCTTAAAGCTCAGGGTTACCGGCCCGCAGTTGTCGGAAGCTACCGGATAAAGGTTCGCCAGCGGCGGAGAAAACAGGCCGCTTAGAAAATCCGGGTTGAGGTTGGTCACCACGCAGGGTAAAACGAGGTTGGCGCAGGTAACGGTTGGCGCCAATTTGTCTTCAATTTTCACCATTCCGGTACAATACTGGCCCGAACATTGATCGGTTGCTTTGTACAAAAGGGTCTGATTGAGCATGGCACAGGTTAGGGATCCGCCCAAAGGCTGACCCTGATTTCCAAATACCTCCACGGAATAAAAACCAGCGGGTTCGTGATCGCCCTCCAGCACTAAATCGCCGGTAAGCGGCACAATTCCATCGGCATCAAGCGATACATTAACCAAGTCGTTGCACGTCATCGCTTCGGCGCCATACACAAAAGCGACTGCGGAAGCAGCTGCGGTACAGCCATTCGCGCCGCTGACAGTAACGCTGTATGTGGTTGTGTTCGCAGGCGCAGCAACAGGGTTGGCAATGGCCGCATTGCTCAGTCCCTGCTGGGGCCACCATTGGTATTGTACGCCGCCACTGGCCTGAAAGGCGCCGCTTTGCGAAGGGCACAAAAACAGGTTGGCTGCTACCTGAGCATTGGGTGAGGGATAAATGTCGATCCATTTTGTGGCGGTTGCGCTGTTGCCGGCACTGTCGGATGCGACAACGGTATACAAACCGGTGGCATTGGCCTGCGGCTCGATGATTACCGGTGTGCGCAGGTTGGAACTGAATCCGTTCGGACCACTCCACTGCCAGAAATGGGCAGTGCTGCCAACAGCCTCCAATTGAAGATCCTGCGCAGCGGCACAGAAAGGGGCGTTGGCATTGATTTCCACGGCGATTGTGGCAGTTTGCGCCCAAATTGGGTTAGACGCTGAAAATACGGAACAAAGGAGTACGCATACTCCCAGATGAAAGCGGGTAAAACTTCTCATAAGTCTGTAGATAGCATTTCGCACCAGGCAACCGAGGCGGAAAAGCGAGTTAGCAAATGATTAAAATGAAAATCGTACAGAGGTGAAGAGGCGAGTATGTTTTAACCCATTGAGATGCGTCGGAACGGAGAATGCAAATGAACACGCAGAAGCATCAAACAACCCAGAACAAAGGAAGGGCTGCCGAAAGCTAAATGTGACCTGCTGGTACGTGTTGATAGTGAAGATTTACTGACAGGCAGGATCAATTCATGAGATGTTACCGAACCGGGCGCAACTTGAGCTAAGGGATTAACACAAGGTGCAAGGATTAAAAAAATACCGTACAGCGTACGATGCAATACAGTTGCAGCACAAAGATAAAGAAAAAAGCAGGCACTTATTAATCACCTGCCGGCAGAATTAACAATTGCTAAATTTGCCTAATTTAGACAAAGCCTTATAACAAATCATTGCCGTCAAAAAAGCGACCCCATTGCGCGTGGAGGAACCACTCCAAGATGCAAATAAGACTTTTCGGTTGCGATACGCCCACGGGGGGTACGTTGTAAATATCCCTCCATAATCAGGAATGGCTCGTGTACCTCTTCTATGGTACCGGCTTCTTCGCCGATGGCCGTTCCGATGGTGGTGAGGCCCACCGGCCCGCCTTTAAACTTGTGAATAATGGCGCCAAGGATTCGGTTGTCCATTTCATCCAAGCCATGCTCATCCACATTCAGCGCGGCCAATCCGATACGGGCAATTTCGGCGTCTACCTGTCCGTTGCCTTTGATTTGCGCAAAATCGCGCACCCGGCGCAATAAAGCATTGGCAATACGCGGCGTACCCCGGCTGCGGCGTGCAATTTCATGCGCTCCGTCGTCGGTAATCGGAATACCCAAAATCTCGGCCGAACGCTTCAGAATGTTCTCCAACGTATGTACGTCGTAGTAATCCAAGTGGCAGGTAATGCCGAATCGCGCGCGCAGGGGTGAAGTGAGCAGCCCCATACGTGTAGTTGCGCCCACCAAAGTAAAAGGGTTGAGGCTGATCTGAATACTCCGGGCATTGGGTCCGGAGTCTATCATAATATCAATACGATAATCTTCCATGGCGGAGTAGAGATACTCCTCCACAACGGTATTCAGGCGGTGAATTTCGTCAATAAACAACACATCGCCCGCATCAAGGTTGGTAAGCAGGCCTGCCAGGTCGCCCGGTTTTTCCAGCACGGGGCCGGAAGTCATTTTGAGGGTAGCGCCCAATTCATAGGCTACAATATGGGATAACGTGGTTTTACCCAAGCCCGGAGGGCCGTGCAGCAATACGTGATCCAAGGCCTCACCGCGCATTTTAGCGGCCTGAATAAAGACCTGCAGGTTATCGACGATCTTTTTTTGGCCGTTGAACTCGTCCAGAAATTTGGGGCGAAGCGCTTTTTCTATAATCTTTTCTTCGCCGCCACCGGGTTCGGATGCAAATTGTTTACTCATCAGCTAAGACTTCCCGCCAAAATCAGGGTTTTGGCGGGAAGCTCAGGCAAAGATAACAAAATTTGTTTTAACCGCCCATCATATCATTCCCCTGCATATTCACTTTGTTGTTTTTGCGCTTGAACAGGGAGGCGTCCATTTTACCAAAACGATAGGAGAAGTTGAGGCGCACAATCTGCGGGTTGCGGATCATCCAGCTGTCCTGAATGAACAGTTCCGACGAAGAATAAGAACCGTTTCTGCGGGTGGCAAAGATGTCGCCGGCGCTGAGGGTCAGCGAGCCTTGCTTTTTCCAAAAATCCTTGCGCACGGAAGCATCTACATACCAGTTGGCAATGGAGTAGCCCTGAGCGGAGTTTTGTGAACCGCCGTGCGGACCGCCGCGGAAAGGATCATTGTTGTTGCTGGGCAGGAAAGACACGCGGGTGCGGTATTCGCCGTTGAGTTGAAGCGTCCAGTTTTG
>Ga0075157_10001381_pt1 | contig 15256 bp, 13 predicted proteins | sample JI81BgreenDNA_FD_70967 | JGI IMG/M metagenome (GOLD analysis project Ga0075157, IMG submission 70967) | Wastewater effluent complex algal communities from Wisconsin, to seasonally profile nutrient transformation and Carbon sequestration -... | ecosystem: Engineered > WWTP > Effluent > Algae...
CACACCAACATCGGCAAGCTGCATTACGACATCCTCATTTTGGCAACCGGCAGCAAAACCAACTTTTTTGGTCAGCAGCAATTGCCCGAATTCGCCATGCGCATGAAAACGGTTCCCCAGGCACTCGACCTGCGGAGCATGATCCTGCAGCACTTTGAAGAAGCCCTGCTCACTTCCGACCTCCGGCAACGCGATGCGCATACCACTTTTGTGGTGGTGGGCGGCGGGCCAACCGGGGTCGAAACGGCTGGTGCGCTGGGTGAGTTGAAAAAACATGTCCTTCCACGCGATTACCCCGAGTTGGATTTGCGCCGCATGCAAATTCACCTGGTAGAAGCCGGTCCACGCGTTTTGGCCGGTATGAGCGAGCAAGCCGGCACACACGCCCTGGCATTCCTGAAAGAACTCGACGTGAATGTGTGGCTGGGCCAGCCGGTACAGGAATACGATGGCCACACCGTTCGTTTTGCCTCGGGCAAGGAATTGCAAGCCGGTACGCTCATTTGGTCGGCCGGGGTCATAGGTGCAGCTCCCGAAGGTTTGCCTTCCGAAGTCATCGGCCGTGGCGGCCGACTCAAGGTAAACACCTTTAACCAGGTTGAAGGACTCGAAAATGTATATGCCATCGGCGATTTAGCACTTATGCCCACTGAAGACCATCCGAATGGTCATCCCATGGTTGCGCCTGTGGCCATCCAACAAGCGCGCAACCTGGCTTACAACCTCAACCGACTGGCGCAAAAGCAGCCACTTAAGCCCTTCCGTTATTTCGACAAGGGCAGCATGGCCACCATCGGCCGCAACCGCGCGGTGGTCGACTTGGGCAAAATCCGCTTCCAGGGCTTCTTCGCCTGGTTTGTGTGGATGTTTGTGCACCTGATGTCGATTGTAGGCTTCCGCAACAAAATGGTGGTATTTGTTGATTGGTTTTGGAACTATGTGAGCTACGACCGCGCCCTGCGCCTCATCATTCGCCCCTTTAAACGATGAAATACCTCCTTTTTTTCGCCTTGTTACTGGGCAGCTGTGCCTCCAACAAACCTACCATTCCACGTTGGCTGCACGACAAACTGCTGGCAGCCGAACGTAATCCGGGAAGCTACGAAGAGGTTTGGCAATACGCCTACAAAGGGCAGGTGGTGTATTACTTCATTCCCGGTTGCTGCGATCGCTTTACCGAATTGTATGCCGCCGATGGCCGCCTGGTATGTCGCCCTGCCGGGGGCATCACGGGCAATGGCGATGGCAAATGCCGCAAATTCCTCGACGGCCGCAAAAACGGAGAGCTGATCTGGAAACCACGGGGCAGCAACATCGACTCCTGAGCTCAGCGCAGTGAACAGGCCAGCGTGGCCATCAGCACCACGGCCCCGGCCGATTGCAAGGGACGGGCACAGGCTTCGAGCGTGGCGCCGGTAGTCAACACATCGTCGACCAGCAACACGGCTTTACCCGCCAGCTTTTCGGGTTGCGGGCAGTAAAAAGCCTCGGCCACATTCTCCCAGCGTTCGAGTCGCCCTTTGCGCGTTTGGCTTTCGGTATAGGTGCCGCGCTGCAACAAGGCCTCACCCGTTGGCAGGCGCAGGCTTTCGGCCATGCCACGAGCGAGCAAGGCGCTTTGGTTGTAACCACGCAACTGCATTTTTTTGGGATGCAAGGGCACCGGAATCACCACCGAGCTGGCTGCAAAACGCTCTTCGTTCTGCAATTCCCGCCCTAACAACCGACCAAGCTTCAGTCCAACCTCCTGCTGACCACTGTACTTGAGGCGGTGCAATAGGTTTTGGGTGATGCCGTTTTTGGTGAAGAACAAAAGCGAGGTCACTGCACGCACCTGGGTTCTACCCCAAAAAAGGCGTTCGAGCGGATTGTCGGGCATGCGGTGGTAATGGGTACGCGGGAGTCGGTGCAGGCATTGCCAGCACAGCTCGCGTTCGTGCGCATGCAGGTTGCGGCTGCAGGCCAAACACAGCCGGGGGTAAAAGATATCGGCGAGCGGTTGGAGGGTCGACCACATTTTGTAAACTTAAGTCGCAGCAACCTATTAATCTCTATTTTTGCAATTCTTCGAAAACAATTGCGCAAAACGCAACAAGTCAAAAACATAAACAAGCAGATATGAACAAAAATGCATGGCTTTTAGGGGCACTGATGCTGTTAACCAGCTGGGGTGCCGTGGCACAATCCGACGACCGTGTTTTGTTTTCGGTAAACGGCGACGCGGTGAGCGTTCAGGAGTTTTTGAGTGTCTACAACAAGAACAACTACAGCAAAAAAGCTCCCACTGCCAACGACCTCAAAGAGTACCTCGAGTTGTATGTACGCTTTAAGCTGAAGGTGCAGGAAGCCTACCAACAAGGGCTTGACACCACCCAAAAATTCAAGCGCGAGCTCGACAATTACCGCAGTCAGCTGGCTCAGCCTTACCTGCGCGACAAAGAAACCAACCAAACGCTGTTGCAGGAAGCCTATGCCCGCACCCAAACCGAGCGCCGGGCCAGCCACATCATGGTAAAAATTGAAGAAAATGCTTCTCCTGCCGACAGCCTGGCTGCCTACAAAAAAGCCGTTCAAATCCGGGAGCGTTTGCTCAAGGGTGAAGACTTCAACAAAGTAGCGAAAGAAGTATCAGAAGACCCTTCGGCCAAGGACAATGCCGGTGATTTGGGCTTTTTCAGTGCCTTTCGCATGATTTATCCGTTCGAAGACATGGCCTACAAAACCGCGGTAGGTGGTTTGTCGCCCGTTTTCCGCACCCAATACGGTTATCACGTACTCAAAGTAACCGGCGAGCGTGCTGCCCGCGGTGAAATCAGGGTAGCTCACCTCATGTTGGTGATCCGCAATACCGATACCGATTCGATCAAGGACCAAACCCGCCGCCGCATCATGGAATTGCACCGCCGCATCCAGGCCGGTGAAAATTTCGAACAGCTGGTAGCCCAATTCAGCGAAGACCCCAGCTCATCGCAGCAGCAGGGCTTGCTCCCCTACTTCGGAACCGGCCGCATGGTACCCGAATTTGAAGAAGCAGCCTACGCCCTGCAAAACAACGGCGATATCTCTGCCCCCGTACAAACCGCTTACGGCTGGCACATCCTCAAAAGGGTTGATTTGCGCAGCATTCCGGCATTTGAGCAAGCCCGCGCCGACCTCGAAAGCCGCATTGCCCGCGACAGTCGCGCCAACATCAACAAAGCCAATTTGCTGGCCAAATTGAAGAAAGAGTACAAGTTCACCGAAAATGCCAAGACCCGTGCAGCGGTTTTCGCCGGCGTGGTCGACACCGCCTACCGCAATGGCAGCTGGAAAGCTCCTGAATTCAAAAAAGACGAGGTGGTGTTTGCCTTTGCTGACCGCAAGTTTACCCAAAGTGAATTGGCCGCCCACCTCAAAACCCAGTCGGGTTCGATTCAATCGGCCGACCTCGCCATTTTTCTCAACAATACCTACCAAAAATGGGTGGATGAGCAGCTGTTGGCCTACGAAGACAGCCGCCTAGAGACCAAACATGCCGATTTCCGCGCCCTGATGAAGGAATACCGCGAAGGCATTTTGTTGTTCGACCTCACCGACCAAATGGTATGGTCGAAAGCCGTAACCGATACCGATGGCCTGTCGGCCTTTTACGCAACCCAAGGCGATAAGTATATGTACAAAGAGCGCCTCGATGCCGATGTGTACACCCTGACGGATGCCAAATCGGCCAAAAGCCTGCGAAAAGAAATTGGCAAAAAGAAAAACACCCACGACAAACTGCTGGCCAAATACAACAAAACCAATCCGCTTGGCCTCAAAATCAACAGCGGAAAATTCGAAAAAGGCGCATTGCCTGTACTCGACAAGGTGGAGTGGAAAGCCGGCACCAGCGAGGTGATTGAATTCAACGGCCAGTTTGTGGTGGTGCGTGCCCGCGAGGTGTTGCCTCCTTCGGTAAAGCCGCTCAACGAAGTGCGTGGCCTGGTAACCAGCGACTACCAGCAGTACCTCGAGCGCAACTGGATCAGGGAGCTCGAAAACAAATACCAGGTGGTGATCAACCGCGAAACCTTTAACAGCATCTTGCCCCAATAAAATTGAAGCTCACCCGTGTCCTTGTCCTGTTGGGACTTCTGACCTCTTGCAACCTGCTTGAAAAAAGCAGTCAGCGTTCCGATGCAGTGGCACGGGTGGGCACTTATTACCTTTACCAGAGCGATTTATCGGGTTTGGTACCCGAAGGCAGCGATCCCGACGACAGCCTTGAAATCACTAAATCGTACATCGATAACTGGATCCGCAGGCACCTCATCCTGATGGAAGCAGAATCGCAGCTCACCGCCGAACAGAAAGATGTAAGCGCCAAGCTCGAAGAGTACCGCCAGAGTTTGCTCCAATACCGCATTGAAAATGAGGTCATCGCCCCCTTGATGGATACGGTGGTTGACAGTGACCTCATCCTCACCTATTTCAAAGCCAACAAAGAACAATTGGCCTTGCGCAGGCCTTTGATGCGCGGACGTTTTGTAAAGATCGACCGCGACGCACCCCGGCAAGACTACCTGCGTCAATTACTGGGCAGCAAAGGAACCCGGAACGCCAAAGAGCTGGAAGATTACTGCTTTCAATATGCCAGTCAGTTCCAGGTGGCCGACACCAATTGGCTGTATGTAGATGAAGTAATGCGTGGTACACCCACCGAAATCATGCAGGATTTTGCCTATGGCCAACGTGGTTCGGTACAGCAGCGCAGCGATTCTACCCATGTATACCTGTTGCTCTTGCGCGATTACAAAGGCGTGGGTGAAGCCCCGCCCTTGTCGGTAGAAGCACAAAATATCCGCAGTCTGATTTTGTTGCAAAGACGACAGGAGTTTATTGAACGTTATTATCAGGACCTTTACAAAAGGTCGCTAGCAGAAAAAACATATGAGATTTATACGCCCTGATGGGAAGTTAAAATGGGCTGTGCTCCTGGCGGCATGGCTGCTTGGTGGAACAGCTTTGTACGCGCAGCCCGGCAAATCGGCCAAAGTAGATGGTGTAGTGGCTGTGGTGGGCGATAAAATCATCCTCAAATCGGAGGTGGAAGCCGAATACGCCAACTGGCTGCAGCAGGGCAACGAACCCAATGCACAAATGCGCTGCGTGGTGCTCGACCAAATGCTCACCAACAAGCTCATGATCCGTCAGGCCGAATTCGATTCGCTCGAAGTAGGCGACGATGAGATCGATATGCAGATTGAAAGGCGTTTGCGCTACTTCATCAGCATGATTGGCAGCCGTGAGAAGCTGGAAGAGTTTTACGGCAAAACCGTGGTGGAAATCAAGGAAGAATTCAAACCACAAATTAAGGAGATGATTTTAGCGCAGAAAATGCAAGATAAAATCACCGCCAATGTAAACATATCACCCCGCGAGGTGCAGGACTATTTTTCGAAAATTCCCGCTGATAGCATTCCCTATTTTGATGCTGAAGTAGAAATTGGGCAGATTGTGATGTTCCCCGAGGTAGGTCCGGTGCAAAAAGAGTTCACCATTGAAAAACTCAATGGCATCCGCAATCGCATTTTAAAGGGCGAGAACTTTGCCACCCTGGCCATTTTGTATTCCGAAGACCCAGGCTCGGCCAAAGAAGGCGGCAGTTTGGGCTTTTTCGGTCGAGGCGATATGGTACCCGAATTCGAAGCCGTGGCCTTCAAGCTGCGTCCTGGCGAAGTGTCGCAGGTGATTCGCACCAAGTTTGGCTACCACATCCTGCAGTTGGTAGAGCGCCGGGGCGACCGCGTGCATTGCCGCCACATCCTCATCAAGCCACCCGTAGGTAACCGCGAGCTTGAAGCCACCCGCCGTGAGTTAGACTCGGTGCGCACCAAGGTGCAAGATGGCCGCATGACATTTATCGATGCCGTGCGCAAGTATTCAGATGACGAAGAAAGCAAGAACAATGGTGGCATGCTTACCAACGACAATGCCGGTAGCAACAGCTTCACCATCGACCAGCTGACGCCCGATGTGTACTTTGCCATCGACAAACTGCAGGCCGGTCAGCTCAGCGACCCGCAGCCCTACAGCGCCCAAGACGGCACCCGTGGTTTCCGGGTTTTTTACCTCAAAAGCCGCACGCGCCCGCACCAGGCCAACCTCACCGACGATTACGCCCGCATCCAAACAGCGGCCCTTAACCTCAAGCGGATTGAACGCATGCAGGACTGGTTCATGAAAGCCAAAACCAAGACTTACATCCACATCGACGATGAATTTGCAGCCTGCGAAAACCTGCAGCGTTGGCAGTAGGTCGGATTTTCACTAATTTGCAGCAAATAGATGTGATGAAGCACATACTGGTTTGGGCGGTAGCCCTGTTACTCGGCACGTCTTGTGGCGAACAAGCCACTAAAGTCGAAAATAAGGTAGATGCCAATGGCCGCCTGATGGAAGGGGTTTCGGTGAATTACCATGCCAATGGCAAAGTACAGAATGAAGTGCCCGTGAAAAACGGCAAGCGTCACGGTGAAGCCAAAGAATATTACGAAACGGGCAAGCTGGCCGCCAGCATCGAATACAAGGAAGACATCAAAAATGGCTGGTCGCGCTGGTACTACCCCGATGGTATTTTGTACCAGGAAGCGCAGTACGTGAACAACCAAAAGAACGGGATCGAAAAAAAGTACCACAATACCGGTGAGCTGATGGCCGTGCTGAAATGGAAAAATGGCGAGGCCTTGCCCGGACTCAAAGAATTCCAGCCCGACGGCCGCGAAGTAAAGCAGCCTGAAATTCGTGCCCAGGTAAAAGGCAATCAATTGGAAGTACGTTTGAGCAACGGCAGTGCACAAGTACAATTCTATGAAGGGCTTTTAGCAGATGACGAATTTCTGGATCCGGCCAAACACCCGGTACTCGAAACTGTTGATGGTGTAACGCGTTTGCCATGGAAGGGCCAGCCGGTGCATGTAATTGCCAGCCGGAAGAGCAACTTCAAAAACCCGCAAATTCTGCGCTATACGCACAACCCCTGATGCTCTATTTCAAAACACATCAGCTTCAAACCGAGGCCCCCTGGGTGGTTTTTATTCATGGTGCCGGTGGCAATTCGGCCATTTGGTACCGCCAGGTGCGTGCTTTCCAGGCCCACTTCAACCTCTTGCTGGTTGATTTGCGAGGCCATGGCCGCTCGCCCGGCGCCGCCGAAAACCAGTCCAATTATTCCTTCGATACCATTGCCAACGATGTGTTTGAAGTGCTCGACCACCTGCAAATTCGCACGGCGCATTTTGTAGGCATTTCATTGGGCACCATCATCATCCGGCAGATTGCCGAAATGCAGCCTCAACGGGTGAGCAGCATGGTGTTGGCCGGCGCCATTGCCAAACTCGATTTGCGGGGCAAGTTCTTTGTGGGTTTGGGTAACGCCTTCAAAGGGGTAATGCCCTTTATGTGGCTCTACAAGCTATTCGCCTGGGTGATCATGCCGCGGAAAAACCACGCTGAATCACGCAACTTCTTTATCCGTGAAGCCCAAAAGCTGGCACAGAAGGAGTTTTTGCGCTGGTACAAATTAACCGGACAGCTTACGCCCTTGTTGCGGCGCTTTGAGGCCAAACTACCCGAAATCCCAACCCTGTATGTCATGGGTGATGAAGACCATATGTTTTTGCCCACCGTGCAAAACATGGTGGCCAAGGCGCATCACGCTACTCTAGAAGTCATTGAGCGTTGCGGGCATGTGGTAACCATTGAGCAACCGCAGTTATTTAACGAGCGGGCCATTCGTTTTCTGCGCCAGCTTCCCGCTTAGTCCATCGGCGCAAAACGCCTGAAGATGAGGTGCAAAAAGCTCACCGCCGCTTCTGTTTCCAAATCCCACTGATACGCCGGCAGCAACTTTTCGGCAATGATGTGCTCGGCCGCTTCGAGGGTGTTGCTGGCATTGAGCTGCTCAATGGCATCGGCATAGGCCAGGTGGTCGTTGTTAAATAGCTCGCGGATAAACAAGAATTTTTCGTTGAGGCCGATGCCCGATTTGAGGTCGTCAATGGGCTTGAGTTTCAAGTGTGCCATCACCAATTTGCTGTCTCCGTTTTTCTGCAATACGCCGCTGAGCGAAAAGGCCACCGAGCGGGCTGCGGCTGCTACTGCTGCGGGTTCCGGTGCTGCCATCGGGCTCGCTCCAAGGGGCTCCGTTATTTCTGCAGCTGCTGCAGCCTTCATTACCACTTCAGCCTGAGCTGGTTCTTCCTCAACTTCTTCTACCTCAAGCTCAGCTTCGGTAATCTCGGCCGTCACAGCTTCCTTGTCGGCTACCTGCAATTGGATGTCGAATTCCACCTCTTTGCCACTTTCCATGACCTCCTCCACGGCTTCTTCCACCACTTCGGCCAACTGTTCCATCACCTCTTCAGTCACTGCAGCTACTTGCTCGTGCAATTTGGTCTCGCTCAGCACGGGCTGCTCCTCAACCACCACCGGTTTCACGGGCTCGGGCATGGTTGGCGCCTGAGCCTCCAACTTGGGAGCAACCACCGGTTCAGTCACCACCGCCTTGGGGGCTGCCACCGGCCAAGCAAGCAAGCGGACGTACAACTGCTGCATTTCTGCCAAAAGCAAGTCGCGCTCAATGGCGGTGAGGCTTTGCTCCTCGGCCATTTGTTCAATGGTGCGCGACAAATCACGTAAAACTTGCAGCAGGGTGGCGGTTGGCTCGTTGTTGTGCATGGCTACTTTTATGGGAGATGGAAATGACTATTTTTGTGCGTTGGCACGAAGGTACGGCCTTCTGTACGAATCCAAAAAAACATGTTTACCGAACCCCGTTTGCAGGGCCATACCCATGGCTGGATAGAAGTGATTTGTGGCTCCATGTTCTCGGGGAAAACGGAAGAACTCATCCGCAGATTGCGCCGTGCCCAGTTTGCGAATCAGAAAACCGAGATTTTCAAACCCCTCCTCGACACGCGTTACGACGAAACCGCCATAGTTTCGCACAACGCCAACAGCATTCCGAGTACCCCGGTGGAACACGCTTCCAACATCTTGCTCTACGCCAGCGAAGTGGAAGTGGTGGGCATTGATGAAGCCCAGTTTTTCGACGATGAGCTGGTGAGCGTGGCGCAGCAGCTGGCACAGCGTGGCAGTCGCGTGATTATCGCCGGCCTCGATATGGACTACCTGGGCAAGCCCTTTGGTCCCATGCCCCAGCTGCTGGCCGTTGCCGAATACGTGACCAAGGTACACGCCATCTGCATGGTATGTGGCGATTTGGCCAGCCACTCCTACCGCACCGCAGCCAGCGAAAACAAGGTGCTGCTAGGTGAAAAAGACAGTTACGAACCCCGTTGCCGTGCCTGTTTTTCGGCCGGCATGAAAAACCGATAAGATGAAGCAATTTTGGATGATGGCAGCGCTGAGTGCTGCCTTGTGGGGCTGCAAGAGCAGCACTGTTACCCAGGAAGCTCCTGCGCCTGAACTATCGGCTGTAGCGAAACAATTGGTTTTGCCCAGGAGTACCCTCAACTTGCCTATCACCATCCCCTATGCCGAGGTGGCCGGCATGCTCAACAAAGAGCTGGGTGAAGTGCTCTACGAGGACCTCGATTTCGAGAACAACGGGGGCGACAACATCCAACTCGTGGTCAAACGTACCGGCAATGTGCGCATTGGTGCCAAAGGCGAATACCTGCAAGCCACGGTGCCACTGAACATCTACGTGAAAGGCCGGGTAAAATCGACCCTCGGCGGCATTTTCAGCAGCAGCAGTGCGCCGCAATTGGTGCAGGATGCCAACTTCAACCTCGAAGTAAGCCTCAACAGCAAGCTGAGCGTGCAGCCCGACTGGAGTGTAAGCACCCAATCGCAAATCGGCTATAAATGGACGCAGCGACCAACGCTCGACATCGGCATCGTCAAAATCCCCATCGGCAGCCTCATTGAAAAGGTCATTGACCAGGAATTGGGCAAAATGGCCGAAATGCTCGATAAGGAAGCCAAAAAACAGCTGAAGTTTCAGAAACAAGTGCTCAGCTTCTGGAACCAGCTGCAAGACCCGATCGCCATTCCCGGTCCCGTTCCGGCCTGGTTGGTCATCAATCCCGATTCGGTTTACCTCTCCCGCCTGGTGCCCGAACCCACTGCCTTGCGCCTCACCGCCGGCATCGGTGCCACGGTGTTGGTAAGCACGTCAGAACCAGCAAAAGGTGGTAAGAAAAAGCCCATGCCAGCCTTGCAAGTCAATAAGGTACTGACCGACGAGGTCAAACTCACCCTCACAGCGGGCATCGACTACGCCACGGCAACCCAATTGGCGCGCAGGGAATTGGTAGGCAAAGAGATGGTCTTTGAAGGCGGCAAGCACCGCGTAACCATCGAAGAGCTCGACATCATGGGCAAGGGTGCAAGCCTGGTGGCCCGGGTGAAGCTGAAAGGCCGCACCAAAAGCGGCATCTTCTCTAAAAAAATAAACGGCACCTACTATTTCAGCGGGGTGCCGTATTACGAAGCCACCAAGCAGGAAATCCGCATCAAGAACTTCGATTTTGATGTGAAATCACGCGATTTATTGCTGCAATCGGCCGAATGGCTTTTCAAAAGCAATTTCAAAACCATGGTAGAAGCCCAGATGCGCTATCCGGTAAAAAAAGAGCTGGAAGATTTACGAAAACTGGCAGGAAACAGCCTCAACCAGCCCAATTTGGGTGGTATGATGCAACTATCGGGCACCATCGACAGGCTGGAGCCTACCGAGGTGCAGCTCAACGAGCGCTACATGCTGCTCATCGTAGAAAGCAGCGGCAGATTAAAGGCCGGGGTGAAAGCGCAGTAATCAGTGCGTACGCAGTAGTACGCCATTCATGACTGCCGCGAGGACGGTTTTGTGCTCGTCGCTCAAATTGCGGCGGAAGTGCACGCGGCCATGTACCATACCATCGACCACGGCCACCACTTCGTTATCAATCAAAAACTCGAAACCAAGGTTGGTGGGCAGGTTGAAGTTCATTTGTTCCATGCGCTGGATGCCACGTATTTGGATGGTAAATCCTTCCTGGTCGAAGATGCGGCCTTCGGTAGGCGTAAGTCGGGTATTGATTTCGGGGTAGTTAAGCACAAACTCATACAGTTTGTTGGAAGAAGGCACGAATACATTGCCTGCCATGTATTGGTTGTAGCGCAGGGGAATTTGAAAATAACGCCCCAAAACCGGCAAGTCGGTTTGCTCGTGGATGAATACGCCCCAGTACTCGGCTCGCAGGCTGTCGGGACCATATTGGGTATACGAAAAACGCTGGCGTGCCCTTGAAAAAGTGAGGATGAAAGGAAATTGGTGGTAGGTGCGCCATCCGCCACGAACGCGACTGGTAGCAAAATCGCCAAAAGTCACTTTGCGTTTCCAGGCCCAACCGTTACGGCCTCTGACATCGTAGCTCTCCACATCGCCGGTGATATTGGTTTGTACCCGAGCACGCGGCGACTGGGCGAAGGTGGTGTTGAGGGTGCAGATGAATGCAAAAGTGAATAAAAGGCTTTTCATGGCTTCAATAGATAGACGCTGCCTTTTAGCAGGTTTTGTGCCAAAAATTTTGGCGTTCGTATAAAAATGCCCTGTATGTGGTATTTTTCACATCAAATCCTTTTATTTTGTTTGTAGAAAGTCGCAAAGTGCGATAATTCTGTCGTGAATCACCTGATGAAACTGCCTATTCGATTGCTGTTGTTACTCCTGCCGCTTTTGGCGCAATGGGGTTGCAAGGGTTGGGAATTAACCGACCAGGAACTGGCGAATTATTACACAGGCAAGCCGTTGAAACCCAGTTTTCACCAGGTAGATACGCTGGGCCGCTCGTTGCACTACGCCAAATTGGGGCACGACAGTCTGCCTTTGCTGTTTTTGGTGCATGGCGCGCCAGGCAGTTGGCAAGGGTATTTCAACCTCATGAACGACCCCGAGTTGCAGGAGCGCTTCCTGATGATTTCGATTGACCGTCCCGGTTACGGGAAGTCGGATTACGGCCAGGCTTTGGTATCGATTGAAGACCAGGCCCGCATGATGCACGCCATTTTGGCCCGTTACCCCAACAACCGCCCCATCATCTTGTTGGGCCGCTCGTTTGGCTCACCCATCGTAGCCCAGTTGGCAGCCGAATATCCCGAGCTGGTAGATGCGATGGTGATGCTGGCTCCGCCCATTGACCCGCAGCTAGAGAAATTTTGGTGGTTCTCGCCCCTTGGCCGCTGGCACTATGCCCAGAAATTTTTGCCCGACGCGGTGAATGTGGCCACACTCGAAAAATACGCCCACGAAAGGGAGCTCAAAAAGCTTGACAGGAAGTGGGAGAAAATCCACAAACCCAGCACGGTGATTCAGGGTGGGAAGGATTGGATTGTAGAACCGCGTAACCTGCAGTTTGCTGAGCGGAAACTGCGCAATGCGCCTTTGCGGCTGGTTTACATTGCTGAACAAGACCACGACATCAGCACCAACCGACCCGATTTGGTAAAAAAATATGTGCTACAACACCACCGCGAATACCACGAGCGCAAATACCCCCGGGTTGCCAGCGGAGACGCCATCATGGAAGCCATCACAGAAGAATAAGCTCCTGCAAAATTGTGGATTATTGTATCCACTTTAAGTAGTACATTTACGCAAAACAACCAATTTCATCACATGCAAGCTAAGAACAACGATCCGGTTTGGAAGCGCGTTTTGGTGCGCTCTGAAGTGCCCAAACAGCTCGAACCCCTCCGCAAACTGGCTCAAAACCTGTGGTGGTCGTGGAATTACCGCGCCATTGAACTTTTTGAATCCATCGATCCCATTTTGTGGGAACGCTCGCAACATAACCCTGTATCGCTGCTGGAGAGTCTCAATTTTGAGCAATACCAAGCCTTGATTTCGAACAAAACCTTCATGGCAAACATGAAGGCCGTTCTGGAAGAGTTTGATACCTACATGAAGGCCCCCAAGGCTGCCAAAAGTCCGAAGGTGGCTTATTTCTGTATGGAATATGGCCTGCACTCGGTGATCAAGCTGTACTCGGGTGGCTTGGGCGTATTGGCCGGCGACTACCTGAAAGAAGCCTCCGACTGCAATTCCGACATGATTGCCGTTGGCCTGCTATACCGCTACGGCTATTTCAAGCAAACCCTCTCTCCTTATGGCGAGCAGGTGGCCAACTACAAGCCACAAAAATTCAGTTATCTGCCCGTTTTGCCTGTCAAAGACAAGGACAACAACTGGATCAAAATCAACATCCAACTTCCCGGTCGTACGCTGTATGCCAAGGTTTGGAAAATTGACGTGGGCCGCGTGCCCTTGTACCTGCTCGATACCGATTTGGAAGAGAACCAGGAGCACGACCGCAGCATTTCGCACCAATTGTACGGTGGCGATTGGGAAAACCGCCTCAAGCAGGAAATCCTCCTGGGCATTGGCGGCGTAAAAGCCCTCGATGCTTTGGGTATCAAACCCGAAATCTGCCACATGAACGAAGGACACGCTGCCTTTACCGGACTGGAACGCGTGAAAAAGCTCATCCAGGAAGAAGGTCTATCGTTCCACCAGGCCACCGAAGTGGTAAAAAGCTCCTCGCTCTTCACCACGCACACCCCGGTGCCTGCCGGTCACGATGCCTTTGCCGAAGACATCCTCAAGACCTATCTGTACAACTATTCCGAGATATTCCAGATCAGCTGGGACAAGTTCATGGGACTTGGTCGGGTGAATGAATACGCGCACGACGAACTCTTTTCGATGAGTCACCTGGCCTGTCGCCTCAGTCAGGAGGTGAATGGCGTAAGCCGCATCCACGGAAGGGTTTCGCGTGAAATGCTGAAGCCTTTGTGGCCTGGCTTTGAGGAAAATGAGTTGCACGTAGATTACGTAACCAACGGGGTGCACTATTATACCTGGACCAGCATCATCTTCCAAAAGCTGTATGAAAAGCACTTTGGTAAGGACTTCCACGCCGACCAAAGCAACGCCAAAAAATGGGAAAAAATCCACCAAATTGATGGGCAAGAGCTATGGGATGCCCGCATGAGCTTGAAGCGTCGTTTGATCGATTCGGTGTCGAAAAAACTCAACCGCGATTTGGCTTTGCGCCAAGAGAGTCCGGGCAAAATCCTCAACGTGGTAAACAGCCTCAACGAAAATGCCCTCATCATTGGCTTTGCGCGTCGTTTTGCGACCTACAAGCGTGCCCACCTGCTGTTTGCCAACCTGCAGCGTTTAGAAGCCTTGGTGAGCAATCCCGAGCGTCCGGTGCAGTTCCTCTTTGCCGGTAAGGCCCACCCTGCCGACCAGGGTGGACAGGCATTGATCAAGCGCATCATTGAAGTATCGCAGATGCCGCAGTTTGCCGGCAAGATTTTCTTCCTCGAAAACTACGACATGGCCCTGGCGCGTCGCCTGGTGCATGGTGTGGATGTTTGGCTGAACACGCCTACGCGTCCGCTTGAAGCCTCGGGTACTTCGGGCATGAAAGCCACCATGAATGGGGTATTGAACCTCAGCGTTTTGGATGGCTGGTGGGCCGAGGGTTACATTCCCGAAGGCGGCTGGGCATTACCTGAAGAGCAGACCTACGACAACAAGGATTTTCAGGATGAATTGGATGCCGAAACGCTGTACAACATCATTGAGACTCAAGTGGTACCCGATTTCTTCACCCGTGATGATAAAGGCTTGCCACAGGCCTGGTTGACCCGCGTGAAGCACACCATCGCCGGTATTGCGCCGCACTTCACCATGAAGCGCATGATTGATGAGTACTACAGCAAGTTCTACAACAAGCTGTATTCTCGTGGCAACCTGATGAAGCAAAAGAACTACGAAAATGCCCGTGCGCTTGCCGACTGGAAGGCCAAGGTGTATTTCAACTGGGACAACATCCAGGTTTTGGCCATCGACACCTTCGATACGTTCAACAACGCCCTGCAATTGGGTGAGAACTTCCATGGCAAGATTACCCTCGAGCTCAACAACCTGAGCAAAGACGATATTTCGTTAGAAGTGATGGTTGCCGAAAAAGTGGGTGAGCTCGAAAAGCACCAGATTGTGCACCGCGAGGAAGTAAAACCCGCCAAAGTTGCCGGCAATCGCGTGATGTACGAGCTGAAACTGCCCATGAACCGCAGTGGTGTATTCGACTATGGCTTCCGCATTACGCCCAGCAGCAAGCTGTTGGCTTACCGCCACGACTTTAACCTGGTTCGCTGGATTTAATCAGCAAGCCCGACAACGAAAAAGCCCCGAAAATTCGGGGCTTTTTTATTTGTA
>Ga0075157_10001382_pt1 | contig 15254 bp, 10 predicted proteins | sample JI81BgreenDNA_FD_70967 | JGI IMG/M metagenome (GOLD analysis project Ga0075157, IMG submission 70967) | Wastewater effluent complex algal communities from Wisconsin, to seasonally profile nutrient transformation and Carbon sequestration -... | ecosystem: Engineered > WWTP > Effluent > Algae...
CCTGCAGAAGTAAGATTGAAAGCACCTGCTCCAGGATCAAAATCAGCCATATCATAAAAATATCCTGTGATATAAACATTGCCTGAGATATCTATAGCTATACCATTGCCATGATCAAGATTTGGACCTGCTATGCTTTTTGCCCATACATAATTACCTGAAGCATCTAATTTACTCACAAAAATATCAGAGCTTCCCAAAGAAGTAAGATTGAAAATGCCTGCATTGGGATCAAAATCAACTGTATCTCGAAAAACACCTGTGGTATAAACATTACCTGAGCCATCTACAACGATGCCAATACCATTATCAGCACTTCCACTTCCCATTCTTTTTGCCCATACCAAGTTGCCTGAAGCATCTAATTTACTGATAAAAATATCAGCAAAACCTGCGGAAGTAAGATTGAAAGTACCTGCTCCAGGGTCAAAATCAACTGTATCATAAAAATAGCCTGTGGTATAAACATTACCTTGAGCATCTACAGCTATACTCAAGCCCCTGTCATCATCTGTACTTCCCATGCTTTTTGCCCATACATAATTGCCTGAGGCATCTAATTTACTTACAAAAATATCCCTAAGACCTATACCTAAAGAAGTAAGATTAGCTGTACCTGCTCCAGGGTCAAAATCAGCTGTACCTATAAAAATACCTGTAATATAAACATTACCTTGGGCATCTACAGCAATGCTGTTGCCTTCATCACTACTTGAACCTCCCATGTTTTTTGCCCATATATAATTGCCTGAGGCATCTAATTTACTTACAAAAATATCCCTAAGACCTAGAGAAGTAAGATTAGCTATGCTTGCATTGGGGTCAAAATCAACTGTACCCATAAAATAGCCTGTGGTATAAACATTTCCTAAAGCATCTACAGCTATACTGAGACCTACATCATTACTACCAGCTCCTCCTATGTTTTTTGCCCATATCAAGTTACCTGAGGCATCTAATTTACTGATAAAAACATCAAGGCTCCCTGTGGAAGTAAGATTGAAAGTACCTGCATTGGGGTCGAAATCAACCGTACCTGCAAAATAGCCTGTGGTATAAACATTACCTTGGGCATCTACAGCTATACTATAGCCTTTATCATCACCTGTACTTCCTATGTTTTTTGCCCACGCATAGTTTTGTGCTTGGATACAATCACTCCAAAATAGTAAGAGTAAGGTTATTAATAATGTATATTGTTTATTTTTCATTTTTCATAGAAAAAAGTTTAATATTTTGTAAAATATTAAATGCATATGCGTCAATTTTAAATACTTACAAATTTAATTTTCTTCAAGAATATGCACAAATATTTTGTTGTAAATTAATTGAATAAAGTTTTGATAGAGTTCATAAAAACGTGGGTTTCTTGAATTATTTTTTCTAAATCAATGCTTTTAGCTATGAATATTCTATAAAAATGTAATATTTTTGTTGAGAGTCAGCAAAATGAACAAACCTTTATAAACCTGAGGAGTACTTGAAAATCTATGAATTTACCATCGAAAGGTTCAAAGGAAGGATAAAAAGATAATGATATAAGTAAATTAAAATTACGTTAAAAAAGAAAAATATCAAAAAACTAACTCTTTCAAATTATAATTATCTTACTTTGTTGTAAAATAAAATATCTTTGAATACATTTTTGTCATATATTAATTCTATTGTTCCACTCTCAGAAAGTGCCATAAATGATATAGAAAAGGTCGTTACTTCTTCATCTTTTCCAAAAAAGCATTTATTGATTCCAAACTTAGCACAATGTCAATACCTATATTTTATTAAGAAAGGTGTTGCTAGGGCATTTTTTTACCACCATGATAAAGAAATAACAGATTGGTTTGGAATAGAAAAGATGATTATAGGACCCATCATTAGAAATTTTCCTATCAAAGACACTCTTCATAGTGTAGAATTATTAGAAGATTCAGAAATTTTTCAAATTCCTTTTAGTGCATTGGAAGAGTTGTATCAAAAACACCATGATGTTGAACGATTGGGAAGAAACATAGCAATCCAAACAATTTTACATTTACAATTTCGGATAGATAACATACAACTATTCTCTGCAAAAGAGAGATACGAAGAGTTTTTGAAAAAATATCCCTCTTTAACTAATAGAGTTTCATTAGGCTATATAGCATCTTATTTAGGCATGAATCAGGTTACTTTAAGTAGAATTAGAAGAAATCACTAATTTTTTTAGCATAGACTAAAATAATAGTGATTTTCATTTCATTCCTTTGTTCTATGAATATAGGAATTTTTACATACGGCACAAGAGGTGATTTGCAACCTTATATTGGATTGGCTCTTGAACTTATTACTAGAGGACATCAGGTATCCATATCTGCTACAGAAGATTTCAAAGAATTTGTAGAAAGTTTTGGTATTTCCTTCCAAGCATTATGGGGTAATGCAGAAATAATTATGAATTCCGAGGAAGGTCAAAAAATTCTTCAAACAGAGAATTCTATCAAACTAATGAAATACTATTTCAAAGTACTCCATCATAATAGAAAACCTTTACGAAAAAGCTATGAAGAGGCTATTTCAAAAGTTGATTGTATTATTGCTAACTCTATGACTCTACCCATAGTTAGTGCAATCGTTGAAAAGCAAAATAAAAAAATGGCACTAACTTATTTCATGCCTCCAGTTGTAGCTACAAAAGAGTTTCCCTTAAGCGATTTTGATTTTCTTAATTTCCCCTTGTATAATCAACTAACCTATAAAATAGCTCAAAGTTTTTTCTGGAGATTTATAAAACAAGATACCAATGAATTTAGAAAAGAGTTAGGATTAGAAGAACTCAAAGAAAACCTCATTCATTATCTTAACAAACAGAAAATATTGGATTTATATTGTATCAGTCCAGCTCTCATTCCAGAACCACAGGATTGGGAAAGTCACCATAAAATCACAGGTTTTATCAATATACCCAAAGAAAAAAGAGATTTATACCCTCTAGATAGAACTTCTATTGAACTACAGGAATGGCTATCCAAAGGTAATAAACCTATTTATATTGGATTTGGGAGTAATGGTGTTGGTAAAACAGAAAAAATACTAAAGGTAATTACTGATATTTTAGACAAAACAAGTGAACGAGTTTTGTTCTGTACTGGTTGGTCAGAATTTCCTAATATCTCTAAAAATGAGAAGCTTTTTATAACAAAATACACAAATCATGAAGAGATATTACCACAATGCAAAGTTGGAATTTTTCATGGTGGAGCAGGTACACTTGCCACAATGTTGAGAAATTGTCTGCCTGTAATTATTATTTCTTTCTACACAGATCAACCTGCTTGGGGTAAAATAGTAGAAAAGAAAAAACTAGGGATTCATATCCCTATCAAGAAACTATCTTCTAATAAGTTAATAAAAGCTATTGATGATTGTCAAAGTATTGATATTCAAAATAATGTAAAAGTTATTGGAGAAGTTATTTTAAACGAAAATGGTTTGGAGAAGACCGTCTTTGAGATTGAAAAGTATTTTGACAATTCAAACATGTTCTCTTAATCAAGAGCTCTTTTAATAAAAATGAATATGCATATACTTTTAAGATTATAATAAATAAAAAACACTTTACTTTAATACTAAAATAATATTCTTTTTATGAAGCTCCTCTCTTTATTCTTCATACTTTTTAGCTCATTATGTTTAAAGGCTCAACAATTTTTATTACCTGAAAAATCCTTTGAATATCCAAAAGAGATTGCCCTCAAAATCAATACCACTTATCAGGTTTATAAACAAAAGCTCCCCAATAAGGATATTCTCAGAAAAATGCCTTTGAATACAAAACTACCTAAAAATCTCCATGATACTTTGTACAAATATGATTGGTTAGAAGTAGGTAGATATGATTATAGTTCAAACACATATCATATTGAAGAAAATGCAATACCCTACCTTCAGTATCATAAACAAAAAGGTATTTTTTCTTTTGTGTTTAAACCATTACTCTCCACAGGAGCAAGTTTATTTTTTGAACACAATGATTCAAATCTGCCTCAACGTATTCAAAAGAAAGGAACCTATTTTTACTATTTTGATGAAGTTAAAAATAATGAAAATATACACCATTATCCTGTGGTAGATTACAAAAATAAGTTTTTAATTATTGATATTAACCGAAGTGGCAAATTAAATGATATTGCAAATCCTGACAGATATAGAATGGTATATTTGGCAATTCTGAAGATGAATTTAATCCCAGAAGACAATCAGGTTTCTATGAATCAAAGTAGTATCAATAAAATGATGGGAAGTACTGATGATGATAGGGTTTATTCAAAAGAAAACTGGACAAGTAAATCAGCTGATGTTTCATCAGGGAAAGCTATAGAATTAAAAGATTTTTATGAAAAAAATAAGTATAAAATTCCTGATGAGGTAACTTTAAAAAGAATGCCTCTCAATACTAATTTAATACCTGATATCAATGATATTCTATATACTTATGATTTATTAGAGGTTGCAACTTATACTTTCCTCCCATTAGCAACAGAATCAGGTTATGCTCTCTCTAACCCTTCACAATTTTATTTGTATCGTTATCACAGTAAGAAGGGTGTATTAAAATTCAATTTTTTCAATCATTTAGATGACTCTTATATAACTTTTGCAAATAATGATAATAATATCCCCTATATCATTACCAAGAAGGGAACACATTTTTATTATATGGATACAAGTAAACAACCTGATTATTATCCTGTGGTAGATTATAAAGATGGATTGCTGATCATAGATATTACTCATTCAGCTAAGATGAATGACTTCTCTAACCCAAGAAGGTTTCGGATAGTCTATATGCTTGTTCCAAAGGTTTTTTAAATCTTAATGTAAGAAAATAAATTTTGACTTCTTCTAACTTCTTAATTTGAATGAAAAAAGTATTCTTAATAATTTACATCTTGAGTTCATTTCATTTTACTCAGGCTCAAATCATTGATACATTTATTAATGTAGGTACCCATAAATTGCATTTTAGCATTATCAAAGGGAATGGAACACCTATTCTCTTTGAAGCGGGCAATGGCGATGATGCCAGTGTGTGGAAACCCATAATAAGTGATATTCATAAACAAACTCGTGCAACAATCATCACCTATGATAGAGCTGGTTTAGGAAAAAGTGAAATTGATACAACAAAAATCAGTTTTCAAAATGAAGTAAGAGATCTAAAAATTGCTTTGGAAAAATTAGGCTATTCAAAAAAAATATTTATTGTTTGTCATTCATTTGGAGGCTATTATGCTTCTTTATTTACTTATAAATATCCTAAAAAAGTTAAAGGAGTTGTGTGTATTGATATTGTAACACCTTGTTTTTTCACAAAGGAGTGGTCTGAAGAATTTATCAAAACAATAAGACCAGAAGATTGGCAAATAATTAAACAGTATAAGGCTGGATTGTTTTATGTACTAACAAATTTTACGAAAACAGCAGAATATATGCAAGATAAATTTTTAAACTCAAAAACACCAGTTACAATGATTATGGCTGAAAATATTCAACCAATGATCAAAGAGTCTGAAAAACAAAAATGGATGAATTGTTGTGAGGAATTTGGTACAATGCCTAATCATAAATATATCATAGCTAAAAATGCAAATCATAAAGTGTGGAACCAGAATCCTCAAATTGTAATTGATGAGATTGTAGAAATGTATAAAAGAAGTAAGTAGATTAGAATAGTTTATAAAATCATACTTTATTTTTTAATTCTCCCAATGCTAAAGCAATGGTTTTGATTTCTTCAAGGTATGGACTCATAAAATTCGTGCTTTTAACTCCTGATAAGCAAGTTCCTTCTCTCTGGTTTTACCGATTCTGATAGCATCCACAAGAGATAACATTTGATAAAGGGCAATATCTTCCAAAGAGGCTTGAATAGCTCCTGAATATAAAGGAGGAATGGTATGTCCTCTTTCTGTCCCTTTGGGATGAGCCCATACATATGTTTCAGTAGAAGAAAAAGACTCTTTGAGAGGCATGGCTGAATGAGCTGTTGCAAACCCTCTTTTTACAGCCCCTATTTCAACAGGAAAAACGTATTGGATTCCTGATTGAAGAAACTCCAATAAAGATTGCCTCATTACCTTTTTTTTATTTTGTGTTACTAGTAAAGCGATTTTAGAACGATTTAATGATTCTGTAATTTCGGAAGGACTCAAATAAAGTTGTTTAGCTAAATCTTTATTGAGCCAAGGAGTATCAGCTAAACAAATGATTTTTAGCAATACTACCACATCATGGGGACGCATTCCATTGTGCTTTTTCATAAATTCTCAATTTGCGAATTGCAAATTATGTAAATAAATTATTGATAAACAAATATTTATTTACTATTATTTTAAAATAAAGTGATCATATGTTTTAACATTTTATTCAGATATTAAAAATACTCAAAAATGAAAACCAGAAGGTTTCAATTGTTGTTAATGATTTGTTTACAAGCGATTTATTGAATAAATGTATAATTTTTTTTATTTTTGAACAGTTATAAAACCATGAACACTATGAAAAAAATCTTTCTACTCCTTTCTTTTATATTTTCTACTCATATTATCATTGCTCAAGACCTCAATTTGGTATGGGGTAAAACCATGAGACCAGCCTCTTCTCCTATAGGAATGGGAGTTGGTAGAGCTCATGAAATAGGATCAGATGAAAGCATCTACATAACTGGACATTTTGCATCCCAATCAATCGATTTCGACCCAGATGCTGGGGTATATGCTGTATCCAGAGTGGATAGCACAGATATTTTTATCCAAAAATTAACCCCTCAAGGGACGTTTATTTGGGCAAAATCCATAGGAGGGATAGGCAGAGACTATGCATTTTCCTTAGCTTTAGATGTAAATGATAATATATATATCACAGGCTATTTTGCTGAAACAGTCGATTTCGACCCTGGTGTTGGTGTTTCCAACCTTACTTCTAATGGGGAGAAAGATGCTTTTATCCTAAAATTAAATTCCAATGGTGATTTCATATGGGCAAAAAATATAGGTGGAGTAGATAATGATATGGGCTTAAAGCTGGTTGTCGATAATACTGGAAACGTATTTGTTACAGGCAATTTTATGGGTTCAGTAGACTTTGACCCTAATGCTGGTATAAACATACTTTCTTCTGTGGGGGCAGGTGATGCTTTTGTTCTAAAATTAAATACCAATGGTAATTTTGAGTGGGTAAAACAAACAAATTTAGCTGGAAATGAGATGGGAATGGCTATCACTAAAGATGCATCCCAAAATATTTATGTTACTGGAATTCGAAATGAAGATATTAATACATCTTATCCTTTTTATTCATTTTATAACCCTTTACTTTTACCTGATGGTAAAATATATTTACAAAAAATAGATAATAATACAGGGAATCTGATTTGGGAGAATATAACTTCTCTCATGAATTCTCCTTATGCGATGGTAGTGGATAGTATAGGTAACATTTATACAGTAGGAGGAAGAGCTATTTTATATATTTTAAAAACTGACAATTTAGGAAATATACTATGGTATGATATAGGAGCAAGCAGTAGTTATTTTCTTGGACGAAGTATAGCTGTAGATAATAATAATGATTTATATCTTACAGGAAGTTTTACTGAAACTATAGATGCTGATTTGGGAGCTGGTTACTATGAATTAACATCCTTTAATAATTTTGACATCTATCTAATAAAAATGGATGGTGATGCCAATTTGATTTGGGCTAAAAGTATGCCTGGTAGTAATGGACAAACAGCCTATGATGTAAAAGTAGATGCAAACAATCAGGTATATCTCACAGGTGATATAGATGGAATATCTACTGATTTAGATCCTAATGAAGGAGTTTTGAATGTGAACGGACCTACAAGCATTTTCATAGCCAAATATACTCAAGGTTTACCCACTCCAACTACCAATTTAACAGGTTCAATGGTTTCCTCTTCTTATGCCAATCTCAATTGGGATAATGTGGTAGGAGAATCAGGGTATAAAATCTTGAGAAGCACCACATCTGGAGGACCCTATACAGAAGTTGGAACTCAAACTTTTAATGTTACTAACTTTCAGAATTATGGTTTAAGTTCTAACACTACTTACTATTATGTGGTGAGAGTGGTCAATACCAATGGTGAATCTACCAATTCTAATGAAATCAGTATCACAACTCCCAATAAATTAAATCAATCCATTAATTTTCAAGCTCTTCCAAACAGATATTTTGGAGATGCTCCCTTTGCACTTTCAGCTACAGCTACTTCCAATTTGCCTATTTCCTACACCAGTTCCAATACTTCTGTAGCCACCATTTCAGGAAATACAGTTACCATTGTGGGAGTTGGAACCACCAACATTACAGCTTCCCAAGCAGGAAATGCAGATTATAACCCAGCTACGAGTGTAGTGAGGTCTTTCACTGTTGAAAAAGGCAATCAGTCTATTTCTTTTGATAATATTCCTAATAAAGTATTTGGAGATGCCCCTTTTACACTTTCAGCCACTGTCAATTCTGGACTAACTCTCACATATTCCAGTTCCAATACCTCAGTAGCTACTATTTCAGGAAATATAGTCACCATTGTAGGAGCGGGAACAACTAACATTACAGCCTCCCAAGCAGGAAATGCAGATTATAACCCAGCCAGCACATTTAGAACATTGGTGGTAGATAAAGCCAATCAGGTAATCAACTTTGAAACTTTATCTGATAAGACTTTTGGAGATGCTTCTTTTGCTCTCACAGCCACTGGAGGAAATAGTGGAAATCCTGTAACTTATACCAGTTCCAATACTTCTGTAGCTTGGGTTTCAGGAAATACAGTAAACATTGTAGGGGCAGGAACAACCAACATTACAGCCTCACAGGCAGGAAATGCAAACTATAACCCAGCTACTTCTGTCATTCAACCACTCTTGGTGAATAAAGCCAACCAAACCATTACCTTTAATCCTTTGGTTAATAAGACTTTTGGAAATAGTCCTTTTACTTTAAGTGCAACTAGTTCTTCAAATTTGTCTATTTCTTATACCAGTTCCAACACTTCTGTAGCGACCATTTCAGGAAATACAGTCATCATTGTAGGGGCTGGAACCACCAACATTACAGCTTCACAGGCAGGAAATGCAAACTATAATTCAGCTACCTCTGTCATTCAGCCACTGGTGGTGGAAAAAGCTAATCAAACGATTACTTTCAACTCTTTACCCAATAAAACCTTTGGAGATACTCCTTTTACACTTTCAGCCACAGGAGGAGCTAGTGGAAATCCTGTAACTTTTTCAAGTTCTAATACTTTAGTAGCCACCATTTCAGGAAATACAGTTACCATTGTGGGAGTCGGAACCACCAACATTACAGCCTCTCAAACAGGAAATGCCAATTATAACCCTGCTTCAAATGTGGTTCAACCACTCTTGGTGAATAAAGCTAGTCAAACCATTACCTTTAGTCCTTTACCCAACAAGACTTTTGGAGATGCCCCTTTTGCCCTTTCAGCCACTGGGGGAGTTAGTGGAAATCCTGTAACTTTTTCAAGTTCTAATACTTTAGTAGCTACTGTTTCAGGAAATACGGTAACAATTGTAGGGGCAGGAACCACCAATATTACAGCTTCTCAGGCAGGAAATGATAACTACAATCCTACAGACATCATTCAGCCACTAGTAGTGAATAGAGCAAACCAAACCATCACTTTTGAAGTAATTCCAGCTAAAACATTTTCAGGAACACCAGAAAGTTTTACTCTGAAAGCCACTTCGTCAGTGGGTTTACCAGTTCAATTTGGTTCTTCTAATACCTCTGTCATTAGTGTTTCAGGCAATACAGCCACCATTTTGGGAATAGGGATCGCAGATATTACAGCTTTTCAGAACGGAAACACCAACTATAATGCTGCAAACTCAAAACAGACAATTTCTATTATCTTGTCTAGTATTAATGGAGTAAAAGGGAATGATATACTCTTGTATCCAAACCCCACTAGTGATATAGTGTATATTCAGGGATTGAAACAATTAGATGCTAACATTCATCTAATCAATGCACAAGGAGTGGAAATGCCTTTATTGAATAGAACAATCATCAATTCAAATACAATAGCTTTTGATGCAAGCTCTCTGCCTGTTGGGTTGTATTTTATGAAAATAACAGATACCAAAGAGCAGGCATTTTCAATTAAAATTATTAAGAAATAAGTTTATAATCATCAAGGTATTACAATGAAAAAAATAATATTAACACTTTTAGGACTTTATTTGACAGTTTTTACTTTTGGTCAGACAAATGCCACTAAACTTATTGAAATTGGTAAAATATACAAAGACTTCATGTTTCGTAATGAGCCAACAAAACAAGTATTTAAGGATATTAAAGCAAATGTTCCAAAAAATTTAAAAATTGGAATAGACTTTATTATTCAAACAATTACAACAAAAAACCAGCTTTTAACTCAAAAATTTTTGTCTCGACCTGATGACCAAACTTTGAAACAAATTTTCATAATCAATGCTATTAATTTGAATCTAAATGAAGAGAATCAGGTGGATAATAATAAACTTATTGATAGTTTGATGAATACAAATATTCCAATCTATGAATTAGTAGATAATTATTATGGGATGTTATTTACAGCAGTTGGAAACAAAAATCAGCCATTTGATTTCTCAAAAATTAATTTTGAGCTTAAAGACTATAATCTCAAAGATGATATAGAAAAAGGTATTTTCTTTTTACGATGTATGGATTATTGTGGTCTGACTGTTTGGGGATATATGAATGTTGCGAATCCTCCAAATACAAAAAAAGCATATGATAATATAAAAAAGTATCCGAAATTCAATGGAAGCACTTATTATCAATATACAGACTTTTATTTTACAGACTTTGAAATGAATATAGAGCAAGGAAAAGGAAAGCAAAGTTACAAAGGTTATTATTTGAATAAATATTACGAAACACTTTTAACACATTTGATTTGCCTCAATAAAGAAAATGGAAGCGAAAACGAAATGAAGGATTTATTACTTGGTTCTATTTTGAAAGATAGAAAGCTCTACAAATACACCAATTATAAAGATATTCTAGAAGAACTTTTCAAAGAAAAAAATAAGGAATAACAAATATTTGCTAAATTTTTAGCAACATAACAGGTTTTATATTCAAAATATTATTCTCATGTATATCGTCTAAAAATGAAAAGAATATTTCAAAAAATGCTTAATAGAGAACAAAATAAGCCTGTTGCTATTCAATGCTTATGGTGTTCTGATTGGGAATATATTGGTTTAGGTGTTGAATTAGTGTTTAAAAGTAATAATAATTATACTACGCAAAAAATTACAGAATTAGAATATAGTAATTTTGATTCAATGGAGAAAATGGTAAAAGAGGCTAAAAAGATTGCTCTTGAGTATGTGTATAAATACGATATTGAGTTCTACTTTCCATCTCCTGATGAATGGTCAAGAGATTGTCCTAATTGGTGGGAATCTGAATTATCACCTAAATGTGAAGACTGTAAAATCCCAATTATCCCATCTGATAGTGAGTATTTACCTAAAGAAATTTGTTATCCCTGTCATTTAAAAAGAGAAAGAAATGAACAAATTGTAAATGATGAACCTTATAATGAAGGTGTCACAATGTATTTATCAAAAAATGATGAAAAAGAAAATATTGGCTACTGTTCAGAATTTAAAGGTTTTACTATTGCTTCATTTATCAAGAATAAAGTTGAAAAACAGCTAAGCAATAAGGTTGTAGATAGGGTAATACTTGATAAAACTGATATATTTGAGCTTGAAGAAGATTTAAAGAGAACTCTCAATCAAAAATTAGAAAATTATATTAAGCCTGATATTGATGAACAAATGAAAAGATTTGTGAAAACATATAAAATAGAGTATGAAGGAAAACAATATGAATTAGCAAGTAAATTTAATAATGAACATGATGAGATTTCAAATCTTATTTGGAGTTTGAAAATAAATCAAAAAGCATTGACAGAAAATTATACTTATGAAATATATTTTAAAAATGGCATTACTCATAGAGATGATAATGTTTTACGCTTCATAAATTATGTAAATAAAGGTTCAACAGATATAAACAATATAAAAGAATATTATAAAAATTTATTGACTGAAGATGATGTACTTCAAACTATAGAAAAATTGCAAAGAATAGGCTGTGTGGATATAATGGAGAAAGAAGTTACAATAACTAAACTTGGACAAGGTATTGTGTAAAGAAAACCATCCAAATAAAGCTTTGGATGGTTGGTAAAATATTAAAGAGATATTATAAATGGAAGAGAAATATAAACAATACGAAAAGACTATTAAGAAAGAACATAATTTCGGTTGGACACCAAAATATGTTTCGGAATTTAGCACTATACTAAGTGCTAAAGAATTTATTGTGATTGCAGAAAAGACATTTAAAGACTTAGGTTGGGACATAGTTTATCAGGACGACAAAACAATTGAAGCAAGGAGGAAAGAGAAGGCATTTGGGATGGAACGTTGGACAGAAGGTATTACAGCAAAATTTGAGTATGGCAAAATCAAAGTAAAAAGTGTAACACTTGGAAATGAAATGTGGGATGTTGGTAGAAACTCAAAACGTGTTAAATTATTCTTTTATGCATTTCAAGAAATAGAAAAATCCTTTAACAAGGAAGAGCTTCAGAGCCTGATCAAAGAAAAATAAACAATCAATAATTGGGATAATTATATCATTCCTGACTCATTACCAAAACCTGCCAAAATTAGAGAACCTAAATTTTACATTCCTATTATTGGATGTGTATTATTTTCAATTTTAATTGCCTTTCTACTTGCAAAAGTTTCAATCAGTGGACTTTATATCATTGGTTTATTCGAGTTTTTAGTTGGATTTGCAATTGGTTTTGCTTTTAAATATCTAATTAAGTTTTCAAATTTCACCAATTATGATAGGCTTCACTATGTTATTTTAGGAACAATCGGCTTGACATATCTATTAAATCAATACTTACAATACGAGATAATATTATATGAGAATAATTATGACCGAATAGGTTTTTTTGAGTTTCTAAAAATCAAATTTGAACAAGGGCTTACAATCAAAAAATTAAACACAGGATGGATAGGCTTAATAATTCATTGGATTTTGCAACTTGTTATAACTTATTATGTGGTCGCAATGACTACTATAAGAAATCTAACAAAATTTAAACTTGACAGAATCCCGCCAGAAGTTATTGACTTTGCTTCTTACCACTTTATGAAAGACAAAACAGAAGCTCAAATAAGAAAAGAATTAGCATTAAAAGGTTGGACTGAATTACAGAACCAAGATGAAGTATTTGAAGCGATTGAAGCGTTGCAAACTACACAAGAAGTAAATAGAATTTAATGAGAAACTTCTACTAAAATGGGTTTTATGTTAGGCAGATGACATAAAAAATTGAGGCTTTATCTTTAATCCACTACCTATGATGAAAAAGATATTACACATATTGATAATTTTTCTTCTTCCAATAACAGTTGTTGGACAAAGTGACTATTTGTCAAGATTGTCAATTTCAGGAGGAGTATCAGAACTTGGGATTTCACCATCTGAAGAAATCTGGGTAGCAACAAAAGCAGGAAATGTTTACTATACCAAAAAAATTGGGGAACTATGGCATATTGGACCTTTTGGTTCGCTTGACCCTTATAATTTTAATACAGGAAAAACCTTTGAAAGAGTAAACTTTTTTTCTGAAGATACTCTTATGATTTCAGGATTTATACAAGATGAAGGAAAACAAGACTTTATTTTTTGGTCAGGTAATAAAGGAAAAACTTGGGACAAAGTAATCTTTGGCGAAAGCAGTTGGATTGATGCTGCATACATCAACAACAACGGAAAAGCTTGGATGAGTGGAAGTTCTCAACTTATTTACTACACACAAAATTATGGTAAAACTTGGAAAACCTTTAATAAGGCAGGAAATGAAAATGCACTAAGATTTTCAACTATCCATTTTGCAAAAGATGAACAAACAGGATTGTTTGGTTCTTTTTGGAATGTACTCTACAAAACGACTGATAACTGTCAAAGTTGGGAAAGATTGCCAACACCATTAAGCCAAGGAAAATATGAAAGGCTTTCAAAAGGAGAACGACCTGATATTAGGAAAATAAGATTTTTTGGAAATTACTATATCATTAATCAGCAAGGCAAAGTCTTTATAACCAAATCAAATGCTATTGACTGGATTTACTTGCCAGAAATAGTTGATTTTGAGGTTTCTGAAAATGAAAATCTTTTCACCATCAATCAAAATTTAAGTATAAGCCTTTATGATTTGACTTTTACTAAAACTTGGCAATCAAATAAATCACTTGACAATAATCCAAGAGCAATTGGTATAAGAAACAATAAGCTTTTCATTTTAACCTTTGAAAGTATTTATAAGATTAATCGTGATGAATTTGTAGTATCACCATTATTTACAGATGAAATACCCATTCAAGAACCCTATTTAAAAGTTCAATTTGAAGGAGAAGAATACGGATTTGATGAAAAAGATATATTACACTTTGATAAGAAGAAAAAGGCTTGGTATCGGTTGATGACTGTGGACTTCTCAATTGCTAATGCGTCCTTATTTGATAGCAAAATTGTATTGGCAGACCAAAGTTTAAATAAACAATACATCTTAAACCCAAAAGAAAAGGTAATTAGAGCATATAATTTGCCCACAAGCCTTTTTTCTAATCTCATCATTAAGGAATTACATTTTGAAGATGGCAGTCAAGGTTGTTTTCATTCTAATAACTCATTAAGGTCATACATTAGAAAAGATAACAGATTTGTAGTTAATAATAAATCAAGTTCTTCAAAATATCTTTCCCAAGCTATCAGTAAAATAAAGGCAGACAAAGTAGAGCAAATACTTGAGTTAATTGATAAGTCAAGATTTGTAAAAGTTACATTGAATGATTTAAAAATTAAAAAAAATGATATTGATGAATTTAAGAAGTTCATTGATAAAGAAGAAGAACGGATAAAGAAATCAGGTATAGACGATTCTGACTTTGGAAATCCATATTCGTTTCCAGAAGAAAATACGAATTTCAATTTTTATAAATCAGTTGCAGATTCACTATTCACTCTTAACGAAGAAGAAATCAATAATGCCTTTTGGCAGGCTTATGGATATTGGAGTACTACAACCAATTGGAGAAGAATTATTTTTGTGTTTCAAA
>Ga0075157_10001386_pt1 | contig 15217 bp, 10 predicted proteins | sample JI81BgreenDNA_FD_70967 | JGI IMG/M metagenome (GOLD analysis project Ga0075157, IMG submission 70967) | Wastewater effluent complex algal communities from Wisconsin, to seasonally profile nutrient transformation and Carbon sequestration -... | ecosystem: Engineered > WWTP > Effluent > Algae...
GTTTATCGTGGCACGGGCGTCCCGCCTGTGCTTCCGAAGCGGTTAAAAATTTCCTTCTAATTTCCCCCGATCGCACCTTGCATACCACAAATACTGTATTTTGTCAAAAATGGCAAAATCTGCGTTACAATTCTTAAACCATCAAATGCGGATTTTGCATAAATAATTGTACTTATTACATTTGCGAATTCGTTAATTTTACGATTTTAAAAGCTTGCAGCGTCAAAAAGTAAAATTAGTCATAATGCCCCTGGATTATGAAAATCGTACCACAAGCCTCAAAACAAGTAAATAGGTAAAATAATTGAGAATGAAGTCAATAATTTTGGTCGTCTTTAGATTTTCTTAAGATTTCAGCCCTTAAAATAGATCGAACATTTAAAACTAAATCGACTTTTAGATTGTTTTTGCTTATCAAAGTAGCTGGAGTTGCCCCGAAGACCGATCGACCCTCAAGATATAGATACAGATCCTCGATCGCACAATGGCATCCCACCAAACTCGATCGAACTCTGCTAGAATTAGTAAAACGAAGTCGTTATGAGTTTAATTAAATAGCTATGACCGACGAAACCGTAGAAAACCTAGTAATTATCGGCTCAGGCCCAGCAGGCTACACAGCAGCCATCTACGCGGGGAGGGCAAACCTGAAACCCGTAGTCTTTGAAGGCTACCAAATGGGAGGCATCCCCGGCGGTCAACTGATGACCACCACAGAAGTCGAAAACTTTCCCGGCTTTCCCGAAGGCATCACCGGGCCGCAACTGATGGATCGGATGAAAGCTCAAGCAGTGCGCTGGGGTGCCGAATTATACACAGAAGATGTAATTTCGGTGGATTTGACCAAGCGTCCGTTTACAGTGCGATCGGAAGACAGAGAAATCAAAACCCACACGATAGTAATCGCTACAGGCGCGACGGCGAAACGGGTGGGGCTACCTAGCGAACACGTATTTTGGAGTCACGGCATTTCGGCCTGTGCGATTTGCGACGGCGCTACCCCAATTTTTAAAGGAGTAGACTTAGCTGTCATCGGCGCGGGCGACACCGCAGCGGAAGAATCTATTTATTTGACAAAATACGGCTCTCATGTACATATGCTGGTGCGGCGCGATCGAATGCGCGCCAGCAAAGCCATGCAAGACCGAGTGCTGAGCAATCCCAAAATTACCGTGCACTGGAACACCGAAGCAGTGGATATCTTGGGAGAGCCAGGGGGCAAAATGGACGGGGTGAGAATTAGAAATATCGAGACCGGCGCCGAGAGCGATTTGCTGGTGAAAGGATTGTTTTACGCGATCGGTCACACTCCCAACACTCAACTGTTCCAAGGTCAGCTAGAACTCGACGAAGTAGGCTATATCGCCACCAAACACGGTTCGGTAGAAACCAGCGTCGAGGGAGTTTACGCCGTCGGCGACGTGCAAGACCACGAGTTTCGCCAAGCAATCACCGCAGCCGGCAGCGGCTGTATGGGTGCGATGCTGGCAGAACGTTGGCTGTCAGTTAACGGTTTAACGCAGGAATTCCATCAAACTGAGGAATCCGAGCAACCCCTAGCAGCGCCAGAAACTCCAAAAGTACGCAAAACCAGCGAGAACTTTGATATCCAAGAGACGCGCCACGAAGGAGGTTATGCTTTGCGGAAGTTGTTCCACGATAGCGATCGACTGATTGTGGTCAAATATGCCTCTCCGAGTTGTGGGCCTTGCCACAGCCTCAAGCCGATTTTGAGCAAAGTAGTAGATGAGTTCGATGGCAAAATCCACTACGTGGAAATTGACATCGAAGAAGATCCTGAAATTGCTGAAAATGCTGGCGTGATGGGTACGCCGACGATTCAGTATTTCAAAGACAAAGATTTGGTGGCTGAGCTCAAAGGAGTTAAGCCGAAAAGCCAGTACCGCGAGTTAATTGCCAGTAATTTGTAGGAATTCGATCGATTTTAGATTGGAGGTGTGCCAAGAGAGATTTTTCCTAAACTCAACTTGTGTCCCACCTGCCAAAAACCCGGTTTCTCCCCTGCGCGCCAGTCTCGTGCAGGGGAGAAACCGGGTTTTTTTAGCCCCATCGCGCGAAAAAACCCGGTTTGTCGCGAGTGTTTGGCGAATGAGAAAGAGGATTTTTGACCAGGAATTTCAAAGGTGGTACCCGCCACGTGATTTATCCGTGGAATCAATCCCAAATCGAAAATCGAAAATCCTCAAGAAAGAGCATTTATCTCGCGCAAGTCAATCGAAAATCTAAAATCTAAAATCTAAAATCGATTGACTGTTCCGGGTTTTTTCGCCTGAGTGCTACTAAAATCGAAAAGTCTTATATAGGTCGATCGTCATTATGGCTCAAAGCCGCCTCCGACTACCGCGATTTCTCAACAGTGCCTCACCGTCAAGCCTGTCAATGAAAATGATGTGGGCAGGTTTGACAATAACTGCCGTGTTTATATTGGTAGCAACCTTGTCTCCAGCTATGCAAGCTTGGGGATGGCTGCAAAATCCTACCGAGGCTTTGAGTAACCCCATCCACGAACCGCCGTCGGCGAATTATTGGTTTGGTACTAGCCGCAGTGGCTACGATGTGTTTTCGCGCACGCTGTTTGCTTCTCGCGCGGCTTGGCAAGTGGTAATTTTAGCCACTGCTTTGAGTTTGTTTATCGGTGTGCCGCTGGGTTTGGTTAGCGGTTATTTGGGTGGCAAGCTCGATCGAGTGTTGTTATTTTTAATGGATACAATTTATACTTTGCCGGGGCTGCTACTTTCTCTGACGCTAGCATTTGTAGTGGGAAAAGGAGTTTTGAATGCTGCGATCGCCCTGAGCATTTCCTACATCCCTCAATACTACCGCGTCGTGAGGAATCACACCGTCAGCGTCAAAACCGAATTATTTGTCGAAGCCGCGCGAGCAATGGGTGCTGACACTTGGACAGTGCTTTCGCGCTACCTGTTTCTGAATGTGATTCAGAGCGTACCGGTGCTGTTTGCGCTCAACGCGGCCGATGCAATTTTAACATTAGGAGGTTTGGGATTTCTCGGATTAGGACTTCCCGAAGCAACTCCCGAATGGGGACACGACTTGCGTTTAGCTTTAGATGCGCTACCTACTGGTATTTGGTGGACAGCTTTGTTTCCCGGTTTGGCGATGACTTTAATGGTAGTGGGACTATCTTTGGTGGGGGAAGGATTAAACGAGTTTGTTAACCCTCGCCTGCGGAATCAGCAGTAATCAGTCTCGCGCTTAAATTAAGTTCACAGTCAGGACTTGAGTTTTTTCTTCTTCTCTTTTCTTCCTTCGCGCCCTAGCGCTTACGCGCGGCTTCGCCTAACGCGTCTTCGCGGTTCGTTAAAGGAGAAATTAGGAGGAAAAAAACCCAGATTATAATTGAGGAGGTGAAATGATGAAAAATATTCCCCGTATTGAATATCTCAAAGTCCAAAATTACCGTGCTTTGAACAATCTCGAACTCAAAAATCTCACCCCCTTAACAGTCTTCTTAGGCCCAAACGGTAGCGGAAAGTCAACTATTTTCGATGTTTTCGCTTTCCTATCCGAATGTTTTACCGAAAGCCTAAGAAAAGCCTGGGATAGACGGGGCAGATTTCGAGAATTACGCACCAGAGACAGCGAAGGCTGCATTATCATTGAATTAAAATATCGAGAGACATCCGCATCGCCTTTAATTACCTATCATCTCGCTATAGATGAAGAAAATAATCGTCCCTTCATTGCTGAAGAATGGTTGCATTGGCGACGCGGACAATCGGGAAAAGGAAAACCCTTTCGTTTTTTAGACTTCAAAAAAGGGGAAGGACAAGTCATTAGTGGTGAAAGTCCTGATGAAGAAGGTGAAAGGATAACCGAAAAACTAGAATCCTCTGAATTTTTAGCAGTAAATACATTAGGACAATTTGCCAAACATCCCCGTGTTAGTGCATTAAGACGTTTTATTACAGGCTGGTATTTATCATATTTAACCGCAGATCATACCCGCAGCCTTACCGAAGCAGGTGCACAGGAAAGATTGTCCGCCACGGGGGATAATTTACCAAATGTTATCCAATACCTCAAGGAACAACATCCCCAACGGTTAGAAGAAATATTAAAAACCCTTTCCGTTCGTATTCCACGCCTCGAAAAAGTCGAAGCATCAATCATGCAGGATGGCAGACTTTTGTTGGAAATTAAAGATGCTCCTTTTTCTCATCCAATTCTGGCAAAATTTGCCTCCGATGGTACCTTAAAGCTCTTAGCTTATTTGATAGTATTATTTGACCCTAATCCCCCGCAGTTAGTGGGGATAGAAGAACCAGAAAATCATTTACATCCGAGATTATTACCTCAGCTTGCAGAAGAATGTCGTTCTGCTTCTGCGAATACTCAATTAATGGTGACAACGCATTCTCCCTTTTTTGTGGATAGTTTGAAACCAGAGGAATTATGGGTATTATATCGAGATGAGAAAGGTTTTACTCAAGCAAAAAGAACCGCAGATATGCAGGGAGTAAAACAATTTATGGAACACGGTGCCTTACTGGGTTCGCTGTGGATGGAAGATTTCTTTGATGTGGGAAATCCGCTTAAAAATGCGGGTGCACCGCAAAGATTTTAACTTTAAAATTAAGAGTAGGTGAGGATTTTGCATCTTGAGTTTTTAGTGGAAGAAGCATCACTAGAATCAGCTTTAACCCAGATTTTACCCAAAATATTGCCATCGACTGTTACCTATAAAATTCATGCTTTTCGAGGGAAAACAGATTTACTGGCTAAATTGCCTAACCGTTTGAAAGGTTATCAAGCATGGCTTCCGCCTGATTGGAAAATTGTTATTTTAATAGATGAAGATCGAGAAGATTGTCTCAAATTAAAACAACAACTAGAAATAATGGCAATATCATCGGGATTAATCACTAAATCTTCCTGTCAAAAAGATAAATCATTCCAAGTCTTAAATCGAATTGTAGTTGAAGAATTAGAAGCGTGGTTTTTCGGCGATGTTGAAGCAATTCGCCAAGCTTACCCTAAAGTCTCTCCCAATTTAGCTACTCAAAAAAAATATCGAGAGCCTGATGCTATCAAAGGAGGCACCTGGGAGGCTTTAGAAAGAGTATTACGGAACGCTGGATACCATCAGGGAGGACTAGAAAAATATAAAGCCTCTAGCGAAATTTCTAAATATATGAATCCTGAATCAAATCTCTCTAAAAGCTTCAAAGTCTTTTATCAAGGTTTATTAGAAATCATCAATAGTAAGCAGGTATAATCAACTTTATAGACAATTTTCGCTCTCGTCATTGCTGAGCTAGGAGCCAGGAATGATTTAGAGATCAAACCTAGATCAGCGCTTTCTGATGACACGCTGTAAATAATAACAAAACTTTGAGCATCGCACCAACGTCCTACCGTTCCATTTCTTTAAGCGCATCCTGCAGCTTATGCCTTCTCCAACAATAGCAAGCACATCGCTAACTGGGTAAATTTTCCTTCCCTGGCGGAGTTATCATCTGCAGGTAGTTGCATCAACGTCCGCTGGGGATTTTTTTCCGTCTGCTTGAAATTATCAAGACAATTCGGGAATCCTACCTAAAATTGATGGAAGGAGTTTATTGAATCTTCACACTGTCACAATGTATTTAAAGGAATCGTGAAGTTATACTTCCGGGAGATGTCGAATTGTATTGTTTGTGAGACAGTGCGATCGCGTAAGTGCGAACCGAAAGCCAAAAATTTTAGAGAAGTCCACAGCCGAGAGTTGCGCGGCGGGTTAACTCTCAGTAGAATTTATCCGGGTGGTTTTTGCCACGGACGCGACAAACTCGTGTCGAACTGCTTAAATAAGAATGTGACGTTAAGAACTTAATGTGATTTAACGTCAAAATTAAAGCCAATTTCTGAGATTTGAGCTAACTTAACAATGAAAGCCCCTGTTGCACTACTCAACCCGCAACGCTTCATAGGGGGTCAGAGTCGGTCTCTAATCCAGAGTGGCCGGCTTAAAACTAAAGCTACGAGCTTTATTCAATCGCAGATTGCGTATGATTCAATTCAGGGAAACAGGGTAATGATGGGTGTATCTACACGGATGGTATTGGTTCCAATTTGGGCAACTCAAAAATTGTCTGCTAACTGTCTGGCCAACTACGCCGCAGCCGTTCACCCAGATATACGCAGAAAACAGCGCCGTTCGATCGTGCCAAAGTTTTTGCGGGCCGTTCTCAGGATTTAGCAGAGCTGGACATGAGTTAGTATTGTCAAGCTAAGCTGACAGAGTTTTCCTAGTTCTTGACAAACAATGGAAAACAACTTCCATTTTTTGTGAGAAAGGCTACAATCGGGAAGGTCTTGGCAAGATCCGATTCTCCCCTTTTGGTGCTTCAACCCTCTGCTGTTGCATTTGAGGCAGCAGACCGACATCCAAGGTGGCGAAAATTTGCCGTGCAACTGTCATGTCTGACAACCAGAGTGAAAGCAAGGCGAATCAAAAGTTCGATACCTCAAATACAAAAGTTAGAGGGTTCCGTGCGGGAAAACTTGTACGGGTAAAAGCTCGAAGTACCGAGTAAAAAAGCCAGTATTTTTGGAAGTGCGATCGATCGCACTTCATGGTTTGCTTCTGTGGGCAAGGTATCGCAGGTGATGTGGTAACTCGTTCCGAAAGAAAAAGCCGCTAGCTCAATTCAAGGTCGCGATGTTAAAATTTGCGATCGATTGAATGCGCTGCCTGCTTCAAACCAGAACTCGAACCGTGACTCATAAAACAGGTGCAGTTTCGGTAACAGATTCAGCTAGCAAACCGAAAATCCCACTATTTTTTCCTGCGGGAATGTCAATACTGGCTAACTTGTCTAAACTACAAACAGACACTATTCCACTGTTATTTATTCTTTAATTCAGGAGCATGAGGAAGACGGCATGATCCAGGCTAACACCGTACTCGCAACCACAATTACACCGGAAATGGAAACACTCGAGTTGCTTCGGGGCGCCGAAAGCGTTCTACCTGAGAGCGAGTTGGAACTCTTTATCGACGAAGAAGACGATCGAGAAGAATTCTTAGACTCTCAATCTGAGGACGACACTAAAGCTGGCAAAGGCGCCAAAGCCCGCCGTCGGGCACAGGCAAAGAAAAAGCATTATACTGAAGACTCTATTCGTCTTTACCTGCAAGAAATCGGTCGGATTCGACTGCTGCGAGCTGACGAAGAGATTGAACTAGCGCGCAAGATTGCAGATTTGCTGGAATTAGAGCGAGTTCGAGAACAACTGCTCGAAGAGTATAACCGCGAACCCAAAGACAGCGAATGGGCGAATGCTGTAGATATGGCACTTCCTGCATTCCGTCACCGACTTCACGTCGGCCGTCGGGCCAAGGAAAAAATGGTGCAATCAAACCTGCGTTTGGTGGTGTCGATCGCCAAAAAATACATGAATCGCGGTTTGTCTTTCCAAGATTTGATTCAGGAAGGCTCTTTGGGTCTGATCCGGGCCGCTGAAAAATTCGATCACGAAAAAGGCTACAAGTTTTCTACCTACGCAACTTGGTGGATACGTCAGGCTATCACCCGAGCAATTGCCGACCAATCGCGCACTATCCGCCTACCTGTTCACCTTTACGAAACCATTTCGCGGATCAAGAAAACTACTAAACTCCTGTCTCAGGAAATGGGTCGCAAGCCTACGGAAGAAGAAATTGCTACCCGCATGGAAATGACGATCGAGAAGTTGCGGTTCATTGCTAAGTCCGCACAATTGCCAATCTCTCTAGAAACTCCGATCGGCAAAGAGGAAGACTCACGTCTGGGAGACTTTATTGAATCTGACGGGGAAACACCAGAAGATCAAGTCTCCAAAAACCTGCTCAGGGAAGACTTGGAAAGCGTTTTGGATACTCTCAGCCCCCGCGAACGGGATGTACTGCGGCTGCGTTACGGCTTAGATGACGGACGGATGAAGACCTTGGAGGAAATTGGTCAAATCTTTAACGTCACCCGCGAGCGGATTCGCCAAATCGAGGCTAAAGCTTTGCGGAAGTTGCGCCATCCCAACCGGAACAGCATCTTGAAAGAATATATCCGCTAGAGTAATTTGCTAGCATCACCCGAAAGAGTGATTATCACTCTTTTGGGGGGGGGAACCCCCCGACCCGGTTTGAGCTATAGCTGTTAAATTTTGTGCTGCTAACTGCCGGGAGCAATTGCCTATTTGTGGCCCAAATCGCGCTGTCAAAATTTTGGGAGTCCGTAACGGAACTCCCAAGCTTTGCATTGTCAAAAAAGTCTTAACTAGAAAATTACATCACGCCCCAAAAGTGAAGCAGACCTTGACCGGAAACCAATTCGATGATGACAGCGACAGAGAAACCAATCATCGCCAAACGACCGTTCCAATTTTCGGCGCCTTCGGTGAAGCCCCAGTTCCAAGCATTGCGTTTTTGTTCTTGCATAGTGCGAACTCCCTTCGTTAACTTTTGTAAGGCTTATGTAAATAAATATAACATTCCTTGATAAAAATGCAAGCTTGTGATTGGTGATATCGGTCACAACGGTCGATCGACCTTGAGGATTTTGCCTAACTAGGAAAAATAGCCAACTCGGTATCAGGGTCGAACAAGTGAATCTTGTCATGGGCGATAGCCAACCAAAGCTCTTCGCCAACTCGGATCGATCGCTCAGGAGGAACCCGCACTTGCATCCTCACCGCCGGAGCATCCGTCAAACAAACCCCCAAATAAGTTTCGTGTCCCAAAGCCTCTACAATTTCCACTTGTACCGAAAGATTTTTGGTAGCCGGAGGGTTAATGCTCAGATGTTCCGGCCGAATGCCCAAAATCAGCCTTCGCCCGTCATATTGTTGTAGACTTTTTGCCCAAATATCGGGTAAAGTAAAGCGAAATTGCGGGTGAGAAATCAACAGCGGAGCACTAAATTCCACAGACAAAAAATTCATCGGCGGAGAACCGATAAACTCAGCCACAAACAGATTAGCCGGCTTGTTGTAAAGCTCTAGAGGTTGAGCTACTTGCTGAATCTGGCCGACCTTCATAATAGCAATGCGATCGCCCATAGTCATCGCCTCAGTTTGGTCGTGAGTTACATAAATAGTTGTAGTTCCCAACTGTCGCTGCAACTGCACAATTTGCGATCTCGTTTGGGCCCTCAATTTTGCATCCAGATTCGATAGCGGTTCGTCCATCAAAAAAACTTCAGGATTCCTAGCCATCGCCCTACCCAAAGCTACCCGCTGCTTTTGCCCTCCCGAAAGTTGTTTCGGCAAGCGATTTAAAAGAGATTCTATTTGCAATAATTCAGCTACCTCCCGCACTCGTTTCCCTACAGCCTTTTCCCGTTCCGACAAATAGCGCAAACCTGGAGGCAACTTGCGAGTAGCTCCTACCAAAAAATCCTCCCATAAAGCATATATTCGCTCGTTGTTTAAAGTATTAGAAGCTAAATAATTAATAAGCTCTTTTACCTGATTCCTGATTTTTTCTGCCTTCTCCCTGCTTCCTTTTTCTTTTTCTGTCTCTTCTCCCTTCTCTCTGCTCCCTTCTAGCTGCTTCCTTCTAGCTGCTCCCTTTTCCCTTGTTCCTTGTTCCTTCTTCCTTCTATCAGTTACATCCGTTACATCCGTTACAGAATCCGTTGCCGAACTTCCTTCTTCCTTCTCCCTTTCCGAGCGGCGCAATCCAAAGGCGAGATTATCGTAAACTGTTAAGTGAGGATAGAGAGCATAATTTTGAAATACCATAGCGATATCTCGGTCTTTAGGAGGCAAATCGTTAAGGAGCCGATCGCCAACCCAAATATTGCCGGCCGTCAAAACTTCCAAACCGGCGATCGATCGCAGCAAAGTGCTTTTTCCGCAGCCAGAAGGGCCCACCAGCACCATGAACTCCCCGTCTTCGACCGTCAGGTTAATGCGCCGCAAAACGCTGTTAGACGCAGGGCGCTCGGCTAGATGCGAGACACTTTCTGCGACGGTGTTTGCTTCTTTTTCCTGTTCTCCTTGGCGGAGAGGAAAGCTTTTGTAGATATTTTCTAATACAACTTGCGCCATTAAACAATTTTAGATTTTAGATTTTAGATTTTAGATTGGGGAATTGGAGGCAGAGCCTCCGAGTATGTATTCCCAGGCATAGCCTGGGAACAAGGCTTAAGAAGTCCTGCAAGAAGAATAATTCCCCATTACCAATGACCCATGACTAATGACTACTGACTGCTGATAACTTTGATAATTTTTTCACCTGGATTCAGGTCAAAAACTCGATCGCCCGCAGCATCTTTCCCCCAAAAAGCTATAGCATCAATAGTCGATCGCAGCAGGCGGCCAGAATTAGTAAAAAGTTTGACATCCGTACCCGGAACAGCCTGCAGCAAGCCAACTAAAGCATCTTTAGGCTCTGAGAAGCGAAAAGCTTGAGTGCCAATTTCGCCCCGGTTAGTAAGTCTGACAGAACCTGCCGGCATTCGTTTTGCCCAACCCAACTCGGAAAATAGCACCAGACTGTCGTTCGGGTCGAGAGTGATGCAGCCCACCAACTGTTCCTGCTTCCGCAACCTGGTTACTTGAGAACCCTGGGCCGCGCGGCCCATTGGCGGCAGTTGTTCATCATCAATCTCAAACCGGAGGACTCGGCCTCCTGAAGTTGCGATCGCCACTTGCTCGCCGACTTTAGCCAGACTCGCACAGCGCAGCCGATCGTCCTCCTTGAGTTTAACAACAGTAACGCCACGATTAGTCAAATCAGCAAATTCCTGCATCGCCAAGCGCTTAATTTTTCCTTGCTGAGTCAGAGTTACTAAATCCGCCGCCTCCGAATTTTCCGGCAAAATAAAGTGTGCAACTGTGATTTCCGACAAAGCGCGATCGGCACTGTCTTTAGTAGCACTCGGCGACAACAAACTAACGATCGGCCTTCCCCGGTCTTTGGCGCTACTACTAGGAATATCCGCCACTTTCAGCGGGTAAGCTTTGCCGTTAGGAGTTAAGACGACCAAAGTGCGATCGGTTTTCGTCAGATTTGCCGTCACAATAAAATCTTCATTTTTTTCTAAAGCTGAAACCGATTTTTCGCGACTTTTCGAGCGTGGCTTTTCCCCAGCAGGCAAGCGTCGCACGTACTGCTTGTGCGAAAATTCAACAATAGTTTCCTCTGGCTCTAGAACGGGCAATAAGTTCGGCTGAATCGTTGCCGGCGACAACTGCTTCACCCCAGAATTTTTCTTACCAGCAAATTGTGATTCGGCGTTTGCTGCGCGTGCAGTTCCATTGGCGAATTTAGTGCGGCGGGGGTCAGCGTACTTGCGTTTGAGCGATCGAAATTCCTTCTTTAAAGCCTTCAAAAGCTCGCGCCTGTCGCTCAACAACCGCTGCAATTCTTGAATATTAGCCATCAACTCATCAAACTCAGACTGCAAATTTTGCCTTTCCAAACCAGTCAGCCTACGCATCGGCATCGCCAAAATCGCATCAGCTTGACTTTCGCTCAAATTTAGGCGAACTTGGAAAGTTTGCTTAGCAGTAGAGCCGTCAGGAGAATTTCTGAGAATGTCGATCGCTGTATCGAGATTTGTCAAAGCCAACATTAAGCCTTCGACAATGTGACACCGGCGTTCCGCAGCCTGCAACTCGTAATTGTAGCGGCGGGTAAGAGTCACTTCCCGGAAATCCAGAAATTCCTGCAACAATTGTCTCAGCGTCAACTGTCGCGGTTGACCGTTGACAATTGCCAGCAAAATCGCCCCAAAATTTGTTTGCAGGTCAGTTTGTTGGTAAAGGCGAGCGAGAACCGCTTCTGGAGTAAATTCCCGCTTGAGTTCAATCACCACTCGAATCCCTTCGCGATCGCTCTCGTCACGCAAATCAGAAATACCGTCGAGGCGGCCAGCATTAACCAACTCCGCCACCTTTTCAATCCAAGCCGCCTTATTTACCTGAAACGGAAACTCCGTCACCACGATCGCCGTTTTAGTACGCACCTTGCGATTACCAGGCACCTCTTCCACTCCGGCCACACCCCTGACCGCAATGCTGCCTCGACCCTTAGTGTAGGCGTCAACAATGCCCTCTGTAGCGACGATTTCCCCCCCGGTTGGAAAATCCGGGCCTGGAATCAGTTCTATCAACTTCTCATCGGATAGTTCCGGGTTTTCAATCAAAGCAATTAAACCGTCTACCACCTCCCCCAAATTGTGCGGCGGGATATTAGTTGCCATCCCCACAGCAATGCCCGTACAGCCGTTGAGTAACAGAAACGGCAACTGAGCAGGCAGCGCCGTCGGTTCCTGCTGGGAATTGTCAAAATTACCAGTAAAATCAACAGTTGCATCGCCGACTTGGGTTAGCATAGCTTCGTGGGCGATCGGTGCCAGCCTCGTTTCCGTATACCGCATAGCAGCCGCCGGATCATTGTCCACCGAACCGAAATTGCCGTGACCCGCCAGTAAAGGATAGCGGCTCGAAAACTCCTGAACCATGCGTACCAGAGCGTCGTAAACCGATTGGTCGCCGTGGGGGTGATATTTTCCCAAAACATCTCCAACTACCCGGGCACACTTACGGTAAGGTCGGTCTGGCGTCAGACCGAGTTCGTGCATCGCATATAAAATTCGACGGTGAACTGGTTTTAAACCGTCGCGGACATCAGGCAAAGCTCGCCCGACGATCACACTCATGGCATATTCGAGGTACGATTGCTGCATCTCGGCGTGCAGAGGCGTAGAAATTACTTGCCCGGAAAGTAGGTTGAGTTGTTTAGCCATGAGTCCTTGTGTCCGTTAATTCCTGAGTGAAAACAGCCTCTGTCAATAATGCCGAGGTTTCCTGTCTCGATTGAAAAGCCTTTGCCCCAGACGAACCGAAAGTTCGACCAAAGCGGCCAGTTGAAGAATAAAAATAAACTTAACTTGTGAAAGCAGAATCAGAGTCCCGAAGACGGGCAACACTTGCCTCTTACTCTCCACTCTTACCCTAACCTCTATGTTGCCTTCATTTGCGCCTACCTGTCTATTTACCTTCTGCCGTGAGAAGGTTGATTCACAGGAGTACACGGAAGGCCATAAACTCAGAACCTAGTGAGGCTTTAGCTCTTCCTAGGAAAGCGTCAATCGATTGCGCGATTTTAGATTTTAGATTAAAGAATTGAAGCATTGACTTGCGCGAGATAAATTCGGGGGCTCCTTGATCGGATACAGGTTTTTTATTTCTGGACGGATGAATCACGTGGCGGGTATCCTCGATGCTTTCGGTCACGAGGGACTTGAGTCCCCGTCAATCTATGATAGAATTTAATTGCAATTAGGAATAACCATCTACACGAAGAAATATTCTCTTCAGGAGAAACCCCAGATTGAGCTCGTCTCGGTACAGCCGTAGCGTGGATCAAGCAGCAATGGTAGACGATCGAGCTTACCTACCGTATTTTGGAAGCGTGATGGACTCCGAAAGTATTAAAAAAGAAAAGTAAGCAGAATTGGAATATCTCTGGGACTGGTACTTGTTCCGATCGTGTAGAGGCGACTGGACTGTCAGTAACCCCGGTCTAAAGACACGGGGCTTGCAAGAGAAATCTGGCAAGCCGTACTGACCAGACTAAGGCTTAATTGCCTACGTTTTGAGAGTCACGACACCCTGTGGATGCGTAGCTAGTCCCCTGCTCTGTCCGAAGCAATTAAACAGTTCTAAGGTAACAGGAACAGTGTTGCAGGTCTAACAAGCTCTCGAAACATTGTCGAAGCTAACATTACCCCATTCATGGGAGGTACAACCCGTGCAAAATACTATGCGTACAGGATTGGAAGATTGGAAGCGGTAATTGTCCCGTTGAAAGTGCAATACAAAAGTACACTCCCGTTAACCAATCCCAAGGCGGTAGTAAATCAAAAATATAAAGCCGTGCTAGAAGCACGGGGTTTCTACCCATTTTTTCTGATGAGTGAACTCCCATTTTTGGGCTTATTCAACCATAGAGCGTGGTCGTGACTCGCTGAGAGTGTCAAAAATGCCATATTAATATAATTCATCAGTCAAAAGCTCTCCTGGCGCTATCTCCTAGTCTGACATCCACTAGATGAACGGAAGCGTCGATATTTTCAGCCGTTTTGAGGGGTTAAAACTGAGAATTAAAAATCTCCAACAATCCCCGCTAGATTCGCTACTTTGAATGCGGTGGCGACGGGAGTATGTGAATAAACATGGCTTGATTCTAATCAGGAAGAAGGAAAATAATTATCACACATTCCCGAATCTAATACCAGTTCAAAAAATAGTGAAACTGTATATCCGTGATCCAAACTGATATCCAGTCAATCAGTTCCCATCTAAAATCTAAAATCTAAAATCTAAAATCTAAAATCTAAAATCTAAAATCTAAAATCTAAAATCTAAAATCTAAAATGGTAGAAGCTGGAGGCTTGACCGAAAGAGAGGGTACTATAAGTGCAGGACTCACGGGTAGTCACAAACCGGGTTTTTTCATAGCAATAGTTCGTTATAGCCCGCCAAAACTAGCAAAAACCTGGTTGCGAGGCGTCGTCCATGCGTCCAGGATTGTACTAGAAACCTGCTACCTGAGAATCTTGAGACTGTCACCAGTAGCAGGTCTAGTTATAAAAAAGAACTAAACTGTCTGTGTATAGTAGTCTAAATGATGGTACTGGATGCTTCTAGGCATCTGTAAACCCTCTGACAGCTAGTGGCTCAAGGATATACATACGGGTTTTGCAGGGTTCCCGGCTGATGGCGCTAAAAACTCTGCATTTTTGACGGGGAATGTAGTCCCCGTGTCGTGTTCCTCTTTGGACTAAAGTCACAAAGTTTCTATACTTCCCATATTTATTTATGAAAACCGTTCTGATTGTAGAGGACGATTTGGTTAATGCTCGGGTTTTTTCCAAAATTCTGACTAAGCGGGGGGGCTTAGCCGTGAAACACACGGAAAATGTTGAAGAGGTGATGCAGATTGCTGCCAACGGCGAAGCTGATTTGATTTTAATGGATGTGTCTCTTTCCCGCAGCGTGTACCAGGGCAAATCTGTTGACGGCATTAAGATTACTCAACTGCTCAAAGCTGACCCGCAAACAGCCTCGCTGCCGATTATTTTGGTGACTGCTCACGCGATGGCTGGTGATAAAGAAACATTTCTAGATCAAAGCGGTGCCGACGGTTACATCTCTAAGCCTGTGGTAGACCATCAAGAGTTTGTGAATCAAATCAAGGCTTTGC
>Ga0075157_10001387_pt1 | contig 15205 bp, 15 predicted proteins | sample JI81BgreenDNA_FD_70967 | JGI IMG/M metagenome (GOLD analysis project Ga0075157, IMG submission 70967) | Wastewater effluent complex algal communities from Wisconsin, to seasonally profile nutrient transformation and Carbon sequestration -... | ecosystem: Engineered > WWTP > Effluent > Algae...
GGATATGCTGCTGATGGATTTCCAGTTTATTATAAATATGCTTACACCAATGCAACTGATGCAAACTCCGCTGTGATTGCCATGACATCTAGCTACAGACTGAAATCTGGCAAAAGACCGGGCGACGGGGTCACTGCTCCTTGTGGGTCTTACGATGGCGTCTACAGCAATGATTATGAATTTGTAAATGGATTGGGCACTCTTGATCAGGCCAATGGAAGAGAAGGTGTGACACCTGAATATCCTTCAGGAACGTATTATTATGTCATTACGGATGATTTTCCGAACATCCCACGATATTTCAGAGGTACACCAGCCCCAGAATTTAAAGTGAATTAACCTACCTAAATAACATTTATTAACAATTCCAAAATTTTAAACAATGACATTCAAATTCATTTTAATTCCACTAGCATTATTAGGACTTTTAGCATGCGATAAGGAAGATACCGCTGCCCCTGATAGCACAGACACTGTAGTAAAAGTAGATGGTAGTAAATTTTTATCCGGTGGCCTAGCCGAGCCTATCAGTATTGTGTCCAAAACACTATCTACAGGTGTAACGGCAGATTGTTATAAAATCGTGACCAAAAGTACGCCACCAGACCATGATATGGGGCCTTGGTGTCCGTCCAATATCACAGATGATGCATCTAAAGGTGGTATCTGGCTGGAAGGTGGCAAAGTGTATGATGTAGATGGAGCTTTTATTAAAAATCTCGCTACTTTTTATAACAATACCACTTGGCAAATGTACAATACAAGTACTGGTGCTATCACAAAAACACTCACTCAAGCAGACTGTCAAGCCGCTGCAAATCCAAATGTAGGTGTACAATACAAGAACTATTGTGTAGAATGTCTACCTTCTTATGTGTCCACGTTGACAAAGACCATTTACATTCCAGTGACACCTGTCAAATTAACATCGCCTGTTAGTTTCGGAGCAGGCCCCATGGCCGGACCATCTGTAAGAGGGATCGCGTTTAATGGAGTAGTGTTTGATGCACCTGCTCCTGCCAGTATCATTTTAGCGGCATATACTTTGGCACCATTTGATGATGCGGGTGGGCACATAAATCTCGGCGCTGGTTACCACTATCATGCAGCAACGGGTAAAACAACTAAAATTATGCAAACAGATGGACATGCAGCAATGATAGGTTATGCACTAGATGGGTTTGGGATTTTTGAAAATCTAAATACAGCTGGCGTAGAAGACACAGATCTCGACGCTAGTCGCGGACACTATGATAGCATTAGAGGCTATCATTACCACGTAGCAAAAGCCGGTACCAATAGTTTTATCAATAGTCTCGCAGGTGCTTATGTCAAGTAAAATGCCAGTTTTCGGGAGATATGCTTCTATTATAATTTTGATTTTCAATGCAATAGTGGCACATGCTCACCAACCAGATTTGTCCAGTCTGATGATCTATGAGCAAAATGGAAAATCATTCTTAGCGATAAAAAGTGCCTTATCCGCTTTTGAAAGCGAAATTGAGTACTTGTATCCCAAAGGCGCTTACAAAACACCTGCGGAATTTCAGGAATTGGTAATCCAGCATTTTCACAAAAAAAGTCTTTTAGTGATTAATGGTGATACGATCAAATTTCTAAATCCTCAGGTGAGTTTAGGACATGAAACCACCTTGTTTGCAGAGCTGTCGGAGATTCCAATAGATATTAAGTCAATGCACATTAAAAACACCATTTTCGGTGATATTTCCCATAGTATTTGTGAGGTCATCATCGCTTTAAAAGGTAAACCACAGGAACAATTTTTGTTAACTTCTGAAAATAAGCATGAAGCGACATTAAGATTAGAAAACGGCCATTGGATCTTAGTAGAAGACGAACATCCCATATTTACCCATTTAACGCTTACTTTATCAGGTATCTTCGTAGTGGCTATAATATGGGTGCTAGGTATGATATTTCTAAAACGCAAAACTTCAAAAGCATCTTTTGGGTTCTAACACATTTAAAATAAATAAAATGTATAATATATATTATATCAATAAAAAATGAACTTAAAATATCAATACCTGCTATTAACATTGGTCTTAACGTGTATTCAAAATTTGGGTTTTGCACATAGCCCGCATGAATGTTTTTTTCATATCAATATAGAAAACAAAGGGTGTACCATCAAAGCAGAGTTTCCATGGACACTTAGAAATGCGCTCTTAGCTTATGAACCTGGATTAAAAAATGCACAAACACCGCTGGCTTTTGAACAAGCATTTGAAAAGTATATCAATGCTCATCTTATCTTAAAAGACTCAGGTGGTAAATCGTTGGTTTTTAAGGGATTTGAAGTCTTAGAAAGTAGTGGTCATTCACACCAAAATGAATATACCCTAAGGTATGCAGGTGGCAACGTACACCAAGTGACTAACACCATCATGTTTGAGATGTCCAAAAAACAAAGTAATTACCATAGTTTAAGGGTAGATGGTTCAGAAAAAACCTTCGAAACTTATTGGGGGAAAGACAGTTTTATTTTAGATGATACATCGGTTAATTATACGCAGTATTACGTTTTCAGCTTTTTAGCTATAGGTATTATTGGGCTTGTGGTCTATACATTTTGGGTTACTTCTAAAGCAAAAGTCAAAGAAAATATTATTGAAAACTAGCTTTCAATCCAGTGCGAATATATACCCATCATTATAAATTGAAGAAATATTTTATATGGATAAGCTTTCGATTGTATCTCTTTTGATTTCGCCAAACACACATAACATATTGCTATTTTGAAAAATAAACAATGGAGTTGGGTACTCATTTATGCAATAGGCATGTCGCTCCTATTTAAGTTGGCATTTTTCCGTTTGGAAGAATTTTGGCATTGGGACTTAATCTTTATTATGCTCATCATTCTGATCTTGTGGTTTGGCAATTTTCATATAGATCAACAGCTAAATAAACGTATCCCGTGGATAAATCAACCTAAACGCAGACTTCTTTTACAAATTGTTTATAACACGCTTTTTACCACCGTAACACTTTTTGTGCTTATGTACATCGTACATCAAATCAAATTTGGAGATGGTCGCATCATCAATCGTAAAATGGTGGAGACATTTTTGCCTGCACTGAGCATTACCTATGTAGTTTTAGCTATCCAAGTGAGTTGGCAATTTTTCAGTGCATTAAAGGATAGTATGTTGCAAGTGGAAAAATATAAATCGGAAAGCATTGCAGCTCAAATGCAGAATCTAAAAAATCAACTCAATCCACACTTTTTATTCAATAATTTAAGTGTACTCAGTTCTTTAGTGTACAAAGATCAGGATAAAGCCGTAGAATTCATCAACGAATTGTCACATGTATATCGGTATACACTAGATACAAAGTCATCTGAGTTGGTCACTCTGGAAGAAGAGTTGTTGTTTTTGCATCATTATATTTATCTATTAAAAATAAGATTTGAGCATAGTTTTTCAATACACATTGACATAGATGAAGGACTAAATCGAACCATGCTACCGCCAATGTGCCTTCAGATGATAGTAGAAAATACCATTCAACATAATGAAGCATCAAAAGCATCACCATTAAATGTACATGTGTATAGTGAAGTCCAAACATTAATTATTGAAAACGCCATATTGCCTAGAATAACCAAAACGGTGAGTTCCAATATGGGCCTAAAAAACATCCAATCCAGATATGCCTATTTTACGGACAAAAAAGTAGTCATTTCCGATGATGGGCAAATTTTTAAAGTTACCTTGCCTCTTCTTAATCAGGTTTACCATCATCAAATCATGTAATCTCTTGACATCTCTTAGCCTCTGTAATAAAAAATCTTATTAGAATTTATGAAAGTCATCATCATAGAAGACGAGCCATTATCCGCAGAACATCTAACTTCTTTGCTTAGGAAAGCGAATAGAAATATAGAAGTTATCCAATATCTAGATACGGTAAAAGCCGCTGTTCAGGCTTTTGAAGATGGAATCTCCGCTGATTTATTATTTTTAGATATTCATTTAGCTGACGGAAACAGTTTTGAGATTTTCTCTAGGTTCCCCATCAAAACACCCGTCATATTTACCACTGCATATGACCATTATGCTATCAAAGCTTTTAAACAAAACAGCATTGATTATCTCTTAAAACCAATCAGTCTATCAGACATTATATTTGCATTGGACAAACTTGATGGGCAGCATCAAGGCCTACAAGCTAGTGCGTCGGAAAACCTGAAGCAGTCTTATCATATGATCCATAAAAACCACAAGACCCGCTTTATGGTTAAACTTGGGCAAAATATAGAGACGGTGACCACTGACCAAATCCATCATTTTGACACCAAAGAAAGTATGTCATTTTTGATCACCACTAATGGGCAAAGATTTCCCATAGACTACACCTTAGACCAACTAGAAACGTTGCTTCATTCCAAAGATTTTTTCCGTATTAATAGAAAAGTGATCATCCACTTTAATGCCATAGGTAAGATAAACACCTATCTCAACCAAAGACTCGCCATCAACACTAAATTTTTAGAAGGCGATGCACGTGTCGTCAGCAGAGAACGAGTCCCTGAGTTTAAACTTTGGCTGGACGATAAAATTTAAATTACATAAAAGACCCCGTCTTTTTTAGCAAAAAAACTATGATGTTGTATAAAGTACAAGTTGCCATCTTTTATTAAGAAGCAAAAGACTGAGCCATACGGAATGTAAATTATTTAAAAAAGTACGGATCAATATATATAAAGATTTGTATCTTAACGAAGATGATTAGATTACATCTATATTTTAAATCATACAATCTTTAGTTTCAAATCCCTGATTTCGGGTTTTACTTTTCATAATCGTTACATAAGAGAAATCCTAAACCAAAAAAGATTTTTATGTTGGCTATTCTTCCATATTTTAGATCAATGCTATTCAAACTATTATTTGCTTTCGCCATTGTCTTACTATCTGCCCCATCCAGCTATGCGCAAACCAATATCGTTACTTATGCGGGCAATTTGGGCAAAGAGACATTTTATGATATCACTCAAATCACAGATGGTACCTTCTTAGTAACCGGATATACAGATAGTTTGACATGGATTCCAGCGGGTGTGCCTGCTACAGAATTGACTTATGCCGGAACGATCCCCAATTCACAGGGTAACAATAGGTATGGATTTATTTTGCACTTATCGGCTGACCTGCAGTCCGTGATTCGGGTAGTACATTTTCCTCGTGGCGCTGTTGAAGACATTAGATTTATCAAAACCACCACACCATCGCATACAGCTACAGGAGACTTGTTTATAAGTTGCAATACCGCTGCGCCTTATGCCAATAATGGTGGATACTTGTTAGCTAAGCTAAATAATAATTTTGTAGATGGACCACCTACGGCTTTGGTTTGGCATTATGCAGTACCTGCTCAAAGTGGCATAAAAGATTATCATCCGTGGGATGTGACCAATGATGGTAAAACGTTTTTTATTATGGGCGAACATTATGGCCCCAATTGGAGTGCGGTATATTGTCTTAATAATGCCGGTCAAAGAACAGTCGTAGAAAACTGGCGCACACACTGGCTGCAAAACGGATCAGAATGGAGAGGAACACCCGCATCTTCCCATCCACAGGGCATTGGTAATGTCAATCACAGCGGTATCGTCCTGAAAACTTGGGGAAGATGTGAACTAAGATCCTGGAATAGTACAGACTACAACCTTATGCATGCAGATGAAAATGGCGGTACCAAAAAGGGAAAATGGCCTCTAGATATATTATTTAATGGACCATGCAATCCCGCCAGCCCTACAACCACATCACCTGGTTATACTGGCTATTCTACAGGCAGTAACCCTGTATATGGTGGTACATCTATCGTAGTAGACAAAAGAAATAATGATCTTTATATCGGCCTTAATTTCCAAAGTAAACTTCCTGACAACAATCCAGATTTTGAGCCAGCCGTGATCAGTATGACATCTGACGGCACCCTCAAATGGTGGTCTAGGTTATATCATGAAATAACACCGGCAGGCTTGTATGTAAACTCTAGCCCCGACCAATATGTTGATGCTTTAGCCATAGACTATGCCCATGATAGATTAGCTGTGGGCGCTAGATGTCATGGCAATAATGTCGAAAACTTTTGGGAAGGAAATACCATAGCATCAGATCCTGCTACCTTTGGATTTCAAAATAGATTTACGGGTACGAGTGGCAACATTCATATCACCTGGTTGGGCAAATTAGCTTTGGAAGATGGTGTATTGACCAATTCCACTTACATGGCAGAATATGCAGAAGGAACGGGCAGTCTGGGTTCGCCCCATCCTGATCCCAACTTAGATGGATGGCCCAATCCCAATAGTGGATGGCCCAATGTGAACACTACAAGACTAGCAAGAAACAATATTAAAGTATCAAGTAGCGGAGACCTTTGTGTCCTGGCGAATGGACGTAGAACCATCACCACTGCCAATGCTTATCAAAAAATGGTCAAACCAGCTTATGGTGGTAAAAGTTGCTGGAATAATTTTGTAAGGGTGTATAATGCTGATTTAAAAGTACCGAAATATTCGTCTTTGGTCGTTGGTGTTTGGGATACTATCACCCAAGCAGGTGGTGACAATATTGAATTATTTGGCGTGTACAAAACTGGTTTAGGTGTGATTTGTGTAGGAAGACAAAAAGCAGTGAATGGTGTACCATCCGGAAACAATCTACCGACCACCAATGTCTTGCCTTGGGGAAAAAATATCCCTCAAAATGAAAGTGGTGTCTTGGTCTATTATCAAGCCAATAATCTCATCAACCCTGAAGATGACATCTCTTCAGCGATATGGACAGGGGAAGAAAACACCACATGGGAAAACCCATCCAACTGGTCAAACAATACCGTCCCATCATCCGCAAGTAAGGTAATCATTCCTTCTTTGGCACCACATTTTCCCGTTCTCAACAGTAATGCAACAATCAAAAAAATAGAATTAAAATCGGGTAGTTCGCTGATATTGCAGTCTTCTTCGTTTTTAAAAGTAGAGGATTGATGGGAAATGAGTTTTAGTTGTTGATTGTTGGTGTAAAGACTAATAAATTAAATATCCATAAAATATCTTTTTGCAGTTGCATTACTTGTACAGCTTTAGCGGTACTGTGACAATCGGGGTTCAGCAAGGTATATCTTGGCAATTCATGCAAAACGACAATATAATTGTCATTTGTAGTTCTCTTACTCATACTTTTTCATTATTTGCTTCAACGCAGGAACAACAGCCACAAAATGTGCACCTCCAAACACTACCATGATTCGGTCGTATTTTGTGAGTGCTTCTTCTATTGTTTTCAGTAAATGTTTATCTCTCACCATTTTTGAACTTCTGCCTATTTCACAAAGTTTGCCATTGTCTTTTAAGAAATCGTGCTTCTCTGTTGGAATATTATATATATCAATCTCGGTACCGAAGAAATTTCCATATGCCTTGGTCATAAAACTGTACTCTTTTTCATGGGTATTCAAGTTTACATTTTCGCTTTCCAAATATTGTACAAAGTCTTTTTGATAAGCTATTTCAATACCTTCCGTCGTGTCTATCCAATTATTTTTATACAGGGCAAAAAATCTTTCACAGCACGTGTAAAGTAAAACTTCTTCTCTATTATAGATTTTGAATAATTCGTTAAACTCATCATCAGTTACTAAATCACCATTCACCATTTCAATATTTAGCTTGTCACATAAATATTTTAATTGTCCAATTTCGGCATCTGCCATTATTGCGTCATTTCTACTATTAAAATGTTTATCTTTAGCTACTTGCCCTCCTTCATTAAAAGCTATTTGTGGTTGTAATTGGTTAAAATAAAAATCAATACTATCGGCTTGCTTGGTAATTTCTCTGGTATGTGCTGTACCAATAAAAATCAGTTGCTTTTTACCTGAATGCAATTTCAATACAAATGGAAAATGGTCAGCAGGGTTGCTTTCCAAAAATTGGGCTACTTCTAAGTAATCTGTTGTCTGATAAGAGCCATCTGTTGTCGATTTTGTATGACAACTAAATACTAGAAGTCCCATTAAAATATATACTAACTGTTTCATCAATCTCTTATTTTGTTAAGGTGTCAATAAATAACACAAGGCCTACCCATATCTAAAACAAAACTACAACACACTTACAGTATTTCCAAACTAATACCAGAAAATCTAAGAAAAACTCATCCAGTATCATTTTCTTCTTTATTCAATCTATGAGACAAAAGGACTTTATGAATCGATGGCACCAATCTTCTTTTTTAAACCCATTTTGAATTATCCTTCTGGGGCTCTTGCTTTTACCATCATCACATCGTCCAAGCTTCCTTGATATTGGCATTCACAAATTTTTCACCATCAAAAATGCAAAGGCCTTGCCAAGTGCCGAACCAAAGTTGACCTTTGTTATCTTCATACATGCTAAGCACAAGATTTGCAGTCAATCCGTCTTTAGTAGTGTATAATGTAAAAGTTGTTCCATCATATTTATATACTCCAACATTTTCTGCAGTAAACCAAATGTTTCCATTTCTATCTTCCAAAAAACCTCAGGCGACTAAGGCAGAGTTATAGCATTAAAAAAAATGTAACAGCCCCTTAATAGTCAGACTAAATTACAAAAATAATTTTGTAATCTTGGAAAGTAATATTTCTACCAGTTGCTGTTTTGTGAATGAAAAGACTTACAAGGTAAATATGTCAGGCTTAAAACAGACCGAAACTGCCGCTTTTAAATGTACATAGTTAAAGTCTTATATACATTAGTAAAGAAACAAGTAAAGAGATCTAAACGTCAGAAACACTCGAAAAAGTTATATCGAAAAAAATGGGCCATCAGACCTAAACCTGACTGCCCATTTCATCACATGCTTTACTTTTTAAGCTCTCTTACTTACCTGGTGTAGTATCATTTCTTTCCACTTTCGTGGTAGTGGTTTGGTCTGTCGCGGCTGTAGTACAACAATTAGTGACAGCTGCGCAACAGTTACTAGTGGTCGTACAGCAAGTGCTCAAATCACAACAACTGGCATCACTTCCCTGGCAACATGCCGCTACATCGCAACACGCAGCATCACCATCCAATCCCAATACAGATAATAGACTGCTTTTTTTAGGACCACTCTCTGCCATCAAGGTTACTAAACCTAATAATCCGAAAATCAATAACAAATGCTTCTTCATTTTAATGATATTTATAAATCCAAACAACATCGTTTGTAATGAATAGACGCAGATGTCGCAAAAAGATGCAAAGTGAGTGCAGGAGTGAATGACTATATATTGAAATAATCTAACCTTCTTATCATAATTTGCATCCAAAACCATATTATTGCGTCACCTTACATAACTAAATGTTTGACATGTCAGCGATCACGGAAAGCCTTTATCAACAATTCCACCAAGAGTTGGAATATTTTATAATTCATAGGGTAAAACATCATGCTTTGGCAAAAGATATTTTACAAGATGTATTTATCAAAATCCATTTAAACTTACATTCCCTCAAGGATCATTCAAAACTCAAAGCCTGGATGTATCAACTGACACGAAATACGATTGCAGATTATTATAGAAAACACAAAATTACCGATGATACCTCAGAAATTCCGGATGATATCGATGTGCCCAATGCATCCATTGAGCAAGGATTGGAAAGCTGTATAACGCCATTTATACAACAGTTGCCCGCCAAATACCAAGAAGCGCTGACACTTTCAGATATCCAAGGTTTGTCTCAAATGCAACTGGCAGATCAACTAAATATCTCCTACTCTGCCGCAAAATCAAGGGTGCAAAGAGCGAGGCAAAAACTGAAAACCCTTTTTACCGACTGTTGCCGCATACATACCGATAAATATGGCAATGTGCTTTCTTATGAAAAATTGGGTTGTGCCCGCGATTGTACGTAAAAGTAAAGATCACCCTTGCTAGCGCAAGTTTCTGCCCGAAATAAGGCAGCTTAATGTATTTAAAATAAACACCTATTGCACTGGCGTTGCTGCCGGTTTCACTGGAAACCCTGCTTTACGGTTCATCTTTACCTGCATATTATTATCAGCGTAAATGACATGCCCTTGCAAAACCAAGCCATCACCATTGTTTAAAACCTTAAACTCCTGTGGTTTAATCCTGCTATCTGCATCTATAAAAAGCAGTAAGTTGGTATCTGTGCCGTAATGGTACTTGCCACTACCAAGGGTCTTGTCAAAACTTCCATATTGATAGTTATTTTTTTCTTGAAAATCTATCCAAAATCCTTTTACATCGGAGCCAAACGACATGTTGCTTCCTTTTAAAAAGGCTTCTATGTGCCAATTATCTTTTTCCAAAACATTAGTGGTATTACTAGCGGATTCCTTGATTCTATTGTTGATGATGGCTTCTGCTGCCTTCCTATGTACTTGAACCAAGCTATCATTCATACTTTCTTGGTTACTGAGTATAAATTGGTCATTTACTGGTAATGAAGGCGCTTCTTTACCTTTACCTAAGCCCAAGCCTCCTTCTTTACAAGCTAGTAAACTCACAGAAATCATCAAAATAATAAAAAACAACTTTTTCATATAAATAAAATACGATGTGATTAAAAAAAAATAAGTAAAGGTTTCACTTTGGTTGCTGGACTTCTTCAAGTAAAATTAACACAAGTTTTACGCACCACCATTAAAACCATTACATTTGTGGCACAATTTGAATTCAATCCTAATTAAGTGCAAATATAATGATTGATAAGTTTTTATCATATATTCAGGACAAAAATTTAATAATTCAGGATACGCCTACCCTACTAGCTGTATCTGGTGGCAAGGATTCTATGGTCATGGCAGACCTTTACATCCGGTCCGATTTGACTTTTGGAATAGGCCACATACAGCACCATCTCAGGGGTCAAGAGTCAGAAGATGACGCCTTATTTGTAGAAAATTACGCTCAAAAGCACGGTATCCCATTTTTCAGATACGACATTGATCCTAAGTTGTTTAACACAGGTAATATGCATCATACGGCCAGACAACTCAGATATGAGTGGTTGAGCAAAATAGCCCAAACTCATGGTTATGGTCAGATAGCCACAGCTCATCATAAAGACGATTGGCGCGAAACGTTTATCATTCAGTTACTTCGTGGCTCTGGTTTGGATGGTTTGTCTTCGATACAGCCCAAAAATAAAAACATCGTTCGACCTTTGCTTTGGGCTACCCGAAACGAAATCGACCTTTATGTAGAAAAGCACCACATTTCTTTTAGAGAAGATAGTAGCAATGCCAAAGACGACTATCTCAGAAATCAAATCAGACACCATGTCATGCCTGCTATCAGTGCCGTAGACGATAGATTTTTTAAAGGGTTAGATACTTCCATTCAAAATGTAACGGATGCAGCAGATGTATTGCAGTGGTTAATAGAAAAGAGCAAAAAAGAATATATCACCGATGATGGTGTATGTGTCACCGTACAGTTAAGTGGACTGAAAGACTCTGGCAGCGGCATTTCCTTTTTGTATTTTATCATCAAAGCATTTGGATACCACAAAGAACACGCCATCGATATCCTAAAGTCTGAACAAGGCAGTATATTTTATTCGCAAACTCATGAAGCGGCTATTCATCAAGGTCAATTGATCATACAACCACAATCGAAGGAAACGGATGTAATCATAAAAACATTCAACACCTTGGAATCATTACGAAATTTTGAAGGTCCGTTGGCCATGGAGATCTTAGAAAAAAAGTCTTTGAGTGATTTTGAACCTAATACGTTGTATTTGGATACGGCAAAAATAATATTTCCAGTGACACTTCGCCCTAGAAAAAATGGCGACACATACACACCTTTGGGCATGCCCGGGAAATCTCAGAAAATCAAAGACTTATTGATCAATAAAAAGTTGTCCCTATTTGAGAAAAACAAGGTAACCATCCTGGAAGACAGTCAAAAAATCATCGCCATATCGCCCCTAGCTATTTCGGATGATGTCAAAATTACAGAAACTACCCATGAGATTCTCTGTATAAAATTCTAGAACTGATAGCCAATCATTCCTCCTATTGTAATTTGATATGGGCGCCATACCGTGACGTCGGTCAATAATTGATTTTGTAATGCTCTAGAAAACCTAAATTGAGTACCTACGTACATGTTTTGTCCAAAGTTGTATTTGACCTTGGCTTGTGATTCCAAATTCAAATCCCATGCTGCCTGCCATAGCGGATGCTTTCCGTTGTACTCAGCAACTTCGTTTTGGGCAATAGTAGTTCCAGTTTGATGGCTAAACAAATTTACAGACAAGCCTGCGCCACATTGAAAAGACCAATTTCGGTAAGCTAGTTGATAACCTGCTATGATGGGAAGGCTGATGATATGATCTACATTATTCTTTCTAAACTTCCTTTCTGTGGTCGTTTTGACACTACTACTTCCACGCGTTACAGACTCCATTCCTGTGAGCAAGTTCTTTTCGATTTTGATGATTTGATCAGGTTCCAGTGTATTGGTTACCAAAAGCCCTTCGTACGATATGGCACTGTATCTTTTTTGGTAATCCAGACCCGATGACAAATAAAAACCATTTTTCCATAGCACATCCGTTTGTAAAAAAATATGATACCCATGGTTTGTGGCTAATTGTGTTTTACCATTGTGGTTTGGCTGTAAGATGTCTGAAGGAAACGTATTTTGGGCTTGCCACGTTAAAAATCCACCACATCCAGCCAACTCCCATTGAACAGCAGCAGACTTTTTTAAAGGTATGATGGTTTCAGGGCCAGAAATGCTTATTTTACTATGGTCAAACGTCAATGATTGCATCGTGATCAGAGGCAATTTATCCAGAAGGAGAAACGCTTGCTGATGGGTATTATCGTTGATTGAAGGCTCGTGATCACGCAATGCTGGTTGGCTTCCTGTCTGTTTTTCATCAGAAAGAGTAGCCATCCTATCTGATGGTAATGCTAAAGAAGTCATTTCTGCGTCACTGTTCAAAACATGCTTTACTTTGGTTTCCTTGGTCAAATCTGCTTTGTTTTGTGTTGAGCGGTTCATTTCTTGCCAACCCAATGTCAAGTCTTTGCTCAGGTTGTTTGCAGCATTTGATGCATTGTTTTTTGATTGAGCCGTCATTTTATCTGACCGTTCGTTTTTGTCCAAAGATGTAGAGATTTCGGATTTCAATATATCATCAGATGGCTTTTGTGAAGTTGCCACAGCCGTTTTTGAATGATCCATGTGAGCGGAAGGTGGCAATACAACAGGATTTGTTTTTGTAATAGCAGTACTCTGTTGAAATATATACACGGCTCCCAAAGACAATACACACATGGGTATCAACCACCAAAAAATGAAAAATCGCCTTTTCTTTTTCTCTTCTTTGGGCATACGGGCATAGATCCCTTCTTGCAGGTCGTCAAATCCAAAACCTTCTGGCAACGGTGCTTCTTGTCTGAGATTATTTTTTATTTTATTGTAGGCCATACTGAACCATTTTAGCGTCTGTAAAAATATTGTTTTTTATCCATTTTATACCACGGAACAACTGTGACCTGGAAGTCTCCGGCGCTATCCCCAACAATTCGCCAATTTCTTTGTGAGAATATTCTTCGATGACGGACAGTAAGAATATAGTCTTGTATCCTTGTGGCATCAAGGCCAACATTTTGTCCAAATCTTGGGTAGAAAATTGTTCTAAATACAAAAGTGTCGTATCAGGTATTTGGTCTTCTATTTCAGCAGCATATGTCACTTGCAAATTGTTTGATTTCTTGATCAAAGAGATGCACTGATACACCACAAGTCTAGACAGCCAGGATTTAAAAACACCCTTGGTTTGGTCAAAATTTTTTAAACTTGTGAATAAACTAGCAAATACTTCTTGCATAGCATCTTTTCGATCGTCATCAGTATTGAAATAATTTTTCACTATAGCAAACACATAGGGTGCGCAAGTTTCATAAACCTTACGATGGGTTCGTTGGTCACCTTTTATGCAAGCCTGAATGGTGTGATTATCTAACATGAATGATCTTAATTGCAGTCTGTCAGTAATCCGATGACATCAAATACATCCCTTAATGTTATCCGGTTGTTATTTTGTTTCAACACAACGTCCATTGGATACACTACCTGATACGAGGTACTCAATGAGTCAGCTAGTATGGGTTGGAACTGAGTTAAATTTTGATAAGTGCTCACCACACCCGCAGGAGACTTTGCCCTCATGGGAAATACGATGTCATAGCAAGGTGTATTAGATATCAGTTCTGTCCCCGTCAATAGCAAGATCAAATCTCCAAAAATATAACAATTATTGACAGCACTGTCCAATTCTGCTGCATTTTGGACAACCAAAATACTACCATCCTGATTTTCTAATCGTAGAGGGAAGATAAACTCCACAAATTTACCCTGATAAAAAACCTGACTCATCATATCCGCTCCACTTACGATCAAAGGATCTGGAGAATTTAAGACTTTTATGCTTAAAGGATATACCAATTTGTAGCAAGCCAAGTATTCATAATTAAATACAGTGTCAACGGTTATATTATTGTTGCAGTCAAACAATGCTTGCTCTAAATCAGCGGGCGAAGTGATGTTTTTTTCTACCTGAAACATATCCATGAGCGAAAACGGAAATACGAATAACAAATCTTTTTGCGAAAGTAAGACTATAAAATCGTTGTCTGATGCAATCGTATAGACATTGTTGGCTCCATCTTTTAACGTTATCGGGTATTTTACCGTGTAACAAGAACTATTTTCATCAATCAAAAAGGCAGGAAACTCTTGATTACTTACCGATAAAGAATCTGGATAACAACCCGCAAAATAAGATGCCAATTCCCATAAACTTTGAACAGTATGAGATACACCTATATTATCCAAAATGACCAATGGATATTTAAAATCTATAATAAAGGCATTAGTTTGCTGCTCTAATTGTTGAAAATCAAAATTTGAATTGATTTGATGCACCACACTATCAGAAGTGATAACTTCAAAAGGATATGCCACCACAATGCAACCAATTTCCTGCCCTGCGTTGCCGATAGCTGGTTTAGATTTATTGACCATGTCATTGATGATCACTATTTCCGGTTCATCTGCTTCTGTACTGATGGTAGTGCTATTGTCAAATTCATCTACTGTGCAAGATGCAAAAACCATAATAAAACTAAACACCCAAAATTTAAAC
>Ga0075157_10001388_pt1 | contig 15205 bp, 16 predicted proteins | sample JI81BgreenDNA_FD_70967 | JGI IMG/M metagenome (GOLD analysis project Ga0075157, IMG submission 70967) | Wastewater effluent complex algal communities from Wisconsin, to seasonally profile nutrient transformation and Carbon sequestration -... | ecosystem: Engineered > WWTP > Effluent > Algae...
ACCTGCCGGATTTCCAGCCAGCACATCGCCAACTGGCTGCACCATGGCGTGGTCAGCGAGGCGCAGGTGATGGACGCGATGCGGCGCATGGCGGCGGTGGTGGACCGGCAGAACGCGGGCGATCCGCTGTATGTGCCGATGGCGCCGGCGTTCGACGGCGTGGCCTTTGCGGCGGCCTGCGATCTGGTGTTCAAGGGGCGGGTGCAGCCTTCGGGCTATACCGAGCCGGTGCTGCATGCGCGGCGGCTTCAGGCCAAGGCCTTGCGCAACAGGTAGGGGGCGAGGGGGCCAGCCCCCTCGCGCTCCCCCGCCAAAGGGGGGCACGCCCCCCTTTGGAAACCCCGTGGATATTTGAGGACAGATGAAAGGGTGACGGCGATGGGACTGACTTTGGAACAGGCGCGGGTGGTGATCGCGGCGACGCGGGCCTTCGGGCGCGAGAAGGGGATGAAACCCCTGTCGGTGATCGTGGTGGATGCCGGCGGGCAGGTGCTGGCCTTCGAGCGCGAGGATGGCGCGCCGGTGGGGCGCTTTGCGATTGCCGAGGGCAAGGCGTATGGCGCGGTGATGTTCGGGGCGCCGAGCCGGGTGATCGGCGAGATGGCGGAACGGCGGCCGGCCTTTGTCGCCTCGCTGGGGGGGCTTTATGGCGGCAAGGTCGTGCCGGCGGGCGGGGGCGTGTTGCTGCGCGACGCCTCGGGCGTGCTGGTGGGGGCGGTCGGCGTGACCGGCGACACCTCGGAGAACGATGCGCTGGCAGGGATCGCCGGGGCGGCGGCGGCCGGGCTGACGGGAGAGGGCTGACCCCCTTTCCCTTTGCGCGGTGCGGCACTAGGGTGTTGCAACGCAGCACAGGCAGGACAGGTTCATGTCGCGCAGACGTCCCGTTGTCGGGGTCATCGGCAACAGCGCCCTACTGAACGAAAGCTATCCGGTCCATGCGACCGGGGTGATGAATTCGGCCGCCATCGCCGAGGTGGCGGGGGCGATGCCGCTGACCATCCCGGCCGATCCGAGGTTCGTGAGCGTGGCCGACCTGCTGGAGGCCTGTGACGGGTTCCTGCTGACCGGCGGGCGCCCGAATGTGCATCCTGAGGAATACGGCGAGGATGCCACGCCCGCGCATGGCGATTTCGATCGCAGCCGGGATGCGATCACGCTGCCCCTCGTGCGGGCCTGCGTGGAGCGGGGGCAGCCGTTCCTGGGGGTCTGCCGGGGGTTTCAGGAGGTCAACGTGGCGATGGGCGGCACGCTGTATCCCGAAATCCGCGACCTGCCGGGGCGGATGAACCACCGGATGCCGCCCGAGGGCACGCTGGAGGAAAAGTTCGCCCTGCGCCATGCCGTGACCTTTACCGAAGGCGGGCCGTTCCACCGGCTGATGGGCGCGCGCGAGGTGATGACGAACACGCTGCACGGCCAGGGGATCAAGCGCCCGGGCGCGCGGATCGTGATCGACGGCACGGCGCCCGATGGCACGCCCGAGGCGATCTATGTGCAGGGTGCGCCCGGGTTCACCCTGTCGGTGCAATGGCACCCCGAGTTCAACGCGGCGGCCGATCCGGTCTCGCGCCCGTTGTTCGCGGCCTTTGGCGCGGCGGTGCGGGCCTTTGCCGAACGCCGCTGAGTGAACCACCCGGCCGCGGCGCGCGACCCATCCCTGAAACCTTCGGGAGGATGGAATGGACAAGCTTCTGGTGATGATCGCCGCGCTGATCGGCGGGTTCTTCGCGCTGTTGCCGACGGTGGCGCCGGCCCTGCCGATGTGAGCCCCTCAGATGGCCGAGGAATGGCCGGTCCTGGCCATCGAATAGGCATCGAAGCGCGCGGCGATCATGCGGGTCAGGGGGCGGCCGGGCATCGGGATCGAAAGCCCTTCGGCATCATGCACCACGAAATCGCCGAAGGCCTCGGCCACCGGGGCGAACAGGGCGTCGGCCATGGGGCGCGACAGGCCGAAATCGGCGACCAGTTCCGCCGTGCGCACCCGGAAGTCGCACATCAGCGCCTCGATGATGCGGGCGCGCAGAAGGTCCTCGCCGCGGAAGGCGTGGCCGCGGTGGATGGCGAAACGCCCCTCGCGCACGGCCTTTGTCCAACTGGACGTCGCCGAATCCATCTGCGCAAAGCCCTGCGGAAAGCGCGAGATCGACGAGGCCCCCAGCCCCACCAGCGCCGCCGCCGTGTCATCGGTATAGCCCTGGAAATTGCGCCTCAGCATGCCGGTGCGGGCCGCGACCGCCAGACCGTCATGCGGGCGGGCGAAGTGGTCGATGCCGATATCCTCGTAACCGTCCCAGTGGAACAGCCGGCGCGCGGCATCGAACAGCGACAGACGCTCCTCGGGGCGGGGCAGCGTGTCCGAGGGGATCATCTGCTGGCGCCGCGCCATCCACGGCACATGGGCATAGCCATAGAGCGCCACCCTGTCAGGCGACAGTGACAAGAGCTTCTGCACCGAATCCGAAAGCCGGGCCCGGGTCTGGTTGGGCAGGCCATACAGGATATCGGCGTTCAGGCTTTTCACGCCGCGCTCGCGGATCATCGTCACCGCGTCGCGGGTCACCTCATAGGTCTGGTCGCGGCCGATGATGGCCTGAATCTCGGCGTCGAAATCCTGCACACCGATGGACGCGCGGTTCATCCCGGCGGCGGCGAGGGCGTCAAGGCGGGCTTCGTCGATCTCGTTGGGGTCGATCTCGACGGAAAACTCGGCGTCCTTGCCCATCGGCAGGACCTCGAACACGGTGCCGGCCAGTTCGCTCATGGCGCCCGCCGGCATCATCGTGGGCGTGCCGCCGCCCCAGTGCAGGCGCGACAGGGTCACGCCGGGGGGCAGAAGGCTGCCCAGCAGGCGCACTTCGGTCTTCAGCGTCTCGACATAGGCGATGACGGGGTCTTCGCTGTGGGTGCCCTGGGTGCGGCACGCGCAGAACCAGCACAGGCGCCGGCAGAAGGGCACATGCAGATACAGCGAGATCTGGCTTCCCGGCGTCAGGGCCCGGATCCAGTCCACGAACTGCCCCGCCCCGACCGCATCGGAAAACTGCGGGGCGGTGGGATAGCTGGTGTACCGTGGTACACGCGCGTCAAAGAGCCCCAGACGGGCCAGTTGCGATTCGGTTTCCATTGGCCTAGGTTGACACCAAGCAGTGTCTAATCCTTGATCTAGATCAACCCATGTCAAAAACGAACGCAGCCTCCGCCAAGTTCACGCACGTGCAGTGCGGGGATTGCCCGATCCGCCACCGTGCCGTCTGCGCACGGTGCGAGACCGACGAATTGGCAAAGCTGGATGCTGCCAAATACTACCGCAGCTTCGAGGCCGGCCAGACCATCGTCTGGTCGGGCGACCGGATGGATTTCGTGGGCTCGGTCGTGTCCGGGATCGCCACGCTGACCCAGACGATGGAGGACGGCCGCCGCCAGATGGTGGGCCTTCTGCTGCCGGCCGATTTCGTGGGCCGCCCCGGGCGTGAAACCGCAGCCTATGACGTGGTCGCCACGACCGATGTGGTGATGTGCTGCTTCCGCAAGAAGCCCTTCGAGGACATCATGCTGTCCACCCCGCATGTCGGCCAGCGGCTGCTGGAGATGACCCTGGACGAACTCGATGCGGCGCGGGAATGGATGCTGCTTCTGGGCCGCAAGACCGCGCGGGAAAAGATCGCCAGCCTGATCGCCATCATCGCGCGGCGGGATGCGGCGCTCAAGCTGGCCTCGCATGTAGGGTCGGTCACGGTGGACCTGCCGCTGACGCGCGAGGCGATGGCGGAATACCTGGGCCTGACGCTGGAAACCGTCAGCCGGCAGCTGAGCGCGCTGAAACGCGACGGCGTGATCGAGATCGAAAGCAAGCGCCACATCCTGGTGCCCGATTTCGACCGCCTGATCGAGGAAGCGGGCGACGACAGCGACGGCGGGTTCCTGGTCTGACCGGGCGCCGGGCGTTGTTAACGCTCGCTTCACCAAGTTTCCCCAGCCCTGCCCCATTCCCGCCATGGTTGCCCCCGACCCTGCGCGCATGACCCGCAACCGCAAGGGGCCGCGCCATGTTCGACTGGGACCGGGATATCGACGACGTGATCAAGGCGCCGGGCCTGCCCCGGGTGGCGGCCCCTTCGCCCCGGCGTGGCCGCATCCGCCGGGCCCTGGCGACCCTGGGCCTGCCGGCCGTGGCCGCGGCGGTCCTGCTGGCGGCGCCGGGCTTTGCCCCGGCCAGCCCGGATGCCGCGATGTCGGTCTTTGGGTTCTCGCGGCTGTCGATGCCGGCAACCCCGCCGCCGGGGCTGCTCAGCTATGATCAGGCGCAGTATGACAATTTCCGCCGCGGCATCGTGGCGTTCAGCGATTCCGAGCTGCTGGCCTATGCCGCCGCCACGCGCCGCGACCAGGCCGATCCGCGGCTGACCCTTGCGCCCTGGGATCTGGATGCCCTGCGGCTGACGGATCTGGAAATCGCCCGCCGCGGCCTGCAGGTGCAGGGCGTGGCCACGGATGCCAGCCCGCGTTCCACCCTGACCCCTGCGATCTGACCCTTCGGAGGCCCCATGCCCAGCCCAGCCCAACCCCGATACGTCTATCTCTTCGGTGCCGACCGCGAGGCCGCACAGAAACGTCCGGCCAGCTTTTCCGCCGGCGGCGCGGGGGCCGTGGCCTGCTGATCGCCCCTCAATGCGCGAGGAACACCGCGCGTCTGGCGTTTTCCAGCACGTTGCGCGTGGCGCCGCCCAGAATGGCCTCGCGCAGGCGGGAATGGCCGTAGGCGCCCATCACCATCACGCTGGCGTCGATATCCTCCATGTGGCGCATCAGCACATCCGAGACGCGCGGCAGCGTCTTGGCCAGCACCGACACCTCGGCGCGCACGCCGTGTCGGGCCAGCATCTGCGTCAGCAATCCGCCGGGGTCTGAGCGTTCCGGGCTGTGAACCGGCGGGTTCACCACGACGACCGACACCTGATCCGCCGCCTTCAGAAGCGGCATCGCCCGGCGCACGGCGGAAAGCGCCTCGTTCGACTGGTTCCAGGCGACCAGGATGCGCCGCCCGAAATCGGCCGGCAGCGGGCCGGGCGGCAGGACCATCACCGCGGCCTGCCCTTCGAACAGCGCGGCCTCGATCGCGGCCTCCTGACTGGGCAGGCTGCCCTCGCCGTAGGGGCGCACCTGAACCACCAGATCGGCAAAGCGCGCGCGCAGCCCCACCAGCGACGGCAGCCCGCCGAACTGCGCCACCGCCGATTCCGCGCCCCAGCGCAACACCGGCTGATCCAGCATCCTGCGCGCCTTCTGCTCCAGAGCCTCGGCCTCTTGCTGCGCACGCGCCAGGGTTTCCTGCAGCAGCACGGGCGAGGCGCCCATGTAGAACCCGCCCATCGGAGTCATGTCGATGCCCAGAAGACAGGCGGTCAGATGGGCGTCGTGATCCAGCGCCAGGCGAATGGCGCCGGGCAGGGTCTGGTCCAGTTCAGCCTCGCCCGAAAGGAAGGTCAGGATGGATTTGTAAGCCATGTCAGCGCTCCCGTTGTGTGTCGGCATCCGTGCGGACAGGACCAGCATGGCGCGCACGGGGGGGGGCGCGCGTTGATCCGTGTCAAGTCACGGGATTTGCGGACCTTGACCTGAATCAAGGACTCCCCGTTTCGCGCACCGCATAAGGGTCAGGTCCGACCCGCCCCAGGTCTGTCTTCTTTCGGGGCGAGTCGAGCCAACGACATCGAACGAAGGGACGCTAACGATGTGGGATTACGTCAAGCTGGCTGGGCTGGCGGTGGTGGCAATCGCCGCCGCCTATGCCGGAAGCCAGGCGCAAGACCTCGCCTATCTGGTCCACATGATCATCTTCATGCTGGCCGCTGCGAGCGCCTTCCTGTGGCAGATCCGCCATATGGGAGAAGTGGTTCATAACCAGAGCGAATACCTGGATGGGGTGGTCCGCTATGGCGTTGTGGCGACGGCCTTCTGGGGCGTCGTCGGCTTCCTCGTGGGCGTGGTCATCGCGTTCCAGCTGGCGTTTCCGGCGCTGAACCTGGAGGTGCTGCAGGGCTTCGGCAACTTCGGCCGCCTGCGGCCGCTGCACACCTCGGCGGTGATCTTCGCCTTCGGCGGCAACGCCCTTCTGGCGACCGCGTTCTATGTGGTGCAGCGCACCACGGCGGCGCGGCTGTTCGGCGGCAACCTCGCGTGGTTCGTGTTCTGGGGCTATCAGGTGTTCATCCTGCTGGCCGCGACCGGCTATGTGCTGGGGTCCACCCAGGGCAATGAATACGCCGAGCCCGAGTGGCTGACCGACCTGTGGCTGACCATCGTCTGGGTCGCGTTCCTGCTGGTCTACCTGGGCACGCTGATCAAGCGCAAGGAACCCCACATCTACGTGGCGAACTGGTTCTACCTGTCCTTCATCGTGACCGTCGCCATGCTGCACCTGGTCAACAACGTGCAGATCCCGGTGTCGGTCTTCGGCTCGGATTCGGTGCCGGTGTGGTCGGGCGTGCAATCGGCCATGGTGCAATGGTGGTATGGCCACAACGCCGTGGGCTTCTTCCTGACTGCCGGCTTCCTGGGCATGATGTACTACTTCATCCCCAAGCAGGCCGAACGCCCCGTCTACAGCTACAAGCTGTCGATCATCCACTTCTGGGCGCTGATCTTCCTGTATATCTGGGCCGGTCCGCACCACCTGCATTACACCGCCCTGCCCGACTGGGCGCAGACGCTGGGCATGACCTTCTCGATCATGCTGTGGATGCCGTCGTGGGGCGGGATGATCAACGGCCTGATGACGCTCTCGGGCGCCTGGGACAAGCTGCGCACCGATCCGGTGATCCGCATGATGGTCGTCGCCGTCGGCTTCTACGGCATGGCCACGTTCGAAGGCCCGATGATGTCGATCCGCGCGGTCAACAGCCTGTCGCACTATACCGACTGGACCATCGGCCACGTCCATTCCGGCGCGCTGGGCTGGAACGGCATGATCACCTTCGGCGCCCTCTACTACCTGACGCCGAAGCTGTGGAAGCGCGAGCGCCTCTATTCGCTGTCGCTGGTCAGCTGGCACTTCTGGCTGGCAACGATCGGGATCGTCCTCTATGCCGCCTCGATGTGGGTGACCGGCATCATGGAAGGCCTGATGTGGCGCCAGGTCGATGCGCAGGGCTTCCTCGTCAACTCGTTCGCCGACACCGTGGCGGCGAAGTTCCCGATGTATGTGGTCCGGGGTCTGGGCGGGACGCTGTTCCTGCTGGGCGCGCTGATCATGTGCTACAACCTGTGGATGACCGTGCGGAAGGTGGGCCAAACCCGTCCTGTCGCCGCGGTCGCCGCTGAATAAGCGGAGGGTTATCAGATGGGTATCCTACAGCATCACAAGAAGATCGAAACCCACGCCACCCTGCTGCTGGTTCTCAGCCTGCTGGTGGTGACCATCGGCGGCCTCGTGCAGATCGTGCCCCTGTTCTATCTGGAGAACACGATCGAGGACGTCGACGGCATGCGCCCCTACACGCCCCTGGAACTCGCCGGTCGCGAGATCTACGTGCGCGAAGGCTGCTATGTCTGCCACAGCCAGATGGTCCGCCCGATGCGCGACGAGGTGGAACGCTACGGCGCCTATTCGCTGGCGGCGGAATCGCAGTATGACCACCCGTTCCAGTGGGGCTCGAAGCGCACCGGGCCGGATCTGGCGCGCGTCGGTGGCCGCTATTCCGACGACTGGCACGTCGCCCACATGACCCGCCCGCATGACGTGGTGCCGGAGTCGGTGATGCCGCCCTATGGCTACATGCTGCACCGCGAGATCGACGGCGCCCGCATCGCCGATCTGATGGCGACCTACCGGCTGGTCGGTGTTCCCTATACCGACGACATGATCGCCAACGCCCAGGCCGATTTCGTGGCCCAGGGCACGGCCGATGCCGACTGGTCGGGTCTGGAAAGCCGCTATACCGGCACCCAGGACCGCAACGGGGTCGAGGTCATCTATCCGGCCACGGTCAACGCGCGCAACTTCGACGGCCAGCCCGCGCTGACCGAAATGGACGCGATGATCGCCTACCTCCAGGTCATCGGCACCATGGTGGACCGCTCCACCTTCGTGCGCGACGCAAGCCGCTGAGGGGAGGGCAGGCATGGAAACCTATTCTCTCCTCAGGACCTTCGCCGACAGCTGGCATCTTCTGTTCATGACGGCCTTCTTCATCGGGGTGATCGTCTGGGCCTTCCGCCCGGGCAGCCGCCGGGTGCACGACGACGCCGCCACGAGCATCTTCCGCAATGACGACCGCCCCGCGCGGACCCCGCGCGACGGCCAAAGCCAGAGGGCACAGTGATGGCCGCACCGAAAAAGACCGACAAGAACCACGACAGGCCGACGACGGGTCACTCCTGGGACGGCATCGAGGAATTCGACAATCCGATGCCGCGCTGGTGGCTGTGGACCTTCTACGCCACGATCCTCTGGGCCGTGATCTACATGGTCTTCTATCCCGCCTGGCCGCTGCTGACGCGGGCCACGGGGGGCGTGCTGGGCTATTCCTCGCGCGCCGATGTCGAGGCCGAGATCGCCGCCGTCGATGCCGCCAACCAGGTCTGGTATGACCGCCTGACCAGCACCGACCTGACCCAGATCGCCGCCGACGCCGAACTGAACCGCTTTGCGGTGAACGCCGGCGCCGCGGTGTTCCGCGCCCAGTGCAGCCAGTGCCACGGCGCGGGCGCCGATGGCATCCGCATGGGCTCGGGCTTTCCGAACCTGCTCGATGACGAATGGATGTGGGGCGGCACGATGGAGGACATCGTCCTGACCATCACCCACGGCATCCGCAACACCGATGACCCGGATGCGCGCTATTCCCAGATGCCCGCCTTCGGCCGCGACGAACTGCTGACGGCCGAGGAAATCGACCAGGTCGTGAACCATGTGCTGAACATCTCGGCACAGCCGCACGATCCTGCGCTGGCGGCGCTGGGGGCCGAGGTCTATGACCTCAACTGCTCGTCCTGCCATGGGATGAACGGCGAAGGCGACCCCTTCGTGGGCGCCCCGGCGCTGAACAACGCGATCTGGCTCTATGGTGGCAGCGAGGAGGCGATCCGCTACTCGGTCGTCAATGCTCGCTTCGGCGTGATGCCCAACTTCGGCAACCGCCTGCCCGAGGCCCAGATCGTGGCCGTTGCGGCCTATGTCCACCAGTTGGGCGGCGGTCAGTAACCTTGCTTGCGAATCCCCGGCCCCGGGCACCCGGGGTCGGGGGGGCTGCACCGGCCCCGGGTCCTGTTCGCGCGTTTCCGGGATCGGTGCAGTCGACATGCCGCAGGGCGCGCCCGGCCGTTTTCGCCGGTGTGCGCCCTTGTCGCACTTATTCCGTATCGGCGATCCGGATTATTGATTCAAGTCAAGGCCGAACCCGGCCCCGCATGCGACTGAAGCGGCAAGACAACGCCGAAGGGAGCGACTTACGTGAGTCCCACCGACCAGCAACCCGACCAGCTCTACCTTGCCCGGGAACCGATCTTTCCAAGACGCGTCTCGGGGCGGTTTCGCAACCTGAAATGGTGGCTGATGGGCCTGATGCTGGGCATCTACTACATCACCCCCTGGATCCGCTGGGACCGCGGCCCCACCATGCCCGATCAGGCGGTGCTGCTGGACCTGGGCAACCGGCGCTTCTTCTTCTTCATGGTCGAAATCTGGCCGCATGAGTTCTACTTTGTCGCGGGCCTCCTCATCATGGCCGGCATCGGCCTGTTCCTGTTCACCTCGGCGCTGGGGCGGGTCTGGTGCGGCTACGCCTGCCCGCAGACCGTCTGGACCGACCTCTACATCCTGGTCGAACGCTGGATCGAAGGCGACCGCAACGCCCGCCTGCGGCTGCACCGCCAGAAATGGAACGGCGAGAAGATCCGCAAATACGGGGTCAAATGGCTGGTCTGGCTGTTCATCGGCCTGGCCACGGGCGGCGCCTGGGTGTTCTATTTCACCGACGCGCCCACGCTCATGGCCGATCTGCTCACCTTCAGCGCGCATCCGGTCGCCTATGGCACGATCTTCGTGCTGACCATGACGACCTTCCTGTTCGGCGGTTTCTTCCGCGAGCAGGTCTGCATCTATGCCTGCCCCTGGCCGCGCATCCAGGCCGCGATGATGGACGAGGACACGATCACCATCAGCTATCGCGACTGGCGGGGCGAGCCGCGGGGCAAGCAGCACAAGGGCGAGCCGGACCCCACCAAGGGCGACTGCATCGACTGCATGGCCTGCGTGAACGTCTGCCCGATGGGCATCGACATCCGCGACGGCCAGCAACTGGCCTGCATCACCTGCGGCCTGTGCATCGACGCCTGCAACGACATCATGGACAAGATCGGCAAGCCGCGCGGCCTGATCGGATCCCTGGCCCTGACCGACGAGGTCAGCGAACGCGCCGGCAAGCCGCCGATCTCGATCTGGAAGCATGTCTTCCGGCCGCGCACGGTGGTCTACACGGTCCTCTGGGCCGGCGTGGGGCTGGGCCTTCTGGTGGCGCTGTTCCTGCGCACGGACATCGACATGTCGATCTCGCCCATCCGCAACCCGACCTTCGTGGTGCTGAGCGACGGATCGGTGCGCAACACCTATGACATCCGCCTGCGCAACATGAGCCACGAACCGCGCCAGTTCTTCCTGATGACCAACAACCCGTCGGTGCAACTGACGATGGAGGGGGTCGAGGGCCAGCTTGTCACCGTCGCGCCGGACGAGCAACTGATCCAGCGCGTCTATCTGACCGCCGCCAACGGCACGCCCGCGGCCGGCACCGACAGCACGCCGGTTCGGATCTGGGTGTCGGTGACGGGCGATACCGAGCGCATCTATGGGGAAACGGTCTTCAACGGACGGGGGGAATGACCATGCAGGCAACCGGCAACGTGCTGACGGGGCGCAAGGTTCTGGCAATCACGCTGGGCGCCTTCGGGACCATCATCGCGGTCAATCTGGTCATGGCCTGGTTCGCAGTGCAGACCTTCCCGGGGCTCGAGGTGCGCAACTCCTATGTCGCGGGGCAGGGCTTCAACGAGAGGCTGCGCGCCCAGCAGGCGCTGGACTGGACGGTGCAGGCCGATCTGACCGGCGGGCGGCTGACGGTGCGGGTGCTGGATGCCACCGGGAACGCCGCGCCGGTCAGCACCCTGAGCGCGATCCTGGGCCGCCCGACAACCGAACGCGACAACATCACGCCCGCGTTCACCTTTGAAAACGGCGCCTTTGTGGCGCAGGTGGATGCCGATCACGGCAACTGGGACCTGCGCCTGCGCGCCGAGGCGGGCGACGGCACGCCCTTCGAATACCGTCTCGGCCTGATCCACCGTTGAGGATGCGATGACCGACACCGCCCAACCCGCCGCCTCGCTGTCCGCCTGCCCGGCCTGCGTCGCTGCGCCCTCGGCGCTGGAACGCGCCGCCGCGGCCGAGGCCGAACGCGGCGCCCGCATCGCCCTGTCGGTGCCCGACGCCCATTGCGCGGCCTGCATCAGCACGGTCGAGGGCGATCTGGAACGCCTGCCCGGCGTGCGGTCGGTCCGTCTGAACCTGACGCTGCGGCGGGTGCTGGTCGAGGCCGATCTGGACGTGACCCCGGCGCAGGTCATCGCGAAACTGGGCGAGCTGGGCTATCCGGCCTATGAGCTGGACCCCGGCCAGCTCAGCATGACCGAAACCGACAAGCAGGGCCGCGATCTGCTGATGCGGCTGGGGGTGGCGGGGTTCAGCATGATGAACATCATGCTGCTGTCGGTCGCCGTCTGGTCGGGCGCCACGGATGCCACGCGCGACCTGTTCCATCTGGTCTCCGCCGCCATCGCGCTGCCCACCGTGGCCTTCTCCGGCCAGCCCTTCTTCCGCAAGACCTGGGCGGGGGTCAAGGCCGGGCGGCTGGACATGGATTTCCCGATCTCGCTGGCGATCGTGCTGGCCAGCGGCATTTCCCTCTATGAAACCCTGAACGGCGGGCATCACGCCTATTTCGACGCCGCGGTGATGCTGACCTTCTTCCTTCTGGCGGGCCGGTATCTGGATTTCCGCACCCGCGCCGTGGCCCGGTCCGCCGCGCAGGAACTGGCCGCGCTGGAGGTGCCCCGGGCGATCCGGCTGACCGCGGAGGGCGAGGAAACCGTGCGCGTGGCCGATCTGGCCGTGGGCGAACAGGTTCTGGTGCGCCCGGGCGGGCGGATCCCGGTGGATGGCGTGGTCATCGCAGGCACCTCGGAACTGGACCGCTCGCTTCTGACGGGCGAAACCCTGCCGGTCTTTGCGGGCGAGGGGCTGGTGGTCAACGCCGGCGCCGTGAACCTGACCGGCCCCCTGACCCTGCGCGTCACCGCAGCGGGGCGCGACTCATCCCTGTCGCGCATGGCCGAACTGGTCGCGGTCGCGGAAAACGCCCGCAACAAATACACCTCGCTGGCCGACAAGGCGGCGCGGGCCTATTCGCCCATCGTGCATATCGTGTCCTTCACCGCCTTCGGCGTCTGGATGTGGCTGACCGGCGGCGATGTGCGCTTTGCCATCAACATCTCGGCCGCCACCCTCATCATCACCTGCCCCTGCGCGCTGGGTCTGGCGGTGCCTGCGGTGGTGACGGCGGCTTCGGGCAAACTGTTCCGCGCGGGGCTGCTGATCAAGAGCGGCTCGGCGCTGGAAAGGCTGGCCGAGGTGGATACTGTGGTGTTCGACAAGACCGGCACCCTGACGATGGGCACGCCCGAGCCGCAGAACCTCGACTCGCTTTCGGCCAGTGAACTGGCCGTCGGCGCAGCGCTGGGCGCGGCCTCGTCGCACCCCCTGGCGATGGCGCTGGCCCAAGCCGCTCGGGCGCGCGGCGCCCTGCCCGCGGTGCTGGAGGATGTCGCCGAGGTGCCGGGCCATGGCGTGCAGGCCACCTGGAACGGGCAGCGCGTGCGGCTGGGCCGGGCGAACTGGGTGGGCGCCAGCGCGCTGGATGTGACGGCCACCTATCTGGCCATCGCCGGTCAGACCCCGCGCGCCATCACCTTCGCCGACCGCCTGCGGCCGGGCGCACAGGAGGCCGTCGCGGCCTTTCAGGCGCAGGGCAAGCGGGTCATGCTGATTTCCGGCGACGTGCCGGGCGCGGTGCGCGCGCTGGCCGACAGGCTGGGCATCGCCGACTGGCAGGCCGAAGCCCTGCCCGATGACAAGGCCGCCGTGATCGAAACCCTGCAAGCGCAGGGCCGCAAGGTGCTGATGGTGGGCGACGGGCTGAACGACACCGTCGCGCTGACGGCGGCGCATGTGTCGATCTCGCCCGCCTCGGCGCTGGATGCGGCGCGGGTGGCCTCGGACATCGTGCTGCTGGGCACCTCGCTGGCGCCGCTGCCCGAGGCGCAGCGGGTCTCGGTCAAGGCGGTCCAGCGCATCCGCGAGAACTTCGCGATTTCCTTCGGCTACAACATCATCGCCGTGCCGATCGCGCTGGTGGGCCTGGCCTCGCCGCTGATCGCGGCCTTGGCGATGTCGGTATCGTCGATTACCGTGGCGCTGAACGCCCTCAGGCTGAAATAGGACCCCATGGAAATCCTCGCCCTGCTGATCCCGGTCTCGCTGATCCTGGGCCTTGGGGGCCTCGCGGCCTTCTGGTGGACGCTGAAACGCGGCCAGTATGACGACCCCGAAGGCGACGGCCAGCGCATCCTGCGCCCCGATTACGACGACCGGCCCAAACCATGAGGGCCGGCAGGGTGGGTTTAAAACCCACCCGACGGGCGCCCCGGGGTTGACCTTTGGCCCGGCTGCGCCCTTATTACCCGCCATCGGACCTTAACCCAACGAGGATGCCATGGCCTTCACCCTGCCCGACCTGCCCTATTCCCACGACGCGCTGGCCCCCCTGGGCATGAGCCGCGAGACGCTGGAATATCACCACGACCTGCACCACAAGGCCTATGTCGACAACGGCAACAAGCTGATCGCCGGCACCGAATGGGAGGGCAAGTCGCTGGAGGATGTCGTGCGCGGCACCTACCAGAAGGGCGCCGTGGCGCAGAACGGCATCTTCAACAACGCCAGCCAGCACTGGAACCACAACCTGTTCTGGGAAGTGATGGGCCCGGGCGAGGGCAAGAAGATCCCCGGTTCGCTGGAAGCGGCGCTGGTCGAAAGTTTCGGTTCGGTCCAGAAGTTCAAGGACGATTTCGCCGCCGCGGGTGCGGGCCAGTTCGGCTCGGGCTGGTGCTGGCTGGTCAAGGATGCGGACGGCGCGCTGAAAGTGACCAAGACCGAGAACGGCGTGAACCCGCTGTGCTTTGGCCAGACCGCTCTGCTGGGCTGCGACGTGTGGGAGCACAGCTACTACATCGACTTCCGCAACAAGCGCCCGGCCTATCTGACCAACTTCCTGGAAAAGCTGGTCAACTGGGAAGCCGTGGCGGCGCGTCTGGCCCACGCCTGATCCGGCGCACAGGGCTTGAGGGGGCGGGGGCTTCGGCCCCCGTCGTCGTTTTGGGGCAAGAAGGGGGGCGCGCGCGCCCCCCTCTGCGCGTTCCGCGCATTCACCCCCCTGAGGATATTTGAAGAGCAAAGAGGGGCGCGGCGAAAAGGCCACAGGGCCGGGCGCCAACACCACGGAATGGCTTGGTTTTTGTGGACCTGCCGGGCCGGGCGCGTTATCCTGCCGGCAAACGGGGCGAAACGACCCCGGCGAGCAGAGGCATTTCATGGATTTTCCTGAGCGGTTTTCGAACCTGCCGGAGTATGCTTTCCCGCGTTTGCGCGCCTTGCTGGATCATCATCCGGCGGGGGGCGAGGTCATTTCCATGACCATCGGCGAGCCGCGTCATGCCATGCCGCCCTTTGTGGCCGAGGTTCTGGCGGCCAATCTGGCGGGTTTCGGCCGCTATCCGGCCAATGACGGCACGCCGGCCTTGCTGGCCGCGATCCGGGGCTGGCTGGGGCGGCGCTATGGGGTGGATATCCCCGAGGCCCGGCTGATGGCGCTGAACGGCACGCGCGAGGGCCTGTTCAACGCCGCCGTCGCCCTGGCGCCCGAGCGCAAGGCGGGCGGGGTGCCGGTCATCCTGATGCCGAACCCGTTCTATCAGGTCTATGCGATTGCCGCGCTGACCGTGGCGGCCGAGCCGGTTTATGTGCCCGCGACTGCGGCGACCGGCCATCTGCCCGATTACGCCAGCCTGCCGGCGGCGCTGCTGGACCGGG
>Ga0075157_10001389_pt1 | contig 15200 bp, 13 predicted proteins | sample JI81BgreenDNA_FD_70967 | JGI IMG/M metagenome (GOLD analysis project Ga0075157, IMG submission 70967) | Wastewater effluent complex algal communities from Wisconsin, to seasonally profile nutrient transformation and Carbon sequestration -... | ecosystem: Engineered > WWTP > Effluent > Algae...
CAATTCCGCGTTTGCGGAACAACCACAGGCCAACGGCCAACCACAGATGCGTCAGCAGCAACCACAGGGTTAAGCGCAGCGAAACCCCTTTTGAACTTTGAACCTTGAACCTTGAACCGTCATGCCCCGCATTTTATCCATCGACTACGGTAGCAAACGCGTTGGTTTAGCCGTTACCGACCCGCTGGGCATTTTTGCCACCGCGCTCGATACCGTGCACAGCCAAGACCTGGTGGCCTACCTCAAGGCCTACCACGCACGCGAGGGCATTTCGGCCTTTGTGCTCGGCGAACCCAAGACCGTGCGCAACGAGCCTTCGCAAACCGCCATGCAGATTCAGGAGTTTGCCGTACATTTGCAACGGACTTTCCCGGGCATTCCGGTGCACCGCGTCGACGAGCGGTTTACCTCCAAAATTGCCCTGCAAGCCATCGCTCAAAGCGATTTAAAGAAAAAACAACGGCAAGAAAAAGACCGGGTCGATCAAATCAGCGCGGTCCTCATCTTGCAAACTTACCTCGAGCAACAAAGATGACCTTACCCATTGTAGCCTACGGCGATCCGGTTTTGAATACCAAAGCAAGCGACATTTCGGCCGATTATCCCGGCTTGCGCGAACTCATCGACAATATGTTCGAAACCATGTACGCTGCCAATGGGGTGGGTTTGGCAGCACCTCAAATCGGTTTGCCTATCCGCTTGTTTGTGATCGATGCGGCTGCTTACGACGAAGAACAGTTTAAAGACGAAAAACGCGTCTTCATCAATGCCGAAATTCTGGAATTTAAGGGCGATGAATGGGCTTTCAATGAAGGCTGTTTGAGCATTCCCGATGTGCGCGGCGACGTTTTTCGTCCCGAAACCATCAAAATCCGTTATTTCGACGAAAATTTCAAAGAGCATTTGGCCGAATTCAGTGATATGCCTTCGCGCATCATCCAACACGAATACGACCACATCGAAGGCAAACTATTCACCGAAAAATTGGCTCCGTTGCGCCGTCGGATGGTGCAGAAGAAGTTGGAGCAGATCAAAAACGGCATTGTGTCGGTGAGCTACCGCATGCGCTTTGCGCGCGCCAAAAAGAAGTAGTATAACCGTAGCTGCGGTTATTTTTCTATCACAATACGGTGGTGAGAAATACCCTCTTTGGTTTTGATGCCTAGCAAGTAAGTACCCGCTGGCAGGTGCTTTAAATCAATTTCCATTCTTGAAACATCGCTGTGTCTTGCTTCAATCAGCTGACTTGTTATTTGCATCAAATGAAGCTGCTGAATGGGCAGTTCGCTTTGAATGAATAGTTTGTCATTGGCCGGATTAGGGAAAATACGCAATGAAGTCATCGGCTTTTCGGGAACGTGCACACCCGTTCCAATGATTACTGCCATGGTATCGTTGGCAATGCAAGTTGTGGGAGAGGTACTACGTAGTTGTAGTTGCCCTACACCACGCGTAGTCCATTGTACTTGCGTTTGGATTCCTGTATCGGGTAGGGCTATTCCTCCTAATGCAATCCAACGGTAGGTATAATTGGGCAGCGGATTTCGAACGATGTAATTGTTACTGCTTCCCAAATTCACTGAATCGGGACCCGTGATACCACCTGTTTGTGCATTTTCAACACGAATGAAAACAGATCGAAGCGTATCGCAATCGAAAACAGACGATAAGGTATCGTTCCATGAAGTGGAGCTGTAAAAAACCCTGCCATCGGGATGCACCACCGAATCACAACCTGAGTAAACGATCGAGTCTTTGATGTTGGCACAATTTGAAGAGCCAATCCATGCCTTGGTCATCAACGAAATGCTTCCTACGAGTTGTCCGGCACGGTATTCATCGCGTTGCAGCACAAGGACGGAAACCTGGGTGCTACTTACCTTGTATTTAATGCTGCCATCTGTTTGATTTATGCGCACGGTATCTACCAGGTTGAAAAAGGGTTGTGATGCAGAAAGACCCGGCATGTATGCAAATTGTGTGTTCCAATTTGAAAGAGGTGCCGTTAGTCTGTAAACCAACGAATCACCGTCGGGTTCGCTTTGTGCCATGCGCATTTCAATGGGCCAATTGATGCAATAAAATGGCTTGGTGGTTAACCGCAGTGCACCACTGCTGTTCCCTAAACTTGCGTTGTTGTTCAAAAATGCGTGCAGGTAAAAGCCCGGGTAAAGGCCAGAAAGCAGGTTATTGGTTGCTGAGTGACAGCAAATGGAGGCATTGGCTGTACTTCCCCAAGTCAAATCCCATAAATTACATAAACTATCTATCGAATTTGGGAAAGTGTGAGTTGCCTCAAAAAGATGCTCAACGATACCGTTTCCAGTTCCACCGGTGCAAGCACTGGTTGTGGTATCGCAGCGACCGGGTAAACTTATTGGGCTCGGAAGCCGCGTCATGTTCAGAGAGATGGTACTTCCTCCGCAGCGATTGCGCAAGTAGATGACGGTGGTAGGAAAATTGGGTAAAAAAGGTGCAAGCTTAGGCCCAGAACAGTCCTCATACAGAATCATTCTGATATTGTAGGCATTGCCTGTTGTTTTTGTGTAGGTGATGATGCCGCCATGAAGGTGTAAAGCATGCGAACCCGGTCCTAAAAGACACAATAAGAAGCCGATATACCAGGCTTTGGGCTGTAGGTGTTGCCAGAATTTTTGATGTGTCATGTGCACAATTTCGAAACAGAAAGTGGTTCGTGGAATTAAATGTTCATTAATAAGGCACAAAGAAATATTTCGAGGGTTTTGCAGGACTCATTCAGCTCAAAGGTGCAAAAACTCCTATGCCTGCATAGAATCGTTCTAAACTGTTGGCCATTTTCAGCTGTTCGTTCTTTGTGCTTGAAATTTCAGGCATTCTGTCCGTATTTTGACGGCTTAAAGCCAATCCGATGATTCAATCGCTTGTGTTTATCGTTTTGCTGGCTGCCGGGGTAGGTTTGTTCGCCCGGCAAGTGGCCCGCATTCGCCGCAACATCTTCCTGGGTCGACCGCTCGACCGCACCGACCGCCCGGCCGACCGCTGGAAAACCATGGCACGCGTGGCCCTCGGTCAGAGCAAAATGGTGACACGTCCCGTTGCCGGCTTCTTCCACATCCTCATCTACGTGGGCTTTGTGCTCATCAACATCGAAGTGCTGGAGATTGTCATCGACGGCATCTTTGGCACCCACCGAATTTTCAAACCGCTGTTGGGCGATTTTTATAAAGTTGTCATCGGCTTTTTTGAAGTACTGGGCGTGGGTGTGCTGCTGGCTTGCGTGGTGTTTTTGTGGCGCCGCAATGTACAGCCGCTGGCACGTTTCAAGAGCCACGAAATGACCGGCTGGCCCACCCTCGACGCCAACCTCATCCTCATCATCGAAATTGTGCTCATGAGCGCCCTGCTGCTTATGAACGCTGCCGAAGCCAATATGCCCGACAAAGGCGGCTACCTCGTGAGCAATATGCTGGCGCCCATTTTCGCCGGAGTCTCTCCTGAGGGACTGCACCTCATCGAGCGCGTATGCTGGTGGCTCCACATCGTGGGCATCCTCGCCTTCCTCAACTACTTGCCATACAGCAAACACTTCCATATCATCATGGCCTTCCCCAATACCTGGTATGCCCAATTGGAGCCGGCCGGACAACTTTCTAACATGGAAAGCGTGAAGAAAGAAGTGGCGCTGATGATGGACCCCAATGCCAATCCTTACGCCTCACCGGCCGATGGAGCCGAAGCACCGGGCCGTTTTGGTGCCAAGGACGTACAAGACCTGCCCTGGAAAAGCCTGCTCGACGCCTACAGCTGTACCGAATGCGGCCGTTGTACGAGCGTTTGTCCGGCCAACACCACCGGCAAACTCCTGTCGCCCCGCAAAATCATGATGGATACCCGCGACCGACTGGCCGAAGTGGGTGCCAACATCGACAAAAACGGATCTTTTGTGGACGATGGCAAATCGCTGTTGGGCGACTACATCACCGCCGAAGAAATCCAAGCCTGCACCACCTGCAATGCCTGTGTAGAAGCTTGTCCGGTGTTGATCAACCCCGTGAGCATCATCACCGAATTGCGTCGCTACCAAGCCATGGAAGCCTCACAGGTGCCGTCGGAATGGGGCTTGATGTTTGGCAACATCGAAAACAACGGGGCCCCTTGGCAGTTTCCGGCTGCCGACCGTTTTGCCTGGGCCGATAACCTCACCGTGAATTCAAAAAAGAACGAAGCATGAGCACCACGCTGAAAATAGACACCATGGCCGAACTGGCCGCCCGCGGCGAAGCCCCCGAAATTTTGTTCTGGGTAGGTTGTGCCGGTAGTTTCGACGACCGTGCGCGCCGCATCACCCGCGCTTTTGCCGCCATTTTGCACGAAGTGGGCATCAAGTTCGCTGTGCTGGGCACCGAAGAAAGCTGTACGGGCGATCCGGCCAAACGCGCTGGCAACGAATTCCTGTTTCAGATGCAGGCCATGCAGAACATCCAGGTGATGAATATGTACGAGGTGAAGAAGATTGTAACGGCCTGTCCGCACTGCTTCAATACCCTCAAAAACGAATACCCCGATTTGGGCGGCAACTACGAAGTGCTGCACCACGCCACCTTGTTGCAGCAGCTTATCAACGAGGGCCGCATCAAAGTGCAAGGCGGCGGCACTTTCAAAGGCAAGCGCATCACCTTCCACGATTCGTGCTATTTGGGTCGCGCCAATGGTATTTACGAAGCTCCTCGCGCCGTGCTCGAAGCCCTCGATGCCGATTTGGTGGAGATGAAGCGCAGCAAGGCCAACGGATTGTGCTGCGGTGCCGGTGGTGCCCAAATGTTCAAGGAAGCCGAAAAAGGCAACAAAGAGGTGAACATTGAGCGCATGGACGATGTGTTGGAAGCCCAACCCGAAGTGGTGGCAGCCGCTTGTCCGTTCTGCATGACCATGCTCACCGATGGCATCAAAAACAAGGAAAAAGAAAGCAGCATACATGTTTACGATTTGGCTGAACTTGTTGCCAAGGCCAATGGTTTGATAGATTAGGAAAAACGCAACTGATGTACGCACCCTTCGAAAGCCTCGCCCCCGAATCGAAAGTTTGGATTTACCAAAGCAACCGTCCCTTCACCGAGGGCGAAACCAACAGCCTGCACCCGGCCCTCCGCACCTTTGTAGAAAGCTGGACGGCCCACAAGCAGGAGCTCAAAGGCAGTTATCTGCTGTTGCGCAACCAATTTATCGTGCTTGCGGTTGATGAAACCAATATGCCGGCTTCGGGCTGCAGCATCGACAAATCGGTGCACTTCATGCAAGTGATAGAAAGTGAATTGGGCGTGAGTTTGTTCGACCGGATGTTGTTTGCTTTCGAAGAAAACGGACAAATCAGCACCCTGAACAAGGCAGCCTTTGGCGATGCGGTACAACAAGGCCGCATCACAGCCGATACCCTGGTGGTGAACAATATGGTGTTTACCAAAGAAGCCCTCGAAAGCAAGTGGCTGTTGCCTTTTGCACAGAGCTGGCACGCGCAGATGTTCGCCCCGGCAACGGTTTAAGGAGGTGGAATGAGGCGGAAGGATGAAAATGGAGGCGGTTGAGTAGGAGCATAGATGGTAATTAACTCCGTGTCCTCCGTGACCTCCGTGTTTTACTCCCCCAGGATTCGCTCCATCAATCCCCCAAATCCCTCAGCTTTCAAATGCTGCCCATCGTGGTACACATTGCATTGCAGTTTGAGGTAGGCCAGTTTGCCATCGCGCCGCAGCACTTCCAAGAGCACATTGCCAAAACGCTGGTCGATTTGTCCGCTCGCCACAGCCTCGGCCTGCAAGCGCGGTTTCAAATAGCGTTTGTGCAGCTCGTGCCAGGCCTCGCCCACGGGCCATATTTTGCGCTCGTTTTGTTTTTCTGAATAGCCCCATTCCTGCAGTTGTTCGGCCAGGCGGTCGAGCAGGAAATCGTAATGTTTTTCGGGAACTCCCGCTTCGGCATACCACATAAAGCCCGAGGCCTGAGTATTCTGTAGCAGCACAAAGGCCGGTACGCTGCCCGGTTCTTCGGCCGATTGTTCGTAATGCGCCCGCAACAGCCGCCGGTGTTCGGCCTCCTGGTGGGTTTGGTAGTGCCGCATTTCGCTCACAAAACGCTCGCTGCGTTGCAAGGGTTCGTGCAGCAGTTCGGGGCTCGGGTTGCCGGTCGACTTCGCGCCGAGCAGCTGCTGCAATTGATCAATCCACGCGTATTTGGCCATGAGGGAATAACGGATTTTGAGGGTGAAAGTTCGGGAAATTCAACCTGAATCCACCAGCAACATGGGCAGGAATGTCAATGCGAGTTATGTGCGAATTGCGGATGCGCTTTTTTAGTAAATTGCCACATGCGATTTGCCCTGTTTTTTTGTTTGGGCCTGCTGGTATTTGCAGGCTGTAAAAAAGATGATCCGCTGCCCGGTCCAGCCCCCGAAGTGCCGGCAGCTCCTTTCGTTTTGGCGAATACCGAGGAGGTGGTGATGTACGAAGTGAACCTGCGGGCCTTTTCGCAGGCGGGCAATTTGGCTGGCGTAACTGCCCGGCTCGACGATATCAAGCGGCTGGGGGTGAATGTCATCTGGCTCATGCCCATTTTTCCGGTGGGGGTTGAGCGTTCGGCGGGTGGTTTGGGTTCGCCCTATGCCGTGCGCGATTACCAAGCCGTAGGGGCCGAATACGGCAACTTAGCAGATTTGCAGGCTTTGGTTCAGGCCGCACACGCCAAGGGCATGGGGGTTGTGCTCGATTGGGTGGCCAACCACACGGCCTGGGACCATGCCTGGATAAGCCAGCACCCCAATTGGTACACACGAGATGGCAGTGGCACCATCTTGCACCCGCCAGGCACCAACTGGCTCGATGTGGCCGACCTCGATTTTACGAACGACAGCATGCGCCTGGCCATGATTGGGGCCATGCGTTACTGGACCGAAACGGTGGGGGTGGATGGTTTCCGCTGCGATGCGGCCGATATGGTGCCCTTTTCGTTCTGGAAACAAGCCATCGACAGCCTGCGCGCCGGCAGTGGCAGCAAACGCCTGTTGATGCTGGCCGAAGGGGCCCGCAGCGACCACTTTGCGGCGGGTTTCGACCTCAATTTCAGCTGGGATTTTTACACCCAACTCAAAAACAGCTTCCAGCAGGGCAATGGAACCACCCCTTTGTGGACCGCCCACCGCAACGAATACAATGTGGTGCCCGCCGGCAAACACCGCCTGCGGTTTACCACCAACCACGATGAATACGCCTGGGACAACACCCCATCGGCCCTGTTTGGCGGAGAGGCAGCAGCTTTTGCAGCCTTTGCCCTCACCAGCACCTGGAGTCCCGTTGTGCTTATTTACAGCGGACAAGAAATTGCCTGGCCCCAGCGCATTCCCTTTTTCACCCGATCGCCCCTGAACTGGAATTTTAACGCCGCCTACCGCCAGCAGTACGAAAACTGGATGGCGTTGCGCCAGCGTGAGCCTTTGATGTACAGAGGTGAACTAACACCTTACCGCTTACAAGCCTTGACGGCCTATACCCGTACCGATGCCAACGACACCTTGTTGGTTGTTGTTAACACCCGCAACCAGACCGACAGTCTGCCAACTTTGCCCCAGCACTGGCACGATTTGGCTGGCTGGAGCCGTTTGTGGGGAGATAGCGAGTCGCCCAAGCAGGTTGGGGCGTTTGGTGTAACCGTTTGGAAGCGGAAATAAAGGCATATGTCGAAAGAAAAGTGGTTGGAGCAGGGGTATGCACAATTTGCGGTGAGTGGTCCTGCTTCGCTCAAAGTAGAGCCATTGGCAGTGAGGACAGGTATCAGCAAATCGTCGTTTTACCACCATTTTGCCGATTTGGAAGTTTTCGAGGAGCAGTTGTGTCAGCTGCATTTGCGCCGTGCGGCCGGGTTAGCCGAGCGCGAGCGGACAGCTGCCAGCATCGATCCCGATTTGATTGACATATTGGTGGTCCACCAAACCGATTTGTTGTTCAGCCGCCAACTGCGCATGAACCGGCAGCGCCAGCTTTTCGAAAGCACTTTGCAGCTATCGAACAACATTGTGGGCACCGATTTCATAGGCTTGTGGGCGCGTGAGTTGCGCTTAAACCTGAACGAGGCGCAGCTGCAAGTGATATTTGGGCTGGCACTCGAGAACTTTTACCTGCAAATGCAGCCCGAACAGTTGGGTGCCGATTGGTTAAGGGCGCATTTTCGACAATTGAAGCAACAGTTGCAATTGCTCAACAAGGCCTGATTGTACGCTGCCGTCTAAGGCTTGTGCCGGGGTGCAGCTAGTTTTGCCAGCCTAAACAACGCTTATGCAACGCAAAACTTCACTCATTTTGGCCGCGGTATTGTCGGCTCAAACCCTTCTACTTTTGGTGTACACCTATTTTGCCGGTACCAACGAAGGCTGGAATTTGGTGCAATACCTCATCCAGCATGTGCAAAGTATGGGCTGGGCCGGACAGTTTAACCTTGATTTCGCTTGCTACCTTTTGCTTTCGGCTTTGTGGGTGTTGTGGCGCTACCGTTATCAGCCGGTGTCGTGGCCCTTGGCTTTGCTGGCCATGGTGGGTGGCATCTTGTTTTTTGCGCCTTATTTGATCTACTTGCTGTACAAGCACCAAGGCAATTTGACCGCCGTGCTGTTGGGTACACAACGGCTATAAAACTGGCGAAAGGAGTAGGCTTTTCAAGCTGTGGTTAAGGGTGTTGAAGCAGCAGTTTGTGTCTGCTCCTACGTGTGCCCTGCCGCAGCTCCAATACATACATGCCAGCTGCCAACTGGGGAATTTGCCAGCGCAGGGTGCCCTGCTCCCTTGCATCGTTGTGCCAGGTGGTGGCCAATTGCCTGCCCTGGAGGTCGAAAAGCTGCAGTTGCACCGTTTCTTGCGACCACGAAGCTGACACATACAAATGATCGGTAGCCGGTTGCGGAAAAACGCGGATGTCTGGAATTTCATTTGGCACCATGCTGCTGGCGACTGCGGTAAAATTGAAAAACGGACTGGGCAAGCCGCAAAGGGCATCGGTTCCCAAAGCCCTCACTTGCCAGCGGTAGGGTCGGTTGGGGCGCAAAAGACCGAGAGGAGGGCTAAGCACCGTGTCCGCGATTACAGTATCGATGAGCTGTTGGCTGGTGAACTGAAACAACCTGAAATGGTACCAATTGGCGCCAGGCACGCGGCTCCAGCGGAACAGGGGCTGGCCAATGCTGATTTGCGAATCGACAGAACCAGGCACCAATTGCTGGGGCGATTGCACCGTGCTTGGCCCGGTAGGCAATGGCGAAAGCAACAGGTAGCCGCGGGGAGCATTTGTATTGGCGAGGGTAGCCCGCATCACGGCTATTTGTTGGGGCGAAAAGCGCTGCATGCAGCTGTCGCGGGCGTAGCCCATGTAGAGGGTCGGGTCGGGTTGGAATTGATCGCCGTTGGTATCGGTTTGGGCGATGGTATTGGGACAATTCCAGCGGACGGGTAAAAAATCGGCGGGTGTATCGCAAAAACGGTCACCGGCATTGTTGCAATTGGCCGACAAGCGTGGCGCGGTTTCGTTGTTGTTGCGGGTCACCCTTTCGGCGAATAACCAATCGCGGGGGTTGATCGAAGTTTCGTCGAAAGTGTGTGGCAAATTGAAAAAATGCCCGAGTTCGTGGGCCAGCAAGGCACCATCGTCTGTGGCACAGTTGGTACCCATGACCACACCTCCCTGGTTTTGCGGTGTGCCCGGGCCGATTCCAGGAAAAAAGGCAAACGCACAAGTGCCAAAATTGGCGAGGTTGGTGTAGTAAATATTGATGGTTCTAAAAACGTTGAACTCGTCGAGGATGGCACTGGCAGCTGCGAAGGAGGGAGGGTTTACCAAGTCGCTGCGGTTGATAAATCGTACAGGAGATGCCAGGTAAAATGAGATTCCTGCGGATTGGAAGCGGGCATTGGCTGCGCAAAGCGCGTCGATGGCAATTTGTGAGTTAAAACTGCTGCTGCCATTGTTGAGTCGTAAGATGTGCAAGGTTACCGGCAGGCGAAAGGTGTTTTCGCCCGATGCTGCATCACGGTGCTGCTCTATAAAATCCCAAACGGCAGGATGCGGCAGCGGACTTGCACAAGCAGGGTCGTTTTGCGCTGCCGCTCGGGTGTGCAGCAGCAAGCAGGCATACGAAATCAGCAACAACCAACGCATAGGGTAACAACCTATGAATGCACAAAAGGTTTGAGTGCCAAAAGCAGCTGAAACAAAAAACCCCGATATCGCAGATACCGGGGTTGGTGGTGATGGACGGAATCGAACCGCCGACACAAGGATTTTCAGTCCTTTGCTCTACCAACTGAGCTACATCACCGTTGGTTGAGGACTGCAAAGGTAAGCGATTGGCTACCGTTTCTCCAATAGCCTGCTAAAAAAATGCTTCGTTTTTTTTCTTTACCTCAATCTACCCACAAAGGCTCTTGCAAAAAGTCGAGTTTTTCGATGATTTGGAAGCAAGCTTCCAGGTTTACCACCCCGTTGGTTGCCGAAAGGGTGCTGAACGGCACGGTCTTTTTGCTGCCGGGCAGTTGCACCTTTTCATCTACGGGCTGTACTGAGCGGCGGATTACGTCGCGTACCTGACGTGCAGTGAGTTCGGGATACATGCCGCGAATGAGGGTGGCCACGCCCGATACTACCGGCGCAGCCATGCTGGTGCCGCTGTTAAAATCGTATTTATTGCCTGGCATCGTGGCGTAAATGAGGTTGCCCGGGGCGAAAACGTCAACCGATTTGGGTCCGTAGTTCGAGAATTCAGCTGTGATGTTTTTGCCATACTGGTAGCTCGAGGCACCTACTTCAATCCAATGCTCATAGCGGTTGCCTTGCGCATCAAATGGCTGCGGGAAGTTGCTGCTTTTGTCAATGTTCTTCGCATCGTTACCGGCCGCATGTACAATCAACACATCTTTGCTGCGGGCATATTCAACAGCTGCACGCACCAACTCGGGTTGGGGCGAATAACTTTTGCCGAAGCTCATGTTGATGATTTTGGCGCCGTTGTCAACTGCGTAACGAATGCCATTGGCCACGTCTTTGTCGCGCTCGTCACCACTGGGGACCACGCGTAGCACCATGATGCGGGCATTCATGGCAATGCCGTTCATACCCTTGTTGTTCTGGCGGGTGGCGCCAATGATACCGGCAACGTGGGTGCCGTGTCCTGCATCGGGACCAGCTAGGCGGTTATCGCCGTAAAAGCGGTTGGTGGTATCGGCATAATTGTCGCCCACCATGCCACGGGGATCGAATGCCAGGTTAAGGCCGTAGTTGAAGCGTCCATCCACATCCTTGTAACTGCCCAACAAAGCGCCTTCAATTTGTGCAATGGTGCCGCCTTGCTTGAGGCTATTGAGGTAATATTCTTTGATGAGTTTGGCCATTTTTGTTTTGCCATTGAAGGCAGCTATGCGTTCGGCCGATGCTTGGTCGCGACCGATGCCATTCAGCAATTCATCGCTGGCTTCTTTGATTTCGCTCAATCCGGCAAAAGCCTTGCCCATGTTTTTGCGCTCGGCTTTGTAGGCTTTTTCAACCTGCTTGAGGTAGGCTTTTTCAGACTTGGTAAGCCCTTGCGAGGCCTTTTTATTGCGTAAGCGTGCCACTTCGCGGGTCATTTCGTAAGTGTCGTAATGCACTTCGCCACCCGGACCACTGATAAAGCTCCAGCCATGTACATCGTCTACGTAGCCGTTGCCATCGTCGTCGATGCCGTTGCCGGCAATTTCACCCGGATTCACCCACAACATATCCTTCAAATCTTCGTGATCGGTGTCTACGCCACCGTCAATAACGGCAACAATCACAGGAAAGGGGCGGGCGAGTCCCAGGCGTTGCTCGTAAAAGCGGTTAACCGAAATGCCCGGGATCTGGTCGGCCTGACCGTCGAGGTGATACCACTGTTGTGAGCGGCTGAGCTCTTGTGCCTGTACCGCAGCGGAAAGGCTTAGTCCTGCCAAAAGCAGGGCGAAACGAGGTGTCATTGACATGTTTTGCTGATGATGATTTTCTGCACGCGGCTTTGGGTGCCGTTTTGCAAGTGTGCAATATATAGGCCTGCGGGCAATTCTGCCACAGATAATCGTTCATCGGGACCAATTTCCGACGAAATGAGTATTTTACCCGATGTATCGAATATTTCAACAAGTAAAGTGTTTTGTTGGCTGCTCATTACTGCCAGTTCATTACATGCCGGATTGGGATACAATTGTGATGGCAGTACCGCAGATTCGTTAACAGAAACGCTGTTATTCTGTAGGTTGTAAAAGAAGCGGGCGGTATTTAAAACGAGGTTATTCCAGCGTGCGGTATCGGTCACCAAGTCGTGGCCAACGCCATTGTAGGTGATGAGTTCGCTGTAGGTTCCCCTGTTTTGCAAGCGGGCATGCAGCAATGAGCTGCCATCAACTTCGATCACAGGAAAGCCATTGGCTTGCACAAAACCACGAGCATAGGGCACCACATTGTCGGCCGTGCCATGGAAATGGATGGCGGTGGGAGCAGCCGATGCAATCAAATTGGTGTCGAGGATGGCGCCTGCCATGTTAAATACGCCGTGTACTTTGGCGCTGTAGCCGGCATTTCCGGAGTTGCCTTCAAGTCCACCCAAGCCGCGTAGTTCATTGCGCAGCAACACCGAGGCTGCGCTGGTATCGGTGAGGTAGGCCACGTGTATGGCGGCTATGGAGCCCGCAGAGTACCCACCAATGTAAATGCGGTTGGTGTCGATGCCGTAGGGATTGCCTTGTTCGGCCACTGAGCGACGCAGGAAGCGCACGGCTGCTTTGGCGTCGTGTGTGGCGCGTATGGCGGCGCGTACAAATTCGAGATTGAGCTGCGGCAGGTTGGCAATGTTGACGCCTAAACGATAACTGGCGGTAGCTGTCACATAACCGCGGCGCGCAAAGGCATCGCACAGGGCAGTCATTACCACATCGTTACGCACGCCATTTACAAAGGAGCCACCATGAAAAAAAAGCAACACCGGACGCAGCGATTGGGTATCGCCCTGAGGTGTGTACACATCCATGGCTAAGGGCGTTGGTGTGCCATCCCATGCATTGGCTTGTCCGTATGCCACCCCACTTTGGCTGATGGTGGTATTAAAAACAGGTTGTAGGTAGCGTTGGCCGTAGGCTGTATAAATTAAACAATTTGCCAGCAGTAGTAGCAGTAATCTTTTCATAACAAACAGGATGCGCCGCTAAGATAGGGCTTTGCTTCACTTATGTGGGTGTTTCTTCCTGTGCGAACATCTGAAAAGCAGCTGCTGTTCGTATATTGAGGAATCATTGGTGCCTCACTTTGCTCATTCTGGGAATTTTTCCAAGATTGGGTAATTTCAAAAAAATGCTGTAGCTTCGTATCGATTTATGTTGCTCAAAATCCGCCACTTCCTCTTTTCGTTTTTCTTGCTCTGCATATGGGGTGTGGGGATGCTGCAAACAGGCAGCGCCAACAACATCAGGGTAAGCCAGGTGGCTTTTGCTGGTCAAGACATCAGCGGCGGCCATGTGCGCATTCGGTTTGATTTGGGTTGGGACAACAGCTGGCGCCTTCCACCCAGCCTTTTGCCGGGCAACCGCGATGCGGCTTGGGTATTCGCCAAATTCCGCATTGGCTTTGTAGATCCCATTTTTACGGTGAGCAGCGCCTCGAGCGGAGCAACCACCCTCAACGTTAACAGCACCGACGGTTTGCGCATAGGCATGCCCCTGCGCATACTCAGCGGCACCGGCACCTTTGCGGCCAATACCACCATTACGGCCATTGATACCACAGCCAAAACGGTAGGACTGAGCAGTGCCACCACAGCTGCTTTTACCAATGCCCGTGTAGAAGCTGCACGCATTTGGGAGCACGCCTGGTTACACGAAAACGGGCACCAAGCCGTAGCAGGAAGCGCCCTGGCCCCTGGCTTGGCCGATGAGTCGGTAGCATTTAACGCCTCAAGCAATCCCGCACTCGGTGTTTTGGTGTATCGCAATGCAACCGGCAGTGGTTCCTTCAACCTAAGCAATTTGCAAGTACGCTGGAATTACCGCGAGCAGGGCGTGACCGATTTGGCCATTTGCGATTTGCAGGTATTTGCTGTTGAATTGGTGTGGATACCACAGGGAAATTTTGTGCTAGGCAGTGGTGGCAGCGAAAGTAACAGTTTTGCGGCCGCCAACAGCACTTCGGGCAATACCGTGCCCTTTGAAATCACGGCTAGCGCACCTACTTTGCAAGGAAACAATGCTGGTTCGTCGGCAGCGAATCTGGGAGCGCGCGGTGCTACCGATTTAACCGGCACGGCAACCGCCAGCCTGGCAACAGGCTTTCCGACTGGTTATGCGGCTTTTTATGCCCTCAAATACGAAATATCGCAACAGCAATACGTCGACTTTTTGAATACTCTCAGTCGGCGCCAGCAAGATGCCCGCACGGCAACCAACCTTGCCGCAGGTACCAACAGTGTAACCAATCGCTTTGTAATGAGCAACAGCAGCAGTGTGCAAAGTCGCAACGGCATCAGCTGTGCTGCCAGCATTTCAGCCCATGCACCCATTTCTTTTTATTGCGACCTTGACGGCGATGGCATCTCCGAAGAGGCCGACGACGGTAGGGGCATAGCGTGTAATTTTTTGAGCTGGGCCGATGTGGCAGCCTACCTCGATTGGGCTGGCTTGCGCCCGCTCACCGAACTCGAATTTGAAAAGGCCGGTAGGGGCGAACGAACCGCTGTGCCCAACAGTTATGCCTGGGGCAATGCCACACTCACCGCTGCTACCGGCATCAGTTCGACAGGTACCCCAGCCGAAGCAGCCTCCAACAGTGGTGCCAATGCCGTATTTGGCAATGAAGCCGGGCTAGGTGGCCCATTACGCACGGGCAGTTTTGCAACCGCCACTTCGGGCAAAACCCAATCGGGGGCAGGGGAATACGGACTCACTGAACTCAGTGGCAACCTCTGGGAAAGAACCATCACCGTTGGCAATGCCACAGGTCGTGCTTTTACCGGATTGCATGGCAACGGTGCACTCAGCTTGTCTGGGCTTGCCGATGTAACCAATTGGCCCGATGATACAGCTGTAGGAACCGGCGCCCGCGGTGGTGGACATGCCGATGTGGCCGCAAGATTGCGCCTCAGCGACCGTGACCGTGCTGCTACAGCCTACACCACACGCGACAACAACAGC
>Ga0075157_10001390_pt1 | contig 15192 bp, 12 predicted proteins | sample JI81BgreenDNA_FD_70967 | JGI IMG/M metagenome (GOLD analysis project Ga0075157, IMG submission 70967) | Wastewater effluent complex algal communities from Wisconsin, to seasonally profile nutrient transformation and Carbon sequestration -... | ecosystem: Engineered > WWTP > Effluent > Algae...
CTGGTCCTGATCATCGCCTGTCTCCCCTGCGAAAGCCCAGATTGCCGCGTTCGCGCAGCGCTGGCAATGCTTGCGCGAATCGCGTGGTTCGGGTAGATGGTTTCAATTGAAACTATCTCACCAGTGGGGACTTCAGGCATGAACGCGCAGAGCAAGGATCTTTTCGACAATCCCGCGGGCCTCGACGGGTTCGAATTCGTCGAGTTCTGCGCGCCCGAGAAGGGCGTGCTCGAGCCGGTGTTCGAAGCGATGGGCTTCACCCGCGTCGCGCAGCACCGGTCGAAGGACGTGCACCTGTGGCGGCAAGGCGGCATCAACCTCATCGCCAATTACGAGCCCAAGAGCGCCGCATGGTATTTCGCGCGCGAACATGGGCCTTCCGCGTGCGGGATGGCGTTCCGCGTGCGCGATGCGGCCAAGGCCTATGACCACCTCCTCAGCAAGGGCGCAGAGCCGGTCGCGGTGCAGACCGGGGTCATGGAACTGCGCATCCCCGCGATCCGCGGCATCGGCGGGGCGATCCTCTATCTGGTCGACCGCTACGAGGGCGCCGCCGGGGGCAACGGCCTCACCATCTACGACATCGACTTCGAGTATCTGCCGGGGGTCGACAAGCACCCCGAGGGCGCGGGCTTTCACACGATCGATCACTTGACCCACAACGTCTATGGCGGGCGAATGAAGTACTGGGCCGATTATTACGAGACCCTGTTCAACTTCCGCGAGATCCGCTTCTTCGACATCAAGGGCGAGTATACCGGCCTCACCTCCAAGGCCCTGACCGCGCCCGACGGCAAGATCCGCATCCCCTTGAACGAGGAAGGCGAGGGCGGGAAAGGCCAGATCGAGGAATTCCTGCGCGCCTTCAACGGCGAGGGCATCCAGCACATCGCGCTGATCTGCGAAGACCTGCCCGCCTGCTGGGACCGCCTGCAAAAGCTCGGCGTCCCCTTCATGACCGCGCCGCCCGCGACCTATTACGAGATGCTGGCCGAGCGCCTCCCCGGCCACGGCGAGGATGTGGACGCATTGAAGATGCGCGGCATCCTGCTGGATGGCACCACGGAAGGCGGCAGCCCCCGCCTGCTGCTCCAGATCTTCGCGCAGGCGCAGGTCGGGCCGGTGTTCTTCGAATTCATCCAGCGCAAGGGCGATGAAGGCTTCGGCGAGGGCAACTTCAAGGCCCTGTTCGAAAGCATGGAGCGCGACCAGATCATCCGCGGCGTGCTCAATGTCGAGGAGCCGGCCGAATGACCCACCCCGTAGCCCTCGCCGGAATCCACCACGCCGCCTATCGCTGCAAGGACGCCAAGGAGACGGTGGAATGGTACGCCCGCGTGCTCGGGATGACCTACACCACCGCCTTTGCCGAGGATCACGTGCCCTCGACCGGCGAATATGATCCCTACATGCACATCTTCCTCGATGCGGGGAACGGTAACATCCTCGCCTTCTTCGAACTGCCGAACCAGCCGGAGATGGGCAAGGACCCGAACACGCCTGCATGGGTGCAGCACCTTGCCCTGAAGGTGCCTACCGAGGAAGCACTGCTGGCGGCCAAGGCACATATCGAGGCGCAGGGGATCGACGTGCTCGGCCCGACGCATCACGGGATCTTCAAGTCGATCTACTTCTTCGACCCGAACGGGCACCGGGTGGAACTGGCCGCCGATATCGGCACGGCGGAGCAATATGCCGAACTGGCCCGCGTCGCCCCGGTGATGCTGGAGGAGTGGTCCGCGACCAAGACCGCCCCGCGCCATGCCGACTGGCTCCACGAGATCGCCCGGGCGCAGCACGCGGCGAAGTAATCTCTGGCGTCGCGCTTTGCTCTGCGTCTCTGCGAGAAACCCATTCGAGCACCACCAGCCGAGACATTTGATCCAGCGCAAAGCCTGATCCCGCCCGCTCCCCCACCTTGGCACCATCCAAGAGGGGGAGTCGGTCCATGCGCATTCTGTTCGTTCATCCCAACTATCGCTCCGGCGGGGCCGAGATTGCCGGGACGTGGCCGCCCGCATGGGTCGCCTACCTTAGCGGCCCGCTGAAGCGCGCCGGGTTCGACGACATCACCTTCATCGACGCCATGACCGAGGGGCTGTCCGACGACGAGCTGCGCCAGCGCATGACCGCGCTCCAGCCCGATGTGGTCGGCACCACCGCGATCACCCCCTCGATCTACGCCGCCGAGCGCGTGCTCGAGATCGCCGCGCTCCATGTGCCGCAGGCGGTGCGGGTGCTCGGCGGGATCCACGCGACCTTCATGTATGCGCAGGTGCTCGCCGAGGCGCCGCATATCGATGTGATCGTGCGCGGCGAGGGCGAGGAGATCGCGGTCGAACTCTTTACCGCGATCGAGCAAGGCCGCTTCCCCGCCGATGCCCGCAAGATCAAAGGCCTCGCCTTCCGCGAGGGCGAGCAAGTGGTCGCCACCGAGGCCGCTCCCACCATCAAGGACATGGCGTCGATCAAGCCCGATTGGGACGTGCTCGACTGGAACCAGTACACCTACATCCCGCTGGGCACCCGCGTCGCCATCCCCAATCTGGCGCGCGGTTGCCCCTTCACCTGCTCGTTCTGCTCGCAGTGGAAGTTCTGGCGCGATTACCGCGTGCGCGATCCCAAGGACGTGGTCGACGAGATTCAGGAGCTGCACGAAAAGCACGGCGTCGGCTTCTTCATCCTCGCCGACGAAGAGCCGAGCATCAACCGCAAGAAGTTCGTAGAGTTCTGTCAGGAGCTGATTGATCGCGGCCTGCCCGACAAGGTGAAATGGGGCATCAACACCCGCGTCACCGACATCTACCGCGACAAGGACCTGCTGCCCTTCTACCGCAAGGCCGGCCTCGTCCATGTCAGCTTGGGCACCGAGGCGGCGGCGCAGATGAAGCTCGACCGATTCAACAAGGAGACCAAGGTCGAGGAAAACAAGGAGGCGATCCGGCTGCTGCGCGAGGCCGATATCTTCACCGAGGCGCAGTTCATCGTCGGGCTCGACAACGAGACGGCGGACACGCTTGAGGAAACCTACCAGATGGCGTGGGACTGGCAGCCTGATCTTGCGAACTGGGCGATGTACACGCCGTGGCCCTTCACGCCATTGTTCGAGGAGCTGAAGGACAAGGTCGAGGTGCACGATTTCAGCAAGTACAATTTCGTCACGCCGATCATGAAGCCTGCGGCGATGGAGCGCGGCGAATTGCTCGACGGGGTGATGAAGAACTACCGGCGATTCTACATGAGGAAGGCGCTGTTCCACTATCCGTGGCGCGGGACGGGGTTCCGGCGGCGCTATCTGCTGGGGTGCCTGTGGGCGTTCCTGCGCGCCGGGTTCAAACGCACCTTCTACGATCTCGGCAAGGCCGGGTATTGGGGGCCGCAGACCAAGAAGCAGCTCGACTGGCACTTCGACGAAAGCCGCCTCGCCGCCGCCGACGCCGCGACCGACTGGGAGACCAATGCCGATAAAGCCGCGCAGGCGCAGGAGCGCCGCGAGGCGGTGCGTGGGCAAATGAAACAGCGGGGTGAGAGCCGCAAACGGGATCGGATCGATGTCGATTGAGCGGCGGATTCTCGGGCGCCGGCGTCCGGAGCCGCTGATCGGGCCGAACGCGGTGCTCAAGACGGTCGAGGTGATGGAGGAGCGGCTGGGCCATGCCGAGACCGAGGCTATCCTCGCCGATGCGCAGATCACCCGGCTGCCCTCGGGCGAGCACATGATCCCCGAGATCGAGGCGCTGCGCCTTCATCGCTGGCTGGCGCTGCACGATCCGCTGGACGCCTTGGAAATCGCCGAGGAAGCGGGCGCGCGCACGGCGGACTATATCATCGCCAACCGCATCCCGCGCAGCGCCGGGTGGCTGCTGCGCCGCCTGCCCGCGCGCCTCGCCGGACCGCTGCTGATGGCCGCGATCAGGAAGCACGCCTGGACATTCGTGGGGGCGGGGGCCTTCGCTCCGGCGGACGCCTGGCACTTCACCATCGACCGCGCTCCCGCACACGACCGCCTGCCGCCGTCGGAAAGCCTGTTCGTCTGGTATGCGGCGGTCTTCACCCGGCTGTACCGCACGCTGGTCGCGCCCGGGTGCACCTGCCGGATGATCGCGCCCGATGTGCCCTGCGACATGGCCCGCAGCTACGCCATTACCCTCGGCTAAAGCGGGGCGCAGGACAGGCGAATCTCGCTCAGCCCGAGATCGTAGGTGATCGATGAGCACTGCGCGATCTGGTCGCGGCCGATGCGGGTGAGCAGGTCGGGCCTCCCGCGCCCCTTGCGGCGGCTGACGAGGATAATGCTTGGATCGAAGCGCGGGTCGTCCGCCGCGATCTCGCCCACGCGGCGCGGCTCGCCATAGTCCTCGACCCGCACGGCGAAGCGTGTCAGGGCGAGGTCGCCGAGCAGGATCGGCTCGGCGATGCGCATCATCCGCGTGGGCCGCTCGACGCCGAAATCCATCACCGCGATGCCATTCGTGTCGGGCTCGAACCCGCCTTCCTGATGGGTGGCGATGAAATTGGCGGTGGGCGCGGTGATGAGGTTTTCCGCGCGCTCGGGGACGAAGATCATCATCAGCTTCTTCTTGCCCACCCGCACTTCGGTGCCGAGCCGGGTGTTGGTGTCTCCGCCGGTGCGGCGCAGGGGGAAGCGGTGCAGCACCTCGTCCGGCGCGGCTTCGCGCAAGACGAAGGTCACGCGCTTGTAGGGCATGTGGTGGACGCCGATCACTCCGTCGGCCTTGTCCGAGACCGGCCGGTCCGACCAGCTGACCGCGAGCGGCAGGCCGCCAGCCCCGAAATCGACCAGCGCGCTGGCGCTCTCGCCGTCGACCACCACCGGCCCGAAGCGCCATCCGCGCCGGCCATCGGCGACCAGCAGAGCCCGCGCGGCGGTGTCAGGGTTGACGACCGGCAGCCCGAAGGCCTCGGCACTGACCTCGAGCCGCACCGGGACGCCGGCCAGCGTGACGGTGACGACATTGTCGCCGCGCAGCACCAGCTCCTCGGGCAGGGGGGGCGGGGGCGTGTCCGCCGGCGGGGGCAGGGCGCTCTGGGCGGCAAGGCCCGACGTGGGGAGCGCGATCAGCGCGGCGATGAGGATTGCGGCGTGTCGGCGGGCGGGCATGCTAGGCAAACACGCTGGGCGCGACTGTGTTCCTACTGCTCGCGCCGCCGCTTGCGCCGCTCCCGCTGGCGATCGCGCATCAGTTCGGCGACCTCGACGATCTCGGCCCGCGCCATCATCCACCACAGGCCCGCGACCATCCACAGGAACACCCCGATGGCAAACAGCGCGAGCCCGTCGTAGTAATGTTCGTTGGTGGCGTTGAAATGGAACTGGTCGGCAAACCATACCACCAGCGCCCCCAGCAGGGCCAACCACACGGCGAACTGAAACCAGCCTGCCACGCCGCGCGGCACGATGGTGAAGCTGGCCGGACCACGCCGGTACATGACGAAGGGCTTGTCCTTGTCACGCATCTCTTTCTCCTGCGACCTTTTGAGATCCGGTACACAGGTTAGTTGCGTTAGGCAACGGCGCGATGCGCGAAAGAGGCCCGCAACCGACGAAATAGAAAAGCTTTTCTTCTCGCTAGGTGGAATCCCCGAGGCGATCGGCGGCGGGCGGCCGCCCGCGCCGCGCGGGCTGGGCGCGGGCCACCTTGATCCCGCGCCGCGCCAGCGCCTCGCGCAGCAGCACCTCGATCTCGGCGTTCACGCTGCGCAATTCGGCATCGGCGAGCCGCTGGACCGCATCGTGAAGCGCCGGATCGAGGCGCAGGGGAAAGGCTTTCTTCTCGGCCATGGCCCGGTCGTCAGTAAAGCGACCCTGCATTGACCACCGGCGTGGTGTCGCGCTCGGAACACAGCACCACCATCAGGTTCGAGACCATCGCGGCCTTGCGTTCATCATCCAGCTGGACGACGTCCTTCTCGGAAAGCTGGGTCAGTGCCAGCTCGACCATCGTCACTGCGCCCTCGACCAGCTTGGCGCGCGCGGAGATCACCGCTTCGGCCTGCTGGCGGCGCAGCATCGCGCCGGCAATCTCGGGGGCATAGGCGAGGTGGGTGAGCCCGCACTCGTCGACGGTGATCCCGGCGACCGACAGGCGCTCGATCAGGGCCAGCCGCAGTTCGGCGCCGACCTCCTCGTGATTGCCTCGCAGGGTCACTTCGAGGTGCTCGATGTCGTCATAGGGATAACGCGAGCCGATCGCGCGGACCGCCGCTTCCATCTGCGCGGTGACGAATTCGCGGTAGTCGTCGACGTCGAACAGCGCCTGCGCGGTGTCGGTGACGCGCCACACGACCTGGGCGGCCATCTCGATCGGGTTGCCGCGCGCGTCGTTGACCTTGATCTTCTCGCTGATGACGTTGTTGGCGCGCACCGCGATCTTCTTGCGGGCGAGCCACGGCAGCACCCAGCGCAGGCCTTCATTGCGGTCGGTGCCCTTGTAGGCGCCGAACAGCTGGATCGCGGCGGCCTCGTTGGGGTTGATCATGTAGAAACCGGTCAGGCAGAACAGGCTGAAGAAGCCCGTCACCGCAGCGCCGATCAACGGCCAGCCGGCGGGCGGGCCTTCGCCCCTCACCGCGGTGAGGAACAGCCACACGGCCACCGCAGCAAGCGCGAGGCTGAGCAGCAGCATCACATAGCCGCTCTGGGTCGCGGCCGGGTATTCGCGGCTGCGGTTGAGGGCAGGCGTATCAGCAGAGGACATGACGATTCTCCATTTCCCGATATAATTGTGATATCATTTTTATATCGTGGATCAGGATCGTCAAGCCGATTTCGCGAAATCCCCGCGCTGGCCCCCCTGCATCGCCGCTTGGCGCGCCAGACCTTTCGGCTATACCTAGCGCCTCGGACGGCATTGACGCGCGAAAGGGGGGCTCGGTGGACAGCGGCGAGAAGACGGCTCCGGGCCAGCGTCCGCTGCTGTTCGTCAGCTATTCGCGCACCGATCTTGCCCGCGCGCGGCCGGTGATCGACCTGCTCGATCAGGCGGGCTTCGAAGTGTGGTGGGACGGGCGGCTGGAGGGCGGCGAGAACTACCTCCAGACCACCGAGACGGCGCTCGAGACCTGCGCCTGCGTGGTGGTGCTGTGGTCGGCCACGTCGATCGGGTCGCACTGGGTGCGCGACGAGGCGCAGCGCGGGCGCGAGCGCGGGTGCCTGGTGCCGCTGACGATCGACGGGACGATGGCGCCGCTCGGCTTTCGCCAGTTCCAGCTGCTTGACATCAGCGCGTGGGATGGCCGCGCGGACAGCGACGAGGCGGCGCGGATCCTCGTAGCGGTGCGCGCGCGGATCGGCGGCGTGCCGACAGCGTCGGGGGCGGAGGCTTCGGCCCCGCCCGTGCCGCATCCCTCTCCTCCTCCGTCCGCACCCGCCGGCCCCGCGCTTTCGCGGCGGACGCTGGTGATCGGCGGCGCAGCCGGGGCGGCGGCGATCGGCCTTGCCGGGGCTTGGCAGTTCGGCCTGCTGGGCACCCCGGCCTCGGCGGCGACCTCGATGGTGGTGATGCCCTTCGCCAACGAGACCGGCGACCCCGACAAGAAGTTCTTCTCCGACGGCCTCGCGCGTGAGCTGCGCACTCTCCTGTCGCGCAACCCGCGCCTCAAGGTCGCCGCCCCCACCTCTTCGAGCGCGATTGCGGGCGAGGATGATTTCGAGATCGGGCGCAAGCTCGGGGTCGCCAGCATCCTGCGCGGCAGCGTTCAGCGTGATGATGCGCGGGTCAGGGTCTCGGCCGAACTGGTCGAGATCGAAGGCGGGCTGGTGCGCTGGGCGGAAACCTATGACCGCGCGCTCGAGGATGTCTTCGCGGTGCAATCCGAAATTGCCAAGACGGTGGCCCTGTCGCTGGTGGCGGGCATCGCCTCGGACAGCGAGGCGCGGCAATCGCTCGCGGCCCAGCAGGACGTCGGGGGCACGAAGAATGTCCTGGCTTACGAAGCCTTCCTGCGCGGCATGGCGTTTTATGATCTGGGGGCGGGGGGCGATACCAATCGCGCGGCGCTGGCGCAGTTCGAATCCGCAATTGCGCTCGATGCCAATTATGCCGCTGCCCATGCCATGCGCGCGACCATGCTGTCTGCGATTGCCAATGCGGCGACGGATCAGAGCGAGGTGCGGGCGCTGTATGACCAGGCGATCGGCGCCGCCGAGCGGGCCATCGCTCTGGAGCCGAAGCTTGCGCAAGGGCATATCGCGCTCGGCTTTGTGCTCAACAATGGACAATTGAACCGGCGCGCCGCGCTGCCGCATTATCAGGCCGCCGAGAAGCTGGCGGCCGGTGATGCCGATGCGCTGCGGTCCGTGGCCATCTATTATTCGTTCGGGGCCGAACAGGATGGCGAGCGCGAGCGGGCCAAGCGGATGATCGCCGCGGTGCTGGAGCTTGACCCGCTCAATGCCCGCGCGTTCCGGTCGGCAGGCAATATCGCCTTGTTCAGGCGCGATTATCCGGCGGTGATCGGGTTCATGAATCGGGCCCTCGAGCTCAATCCCAGCTTGGTGAGCGCACATTTCGGCATTTCTATCGCCCGGCTGATGCAGGGCGATGCGGCGGGCGCGCTGGCCGCGGCCAAGGCCGAGAAGGTGCCGATGTTCAGCCTGACCGCGACCACGATTGCCCAGACCAAACTCGGTGATGCGGCGGCGGCTGACGCCGCGCTTGCCCGGCTGGTGGCCGAATACGGGGATGCCGGCCTTTACCAGCAAGCGCAGGTGCAGGCCCAGCGCGGTGCGCTTCCTGTCGCCCTGGACGTGCTCGAAAAGGCCTATGTCGCGCGCGATCCGGGTTTGCTGTGGATCCGCAACGATCCGCTGCTCGATCCGCTGCGCTCCGAGGCCCGGTTCAAGAATTTGCTTTCCCGGCTTGGCTCGTGATAGCATTTCGGCGCCCGGACACAGGGGGCTTGAACAGGGGAAACGAAAATGAAGAAGATCGTGACATTTGCGGTGGCCGCCGGGGCCGCGCTGGTGCTGTCGGCATGCGGCGGCAAGACGGAAGAGGCCCCCGCGGCCGAGCCCACCGCCGAAGAGATGATGGCGCCTGCCGACGCAACCCCGGCTGCCGATGCCACCGACGCGGCGGAGACGGCTGCCGCAGGCCAGGACGGCACCGGCAACCCGATCGGCCCGGACGCTGCTGCGCCGGAAGCCGAAGCCCAGTAATCCTCAGCGAATTCCGCCCCGCGCGCAGGGGGGTGCCAGCCGGCAGCCTTTCCGCGCGCGGGCCTTTTTCATGCCCGTCAGCGCGCCCGAGTCGGGGCCCGTGTTGATGCGTGGTCCGGATTGAAGCCTGGCAGGTTGTCCGCCAGCCATTTCTGCACGCGCGCGTGCCCGATCCTGATATAGCGGCTCGGCACCCCGGTGGTGCTGCATTTCTCCCCGCTGCTCACCACCCCGATCAGCACCGGCACGCCGCGCTGATCCCCGTAAGTGACCAGCGGCCCGCCGCTATCGCCCTTGCAGGCCTGCTCGCGTTTCGGCCCCATCGCGCACAGCACCGAATCCCTGCGCCAGTCGCGATAGGCGGTGCGGCCCGTGCAGGCAGCCGCATCCTCGAGCTCGAGCCGCACGCCCTGGAGGATCTTGGCCGGGGTCGGATCATCGAGCGATTGCCGGCCCCACCCGAAGGCAAAGACCGGCGCTCCGCGGACCACCGGCCGCTGCGCCACCGTGCGCGTATCGACCGCAATGCGCCGCGCGCCGAAGGCGAAATCGCCCCGTGTCCCGCGCTTGGGGTCGTATTGCACCAGCGCGATGTCGAACTGATAGGTCTTGGGCGAGAAGTCGGGGTGCCGGATCACCTTGAGGATCGGATAGGAGTTGCCCTCGGGCGCGTCGGGCCGGATCACGCCCAGCCGGACGCGGTAATCGTGGTCCTCGATCTTGACGCCGAGATCATAGGTGCAGTGCGCGGCGGTGATGATCCAGCCGGTCGCGACCACCGATCCGCCGCAGGCGGTGCGGAAGCCGATGGTTTGCCGCCCGAGCGTCGGCGGGCGCCACAGCAAGGCCTGAAACGGGGCAAGCTCGACCCGGTTGACCGTGAAGCCGCCGATTGCGCGCAGGACGAGGAAGCAGACCTTGTCCCGATAGGTGATGCCCTCCCAGGTCACTTCGCTCGGGGAGCACTGCCGGATCGCGCGTTCCTTGGCGTCGCGGGCGCGCTTTTCGCTGGCAAGGCGCGTGGCTTCGGCGATGTCCTCTTCGGTCAGCAGCGGTGGCTGCAAGCGCTCGGCAGGCGGGAGGGGTGCGGAGGGGTGGTTGGCTTGCACCAGCCAGTCGCAGGCTCTCCCCCGCCCGGCGTCGCACTGGGCGAGATAGAGGGTGGTGGCCCGCTCGGTATCCTGCGGGAGCCAGTCGCCGGACACCAGCTGGTCGGCGAGCAATTCGCACGCCGCCTGCTCGTCGGCATCGCAGCCGCGCGTCAGCAGGGCTTCGCCCCGCCGCAGCGCCGCGTCGCGATCGGGCCCGGCAGCGCCATAAAGGAGCAACTCGCCCGCCGGACGGCATGCGCCGGGCGCGCCCGCCTCGCAGGCCGCGATCACCAGCGCGGTGCCGCGCGGCTCGTCGCGCAAGGCGGTGCTGGTCCGCGCGAGGATCAGGCCGAGGTCGAGGCAGGCGGCCTGATCGCCAGCCGCGCAGCGTACCGCCAGCGCGGGCTCGTCGCGGACGTCGGCCACGCTCGCGCAGCGCGAGGCTTCGTGCGCGCAGGCCCGCTCGAACCACGCCAGCGCCGCGCCGCGCCCGGCCGTGCCCTCGCGCAGCGCGGCATTGCCGAGCTCTGCGCAGACCATCGCGTCCCCGGCTTCGCAACCGCGTTCGCCGAATTCGCGGGCGCGCAGCGCGGCAGTGTCGCCCGCCTGCCCGCTCCAGTAGGCCTGCGCGTTAGCGCAGGATTGGCGGTCGCCTGAGCGGCACAATCCGCCCAGCAGGGCGAGCCCCTCGGCCCGCTCGCGCGCGCTGGCGGTCTCGGCGATCTGCATCGCGGCGAGCGCCCGGCAGGCCGGGATGCCGCGGGTATCGCAGGCTGCACGGTAGCGGCGCTCGAGGCTTGCGGACATGTCGGCAGGAGCCGAAGCGCTGGTTTCGCAGGCCGGGGCCACCCCGAGCGTGCAGGCCATGGCATACAGCCCCGGCGCCTCGGCGCTCGTCTCCGGGTCGCTGTGCGTGCCGAGCAGCTCGGCCAGCACGGTGCAGGCCCGCGCATCGGCGGCATCGCAGCTCTTGCGCAGGAGCATTTCGGCGAAGGGGCGGTTGGTATCGACCCCCTCGCCCCAGCGATAGGAAACGGCAAGGTCGGTGCAGGCGGCGGTCACGCCCGCCTTGCAGGCGGTCTCGGCGGCGGGCGGGTCGTAATCGGGCTCGACCGCTTCGCTGCCGAACCTGTCGACAAACCGTGCGCGCACGATCCTTGCGTCGTTGCCGCTTTCGCGGGGGGGATAGGGCTGGGCGGCTTCGGAGGATTGTTCCTGCCCATCCTGCGCGGCGAGCGGCGCGCCTGCGAGCCACAGCACCATCAGCGCCGTGATGCCTGTGACCAGCCTTGCGTGCAGCCCCGCTCTCACCCCCGCCTCTCCCCGACAACCCGCACGAAATATGCGCTTTTGCCGGCGGTGCGTCAAACAAGCGTGACGCAATACGATGCGCTTCGCGCTTGTAAGCGGGCGGGGGGTGCGATTAAGCACGCGTGCGAGGCCCGCCGCTTTCCGGCGCGGGTCCGGGCGACAACAGGGGGGCCGCGCCAGTGCCGAAGACAGCCAGCCTGCCCGCGCCGATCCGTGACAGCTGGTTGCCGCATCTGGCGCTCGGAGTCACCGGCCACCGTGCTGCCAACCCGGCCTATTCCGCCCATGCCGCCGCGATTGCCGCTGCGCTTGACGCGCTGTTCGCGCGGATCGAGGCGATCTGCGCCGGGCTGCCGGGTACGCGCGGGCCGGTGCGGCTGCACTCCCTGCTGGTCGACGGCACCGATCAGGTCGCGGGCGAGCTCGCGCTCGCGCGCGGCTGGGAGCTCGCCGTGCCGCTGCCGTTCGGCGCCGCGCTCAACTGCGCGATCAACGCGCATCCTGACACGCTGGCGGATGTCGACGCGCTGCTCGCCGGACGGCCCGCGGCCCATCCCGCGGTCGAGGCCAAGGCTGCCGCGATTCGCGCCATCACCGCTGGCGCGAAGATGTTCGAGCTTGCCGACCGTGACGCCGCAATCGAGGCGCTGTGGCGCGCCCACCTCGCCGCGCCCGAAGACAGCGCCGCCGCGCGCGCCTTCGATGCGCTGGTGTCGGACAATGTCGCGCTGGCGGGCCGGGTGATGATCGAGCACACCGACCTCGTCGTCGCGGTGTGGGATGGCAAGGTCGCCAACTTGCCGGGCGGCACCGGCCACACGGTCGTGACCGCACTTGCGCTCGGGGCGCCGGTGCTGCTGATCGATCCCGCGCGGCCCGACACCTGGCGCATCCTCGGCCGCCCCGAGGAACTCGGCGCGCCCACCGACCCTGCTGCCGCCCCCGATTTCGCGCGGCTCGAAGCGATCATCCGCGCCGCGGTGGTGGTCGAGGGCTGGAGCCCGGCGCAGCTCGATGCGGAAAAGTGGCGTCCGACCTCAAGCCGCGCCTTCGGGCTCTATCGCCGGATCGAGCGGGTGTTCGGCGGTGCGGGCGGGGCGCTGGGCTCGCTCAGGGTCGCATACGAACCGCCCGACGCCATCGTGGCGGGCAGCGGCGCGGAGGTGGTGGCCGCGGCGGCCGCGATGCCCGGCGGCGATCCGGCGGTGGTGCGCGAACTGACCGAGGACGTGCTGCCGTTGCTTGCCTGGTCCGATGGCATCGCCAGCCGCCTGGCCGATGCCTACCGCTCGGGGATGTGCGTCAACTTCGTGCTGGCCGCGCTCGCGGTGATGGTCGGGATCTTGTACCTTCCGGCGGGGATGAAGGAGAGCAAGTGGGGCTTTGCCGCAATCGAGCTGCTGCTGCTCGGCGGGATTCTCGCGCTCACCGCGGCGGGATCGCGGCTCGGCTGGCACCGCCGCTGGTTCGCGATGCGGCGCGTAGCCGAATACCTCCGCCACGCGCCCGCGCTGCTGCTGCTGGGCGTGGCGCGGCCGACCGGTCGCTGGCCCAGAGCAGGGGGCATCGCGGGGGGCGGGGCCGAGTGGCCCGAACACTTCGCCCGCCATGCGCTGCGCGCTGTCGGCCTGCCGCAGGTCGCGGCGACGCGCGACTACGTGCGCGCCGGGCTGGAGCGGATCGTGCTCCCCCATGTCACCTCCCAGCGTCGCTATCACATCGACAAGGCGCACCGGCTCGAGACCGTGCACCACCGGCTCGACAAGGTGGCGGAGAGCTGCTTCGCGCTCGCGGTTGTCTCGGTGCTGGCCTACCTGATGCTCAAGGGGGCAGGGGTGCTGGGGCTGGTCGACAAGCAGCTGGCGGGCACGCTTTCGCCGCTGTTCACCTTCTTCGGCGTCGCCTTCCCGACGCTCGGCGCGAACCTTTCGGGCATCCGCTACTTCGCCGATTTCGAGCGTTTCGGGGCGATCTCGCATGTCGCGGCCGAGAAACTGCGCGCCATCGAGGAACGGATCGGCCTGCTGCTGTCAGGCGCGCCGGAAGCGCTTACCTATGCAGCGGCCGCCGATCTGATCCACGCGCTTGATGAAGCGGTGGTCGAAGAAATCGCGAGCTGGCAGTCGGTGTTCGGCGCCAAGCACCTCGCGCTCCCCGCTTAGCCCCAGCGGCGGCGCATCGCCCCGTCGAACAGCGCGCGCCGGGCCGGGCCGCCGATGCCGACGGCAAAGTCGGCGAACGCGCGTCGGTCGGGCCATAGGGCGTCGGTGCCCGGATGGCATCCGGCGCCGATGTCGAAGCGGGTCAGGCCCTCGAGTGCGGCGAGCGCCGTTACCCGGTGCATCAGCAGGCGGTGCGGCGCATAGGCGGCAAGGCGGGTGTCGTGCGCGCAGGCAAGCCCGTAGCCGCGCCGGTCCGCGACCAGCCAGCCCGACATGGCGACGATCGTCTCGCCCGCGCTGAGGCTGACGAGCCGCACCGCGCCGCGGCGATGGCCTTCGCGAATCACGGTGCGCAAGGCCTCGGGCGCGGGGCGGGCGATCCCGGCGGAGCGTTCGAGCGCGAGAAAGGCGGCGAGCCACGGTTCGCAATCGCCCGCGCGGCTGTGCAGCGCGAGCCGTACCGGGCCGCACCGGGCCGTGAGCCGCGCTTCCAGCCGGGTAAGCCGTTTCTCGAACACTCGTGTCGCGCGCACATCGCCCGGTCGGCCGGCGATCCGCGCGCGGCGGATGGTATCCGGCCCGCGGTGCAGGAGGCGGCCCTGCTCGGCGCACAATTGAGCGAGCGCAAGCGTGGCCGGATCGTCGAGCGGAAGGCTCCGGATGATGAAGCCTGCGGCAAACCCGGGGCTCTGGTCGAGCCGGGCCAGCAGCGCGGCCCAGAAGGCGCGCTCGGCCCCCGGGCGCAGCAGCGGGGTGCCGATCCCGCCAATCGGGCAATGCCAGCTGCGCAGCACCGGAACCGGCGTTCGCGGGGCCAGCAGGCCAAGGCCAAGCGGCAGCGCGCCGAGCCAGTCGCCCGCCGCGGATCTGGCCACGGCGAGCTGCATCCGCTCCCCGGCGCACGTCATGGCAGGGGCCAGCAGCCAGTCGGCTGCGAACACATTGCCGGGCGCAGCCGCGCGGGTGAGCGCGGCCCAGTGCTGGAAGTCGGTCATGGCGAGGCGGTCGGCGCGCCGCAGTTCGGCGTGCAGCCGTTTGTCCCCCGCGATGAGGGTGGAACCATGGTGCACGCCCGCCGCCATGCGCTCAGGGCGCGCGGCATCGGCCGGCACCGAGATGGGGTCGATCAGCGACATGATTGCGGCCCTGTGCGAGAAACCCTGCTCGAATGATCAGTGGTTTACGCGGGGGTCGGTGAAAGGCCGGTTAACGCTGTGATTTAGCCAAGAAATTTTGCTGCGGTCCGGTGTCAGTAGCCGCTCGCCTGCCCGTCCTTGCGCATCTCGGTCGCGCCCGTGTAAACGCCCGTCACCGGATCGCGCGCGATTGCCTGATAACCGCCGAAGGGGATGCCGGTGCGCTCCACCTCGACCTTGTGGCCCATCGCCCGCAAGGCTTCCACGGTCGCTGCCGGAATGCCCGGTTCGACCTGAAGCACGCCGAGCAT